>ERZ780195.2488-NODE-2488-length-12569-cov-1.909142_pt1 | contig 12569 bp, 9 predicted proteins | sample MGYA00511017_ERZ780195 | MGnify/ENA primary metagenome ERZ780195 (study PRJEB29588, sample SAMEA2159974) | human gut metagenome | biome: human gut; feature: human-associated habitat; material: faeces | place: Denmark | collected 2008/2010 ...
GGCACAGTGCTTGCTACGAGTGTGGCTGTTTATAATGTCGTACTTGATTGCTCGGTTATGACCAGTAAGAAAGAGTATATAACTCCGACGATAGATGCACTGACACAGTGCTTTCCGGATTTAGACAGGGCAACACTTGAGGATTATGCAAATAACAGCAAGGATAACAAATATATTGTACTGTTAAAAAAGCTGTCATATGATACAATTCAGCCATTTGTACAGCTGCAGGATGCAACAGACGAAAAGGGCAATCTGAAGAATCCAAACATCAAGGGTGTGTGGTTTGAGACAGAGTATCAGAGAAATTATCCGTTTAAAACACTGGCAAGCTCAGTTATCGGCTTTACCTCCGCCGGAAATGTAGGTACAACCGGACTTGAAAACTATTACAATGACACTTTAAATGGTGTAAATGGCAGGGAGTACGGCTATCTGAATGCAGACAATGATTTCCAGAAAACAGTAATTGCTGCACAAAACGGAAATACACTGTACACAACTATAGACGCAAATATCCAGTCGATTGTTGAGGATAAGATAAAACTGTTCTCAGATACTTATGCAAATAATGCAAGAGAAGGACTTGGCGCAGAAAATATTGCAGTCGTTATAGAAAATCCTAAAAATGGTGAGATACTGGCCATGGCGAATTATCCAAACTTTGATCTGAACGATCCGAAGAATATGAAGGATTACTATACACAAGAGCAGCTTAATGCAATGAGTGATGATGATACATTAAATACTCTGAATAAGCTGTGGCAGAACTTCTGTGTTACACATACATATGAGCCGGGGTCTGTACAGAAGCCTTTTACCGTGGCATGTGGACTGGATACAGGCACGCTCACTACTGATATGACATTTTTATGTGATGGATACGAGATGTTTGGCGGTGAAAAGGTATCATGCGTCAACCGTAGCGGACATGGCATAGAGACACTTGAAAAGGCACTCATGGATTCGTGTAATGATGCACTCATGCAGATGTCATATAAGATTGGTGCAGAAAATTTTCTGTACTATCAGAGTGTATTTGGCTTTGGTCAAAAGACAGGTGTTGACCTGCCGGGTGAGGCAAATACATCAACGCTCATGTATACACTCGACAATATAAAGCCTGTCGATTTAGCGACAAACGTATTCGGACAGAACTATAACTGTACCATGATAGAGATGGTCAGTGCATTTTCCTCACTGGTGAATGGAGGAAATTATTATCAGCCGCACGTAGTAAAGAAAATCGCAGATGACAACGGCAATACAGTAAAGACAATTGAGCCTACACTGCTAAAAAAGACAGTGTCAGAGAATACAAGTGCGACACTTAAAAACTACCTGCAGAATGTAGTTGCAAACGGAACCGGTAAGGTGGCAAAGGTTGACGGATACTCAATGGGAGGCAAGACAGGAACAGCGCAGATGTATGATGAGACAACGCACCTTAGAAAGAGGGGCTGCTATCTTGTATCATTTATAGGCTGTGTGCCTGCGCAGGATCCGCAGCTTGTTATTTACACTGTAATCGCCCAGCCGAATGTACAGGATCAGCCTCACAGTAACTATGCACAGAACCTGACCAGAGAGATATTAAAGGAAGTACTTCCGTATATGAATATATACCCTGATGAGGAGCAGACCGGTGTAAATGCTGACCTTACGATAACAGGCGCAAATCCTCCGACAGGAGAAAAGGTCACCCAGGAGGGTGAGCAGGGCGAATAGAGAATAGCCTCAATATTTTTTGCATATATTAGTGTAAAAATATTGAGGCATTTTTGTTCATGATACTTAACAATACGCGCTACAGAAGAAAAATATGCGTATTTTGCAGTATACTGACAGCTGTTCTTATCGCCTTGTGTTTCAGACTGTTTTATCTCATGATAGTAAAAGGCGGTTATTACAGTAAAAAGGCAAGCGCGCTTCAGGAAAGAGAGCGTGATATTGCAGGGATACGCGGAGATATAGTGGATAGAAATGAAAGGATAATAGCGACAAATGAAACGGCATATAACATAAGCGTTATACACAATCAGATAACCGACAAGGAAGCAGTCATCTCTGTTTTAAGCAGTGAGCTTTCGATTGACGAAAAGACTATCCGCAGTAAGGTGGATAAGGTTACATCCATTGAAAAAATAAAGAATAATGTCTCTAAAAAAACAGGCGATAAAATACTATCATATGGCTGGGCAGGGATAAAGGTTGACGAGTCAAGTGTCAGGTACTATCCGCTTGATGAACTGTTTTCAAAGGTTATAGGCTTTGCAGGAGCAGATGGTCAGGGTGTTGTTGGGCTTGAGACTACATATGATGAAATTCTGCGTGGTACACCAGGGCGGATATACACTGTATGTGATGGCAGAGGTGTGGAGGTGAAGGGTTATAAGGAGAGAAGAGAAGCTCCCCAAAAAGGAGACACACTTGTCACTACACTCGACATAAATATACAAAGAGTATGTGAGAAAAATGCAATGATGGCATATGCACAAAACCTGGCAGACAGTGTGAGTATAATTGCCTTAAACCCTAAAAACGGAGAAATATATGCCATGACCGACTACCCGGAATATAATTTGAATGATCCTTTTTCATGTGAAAACCATGATGAAGCCTGGAGAAACGGCTGTGTAAGTGATACATATGAGCCCGGTTCCGTATTCAAGATAATTACGGCAGGAATCGCACTGGAGGAGGATGTGGTGAGCCTTGATGACAGTTTTTACTGCCCGGGATATATTACTGTGGAGGACAGACGCATACACTGCCATAAGAGAACAGGACATGGAAGTGAGACCTTTGTGCAGGGAATACAGAATTCATGCAATCCGGTCTTTATTGATTTAGGCCTTAGAATAGGCAGTGAGAGGTATTATGCTGATTTCATGAGGTTTGGTCTGCTTGATAAGACAGGTATTGATTTGCCGGGAGAGGCCGCCACCATAATGCATCAGCCCGATAAGATAGGTCAGGTGGAGCTTGCAACAATTTCATTTGGACAGTCATTCCAGCTCACACCCATCGAGCTTATGACAACAGTATCATCGCTTATAAATGGTGGTAACAGAATTACTCCTCATATAGGTAAGGAGATTCATGGCACAGAAGGTACGGTAAAGGAGGTGCTGTCCTTTGAACAGACGTCAGGTATATGCAGTGAAGAGACATCTGATACACTGCGAAAGCTTTTGGAGGGCGTGGTAGCAGAGGGCTCAGGAAAAAATGCAAAGGTTGAAGGTTATGCGATAGGAGGAAAGACTGCTACATCGCAGACACTTCCGAGAAGTGACAATGTATATATAGCCTCGTTCCTTGGGTTTTATCCGGTGGATGATCCGGCACTTATGGTGCTTGTGAAAATAAATAATCCAAAGGGCGGTGCATACTATGGCGGAACAATCGCTGCACCTGTTGCAGCTGAAATATTTAGGGAAATCATACCGTATGCACAGGAGATAGGAGTGTTTAACTGATTTACGGGCTCTTGCGAAATAGAACCAAATAACGTATACTATAATTTAATGATTAAGGCAGTCGTTTGGAGAAGTTGATTTGTTAAACATATCCATACGGATGGCTGCAATAAAAGATGGAGGAATAAAAATGAGCTTACAAGGAAAAAAGGTACTTGTTGTCGGAACAGGAAAGAGTGGCATTGCAGCGACTGAACTTTTGTGCGCAAATGGCATCGATACAGTATTGTTTGATGGAAATAAAGAACTGGATTCAAAAACACTTTATGAGAAAGCACCAAAGCTTAAGGAGGTGCCGCTTATTTTAGGCGACCTGACAGATGAACAGATTGATGAGTTTGATGTGGCTGTGCTAAGTCCGGGAGTACCAACAGACATTCCTATGGTCAATGCCTTACGTGACAGGGGCGTTAAAATATGGGGTGAGATAGAGCTTGCATACACATTTGGGGCAGGTGAGATCATCGCTGTTACAGGAACCAACGGAAAGACGACCACTACAGCTCTGACAGGTGAGATAATGAAGAATTACTTTAAGGATGTGAGAGTGGTAGGAAATATCGGAATCCCTTATACATCAATGGTCACAGGAAGCACCGGTGAGACAGTAACGGTTGCAGAGATATCAAGCTTCCAGCTCGAGACAATAGATACCTTTAAGCCACATGTAAGCGCAATTTTAAATATCACACCCGATCACCTGAATCGACACCATACTATGGAAAATTACATCAGGGCAAAGGAGGACATCACAAAAAATCAGACAGCAGATGATTACTGCGTGTTAAACTACGAGGATGAGGTGCTTAGAGATTTTGCAGCAGAGTGCCCTGCTAAGGTTATATTTTTCAGCAGTAAGTCTGAGCTTTCAGAGGGCTTTTATCTGGACGGAGACATCATCATATACGCACACGACGGTGTACGCGATGAGGTAATTGATGTAAATGAGCTGAACCTCCTCGGAAAGCATAATTTTGAGAATGTGATGGCAGCGTGTGCCATGTCTATAAGCTTTGGGGTACCGATGGATAAGATTGTCGAGGTGCTTAAGGTATTTAAGGCAGTTGAGCACAGGATAGAGTACGTGACTGAAAAGCGTGGAGTCAGATTCTACAACGATTCAAAGGGCACCAATCCTGATGCAGCCATTCAGGGTATACGTGCCATGAACAGACCGACACTTCTCATTGGCGGTGGATATGATAAGCAGTCGGAGTATGACGAGTGGATTGAAAGCTTTGGCGGAAAAGTCAAGCTGCTCGTGCTGATCGGACAGACGCGGGAGAAGATTGCAGCCTGTGCGCGGGCACATGGATTTGAGAATATTGTGCTCTGTGATACGTTTGAGGAGGCGATCGACACCTGCTACCGGAACGCGGTATCCGGTGATGCGGTACTCTTATCCCCTGCATGTGCAAGCTGGGGAATGTTTAAAAACTATGAGGAGCGCGGACGCATTTTCAAGGAATATGTGCGTGCCTTAAAAGAAGACTAGGAGTGGAGAATGGCGCGAAGGCAGGAAAAAGAAAAAAAACAAAAACCAATTCGATATTTTGATTACAGCCTGCTGTTTTTGATTATCTTTCTGCTTTGTTTCGGTCTGGTGATGCTCTACAGCACGAGCTCTTACTATGGTTCCACGCGTTTCGGGGATACGGCGTATTATCTGAAAAAGCAGCTGTTTGCGACAAGTCTTGGAATCATAGCGATGATCATCGTCTCGAGAATCCCGTACCGGTTCTGGATGAGAGTGAGCGGTCTGGCGTATCTGATGGCGTTCGGACTGTGTACGGCGGTTATCTTTATCGGTACGGAAGCCAAAGGACAGGCGCGTTGGATCTACATCGGACCGCTTTCGTTCCAGCCATCCGAGTTTGCGAAGCTTGCGGTCATCATTTTCCTGGCGACGATCATCTATAAGACGTCGAAGCAGGTGGGGGATTTTAAGACGCTGGTCAAGGTCATGGCGATCGTGCTTCCCGTCGTCGGGGTGGTCGCATACAATAACTTAAGTACAGCGATTATTATCCTTGGCATCGCGGTGTGCATGCTGTTTGTGGCGAGCCCGAAATATTCGCATTTCCTGATTGTGGGAGGCGTGGTACTCGCAGTCGGCGTCATTTTTATCGCGCTTGCATCCTACCGCGCCGAGCGTATCCAGATCTGGCTGCACCCGGAAGAGTATGAAAAAGGTTATCAGACGCTGCAGGGACTCTATGCGATCGGTTCCGGCGGGCTGTTCGGCAAGGGACTCGGGGAGAGCATGCAGAAGCTCGGTTTTATCCCGGAGGCGCAGAACGATATGATCTTCTCCGTCATCTGTGAGGAACTGGGACTTTTCGGCGCGATCTGCCTGATCCTTTTATACCTGCTGATAATCTGGAGATTTATGGTGATAGCGAACAATGCAGCAGATCTCTACGGGGCGCTGCTTGTGGTCGGCATCATGGCTCATATTTCCATCCAGGTGGTTTTGAATATTGCCGTTGTGACCAACACCATTCCGAATACCGGGATTTCCCTTCCGTTTGTCAGTTACGGTGGAACCTCCATTCTGTTTCTGCTCTCGGAAATGGGGCTTGCGCTGTCCGTGTCAAGGGGAATAAAGTTTGAGGTTACCTAAAGTATGATTAGAGAACAGAGAAAAAAGAAAAGAAGACGGAAAATCGGACTGACGGTTGTACTGATCCTTCTGATGCTTTTGGCGATTGCATTTCTGATCGTCTGGAAAGTATTCACGGTGGAAAACGTCGTGGTGGAGGGGAATGAGCTCTATTCTTCCGAGCAGATCGAGCAGCTGGTGTTAAATGATGAGTATTCGTGGAATTCTCTGTATGTTCTTCTGAAATACCGCATCAAGGATACCGGCAAGGTGCCTTTTGTCGACACGATGGAAGTGACGCTGGATGATCCGCATACAGTGCATGTCCTGGTATACGAAAAAGGAATTCTGGGCTGCTTTTATATTGACGCCATCGGGCAGTACGCCTATTTTGACAAGGATGGATTCGTCGTGGAGACTTCTTCGGACGAGATTGAGGATGTACCAAAGATCACCGGAGTGACATGCGATGAGGTCGTGCTTTACGAGAAACTGCCGCTGGATCAGCCGGATGTGTTAAACAACCTTCTGAGCCTGACGCAGATTTTGAAAAAATATGACCTTCTGCCGCAGGAGATTCACTACGACAGCAGTTTGAAACCGACGCTGACCTACTACGGCATACAGGTTTCGATCGGTTCGGACGACTATCTGTCACAGAAGATTGTGCGCCTGTCGGCGATCCTTCCACAGCTTGCGGGAATGTACGGAACACTTCATCTGGACACATGGACACCGGACACCACAGATATTGTGTTTGACAGAGATTAGAAAATCCTTAATTTGTTCAAAAAAGTGAAAAAATTAGTTGATAAATTGAAAGAAAGAATATATTATATTGTATATGAGTTTATAAGCGGGCAGTATGGATTCTGCACTGCATTGAAAGACGATATACAGAACAGACGGTGTAGGAAGAGGAGCACCGGATGATTCTCTGATAGATGGTGTGTTTACATCCGTTTACCACAGGACATGAATTATGGGAGAGAATGAAGGAGGAACTACCTTGCTAGAGATTATGACGACAGAAGCAGATTCCAGTGCAAAAATTATTGTAATTGGTGTAGGAGGAGCAGGAAATAATGCTGTAAATAGAATGATTGATGAAAATATCGGTGGAGTGGAGTTTATCGGGATCAACACGGATAAGCAGGCACTTACACTTTGCAAGGCACCGACCTTAATCCAGATTGGCGAGAAGCTGACGAAGGGACTTGGAGCCGGAGCACAGCCGGAGATCGGCGAGAAGGCAGCGGAAGAGAGTATGGAAGAGCTCTCCTCGGCAGTGAAGGGCGCCGACATGGTATTCGTTACCTGTGGTATGGGCGGCGGTACCGGTACAGGCGCAGCGCCGGTTGTAGCGAAGATCGCAAAAGAGCAGGGGATTCTGACGGTCGGAGTTGTGACAAAGCCGTTTAAGTTCGAGGCAAAACAGCGTATGGTCAATGCGCTTTCCGGTATCGACCGCTTGAAAGAGAGCGTTGATACTTTAATTGTGATACCGAATGACAAGCTTCTTGAGATCGTGGACAGACGTACCACGATGCCGGATGCATTGAAGAAGGCGGACGAGGTATTGCAGCAGGCAGTACAGGGTATTACAGACCTTATTAATGTACCAGGTCTTATCAACCTTGACTTTGCAGATGTTAAGACAGTTATGTCAGACAAGGGTATCGCACATATCGGTATCGGTAATGCTACAGGTGATGATAAGGCTATTGAAGCTGTTAAGCAGGCTGTTACAAGCCCACTTCTTGAGACAACAATCGAGGGCGCTACACACGTTATTATCAACGTATCTGGTGATATGAGCCTTGTTGAAGCAGATGAGGCTGCAAGCTATGTTCAGGAACTTGCAGGTGATAATGCCAATATCATCTTTGGTGCTATATATGATGAGACAGCTACAGACAGCGTAACAATAACTGTAATTGCTACAGGTATTGAAGATGTGAATGTCAATACTGCAATGGCGAAGTTCTCACCTAAGGCACAGGCAACACAGGGAGTTGGACAGACTGTTAAACCAGCAGTAAAGCCAGCATATACATATCAGGCTCCACAGACACCAGTTCAGCCAGCAGGCGGTATGACAGGTGCACAGTCTCAGACACCACTTCCAGGACTTAAGCAGCCAGCCCCTGTTACAAGCAATGTGAAGTCTAATGGTATTACAATACCTACTTTCCTTCAGAAGAACAGAAAGTAATTAATATAATCATTTAATCTGACAGATAGGTTGTCGGTTCATATACTTATTGGGCTTATATTATTGTTAATGAAATATTGATATTAAGGAACGCTTCGGCGTTCCTTTTTTATGTAATAGGAAATTCCAATAGAATCCCCTATTACATAAAAGGCACTATATGCCGATGATGCACACTCGCACGAAGATGTATTTTATCGCAAGCGACCGTGCTCGGTGCGAGAATGTGTTTCACACATTCTTTTTTATTTCATAGCGAATTATATTAGAAAATTAATGTGACTCTGTGCTTTTGACAAATTTTGCATATTAAGTTATGTATACTTATTTTCGTTGCAGGAAAGCATTTTCTGTAAACTATTATGCAGGGTATACCTGATTGTGCAATGGAGGTGAGAGTGAATTGTAATATACATTGATGTATTATTTGGAATTAATTATTGTATGGATTTGATTGTTATGGTTATGGTAAACAAAATAATGCATTATCATACATCACTGCCCCGTCTGCTGCTTTCTTCCACTTTGGGGGCAATATGGTCAGTCATTGCAATATGTATTCCGGATGAATATAGGCTTTTCGTTAATTGGTGCACATATTTAATCATCACTGGATTAATGCTTATGATAATTAATAGTCCATTAAATATTATCAAGGGAAGTTCAGGAAAGATTAATTGGTTTGCTATAAGGAGTTATATAAAGGACTTGTTAAAAGGCGTAGCGGTAATGATTGGCATAGCAGTATTTCTTGGCGGTGCGATACATTTACTCGTGTACTATACATATGTTGGCTTTGTAATAAAGAATATAATGATAAACAACAGGCAGTTGGTTATATATGCAGTCGTGGCGTATCTTATGCTCATCATACTGGTACGAAGCAAAGAGAAGCTCAATAGAAAAATGCAGATATATGTAGTAACAGTGGTTATTGGGGACGAACGTATTACATTAAAGGGAATGATAGACACTGGAAACCAGCTTAGTGATTATTATTGTAATAAACCAGTAAATGTTATGGATAAGAAATGTTTTGACAAGGTTCTTTCTAAGATAAATGATTACAGCAGAATAAGATATCATCTTATTCCATACAGGAGTGTAGGTATGGACACAGGAATGATAGAGGTAATTACAGCAGATTACATATACATATCCAATGATGTTAAGACGAAAGCTTATAAAAATGTGCTTATAGGATTGTCAGAGGTATGCGTATCACAGGCAGGGGAATATCAGGCACTTATTAATGGACATATGATGCAATAATGAGCACAAAGATGCTCATCATATGCACCCCCAAAAGCGTCACGGGACATATGATGCAATAATAAACAGGGTATGTCGGCGGTGCTTTCGTATTCCTGTAAAGACAAAAGAAAGCACCGTAGAAAAGAGGAGTAAGATAGTGATTAAAGTGGCAGTTGCAGATCGTTTTCAGCTTAAGGTGGTACCTTCTATTAAGAATTTTTATATGATGGGGACAAGAGAAGTTCATTATATAGGAGGTACAGAGGTGCTGCCAGCACCGCTTGATATTGAGGAGGAGAAAAATGTGCTGGCAATGTTAAAGACTGATAATGACGATTATGCTAAGAAAATGCTTATAGAACATAACTTAAGACTTGTTGTATACATAGCCAAGAAATTTGATAATACAGGTGTTGGAGTAGAGGACCTTATATCAATTGGCACAATAGGTCTTATAAAGGCAATTAATTCATATGACAGGGATAAGAATATAAAGCTTGCAACTTATGCTTCAAGATGTATAGAGAATGAAATTCTTATGTATCTTAGAAGAAATAGCAAGGTAAAAGCAGAGGTGTCAATTGATGAACCACTCAATGTTGACTGGGATGGCAATGAACTTTTGTTATCTGATATTCTTGGAACTGAAGATGATGTGTGTTATAAAGACCTTGAAAATGAGGTTGAGATGAAAGCATTAAAGAGGGCGATTGGCAATTTGTCTGAGAGGGAGAGAATTATAGTCGATTTAAGATATGGTCTTAGTGATAAAGATGGAGAGGAAAAGACACAAAAAGAGGTCGCTGATATGCTTGGAATATCGCAGTCATATATATCAAGACTTGAAAAGAAGATCATCAAACACAATATTCATTTTGCGATATTTTGTTCTCCACACAATCCAACGGGAAGAGTATGGAAAAAGGAAGAAATCCAAAAATTTATAGACATCTGTAAAAAGTATGATGTTTTAGTCTTTAGTGATGAAATCTGGTCGGATCTAGTACGTAAAGAAAATACGCATATTCCTACACAATCTGTAAGTGAAGATGCCAAGAAAAGAACGATTGCCGCTTATGCTCCAAGTAAGACATTCAATCTTGCAGGTTTAGTCGGTTCTTACCATATCATTTATAATAAACATCTTCGGGATCGATTAAATAAACAGGCTTCTTTATCTCACTATAACTCACCTAACATATTAAGTATTCATGCTCTTATGGGTGCTTATTGTAAGGATGGATTGGATTGGGTTAGCGAGCTTAATGAGGTAATTGCGAATAATGTAGATTTTGCGATTGATTTTATCCACACCCATTTCAAAGGTATTGAAGTCATAAAACCAGAAGGAACATATATGTTGTATCTAGATTGCACAAAGTATTTAGATACACACGATATCACCATGGATGAACTTTTAAAGAAAGGCGTTCGCTATGGTGTATGTTGGCAAGATGGGCGTCCCTTTATGAACCCCAATACGATTCGAATGAATTTAGCTTTACCAACAAGTTTAGTAGAAGAAGCATTTTCTCGTTTAAAAGAATTTGTTTTTTAAAGAATGAGGAATTTAGATTATGAAAAGTACAACCAAAAAATTAGTATCTTGTGCTCTATGCATTGCGATAGGCGTATTGCTTCCCATGGCCTTTCATGTGATACCAAATGCCGGAAGCATATTTTTACCCATGCACATTCCTGTATTGATTTGTGGATTATTTTGTGGAACCCCATACGGTTTGGCATGTGGAATGATTACACCCTTTCTTTCCAGTATGACAACAGGAATGCCTCCAGCTATGATTTTGCCCCAAATGATGATTGAACTAGCCGTATATGGTTTAGTTACTGGTTTATGTGAAAAACACATCATTTTAAAAAACGAAATATCTAAATTATACATGAGTTTAATTATTGCGATGCTTGCAGGAAGAATCGTGAATGGTTTTGTGAATACATTCATCCTAAGTACACAAGGCTATACACTATCTGTATTTATGACGGCAAGCTTTATTACTTGTCTTCCAGGTATCATCATTCAATTGATCGTTGTTCCAATTTTAGTTCGCATTTTAAATAAAACCGCAGCCTAGCTACGGTTTATTTCATTTCAATTAATTCATATTCTCGATTTCCCAAGCCAATCTTTTGTGCATGTTCTAAACAAGATTTCCATTCCGATTCCGGTGTTGAATTTGAGAAATGGTCATGATGGTCACAGAAGTTTGGATCATGTAGATGTTTATCTAATTGTGATCCTGGCATTGGTTTTGCCTTCATACATAAATCTACGCAGGCTTGATCTAGGGCAAGTGGATCAAAAGATGCCAACATTCCAATATTTGGTAAAATCGGTAAATCATTTTCAGCATGACAGTCACAGTTTGGTGAAACATCCACAATCAAAGAAATATGGAAGTTAGGACGTCCATCCACAACAGCTTTTGTGTATTCCGCCATACGCTTATTCAATAATTCATTCGCATTATAGTTATTGAAGGAGATCGCATCAAAGTTACATGCCCCTAAACAGCGCCCACAGCCAACACAATTTGTTTCATTAATATGCATCTTATGTGTTGTTTCATCATACTCCAATCCATTATTTGCGCATTCTTTAAGACATTGTTTACAACCACGACATAATTTTTCATCAACATGCGGAATACCTGAACAGTGTTGTTCTTTTTTACCAGCACGTGAACCACATCCCATACCTATATTTTTAATGGTTCCACCAAATCCAGTTGATTCATGACCTTTAAAGTGTGTCAAAGAAATAAAGACATCGGCATCCATTATAGCTCGACCAATCTTAGCTGTTTGACAATATTCTCCACCAACAACAGGCACTTCGACATCATCTGTTCCTTTTAGTCCATCTCCTATCAAAATGGGACATCCTACAGTAAGTGGTGTAAAGCCATTTTGCCAAGCACACTCTAAGTGTTCCAAGGCATTCTTTCTTGATCCTGGATACATTGTATTACAATCGGTCAAGAATGGTTTTCCCCCTAAT
>ERZ780195.2489-NODE-2489-length-12565-cov-3.547162_pt1 | contig 12565 bp, 12 predicted proteins | sample MGYA00511017_ERZ780195 | MGnify/ENA primary metagenome ERZ780195 (study PRJEB29588, sample SAMEA2159974) | human gut metagenome | biome: human gut; feature: human-associated habitat; material: faeces | place: Denmark | collected 2008/2010 ...
GGCGGTGATGCGTCCCGCGGAGGCGCGGCGCATTGCGTCGATCATGATAAGCAGTTCCATGAGGTTGTCGTTTACGGGACCGCAGGTGGACTGAACGATAAAAACATCCTTGCCGCGCACCGGCTCAAATACAGAAATCGAGCACTCGCCGTCCGCAAACTGGGATACGGTGGAGCTGCCGAGGTTCTGGTAAAGCTGGGCGCAGATGTCGTGTGCAAGCTCGGGGTTGGAGTTGCCGGTGAACACCTTGATCTCTTTGCCGTGTGAAATCATCGCGTTATTTCTCCTCTGTCTTTTTTACATTTTGTCTTTACGGTGCAGGCCGCATCTTTACATTCGGATACACTATAACATAAACCGCCGCGGAATGGAAGCGCAAGACGCAAGTTTACACGCTAAAAATGCTGATAAAAAAACTCATTTACAAGTTGCAGAATTTTGTATATAATATCATAGTTAATTATTTTTAGAAAGTAGCTGAATACTATGCTTGAATTTGAAGAATATAAGTCGAAGCTCAACGCCGCCAAGCCGACTCTCGAAGTCCTGCGCGGCGCGCTGAAGCTTGAGGCAGCGCAGAAGGAGATAGAAGAGCTGGAGGCTGCCAGCGAGCGCCCTGATTTCTGGAACGACGTAGAGAACTCCCAGAAGGTCCAGAAGCGGCTGAAGACCCTCAAGAACAAATGCGAGAATTATCAGAAGCTCTGCTCTGCGTGGGACGATATGTACACCATGTGCGAGATGGCCATCGAGGAGAACGACGACTCCATGCTCGAGGAGCTGGAGAGCGAGTATAAGAACTTCTCCGAAAAGGCAGAGTCTATGCGGCTGGGAACCCTGCTGACCGGCGAATACGACGCGAACAACGCGCTCCTGACGCTGCATCCCGGCGCGGGCGGCACGGAGGCACAGGACTGGGCGTCCATGCTCTACCGCATGTATGTCCGCTGGGCGGAGCGCCACGGCTATAAGTACACCATCATGGATTACCAGGATGGCGACGAGGCGGGCATCAAATCCGCAACCATCAAGATCGAGGGCGACAACGCCTACGGCTTCCTCAAGAGCGAGCACGGCGTGCACCGCCTTGTTCGCATCTCCCCGTTCGATGCGTCCGGCCGCCGACAGACCAGCTTTGCCGCAGTCGAGATAATGCCCGAGATAACCGACAATAAGGAGATCGAGCTGCGCGACGAGGACATCAAGATGGACGTGTACCGCTCGTCCGGCGCGGGCGGCCAGAAGGTCAACAAGACCTCGTCCGCCGTGCGTCTGACGCACATCCCGACCGGCATCGTCGTGTCCAGCCAGGTCGAGCGCAGCCACTTCCAGAACCTCGAAAACTGCAAGGAAATGCTCCGCTCGAAGCTTGCGGAGATCAAGGAGCGCGAGCACCTTGAGAAGATAAGCGACATCAAGGGCGTGCAGATGAAGATCGATTTCGGCAGCGCTATACGCTCCTATGTTTTCATGCCGTACCAGCTCGTCAAGGATCAGCGCACCGAGTATGAAAACGGCAACATCCAGAACGTCATGGACGGCGATCTGGACGGGTTTATAAACGCCTACCTCTCGATGAAGGCGGCGGACTGAGCCAGCATCACATTTTAGAAAGGGTTTGTTATTTTGTCCTCCCGAATTTCCCGCATTTTCCGTGATATTGACCGCAAAAGCTGGATAATGCTGCTCTCCGGCAGCTTTATCCTCGCTTTCGGGCTTTATAATATCCATTCGCAGTCCGGCGTCACCGAGGGCGGCGTCCTCGGCCTGATCCTGCTGCTCGACCACTGGTTCGGCCTCTCGCCGTCGATATCCTCACTTGTGATGAACGCGGCCTGCTATGTGCTCGGGCTGCGCGTCCTCGGCTGGAGCTTCATCGTCCGTTCGGGCGTGGCGAGCCTGTCCTTCTCCGCGTTCTACGCGATACTTGAGTGCTTCCCGCGGCTCTGGACCGGCATCGCCGAAATGCCGCTGCTCGCGGCGGTGGTCGGCGCGATATTCGTCGGCGGCGGAGTCGGAATATGCGTGCTCGCGGGCGGCGCCCCCGGCGGGGACGATGCGCTTGCAATGTCCGTGGGGAAGCTGCTGCGCTGCAATGTGCAGTGGGTCTACCTCGCGGCGGACATCGTAGTCCTGCTCGCGTCGCTGAGCTACATCCCCCTGCGCCGCATCGCCTACTCGCTGCTGACCGTCGTGCTCTCCGGCGCGATAATCGGCCAGATGCAGCGGATGTTCCTGAAGGATGCACCGGACGCTCCCGCGCCCGCCGAACCGGAGGCGGAATAAATGATCACGAGCCGGCTGCGATGAATGCTCACCACGGCAGGCTCGTAATATTTTCACTATCCATATCGGGCTTTATCTCCTGCTCGGCCCGGGGTTGTGGTCGCCGAAGATCATGTCGTCGATGTCAGTTTCCATGCTGCGATACCTCCTGTTGTATAGTCGATATCTATATTATATTCGGGGGCGGCCTGACGTATGACAAAAATCTTCCGGCGGCATGATCCTCACATCATCATATCATAAATTAACTGTGAATTCCTGCAAATTGGCTTGAAACTCACAAGCGTTTGAGTTATAATAAAAAAACCTGCGGACAGCAGGCGTAAACGTAACAAAAAAGGATGACATTGCAATGAGCGCATCAACTGAAAAGAAACAGCGTCAGGCAGCCCGCGAAGCAGGCACCGACAAAAAGACTCTCGCTGAACAGGAAGCGGCGAAGAAAAAGGCCAAGAGCAACCGCCGCTGGACTCTTGGAACGATAGGCGTTATCCTGCTCATCGCCCTTATTCTTTTCCTCAATTCCAGCTTTCTCTATACTCATACCACTGCCATCTCCGTCGGGGACGCCAGCTACAGCCCCGCAGAGGTGAGCTACGTGTATGCCAACAGATACTATAACTGGATCCAGAGCTACGGCAGCTATGCCAGCATCTTCGGGCTCGACACCTCCACCGGTATCGCAGGGCTGAAGCAGCAGGAGTGCCCCATGTATGACGACGGGCGCACTTGGCGCGACTACTTCATGGAAGAGGCACGCAGCGAGCTCAGCCAGATGACCGTGCTGTGCGCATGGGCGGATGCCAACGGCATCACGCTCACCGACGAGGAGATCGCCGAAGTCGATGACAGCATCGCAACTCTCGACAGCAGCGCCCGCGCCGGCGGCTACGCTTCCGGCGACAAGTACTTCTCCGCAAACTACGGCACCGGTGTCACCAGCGCCATCGTGCGCGAGATGGCGCTGAAGAGCGCGCTTGCCAACAAGGCGTCCAGCGAATACGCGGCCTCCCTCGAATACACCGACGCGGAGCTTGAGGAGCACTACCAGAGCTTCGACGGCGCACAGGACAAGTTCTCCTTCAGCTACTATCTTGTGAACGCCGAAAAAGTTGAAAGCACCGACGCTGACGGCAACACCGCCTCTGCCGTTACCGAGGAGACCACCGCAGCCGCAAAAGAAGCGGCTGACGATATCCTCACTGCGTACACCGCGCTGAAGAAAGAGAGCCCCGATGATGATAACTATGCCGCAATGCTCAATGCTGCGGTCAGTCAGGTTGCACCTACTGCGGAGGCAACCGAACGCAGCAATATCACCGGCGGCAATCTTGGCGACTACAAGGAGTGGCTCATGGCGAGCGGCCGCAAGGCCGGCGATGCCACGGTCGTTGACAAGGCGGACGGCAGCGGCAGCTACGTCGTCGTGTTCCTTGACCGCAGTGATAACCACTATCCCGTCGCGCAGGTGCGCCACATCCTGATAAAGGCCGCTGCCGATTCTGACGGCAGCTACACCGACAAGGCCAAGGAGATCGCGAAGAACCGTGCAGAGGAGCTTCTTGCCGAGTTCAATGCAGGCGATAAGTCCGAGGAAAGCTTTGCAGAGCTTGCAAAGGATTACTCTGAGGATACCGGCTCCGCAGAGAACGGCGGCCTGTATGACACCGTTTACAAGGGAGCGACTGTTGAGGAGTTTGACAAGTTCTGCTTCGAGGGTCACAAGAAGGGCGACACCGCCATCGTCTACGGTGAGTCCAGCAGCTACGCAGGCTACCACGTCATGTACTACGTCGGCGAAGGCGACCTGTACAGCAACCTGCTTGCGAAGAACGACCTCGTGAACACTACCGTCAGCCAGTGGCTGGAGGATCAGGTCAATGCCCTGACCGTCACGAACGGCTGGTGGCTGCGCATCGCGGGCTGATAAATCCGTATTTATCAACAGGTGAGGGGCGACTCTCACCTGTTTTCATGTTTCTGCAAAGGAGAATTTTATGGACGAACGTACCCTCAGGGCACGGATGCTGTTGGGCGAGAGCGCGATGGACAGGCTGCGGAATAGCCACGTCGCGGTGTTTGGCCTCGGCGGCGTCGGGTCGTGGTGCGCGGAAGCGCTTGCTCGCTCCGGCGTCGGGCGGATGACCCTTGTCGATCAGGACACCGTGAGCGTGAGCAATATAAACCGCCAGCTCTGCGCGCTGGAATCCACCGTCGGCATGCCGAAGGCGGAGGTCGTGGCGCGGCGGCTGCGGGATATAAACCCGCAGATCGAGATAAACTGCATTGCGGGGCGCTATGAGGCGGCCGACCGCGAGCGCTTCATCGCCGATTACGACTACGTGGTCGATGCGATCGACATCGTCAGCTGTAAGCTCGACCTGATAATCACCTGCCTTGAGCGCGGCATCCCGATAATTTCCGCGCTCGGCACCGGCAATAAGCGCGCCGCGGGGCTGCTGCGAATCGACGATATCTCCAAGACCTCGAACTGCGCGCTTGCGCGCGTGATGCGCAAGGAGCTGCGCGCCCGCGGCGTGAAGCACCATCAGGTCGTGTTCAGTCCGGAGCTGCCGATGGAGCCGGAGCAGCTTGAGGTGTGGGACATTGCGTCCCCGGCTCGCTGGTCTGGGTTCCGGCGTCGGCCGGACTGCTGCTGTGCCAGCACGTCGTGACCGAACTGATAAAGGACTGAAAATAACCGTCAAGAGCTTCTTGACGGTTATTTTAATAGCCAGTATAATGGAAATATGTAACTGTGTCAAACGAACGCGAGAGACCATGCTATGCAGATCTGCGCGAGATAATACGTTGCGTGGACGCCGATGTTCAGGCCGAAATGCTTATCCGGCCCGAAGGAATACGCGCTGAGAATACTGTCGCTGATCGGGAACATCACCCCGCCCACCGCGAACAGCAGCGTCGCTGCACCGACAGAAACCGTGGCCGCGCTTATCGACACCGCACCCATGGCGACGACCATCGCCATATACACGCTGCCGAAAACCATCAGCCGTCCGGCATCGGCCTTCTTGCTCTTGACGTAGGTCGCCGCGGCGGCAAGCCCGACGATGCCCACCGTCAGTACGACAGGGAAGGACACGCTGTATTTCGTGAGCATGGCGTATATGTACAGCCAGTGCCCCACCGCGAAGGACAGCGCGCCGCTCACAAAGAAGCGGTCATGCTGCGCGGGGCGGATAAAGCGGATCGCGAGCAGCAGATCGCCCAGCACCCCGAAGGCAAGCCCGGCCGCGACCAGCCACGCGAAGCGCTTGTCACCGCTCATACCGGCGGCGAACAGCACGCCGATCATCAGAAAGCACAGTCCGGCGGCGGTTTTCAGTATTGCGGCGCGGTCATATGTTTTCTCGCGGAAGGCTTTCATGAAGTACACGGCGATGAGCGCGCAGGCTGCGGTCAGCGCGGCACAGGCTATGAACAGTCCTGTCTCCATCAATCACTTTCCTTTCATTTTTATATCTCCCAAAAGCTGAGGCTATTATATCAAAATCTTAACACTGTGTAAACGAAAATCGTGAAATCTACACAAATATTAAGAAATTGCGAAACTGTGGGAACATAATTCCGCACAAATGCGTCATACCGGCAGAGGACAACGAAAAATTAAAAAATGGAGGTACACAAAATGAAAAAGCTGATATCCTTTCTCCTCGCGGCACTGATGATCTTCTCGCTCTGCGCCTGCGGGAGCAGCAGCAACAGCGCTTCCGACAGCAGGCAGGAAGCGTCCACCCCGATGGAGCCGGCGGCAAACGACGACATTAAGTACGACGAAGAGGCCGATTACGGCGGCCTTGCCGCGGAAGAGGGCGGCCTATCCGCCGACGGCACCGGCGAGAGCAGCGGCGATATCAACCCCGACAAGATAATCTATTCCGCCGATGCGACGCTTGAGACCACAGATTTTGACACGGCCGTCGAAAAGCTCGGCGCGCTCATCGAGCAGTACGGCGGCTTCATCGAGTCGAGCAGCGTGCGCGGCGTGAATATCTATAATCGCGGGAGCTACGGCCGCCGCCGCGCGGACTATACCGTCCGCATCCCCAGCAAAAATTTCAGCACGCTGATGAATGAACTGCCCGGCATCGGCAACGTCCCCTATACCCACACCTATACCGAGAATATAACCGCGCAGTATTACGACGCGCAGGCGCGACTGACCGCGTATGAGACGCAGGAGCAGAGTCTGCTCGCCATGCTCGAAAAGGCCGAGACCGTTGAGGACATAATAAACATCGAGGATAAGCTGACCGACGTGCGCTATAATATCGACTCCGTGAAATCACGGCTCACGAACTGGGATCGCCAGGTGAGCTACAGCACCGTCAACCTCAGCGTCGAGGAGGTAGTCGAGTATTCGCCGGAGGCGAAGATAAGCTACGGCGAGCGGCTGTGGCTGTCGCTCAAGAACGGGCTGAAATCCGTCGGCGACTTCTTCTCCGATTTCCTTGTCTGGTTCGTCGGCGCGCTGCCCGCACTCGTGATTCTGGCGGTGCTGATCATCGTGCTGCTGCCGCTGCTGCGTAAATGGAGCCGCCGCAGCCGCGAAAAACGCGCCGCGCGCAAGGCCGCGAAGGCCGAAAAGTCCGGAGAAAACTGAGGACCGGAAAAGCTGTGTATTTTGCCATCTTGACCTTTTGGGTAAAAAGCAATAGAATGGACACAGCAAAAATCAAAGGAGTGTTAGTATAAAAATGCTTAATAAGTATCTTGACGTAGCACCTGAGGTTCAGGAAGCGCTGGATGCCGGCAAGCCCGTCGTCGCGCTGGAGAGCACCATCATTTCCCACGGTATGCCGTACCCGAAGAATGTTGAGACCGCTATGCTCGTCGAAAAGACCATACGTGAAAACGGCGCAGTCCCCGCGACCATCGCCGTTATCGGAGGCCGCCTCAAGGCGGGACTCTCCTATGAGGAAATAGAGCACCTCGGCAAGGCCGGACACGATGTCGCCAAGGCCAGCCGCCGCGACCTGCCCGCGCTCGTCGCCCGCGGAGTTGACGGCGCTACCACCGTCACCACCACTATGATAATCGCCCACATGGCCGGCATCAAGATCTTCGCCACCGGCGGCATCGGCGGCGTACACCGCGGCGCCGAGACCACGATGGACATTTCCGCCGACCTTGAGGAGCTGGCTCAGACCCCTGTTATGGTCGTCTGCGCTGGCGCAAAGTCGATCCTTGACCTCGGCCTGACGCTTGAGTATCTGGAGACCAAGGGCGTCCCCGTCATTGGCTACGGCACCGGCGAGCTGCCCGCGTTCTACACCCGCAAGAGCGGCTTCAGCGTCGATTACCGCGTTGACAGCCCCGAGGAGCTGGCCGAGATGTTCCGCGCCCAGCGCGGCCTTGAGTTCAAGGGCGGCATGCTCGTCACGAACCCCATCCCTGAGGAATACTCGATGGATAAGGAAGTCATCGACAAGGCCATCGAGCAGGCTCTGGCCGAGTGCAAGGCGCAGGGCGTCCACGGCAAGGAGACCACGCCGTTCCTGCTTGCCCGCGTCGTTGAGCTGACCGGCGGCGACAGCCTTGAGAGCAACATCCAGCTCGTGCTGAACAATGCCCGCCTCGCGGCCCGCACCGCCTGCGCGCTCGCAAAGTAAGCTTCAAGCCAAATAAAAATGACCGTAGGATTGATCCTACGGTCATTTTTTACTTTTCCCAAGTGGAAAGCTGCACACTATTTTTTCAGCTTTCCGGGGCTCATGCCGAAGCTCTCGCGGAAGGCGCGGTGAAACGCGGAATAGTCCGTGAATCCGCTGTCGGCTGCCGCCTTGGCTGCGGGCGTGCCCTCGCGGATGAGCCGCGCCGCGTTCACCAGCCGCTTCTGCCGCACGTACGCATGCACGGTCACGCCGGTCTGCGCCTTAAAAAGCCGCATAAAGTGATACTTGCTCAGAAAAACGCGCTCGGCCAGAACATCAACGCTCAGCTCTCCGCATAAATTTTCATTGATGTACGACATGACCTGCGCAATCTTCGGGTCGTAGTGCGCTTCGGACTGCGCGGCGGCGTCGCCATTGTCGGCCATGCGGCGGATGCGGATGAGCAGCTGCATTATCAGCGTATCGCGCAGCGCCTGCGCGCCCGCACCGTTGTCCGCCTCGCACTGCTCATAGTCGCGCAGGCAGCGTTTCAGCTCCTCGCGCTCAGTCTCGGTCGGCGTCAGCAGATGCCGCCCCAGCCGGTCGGCGGCGTCGAAGCTGTCCATGATGCCCATGTCGGGGAAGATGCGCTCGAAATACTTCCGGTCGAGATAAATTATCACGCGGTCGTACGGCTCACTCTTGTCGATCAGCGCCTTGTGTATCGTGTGGTGCTTCACCAGCAGCAGCGACCACGGCTCCAGCGCGTATACCTCGCTCTCGACGAAATAGTCCACACGTCCGGACAGCAGCAGCACGATCTTGTCGAACTCATGGAAGTGAAAGTCGCGCTCCTGCCCCGCGGTGTCGCGCAGGTGGAAATAATGATAGTTCTCGCGCAGATATCCCTCGCGCGCAAAAGCGGTGTTTTTTGCCATGCTTCGCCTCCGGCAGTCAGTCTAGGTTGAGTATACAGCATTTTTTGCAATGTTTCAAGCAATCTGAACAATTTACATTGCAGAATTTCGCAATATAATAATAGCATAATCTCGTTTAAAAAGGAGAACCTATCATGTCCAGATCCAGACGCTTCATAAAAGACTATTGGTTCATACTCTCGATGCTCACCGGCATCATCGCGGGCTGCATTGTCGGCGCTATCTGGCCGGGCGCCACCTGCCTCGAGCCGCTCGGAACCGTGTTTATAAACATGATGTTCTGCGTCGTGGTGCCGATGGTGTTCTGCTCCATCGCCTCCGCCATCGCAAACATGGGCAATGTCAAACGTGCCGGTAAAGTGCTCGGCGTGACGGTTGCGACCTTCATGGTCACGGCAGCCATCGCCGCAGTGCTCATGTACATACTTTGCCGCTGCATCCCGCTGGTCAAGGGCGACTACCCCGTCGTTCAGGGCGAGGTCGGTGTGACCCTCGGCGTGGCCGATATGATAATCAACTTCTTCACCAAGCCCGACTTCGCGGAGCTGTGGAGCCGCAAGGCGATACTTCCGCTGATAATCGCGGCGATAATCTTCGGCTTCGGTGTGCAGATGGCCGGCGGCAAGGAGACCCTCACCGCGAAGATCCTTGCAGACCTCACCAATTGCCTGATGAAGGTCATCAAGCTCATCACCTACTACGCGCCCATCGGCTTCTTCGGCTTCTTTGCCTTCCTCGTCGCCTACTACGGCCCCGAACTCATCGGCGACTACGGACGTACTCTGATAATCTATTACGTGATGTGCTTTGCGTATATGCTTATATCCTCGCCGATATACGCCCGCTTCGGCGGCGGCAAGGGCGCTGCAAAGGTCATGTTCCAGCACCTGCTCAAGCCCGCGGCCGTCTCCTTCGGCACCTGCTCCTCCGTTGCGACCATCCCGACCAACATGGAGGTCGCCGAGGACACCGGCATCTCCAAGGACGTCAGCGAAATAGTCCTGCCCCTCGGCGCGACGATGCACATGGACGGCTCTGCAATGAGCGCGATAATCAAGGTCGCCTTCCTCTTCGGTATGTTCGGCATGGACTTCGGCACCAAGGAAGCGATACTTGCGATAATCGTCGCAGTGTTCTCGTCCGTTGCGATGTCCGGCGTTCCGGGCGGCGGCGGTACCGGCGAGCTGGTGCTCTGCACGATATTCTTCCCCGATAATCTGGCCGTGGCCTACACCGTCGCTCTCGCGCTGGGCAACCTGGTCGATCCCCCCGCAACGATGGTCAACGCTGCCGGCGACTACGTCGTCTCCTTCATCGTCTCCCGCTATGTTGACGGCAAGGATTGGCTTCAGAAGAAGCTGCACCCCGCAAAGGCGGAGAAGGCCGAAGAATAATGGACATTCAGGTCGGCGATATTCTCACCATGAAAAAGGAGCACCCCTGCGGCAGCAAGCAGTGGGAGGTGCTGCGCACGGGGGCGGATTTCCGCCTGCGCTGCTGCGGCTGCGGGCATGAGGTCATGGGGCCGCGCTCAAAATTCGAGAAAAACATCCGTCAGGTGCAGCGATGAACTATGTGTATATCCTGCGCTGCGGGGACGGCAGCCTCTACACCGGCTGGACGAACGATCTGGACGCCCGCCTTGAGGTGCACCGGAGCGGCCGCGGCGCGAAATATACCCGGTCGCATCTGCCGGTGGAGCTGGCGTACTGCGAAGAACACGAGACGAAGGAAGCGGCGATGAGCCGCGAGTGGCAGATAAAGCGGCTCACCCGACAGCAGAAGCTGGCCTTGATAGAAAAGAAATGAAAAACGCACCCCATCCGCGGGATCTGTGTCCCGCGGATGGGGTGCGATGTTTCTTTCGGGCTGTACGCCATTGACGAAAGGCTGTGGAAAAGGCTATAATATTATCACATTTTGATTCACAGAGGTCAGCGCTCATGTATAAACCATTGGCAGACGAGATACGCCCAAATAGCCTTGACGATGTTGTCGGGCAGAAGCATATACTTGGCTCCGGCGGTATGCTGCGGCGTATCGTCGAGAGCGGGCAGATACCAAACATGATATTCTACGGCCCCTCCGGCACGGGGAAAACCACCGTCGCGCGCATCATCGCCCAGCGCACTAACCGGAGCCTGCGCAAGCTCAACGCGACGACCGCCGGTATCGCCGACATCAAGCAGATAATCGCGGAGCTGGACACCATGCTCACCCCCGGCGGGGTGCTGCTGTATCTCGACGAGATCCAGTATTTCAACAAAAAGCAGCAGCAGTCGCTGCTGGAATTCATCGAGGACGGGCGCATTACGCTCATCGCCTCAACGACCGAGAACCCGTATTTCTGCGTGTTCAACGCGATTCTGAGCCGTTCGACGGTGTTTGAGTTCAAGCCCGTCAACGCGCGCGACGTTGAGGGCGCAGTCCTGCGCGCCGTGGACATTATGAACGCGCGCCGCGGCACGCCGCTTACGCTTGCCGACGGCGTCGTGCGGCATATCTCCGCCTCCTGCGGCGGCGACGTGCGCAAGGCGATGAACTCGGTGGAGCTGCTGTTTTCGGCGGCGGGGGAGGGCGGCGTCATCACGCTGGAGGACGCGAAGGCCATCACCCAGCGCAGTGCCATGCGCTATGACCGCGACGGGGACGACCACTACGACATCCTCTCCGCGCTGATGAAGTCGCTGCGCGGCTCCGACCCGGACGCGGCGATGCACTATCTGGCGCGGCTGCTTGAGGTCGGCGATCTGATAGGCGCTTGCAGGCGCATCCTGTGCTCCGCGAGCGAGGACGTCGGCCTTGCATATCCGCAGGCGGTGCCGATAGTCAAGGCCTGCGTTGATTCCGCGCTCCAGCTCGGCCTGCCTGAGGCAAAGCTCCCGCTTGCCGAAGCCTGCCTTCTGCTTGCAACCGCGCCGAAGTCGAACACTGCCTGCGCCGCCATCGACCGCGCCATGGCCGACGTCCGCGCCGGGCGCACCGGCAGCATCCCGCGCGAGCTTCAGAATGTTCACGCCGACGGCGCGGGCTTCGAGCGCGAGCAGGGCTACAAGTATCCGCACAATTTCCCCGGCCATTGGGTCAGACAGCAGTATCTGCCGGACGAGCTGAAAAATGCGCGCTACTACGAGTACGGCGACAACAAGACCGAGCAGGCCGCGCGGCGCTACTGGGAAGAGATTAAAAAGAATTAAGAACTCCGATTTCGCCCAGTTTCACCCAATATACAGTGTATGCTTGCAGCATGAAGCCGCAATATAAGGAGGTTTTGTGATGCAGGCATTGAAAAGCCAGACCGCGCTCAGGCGCGGCGGCATAGTATATCTGCGGACGGACGAGCTCACACCGAACCCCGTCCAGCCGCGCAAACGCTTTGACGACGAATCGCTGGAGGAGCTGTCGGGCAGCATAAAGAGCTACGGCATATTAAACCCGCTCACCGTACGTCTGCGCTGCGGCAAATATGAGCTCGTGGCGGGGGAGCGCCGCCTGCGCGCGGCGAAGCTTGCTGGGCTGGAGGAAGTCCCGTGCATCCTCATCGACGTGAACATGGAGGACGCGAGCCTCATCGCGCTGGTCGAGAATCTGCAGCGGCGCGACCTGGACTTCATCGAGGAGGCGCTGGGCATAAGCCAGCTCATCCGCATGTTCGGCATGAGTCAGGAGGAGGCCGCGCGGCGCATCGGCAAATCGCAGTCGGCTGTCGCAAACAAGCTGCGGCTG
>ERZ780195.2490-NODE-2490-length-12557-cov-4.375700_pt1 | contig 12557 bp, 9 predicted proteins | sample MGYA00511017_ERZ780195 | MGnify/ENA primary metagenome ERZ780195 (study PRJEB29588, sample SAMEA2159974) | human gut metagenome | biome: human gut; feature: human-associated habitat; material: faeces | place: Denmark | collected 2008/2010 ...
TACAGGAAGTACCAGATTCAATGCTGTAATACCATCTGCTCCTACTGCTTTTGATATAAAATAAGTATCTGCGAGAATATACAAAGACATACCCAGCATGCCTAACATATTCTGGGATACATAGCGGATAAACTGCTTTTTGATATCCATATAACTGCTTCTCCTCTTTTGCATTTTTTACACTGAATGGTATTATAGATGTTTTTTCTGATTCTGTAAATGACCATGGTATCAACAAACAAAAATACCGCAAAACAGGAAACATTTTACTGCCTGCTTTGCGGTAAATAGATTTATATGCGGTTATTTACTTTAAAATAAGATTAAACTGCTGCCAGTGTCTTTCCTAATTCCTTACACTTAGCTAATGCATCATCATCTGGAGTTTCCTGGCAGATGAGGCCTTCACCGTTTAATACCGTTGCGCCTGCTGCTGTCATTCTTTCTTCCCAGTCTCTCATCCACTGGCCGTCTCCCCAGCCATAGGAACCGAACAGTGCGATCTTTTTGCCGGAAGCAAAGCCTTCCACATCACATACAAAAGGCTCCATCTCGGATTCCTCCAGGACTTCCGCTCCCATCGCGGGACAGCCCAGTGCAAACTTGGGAGCAGCCTTTAGTTCGTCAAGGTTGGCGCCGGTCACAAATACTACCTCCGCTTCCTTCCCGGCTTCCCGGATACCCTCTCCGATGGCCTCTGCCATAGCCTGGGTGTTACCACCCTGTGTCCAGAATACTACATAAATCTTATCCATTTATTTTTCCTTCCCTTCCGCACCTTTCCGTGCCTGTTTCTATGCTGCGGTACATCCGCAGATATCTATGATTTCTGTCATCTTTAATCCATAATGCAACAGCTGGATCAAATTTTCCCTGGCATATTCATATTTTTCAAAAAGTCTCTGTTTTCCTTCTTTATCCGCATATACTTTCCAATAACCGGTGCAGAGGCTGTTCTTCCCCTGATGTCTGATAAATCCTTCCACATCCTCCGGGGGATATCCTAACAGCAATCCCAGTTCGTGGGGGAACGGCTTCCCTCTCTCTGTATAGGTTTCATAACGATCGCAAAATACCGGCAAAATATCCTCCAGTCGATCGGATTCGTACCCTGCCTCCCGCAGCAGTTTCTTTACCTGCGGCATTTTCAGATACTTTTCCAGCCGGTCTTCCCGATACAACAGTATTACCATTTTCTCCTCTGTCTCCAACAAGGGATACAGGGAAAGCACACTGCCTTCAACGATCCTTCCCACCTGTGTAAAGCCTTCCGGGGAAATCGTCAGCAGATTGGAAATCTTAAGTCCCGTGATCAGCGGTGCACACTGCAAAGCCAACTGTAGTTCCACATCGTCTGCTTCCATTTCACACAGGATCTCCCACGTTTCCTGACTCAATCAGCGCTTCACCTCCTGCCATCCAAAAGTCATTGAGTTAGTTGTAGCTAACCTATATAAATAATATAGAAAAAAGCAGTTCCCGTCAAGGGAACTGCCTGATAGAAATTCTCAACATATAAACTTTCAAAATAGCTTTGGGGATTTCCATTCTCAGATCTTTCTGCGGTCCAGCCCTGTACTGCGATAGTATTCTGCCTTGTCCTGATACATCCGTCTCTCGGACTCCGTCAGTAAATGATCCTTTCCCACGGCTTCCAGAGTGTTCACCGCTGCTCCTACTGCCATGGAGACATCATGAGCTGCCAGCTCTGTTTTTAATTCCTCCACCTTTTGATAGAATTCCTTTTCAGAAATTCCAGTGCACAGAACCACCAGTTCATCTCCGCCGATACGGAACATTCCATTTCCCTCAAATACACGTTTCAGGCAGTCACAGCACCTGCGGATCAGGCGGTCTCCGGCGGAATGTCCTTCACTGTCATTGATCCGTTTTAATCCTGTAATATCACAGTATACCACGCCGATGGGCTCGGTATGGTCCACCTGCTCAATGTACCTCTCCATAGCATAACGGTTCCCCAATGTCGTCAGCGGATCCGAATAGCTCATCACTTCCAGCTCCCGTACCAGATTTCTCTGCTTCAGGGACGATACGATAAAGTGTCCCATGATCTGCAGCATCTCCGACACAAATTCAAAATATCTGGTCGAAGGATTGTCTACTCCGTAGAAGCCGATTACTTTCCCATCATCATAAAGCGGAACCACCACCAGGGAATGAATATTCTGTCTTACCAGAACTTCATACATCTGCGGATCCACATCTTTCATTTCTTCCAGATTCTCTGTGACAAAACTCTGATTCTCATCAAACTTCCGATACCATTCCGCACAGATCTCCGGCGGTAGGTCCTGAAGGGTATCCTTTTCCGGTGCGACTCCCTTGGCTACCCATTCGTATGTATTGTGGTCATGATCGTGGTCATCCTTTTCAAAAATATAGGCCCGTCCCGCTTCCAGATTCTTTCCGACGAATTCCAGCAGCACCTGCAATGTCTGATCCATGCTCTCCTGCCGCTGTGCCACACGGATGGCTTCATTCAACGCAACCTCCATATTACGGTAATCTTCGGATTTGTGCCCTCTCCCATTCAGATTGCCACAATCTATGGCGATTTCCATACGGTATTTTCTCCCGTCTTCTTCTACCAGTGTGTCCTTGATATGAAGTTCTCTTCGCAGCAGCGGATTGTAATATTCCCATTCCTTAAAAAAACCCGGCTTTAACTGTTCATTATTACACATGCCACAGGGCAGAGAATTTCCCTGCAATATCTCATAACACTTTAACCCGATGATCTCTTCAAGACTTTGAAATCCATAGCTCTTCAGAGTCTTCTTGTTCATATATATCAATTCATGAGTCTCTGCATCTGCCACATATACATATTCACCCAGATTCTCGAAAAATTCCCATATTTTACTCATATACACCAACCTGCTTCCGTATTCTTCCCCTCTTTATAACTAATCAGTATACACTTGCAAACGCTTTACGGCAAGCCTGTTCTCTCAAAAATGTCTGTAATAATCTCACATCATCCGTGATCACACCGTCCGCCCCACAGTTTACGATCCGAAGCATGGCACCGGAAGTATTGGCTGTCCACCCGTATACCGACTTTCCGCAGTAATGAATGGCATCTACCATATCCACTGTAAGATTTCTCCCCTCGATGCTATAGCTGTCGGCATAGTCCAGCTCATAATCCTCTTCTTCCAGATCATGGGCAATAAAAACTGTTGAAATCCCCGGTTCCAGCTCCTTCATTTTCTGCAGGATTCCCTTGTTCATGGAGCCTATAATACACTCATCCACCATATCATAGTCCTGCAGCAGAGTCAGCACGCTTTCCTCCAGTGCATCCTCCTGTCCGGTATATTTCAGTTCGATCATCAGAGTGATCCTGCCTCTGGCACAGGCAAGCATTTCTTCCAGTGTCGGGATCTGTTCTCCCCGGTATGCTGCCGAAAAACCGCTGCCCACTTCCAGGGTTTTGAGAGCATCTGCCTCCGCATCCCATACGCAGATATCCTCTCCTGTGGTCCGTTTAAAATTACTGTCATGCATAACGATCAGGGTTCCGTCCGACAACTGCTGCACATCAATCTCTGCAATAGGCGCTCCATCCCGGATGGCCTGTTCCAGGGCCGCCACCGTGTTCTCCGGAGCTACTTTTGCCCCCGCCCGATGCGCTACCACGATCACAGGAGCGTCTTTACCTGCGGCCTGTACCTGCGGCAATACACCATATGTCAGAAAATAGAGGCAGAGAAGCATAACAATCGCTGTTTTTCTGATAATTTTCATCACATTGCCCTCCCATGAAAGTTATTTGTCAATTTTATTGTAACTATTGACTATAAACTCCATACAAGGAAAATGTTAACTTTTTGTAAATATTCAGAGCCACGTAAATATAACCGGAGGAACGTCGAATGCTTGCATTCGTAAGATCCTCTGGCTATATTTATGTGGCGAAGTGACCACATGAGCAAAAGGAAAGCATCGGAGATGCGATTTTGCGAATGGGGTTCTGAATATTACGACTATTCAGAGCCATGTAGCTTCAGGCAGGGTATTCGGCAGATGCTTGCATACGCAAGAATATCTGCCTGAAGTTATAGGGCGAATTATCGTTCTGAATCGTCGGTAAGCCCGGATAAGCGTACTCACTTCCGTAACATCACTACCAGCTCATGAGCCAGCAGTGGAAATGCTGCCAGTACATTCAATAGCAGCCATTCCTGTCCGGACAGATGGGAGGTTCCGAACGCTCCGATGAGAAACGGTACTTCCGTTACCGCAAACTGCAGCGCAAATCCAATAACACAGGCCAACACCATCAGCGGATTATCCCAGGGTCTCATGGCAAATACGGACTTCTGCATATCCCGCATTCCCACTGCATGATACAGCTGGCACATTCCCAGTACTGTAAAAGCATAAGTCTGGGATCGGGCAAGTATTTTTTCCCGGGACAGTAATTCACGAAGTCCCTCTACCCAGTCAGACAGATTCCAGGACAGTTCTCCCCTGCCTGCCAGGATCCCACAGGGCAATACCAGAAATGCCGCCAGACCGATACCGGTGATCAGCGCTCCATAGAGTAAGGTACAGGCCATTCCGCCCCGGGCGAACAGACTCTCCGCTGCTTTTCTTGGAGGACAGCGCATCAGGCTTTTTCCGTCATTTTTATCCACTCCCAGTGCCAACGCCGGAAGGGAATCCGTGATCAGATTGATCCACAGTATATGACTGGATTTTAGAGGGGAAGCCAGCCCCAGAGCCACTGCTGCGAACATGGTCATCAGTTCCCCGAGATTGGAAGACAGTAAAAATATCACCGACTTGCGGATGTTTTCATAGACGCCTCTGCCTTCCTCGATTGCCTTTTCAATCGTTGCAAAATTATCATCCGTCAATATCATGTCCGCCGCCTGTTTAGCCACATCCACGCCGGTTCCCATGGCTACACCGATATCTGCTGCTTTCAGAGAAGGAGCATCGTTCACACCATCCCCTGTCATGGCCACAATCTCCCCATTCTGCTGCAGCCCCTTCACGATCCGTACCTTCTGGGCCGGAGTCACTCTGGCATAAACCCTGATATTCCTGATCCTCCTGGCAAAAGAAGCATCATCCAGATGATTCAGTTCTTCCCCTGTAATACACTGACTGCGATGCCCTGCAATCCCCAGCTGTCTGGCAATGGCATAGGCGGTATCCACATGATCCCCGGTGATCATTACTGTAGATACACCTGCACGGCGGAAAATCTCCACCGCTTCCTCCGCCTCCGGTCTGGCAGGATCACGCATCCCCACGATTCCCAGGAATGTCATACCTTCTTCCCCACACCCGGGAGTGTTTCCGCTCTGTGCTGCCGCCAGTGTCCGAAGCGCCAGGGAATTCATGAGTTCTACAACCTCACTGATCCTTTTTCTCTGTCCGGCTGTCATTGGCACACTTCTTCCGTCCTGTAAAATATGAGTGCAGTGCTGTACGATCACATCCGGTGCCCCCTTCGTATAGGCAATGCTTCCCTTATGCCCTCCGTTTTTCGGGATTCTGTGATAGGTCGTCATCATCTTCCGGTCCGAATCGAAAGGCTTTTCATCATAGCGGGGGTACTGCTTCTCCAGACGTTCTCTATGCATCCCCATCTTCTCTCCGAAGTCTAAGAGCGCCAGTTCCGTTGGATCTCCGATCCGTTGCTCTCCCTGCAGGGAAGCATCGTTGCACAACAGCATTCCCCGGAGCATCTCCTGTACGCATCGGGATTCTCCCCTGCCATTGCTGCCGGCAGCATCCTCCAGCACATCATACCACCAGCATTTTTCCACCGTGAGCCGGTTCTGGGTCAGTGTGCCGGTCTTATCCGAGCAGACCACGCTGACCGCTCCCAGAGTCTCAACGGAAGGCAGTCTGCGGATGATCGTATGTACTTTGACCATTCTGGTCACTGACAATGCCAGACAGATCGTCACCACTGCCGGCAGACCTTCCGGCACCGCAGCCACCGCCAGGGAAATCGCCACCAGCAGCATTTCCGGAATATTTCTGTGTTGAAATACCGCCAGCAGAAACAATGCCGCACATACTCCCAGCGATAAAATACTCAGAAGCTTTCCCATATCCCCCAGACGTTTCTGTAACGGTGTCATTTCCTCTTCCGCATCTGTGATCATGGAGGCGATCCTGCCGATCTCCGTGGCCATGCCCGTAGCTGTCACGATTCCTTCTCCGTGGCCATGGGTCACCACAGTAGACATATATACCATATTGACCCGTTCAGCCAATGGAATCTCGTGTCTGCAGTCTGCCAGAAACAGCGCATCTTTTTCCACAGGTACCGATTCTCCGGTCAGGGCGGATTCCTCTACCTGCAGATTGGAGCTTCTGGTCAGCCGTATATCCGCAGGTACCTGTGCCCCTGCCTCCAGGTCTACCAGATCGCCCGTCACCAGTTCCGCCGCCGGAATCTCCTGACGGATACCTTCCCTGATCACAATGGTCTGTGGACTGGTCAGCTTTTTCAACGCTTCCAGTGCCTTTCGGGCTTTTCCCTCCTGCAGCATGCCCACCAGGGCATTGACCACTACCACAGTGCCGATGATCACGGCATCACTGAGCTCCCCCAGAAAGACGGATACCACAGCTGCGATCAATAATATGTAGATCAGCGGGTCCTTTAACTGCTCCAGAAAAAGCTGTATTTTCGTCTTTTTTCTGGCAGCTTTCATTTCATTTCTGCCATTTTGCTGTAAACGACGAAAGGCCTCACCATCGGTAAGGCCCTTCACTGCGTCACTTTTCAGTTCATTTACGGTTTCCTGTATATTCTGTTTTTCGAACACGGCTGCCTCCAATGCTTGTTTCTATTAAGCATTGTATGTCATATCTTCAGAATTCATTACACCGAATCATCGTACATTTTAATCTCTTAACTGGAATGCTGCGGTCAGCTCGTTCATGTTGGTGGCCTGCGCAGACAATTCCTCACTGGTGGCAGAAGTTTCTTCTGCGGTCGCAGAGTTGTTCTGCACCACTGTGGATATCTGTTCAATGCCCTGTTCAATCTGCATCATGGCATCTGCCTGTGCCTTGGATTCTTCCATGGCTTTCTTGGACTCGTTGGCCAGATCCTCAATGCCTTCCACGACCTTCTGCAATGCTTCGGCTGTCTTGTCCGTGATCTGGTTGCCATGCTCAATCTCCTGCAGGGAAGTCTCAATCAATTCTCTGGTATGTACCGCAGACTGTGCACTGTCATCTGCCAGCTTACGAATCTGATCCGCAACCACTGCAAAGCCTCTTCCGGCCTCTCCTGCTCTGGCTGCCTCAATGGCTGCATTCAGGGACAACAGATTCGTCTGGGATGCGATGTCCTCAATCTCACCGATAATATCGCTGATCTGCCTGGAAGTATCGTTGATCCGCTGCATGGCATCCGTCAGACCCTTCATTTCCTCTCCGCTGTCCTTCGCCTGCTGCTGGTAATCCATAGCCTTCTGGTAAGAACCTCCCAGTGCCTTGGCATTCTTCTCCACGATCTCGGTTACATTCGTGATGGTAGCCTGCAGTTCCTCTACGGAACCGGCCTGGTCGGTAGCACCCTCCGCAAGTCCCTGGGCAGCATCTGCCATCTGGTTTGCCCCCAGAGATACCTGTCCCACTGCCGTCTTGATCTCATTAAGTGTCTCACTGAGCTTATGGTTCAGCTTACGGATAGATTCCAACAGTCCCTGGAAGTCTCCCACATAGGCTTCTGCGCAACCTGTAGTCAGTGCAAAATTGCCCTGTGACATCTCTCCCAAAAGATAATCCGCATCGCCAATCACTTTCTGCAGGTTACCGGATAATGCGGCGGTAGCCTCTGCCAGGATCTGTGTCTCATCCTGTGTCCGGATCACTGGTGCCGGAGTATGCAGATCGCCCTCAGCCAACAGACGTAATCTCTCGGTACACTTTGCCACCGGTTCACCGATCGCCTGACCGATCTTTTTTGCCCTGCGCACACTGAAACATAAAGCTGCAGCACCTATTGCTACACCAATGACAATACATACAACGGTAGAACCAAGGAAATCTGTCAGTGGTGCATTTACTGCCACGCTCCATCCATTGGTTCCTTCTATTGGTGCATAAGCCTGTATTGTGAAGGTTCCGCCTTTCATATAAGTGCCATATCCGGTTGCTCCGGTCATCATCTTCTGCTCTACCTTTGCAATTCCCCGCAAAGATCTGTCTGTCTGGGACAGTTCAATGTTGCTCTTCTGCTCCTGGGCAATCGCAGAATCACAGTGAGCAATGGTGATACCTGTTTCTCCCAACAGATAGCACTCGGAATTCTTACTGACAGAGACTGCCGCAGCAATATCATTTAAGAACTCCGGATCCGGCACAACGAATACCACGCCGACAATATCACCATTCTTATCTCCGTCTGCATATACGGGTGCGGAAATGATAACGCTGAGCTTACCGTCTGTCTTTGCAATCACGGGATCCGATACCACGACCTCTCCCTGCATGGATCTCTTAAAATAATCACGGTCACTATAATCGGTTCCGTCATAAGCACAGATACCGTTGGCGCCGATCAGCTTGCCTCTGACCATTCCATAAGCTTCCACACGCTGGTTGATATACTGCTGCTTCTGCTCCTGGGTAAATACTGGAGAAGACAGCTGATAGCTGCATCCGAGTTCGGATACGATCGTTGTTGTCACCCGTAGTTCCTCTTTGATACGGTCTGCAGAGATCTCTGCCACCACCAGCATATCGCCTTCCAGTGTTCTCATGGTACTGGACAGATTCAGGATCACGGTAAGGATGACCAACGGAATAATCGAGAACACTACCAGCCTGCTGATTGCCTTCTGCAGACGTTCCCGGATCGTCGTCATGCCGGGTGTCTGCCCCTTTGTGCCCTTCTGTGATGCTTTTGTACTCATATGTCCTCATTTCTGCGCTGCATTTTTATTATATGCTTTATTTTCCTGTACTCTGTGAAGTGACCACTTGTCCGGCAGCGCCCGGATATCCCATGCATTTCCTTCATTTTGGAACAGTGATCTTCTGCAGAGATACTTAATTTTATATGTTGATTTTATTTTACCATGATTCAGAAAAATTTTCTATCTTTTGAAGCCCAAAAAGAGAGTTAATATTCCGTTAAGAATATCAACTCTCTCCTGTCATTTATCTCTCTATCCCCTCATGATAAGAAATACCCTGTTAATAGCCGAACTCCTGGGCAAAATACAGCTTGCCATTGGTCTCATAGACCGCAATGCTGCAGGTGGTAAAATCGTCTGCCAGGATATTCGCTGCGTGTGTAGGAGAAGCCATCCAGGCATCTACTACACTCTGTGCGGAATCATAGCCCTTCGCCAGATTCTCGCCCCACATCAGTTCACTGTTCACTGTGTACCAGTCCTTACCGTTGGGTCTGGTATGGGAGAACTTGGAAGCTGCTTCGGTTGCTCTTACCATAGCGCAGGACTCCAGACCGTTGCTCCAGTTCAGTGTTGCCAGGCCGTTCTCTGCTCTCTTCGCGTTTACAATATCCAACGCATCGATAGCCATGGCACGAAGTTCATCTGCACGGGCCAGCTCAGCTTCACTCATACCGGCTTTTCTCACAGAACCCGCCAGTGCCACTGCCTCTTCATCGAACCAGACAGTTCCGTCATCCGTGGCAGGATCACGGCTTACAGAGGATAATTCTGTACTCTTGCCGCAGCCTGCAAGGCTCAGCACCATGATGACTGTCAGAACAAGACTCATCCATCTTTTTTTCATTTGTTCTACCTCTTCTTTCCTTGATTGTTTATAGTAAATATATGTTTATTCGTTATGATTGCTTTTTCTTAATAATAAGCCATGCTCCCAGCCCTGTCAAGGAAAGGGCAAAGCCCAGATTCCATGTATTGGAATCATCGCCGGTCCTGGGTCTTCTGGAAGCTCCCAGGACTGCTCTGTCCGCCAATGGTGTAGGATCATCGGTAATGCTTACAACCCGCTGACGTCTTACACCAAGCACCTGAGGTGTTACCGGGGTTGCCGGCTCAGACGGTGTACCGGGAGTATCCGGGGTATCGGAATCATCCGAATCGTCCGGAGTATCCGGGGGTGCGGTCGGAGTAGTGGTCGGCGTCGTGGGTGTGGTATCCGGTGTGCCTGTCGGCGTAGGCTCCGGAGTAGCACTGGGAGTAGGTTCCGGGCTGGTAGTCACGGGCGGAGTAACCTCCGGCTCTCTGGACAATTCAAACTGCATTCCGAAGCCGTATCTGGTCATCTGATAGCCGTTGTTGGCCAACACACCGTTAAGGTTAGTGGTGATCTTCACTTCTCCGTCCTTTAACAGGTCGGATACCAGAGTATCTGCATAGGAACCTTCCTGTCCGTTTTTCAGCATCCGGTCATACAGACCTTCACCGTCAAAAGTATATACATTATGATATGTCGTGTAATATAAAGCATCTGCTACTGCAGAACAGCTCTCCGCTACTGTGGTATCGGCGGTTCCGTTGGTCAGGATTGCCAGTTCCTCTGCCGTAAGTTCTGAAAAGCCGTAGACCTTATTTCCTTCTTCTCTGGAAGTATTGTTGAACCAGTCTAAGTAATACTGTGCCAGGCAGCTCTGCGTAACCTCTTCCGGCTTCATTTCTTCGCTGCCATATCCTTTTTTCAAAAGAGCCTCTCCGACAATCGCATCCGTAACCTTACCTGCGGTGATTCCGAGATCCCGTAACGGAGCATTTAAAATACGGCGGGGCAATGTACAGAACGCTCCCACTTCACCGATCTCATAACCTTCAAAACCACTGGACAGAACCGTTACTTTCTCTCCTGCCTTAGGCGCTGCCGGGATCGTACCGATCGTGGCCTTTGCAGGATCATACTGATACTCCTTATTACTCTCATTTACCAGCTTTATGTTGTAGTACAGGGTATCTCCGGGCTCTGCCGCATTTCCTCCTGCCACGGTACCGTTCAGATAACCGATGGCATCGGACAGATTGATTCTTACCTTGTCCGGGGCATTGCTGTGGATCGTAATGGTGATCGTTGCATCATAGGTCACCCTGCCGGTGCCGCTTTCCCAATGCTGTTCCAGTTCCGGAGTTGTAGTAATGGTAATACCTTCGGAAATATAATGGAACACTGCGCCGTTCTCATTCTGTTCAAAAGTTACCGTTCCCGTGGGATATTCATAATAATCTACTGCGGATACCCCGGGAATCCTGTAATCGTATCCGTCATAATTGATCCAGGTCTCTGTGGGTGTGGTCACATACCATACCGTGGCAATGGTGACTCCACTGAAGGACCGACCGGTGGTGAGCAACTGATCCATAAAACTTTCCGTTACATTTTCACCATACAAGACGCCGTTGTTGTCATTCACATACTGTTTTACATCCTCAAGGGTTTTTCCGCAGTTTTCTTTATAATAGGAAGTGCCTTCGCTGTCTCCACCGTAATAAACATAGTGTAACAAATCTGCGGGCTTGCAGTCAGAATATTTGTTTACATCTAATGCTACGAATCCAACGCACTGCCAGCTTGCTCCGTTACTTCCGGTTAACTTTCCTTCGGCATCTACACCTGTATTATCCACAGAAAGATATTTAAAGGTTTCAGCATCATCCAAAGTCATCTTATGACCTGCAAACAATGAAAAATCTCCGTTTGCCGGCTTGTAATTATTGGGCCATACGTTGGGGCTGGCTACCTGTCCTCCCACATATTTTGCCATGGTGCCTCCAGCAAGAATCACCGTTTTGATGGTGGGATAGGTTTTCTCTTTTACAGCAACAACGCTGTCGTTTCCGCTTACACTTGCCATTTCAACAACATCGTTCTGCTCATTCTGCGTTGCTTCTTCCGCCTGTACCGTAAATCCGGTGTTGGAGATGCTGCCGATCATCAGTGCCGCTACCAGAGTTTTTGCCAGTTTGGTCTGTATTACGTTTTTTAACTTCATTTCTGTTTCCCCTCAAAACCAGTATTTCTGTTTTTATTACTTCTTTTTACTCTCCTAATAAGGAAGACTGCGCCAAATGGAAAAAAGGACCAGAATTTGAAAAATTTTTCAAGATTCTGATCCTTTTATACTTTTACAGCTAAGATCGGCTGTCGTTCCGTTCCTGTTTAATGTTCTTTTCGCTTAAGAACAAGCCATGCTCCCAGACTCGTCAGGGAAAAGGCAAAGCCCAGATTCCAGGCATCGGAGTCATCGCTGGTCTGCGGTCGTCTGGATGCTCCGAGGACTGCTCTGTCCGCCAAGGGAACTGTCTCATCCTCGATGGTCACCATTCTGCGGCGTCTTGCACCAAGTACCTGCGGGGTATCCGGGATTCCACCGGCCGGTGTGCCGGGATCTGCCGGGGTACCGGGATCATTCGGGGTGCCGGGATCATCTGGTGTATCATCCGGAGTATCGGGTTCATCCGGGGTGTCAGGTGTTGCGGTTGGTGTTGCTGTTGGTGTAGGCTCCTCGGTTACCACCGGTACCGTCGGTGTCGGCGTAGGCTCCTCGGTTACCACCGGTACCGTCGGTGTCGGCGTAGGCTCCTCGGTTA
>ERZ780195.2500-NODE-2500-length-12461-cov-5.409076_pt1 | contig 12461 bp, 5 predicted proteins | sample MGYA00511017_ERZ780195 | MGnify/ENA primary metagenome ERZ780195 (study PRJEB29588, sample SAMEA2159974) | human gut metagenome | biome: human gut; feature: human-associated habitat; material: faeces | place: Denmark | collected 2008/2010 ...
ATCAATGCGGCTTTTGATGGTATACTCAAAGTCTAATGGACTAATTCCCGTTCCCGTTGGAGGCACATCACCTTCTAATTGCCTCAGCGACTGTTCCGACTCTCCCCAAAAGACCTCAATGCCGCTCCCATCTGGGAGCATACAATCTGGCTCTTTTCTGTCTGGATTGCCTTTCCTAATAGACTTAGGATCAATTTGAAAGACGCATCCCAACACTTCGCGAGATAATTCTTCTGATGGAGACTCACTGAGGGGGCCTTTGTTTGGAGCTTTGAAAAACCCATCTGACACATATAGGTTCATTTCAACAGCCATTTTATGCACCTCACACCAGCGGATTCCGCTTGAAATCCCACGATATTTCAAAAACGTCCCAGTCATATTTTGCAAGCTCAATATTTTCGCTCACATTCTTGGTGACATCTTCGTTGTTCTCTTCAAGAATTGGAACATTTGCAACAGTACCCGCATTATAATCGACCGTTGGCGATAACATCTTAAAAATCTCATTGGCAACAATGCAGTTGAGAAAACCCATATACGTTTGCAGAGTCGCATTGTCCTTACAAAATAGCGATGACCCCTTTGTATCAAAGACAAATCCATGTTCACAATATCTGCATGAAAAACCGCTGGTAGTTAATGCGCTCCACGTAGCACATTCAGCAAAGTAATACTGTTTGGATGGCAAATGGTTTCCTTGTGCCTGTAAAATGATGTAGTTTTCCGAATCAAATTTGATTACAAACTCACGGTTTCCATACCACTTACAATAATCCCCACCTTTATTGTATGGAGCATACTTTTTTAAGCTATTATGAAACTCAGAAATAGATGCACACCCAAAGCCTAATTTGCTATGTTCAACTTCAAACCACATTCTCAAAAAAGTTTCGTTATCTCCTGTAGCGAGTCCTTGACGCGGTGCCGCAACATCTCCCAGCTTTTTGCCCGTAATAAAATCATCCAAAAGCGCTGATGTAACCCAATAAGCAAATTGATTTCCCGGAAAATCTCTGAACTTCTCGTTCATAATTGCTATACTGTCGTTTTGAAGTAATTTTGTCTCAAAAACTTTTTGCTTATTTGCACTCTGGGGAATATGGTTTGTCAAATCAAAATATTTCGATACATATTTTGTAATGCGACACTTGCGGAACGAAAATGCCGTTCCTTGTGCAATCTTAGAGTTTAGTTCAGGAAAGCTATTGTACCCAACATGGAGCATAGAACAAAGCGCATCCTGCAACAAAAGCAAACGCAGCTCTTCAAATCTTTGAGTGAACATCCATCCTTGCATCGTTATCATAGAGTAGAAGCCATTTCTTCTTGTAAAGCTTCTACATCTGATAATAAATACCGAATATGTGTCATTCTTTGCAATATCATATTTTCCTTTGATTAGCGACAATAACTTCGCATTCATATTGCCAGAACTCATGTATGGCGGATTCGTCACCACCACATCATATTTCTGCGCCAGCACTTCGGCACACTTGACCAGCGGCAGCAGTTCCTCCAGCGCCGACATCTGCAAGTAACGCTGGATGGTGTAAAGCTCCACCATGCTGTTGGAAATGGGGGTGCCGGTGGCAAAGACAATGCCGCGCCCTCCGGTGATCTCGTCGAGGTAGCGGCACTTCATAAAGAGGTCTGAACTTTTCTGCGCCTCGGTCTGGGCAATACCGCCCACATTCCGCATTTTCGTGTAGAGAAAGAGGTTTTTGAAATAATGGCTCTCGTCAATGAAGATACGGTCAACGCCCAATTCTTCAAAGGTGACCACATCGTCCTTGCGGCTCTGGTCATTCAGCTTGTCGATCTTGGCTTGCAGGCCCTTCTTGGTTTTCTCCATCTGTTTGATGGTGAAGTTCTCGGCTTTTTCTCGCTTGGCTTCGGAAATGCCCATCATGATTTCGTCGATCTGCTGTTCCAGAATGGCCCGCTGGCGCTCTACGCTCATGGGGATCTTCTCGAACTGCGAATGCCCGATAATAACGGCGTCATAGTCGCCGGTGGCGATCCTACCACAGAATTTCTTGCGGTTTTTGGTTTCAAAATCCTTACGGGTAGCGACAAGGATGTTCGCTGCCGGATAGAGCTGCAAAAACTCAGTGGCCCACTGCTCTGTCAGGTGGTTGGGCACCACAAAGAGGGACTTCTGGCACAGGCCCAACCGCTTTGACTCCATCGCCGCTGCGACCATTTCAAAGGTTTTTCCCGCGCCCACCACATGGGCAAGCAGGGTATTTCCACCGTAGAGAATGTGGGCGATGGCGTTGACCTGGTGCTTGCGGAGCGTGATCTCCGGGTTCATGCCGCTGAAATTGATGTGACTGCCGTCGTACTCACGGGGTCGGTTGGAATTAAACAGGATATTGTAGGTCTTGCAGATGGCTTCACGCCGGTCAGGGTCTTTCCAAATCCATTCAGCAAATGCTTCTTTGATAAGCTCCTGCTTGCTCTGCGCGATGACCGTCTCTTTCTTATTCAGAACGGCAATTCTGCGCCCTTCCTCATCGTATTGGTAATCAAAAATGCGGACATCCTTCAGGTTAAGTGTCGTTTCGATGATCTCATAGGCGTTGATGCGCTTGGTGCCGTAGGTGCTGATGGCCTTGACATTGCCGCGATCCTTGTTTTTGTCCTCGATGCGCCATTCACCGGTGATTTTAGAATAGTGGACCTTCATGCCCCATTGTGCGCTGCGGGGTGTACCCAGCGTTTCAAAAATAAATCGGCGGACATATTCCGTATCCAGCCATGTGGCACCCAGCCGGACGGAGATCTCGCTGGCGGTGAGGTCGGTGGGCTGCACCCGTGCCAATGCCTCGGCGTTGATCTGATACTGCGGGTCCTGTTCTGCCTTGCCTTGGGCAACCGCCAATTTCTGACGCACATTGCCGGAAAGATACTCGTCCGCGGGCAGGTATTTCTCATGCCCATCGTTTTCGCCGGTGTAAGCGGGGTTCAAAAAAATCACGCCCTTGAGGTCAGAAAACAGCGTTTCCTCATCCTTGCCGGTGAGCCTGCCCATATAGTCCATATCCACATGGGCCTTTTCGCCAATGGACAGTGCCAGGGCCTCCACCGCTGTGTCTACCTTTTCAGCGGGTCTGTGGCTGCGGATGGTGCGCTTGGTGAACAGGTCCGCCTTTCTTTTCAGGTTCCGGTCCTCGTCCAGAATTTCCAGTGAACACAGCAGGAAGTAAGAACTGTCCTGATCGAAGGCGATGGCGTTACCGCGGGAATTGATGAGTCCGTATTTCCGGGTGAAGGCATCGTAGAGGGTATTCAGCTTGGCTTGCTGCGCCTTGATCTCCTCATCGGGATAGTCCTCGGTCTGATACTCCAGCAGCGTCCGCACACAGTCCCGCAGCTCGATCATGCCGCGGATTCTGCTCTCTGCCGTCTTGGATACCTCCACCGGGTTCATGCGGCTGTTTTCCCGGTAGTAGATTTGCCCGTTCACCAGTGTATAGGAGAAGTTGCGGACGGCAGGATCGGCCTCGATGGAATGATCCTCGCCCTCCAGTTCCTCCTCCCGGTCATAGGCGGTGATCTCGCCGTGGATATTCTGAACGGCCTCCGCCAGCAGAGATTCCAACGGTTGCTCCGGGTACGGCTCGCAGGTGGGCGCGGGACCAAACGGCCCGGACACCATCTTCATCTCGCCCAGCACCATGTCGGGGTGGTCGATGAAGTAGCTGTTCATCTGGATGCCGTCCTCGTTGGTGGCAAGGTGTACCCATTCGGGTTCTATATCCACCATTCGTTCCCGCTTCTGCAAAAACAGAATGTCTGAAACAACCTCGGTGCCCGCCGCGGCCTTGAACGCATTGTTGGGCAGCCGGATGGCCCCCAGCAGCTCCGAGCGCTGCGCGATGTATTTTCGTGCGCTGGCAGTGCGCTTGTCCATGGTGTAGCTGGAGGTCACAACGGCGATAACGCCGCCCGGTCTGACCTGATCCAGCGCTTTGGCGATGAAATACTCATGGATGGGGAAATTCAGCCGGTCATAGCGTTTGTCCGACACATGGAACTGACCGAATGGAACATTGCCGATGGCAACATCAAAAAAGTTATCCGGGAAAGCAGTTTTCTCATAGCCCTGCACCGCAATACTGCTTTTCTGATAAAGCTGGCGGGCGATGCGTCCGGAGAGATCGTCCAACTCCACGCCGTAGAGTTTGCTGCCGCTCATGCTTTCCGGCAGCATACCGAGAAAATTGCCGATACCGCAGGCGGGCTCCAGAATGTTGCCCTGCGTGAAGCCCATCTGCCCCAAGGCGGCATAGATGCCGCGGATGACCAAAGGCGGCGTGTAGAACGCCGTGAGCGTGGATTCGCGGGCAGCGGCGTATTCGGCATCCGTCAGCAGTTCTTTCAGTTCAGCGTAACGAGGATTTTTTTCGTCAAAGAAGTCCGCCAGACCGCCCCAGCCCACATACTGCGCCAGCACCGCCTGTTCCTCTGCGGTGGCGCTGCGGTTCTCCGCCTCCACGGTTTTCAGGGTACGGATGGCATCCAGATTGCGCTGAAAACGCTCCAGCGGCGCGCCCTCTCCGATGTGGTCATCGGTGATGCGGTAGTTGCTGCCGTTCGGGTCCAGCGGATAGGCAAGCGCGTTCTGCTTTTTCTTTTTCGGCGGGGTGAGCGCCGCAGGCGGCTCGTCCGTCTGCGGTGCTGCGGTTTCCTGTGCAATGTCCGATTGCTCCATGTGAGCGCGGACATAGTCGAGGGATTCCTTTCGGAAAATGGGAAAGCCCGTCCCGCCTTCAAAGGTCACATCCCGCAGCGATACATTTTGCGTATGATCGTCTACGCTGTCCACTTCAAACTGCCGCCCATCTATGGTCAGGCGTGCGCCAACGATAACGGGATCGGCAGTTGAAACAGGTTCGGACTGCGGCTGCTCCGGCTTCGCTGCGGTGTTCCTGGACTGCTCCACATAGAGCCATTCCGCCGCTTCCTTTTCGTTGACTGCCTTTCTGACCTGCTCCAGATAATCCTCAGCCTGCCACTCGCTGGGGAAGGTCTCACGGACGCCCTCGCTGTCAACATAAATTTCGTCCCGAATATCGTCCCAGACGGCGTAGCCGTCGTCCGTTTCGATCACGCTGAACCGCTCATAGGCGGGCGGCTGCTCTGCGGCAAGCCGTGCTGCATCCTCTGCGACCTGCTCCACAAAGCTGCGTTCCTGCTGAGGAGCATCATGCCGGTGGTTGAACAGGCTGAAAGTGCCGTCCACATATTCGGAAAGCTGCTCCTTTGCGCGGCGGACGGAATCATAGAAACGGTCACTCTCGTCCGTCCCATCCAGCCGGGAGGTCAACGCCGCCAGCATTTCCGCAGTCTTGCCCTTATCTTGCAGCTGCTCCTCGATCATGGGAAGCGCATCGTAATAATCCGCACCCTTGGGATAGGGACGCGGAACATCGTCCGGCGCATTGTAAAAACCGTTATAGACGGTTCGAGCCAACTGCCCACGCTCATATTCCGGGATCTTTGCGATGGCATCCTCGCCGGGGAATCGTTTCTGCGCGATCAGGCGCTCATACTCCTTGACCACATTGGGGATCGTCAGATGGACGGTATCATATTTCTTGAAATTATAGTCGCGCTCATACTCCAGCCCTTTTGATGTTTTCGTGTGCTGGTATCCGGCGCGGGCTCCGCCGCTGTACTCACCAAAACCGCCCTTGATGAATTTTTGGCATTCCTCCGGCGTGTGGGGATAGCAGAAATGGGAGTACACCGCCAGTCGTCTATCAACACTGTCTCTTAGGAAGAACTGGTCGATCTCATCCTGTGTGATGAACATTTTACATTGGCGCAGGAAATTGGGCTGGGCGTTAAAGTGCCGCTCCGGGTAGGGCAGACCATCCAGCACAACACCGATCCGGTGGGTGTTGTAAGCGGATAGTCGCCAGTGCATAATGTCGCGGTCTTGGGCATAAGCGTCAAGGAAAGTGTGATATTCTTGTGCCAGAATTTGCAGCCCACCCTCTGTCTTTGCGAACGCAACCATATCCTCGTCCAGTTCCGGGTAGCCCTTTCGCTGGTCATGGATGGTCAAAGTCTGCGGGAATAGGCCCTGTTTGCGCCCTTCCTCGCTCAGATCGCGGGCGGTCATCAGGAGGGCGTCCATCGCTTCGTGCAGCACCTTATCCGGTGCCTGCGCCAGCTCGGACGCGGAGAGATAAGTCCCCGCCTCCAGCAGCTCCAGAATCCGCGCCGATGTCTGTTCCCATGTGACCATGGTTTTGCTGTACCCGGTGCGGACGCTGTCCCCTTGGGCGAGGTGGACGCCATCCTCCATGAACCACACGGCGTATTTGCGGCCCTCGTACTCGATGCCGCGCCCATTTTCCGTGCCAAACTCCCGGCGCAAAAACTCTTCATTTTCCTGCTCTGGCCGTTCCCGCATATAAAATACGGCGATGCGCTCCGCGCTGTTGGGCTCGTTTCCGCCTGTGCAGAGTGCCAGGTCAATGACCTCCTGCGGCACCGTGCGCGCCGGGGCCAGAATGCCGGAGGGCGCGTCTGCCGGGGCCTCGTACACTGGGGCGTCGCCGCCCATGTCGAACAGGGCAAGCTGCTCTGCGACGATTGGGGCGTTTTGCAGGCCCAGCTTGATCTTGTACTCGCCGCGCTCGATCAGGCCCTCGGTCATTTCGGTGATGACCGGCCATGAAAAAACGGACTCCAAGGTGCGGGAGAGGTAGCTGCCCTCCCACATCAAAAGCCCGTCTTTTTCGGCGTGGTAGCCTGTCCGAACACTGTCGGTCAGTACCTCCACCCATATATCATTGTAGCTGTTTTTGAGAAATTCCGTCCGTTCCGCAAGATTCTTGTGCGCCTGAAAGTATTCAAAGATCTCCTGTCGCTTGTGCTTGCGCCCGCCGTCATCCAGCAGATTCGCTTCAATGAGATGCATATCCAGAAAGGCGGGCAGTACTGCGGTATTTTGCTGTGCGGTGTCATGCTCCAGCGCAAAGGCTGCTGCCTGTTCCTGCGCCTTTTCGTCCGGGTAATCACCGTAGACACGGAGGCATTGGCGTGTTTCGGCGTCATACACGGCAGCGCCGTCGTATGCAAAGCCATCTTCCTCCATCGTACCGGCAACATAGCCCTGCGCTGCTGCCTCCGCTTCTTCCAGCGTTTGATAGTCCAGCTTATCGTCAAAGCCGTTTTCAAAATGGTGATAGGCTGCGACCTGATAGGGCTTGAACGGGCTATGGTCTGCTGCGTTTACCAGCTTCGGATAAGTTTCCTCTAAAAGCTCCTGATGCAGCCGGTTATGGAAGGCTGGCATATCAAAGTAGAGCTTTGCAAGCTGCAAATTGCCGCTTTCGTTGACAATGCGCCGGATTGCGTCCGCCCCTTCCATAATGGCATTTTCACGATCTGAATTGCGGCAGGCATTGACAAATGCTGTGTCTTTTACCAATGCAGCAGCAACCGTTTGCTTGTACTGCTCGAACAGTTCTTTTATGGTTGGTTGTGCCGCATCTATAACAGCAGAGGCAGGAAGTTCATCACTTCCTGCCTCTGTGGGTTCTTCGGTTGTCAGGCGTAGATCAGGTCGCTGAGCACCAGCTCCTCCGCGCTGTGCCGGAGATTGTTCATCAGACCCGTCCAGCGCAGGGGATCGGTCGCCTTCAGCTCCTCCGTCACGCCCTCGGTTCTCGCCATCTGCGCCACGGTCTGCTCCACCATCTTCCGCGCGGTCTGCTCGATCTCCGCCAGATGCTCCGTCAGCTTGCCGCTGGTCTTGAGGTTGGTGTAAAGCACCCTGCGGCGCTTCATCAGATATTCTCTCCGCAGCTCCGCGTACTTGCCCAGATGCACCTCCGGCGTCTGCGGCATCAGCAGGTTCGGCACCTGATAGCCGTTCTGCATCCTGTAAGTGACCTCCATGCTGTTCGCTCCTTTCATGGGGTGTTTCGTGTTGTTCTGTGCGGCCATCATAACCGATTCTCGTGCGGTTTGCAAAAAACTGATCCCGCTGCGCCTGCATGACCGTTCGGCTGATCTCCCGCAATCCCATCTCTGCGATGTCGCTGGTGGCGATGCCCAGGGCATTGATGGTGGGCGGCGTGTTGAATTCATAAACGTGGGCAAACTCATCGGGCGAAAAATAATCGTCCGCCCGCAGGCCCAGCCGGGTCATCAGCATATAGGCCACGCTGACCTCCAGCGCGTCCCGGTAGAACACCTCTAAATTGAGGTCATCCAGCTCCTCCAGCAGACTGTCCTCCCGGCACTCCCGCAGGTCTTGCAGGTAGTCCGTGATGTTGTCCGCCACGGCATTGTGGCAGGCGGAGCGCACGGCGTCCGCCAGATTTTCTTTTTCGGCAAGGTTGCCGAAGGTGGCCTCCAGCGTTTCGATGACCTCCGGCTCAAAGGCCGGATGCATCGTCCAGATGGGCAGCGGACGGGCAAAACGGGACGCATGGGTGTCCGAAACATCAAAATAGAGCTTCAAGCAGTTTTGCCCGTCATCGCCAAATACGGCGATGCTCTTGGCCCCACGATTGACCCAGCGGCCAAACTGACGGTTCCAGCGCTCCATCTCAAGGACCGCCGTGGCGTCCGGGCGCTGGGCGTAGATCAGAATTTGATCATCGAAGGGGCATTTGTAATTGTAGCAGGCCGCGCGGAGAAAGCCCGTCCAGCTTTGATAGCTGCCGGTGACGCTCTGCACAGTCTGGTCATATAGCTCCGTAATAAGCTGAAATTTTGTAGGCAAGTTGGCACCTCCTATCTCTCCGGCTCCGCCCGCTTTTTTACTGCAAGCCGGTCATTCTTTTGCTGTTCTTTTTGGGCCTTTTCAAATGGCTTCCGCTGATAGCAATAAATATAAAACTGGTAATCACCTTTAACTGGCGTACAGCGGAGCATATACACATACCGCTGTGTTTTTGCCATGAATCCGCAAGAGGGAAGCAACGCACCCTTGATGGCGCAGATCTGCTCATACCGGTTGCAGTAGCGTTTCATGCTGTCAAAGTCCCGCAGCGGAGAGCCCGGCTGCTCCCGCAGCCAGTTTATGGTACGGTCAATATCGGCCTTAAAATCCGGCGTGTTTAACGCGTCATGCTGGTGGGGCCACCATGTTGTATAAAACTGCTTGCCGCTGCCAAAATCACCCCGGAGATGTCCCACGCAGCCCGCAGACTTGTCCTGCTCCTCGCTGCGAGAGAAATAGAGAGCGTGCAGCGCAGGCTCATTGACGCTGTAAAAGTCAATGACATCCTTATCACTGGCGGGATATTTCTCCTGAAATTCCGCAACGGTACGGCATCCGCCATCCTGAAAGGAAAGGCTGTCGCTCTCCAGTGGAATCCACCCATCAATGGGAAGCTGGAACGGCTCGCGGGTGAGGACGGTGCCGTAGTAGTTGGCGAAAATGCCCCTGGCCAGTTCAACGGGTTCGCCCCAATCCTCATCCCCGTGGCGCAGCTCGTAGCGATATACCCCCTCCGGCACAGTGGCCCGGTCAATGCGGCATTCCGTAAACAAGGCCGGTCTGTCAAAAATCGTGACCTCCTGATAGGTTACCTTCTGCGCGTCATAGCTCATCTGGCTTCACCTCGTTCTTTGTGTTTCTTTTGCACTCTCTGTTGTGCTAAAAACTCCGGCACCTCTTGGAAGCCGAAGGTATCTGCGTAGTAGGCAGTTTTCTTTCCGCCTTGCGTCAGTACCACGATGTCGCTTACGGACAGGGAGCGCATCTGGCGGGCAAAGGGACGGTGGTCTCCATTGTGCTTTGCCCATAGATGCTCCAGCGAATTTTCCTTTGCGAACATACCGGCGCAAGAACGCTGATAATCAGCGTTCTGGAGTTTTCCCTTTGCCTCTGCATAAGGCCGGAAACAGTAGTCTACATCAGCGATTGCAGGGATTTGGTAGATTTCATAGGTGCCGATCTCGTCGCTGATTTTCGGCGTTCTGGGAACATAGATATTGCCATTGCGCTCCTGCATTTCTGCAAACTCGCAAATATGATAGGCGGAGTTGCCGACGCAGACATGGCAATCGTCAATGTACTTACAGGGCAAAACCATCTTTTCACCGTCAAAGCGGGTAATGACGATGCTTTCCCCGTCCTTGATGGTAAAGAGCGTGTGGTATTCACTGTCGGTGAAGCGGATCACGCGCTCTTCCTTGTTAGGGTTTGGAAAGGCGAACACGCCCATAATGTCTACCGGCTCACGGTCAATCATCGTGCTGCACCTCTTTCTTTTTTCGGCTCAGTACGCTTTTGTTCATATTCTCTCAGCTTTTCTTTCGCCCAATCCGGTATCTTTTCTGGATTGGCTACGCCAAGAATGTCGGAAGCATCCCACCGGCATCGTTCACCGGAATACAATTCCTCGAAATAAACCGCTCGCCCGCGTGCGCCGGGCGTGCAGCCAAAACCGCCCAGCGCGAAGCCAAGTTGACAGTCTGCCGTGCGGTATTCCGGTGCAAGGCTGGTGGGGCGGAGAACGATCAGCTTTCCTTGCAGAGATCCCTCTGACGGAGGAAGGCAATCGTCCACGCCTAAAACGGCATAGGGGACATTTCGGGCCGCACGGAATGCTTTGACTTTTTCGACCTGTGCCTGCAAGCGATTCAAAAAGGTTTCTGCAATTTCCAGATAACTCTTACAGGCAAGTGCTTCGGGATACATTGTTTCTCCGAGAAAATTGTATTGCTGATAACAGGTCATATAGGTTTCGTCCTTTGGATTGAACCCCATAAGCAGAACGCGCCCACCCATACGAATGGACTGTATGATCTCGTAGTCACCGGCTTTGTCGGGTTCTGCGCTTTTCTGCTCCCTGTACCCAAGCCGCTCCGCTTTATCCCGTAAGATTAGGTCTTTGAGATAGGCACCCTTTTCGGGTTGCCGTTCAAACCATTCCCGCACCTCGGTATCACCGAGGGAGAGTTGGAAGGTAAACCGCATGATTTTGCTGCGGTACTCGTCATTCTTTTCTTTTCGCTTCTGATAGTTCGTCATCGTGCTTCCCCCCGATCCTTATGTTTCTTTTTTTGCCGCTTCTGCTCCTTTTCCAATTCTTCCAGCGTTTTCGGTGGTTTGCCATCAAAGGAGATCAGAACATTTTGCTTCGGTGTGCCTTGCAGCATGGTTTCCACCTCGCTGCACTCCTGCTTCTGCTTTTCTGTCATGGTGCTGTCCTTTCCAGAAGATAGAAAAACAGAGATTTGAGCATCTTCCGCTGCAAATCTCTGTTCCAATCGTTCTACTGTCCAATTTTGCTTAAATTGTCCCAAAGGGTTATGCCCAAATTGGGCGATAGCCCGCTGATCCATATCGCGGAGCCTTTTCCATAATTCCGGGTGGTGATGCCGCAGCTTTCTCAGTTCGTCGATCCGCTGGAGGGGACAGCACCAACAGGAACAGCGGTGGTAGATCTCATATAATCCGCCCCAGTCATAACCGCGGTCGTAACATAGTTTCAAAGCCTCTGCTTCGGTGATACCCCAGTCCACCAACGGATACTGCTCGTTCTTGATCCGTTTCGGCTCATCTGCTGCGATACCGACATAGTGGAGAGCCTGATACTCGCCCTTGAGCCGATTGACCTCCTTGCTGATAAGATGCGTTTTAAGCTGCCCCGTACACCATCGTACCTTAACGCCGGGCCAGCCGTTGCCGTAAAGCGGAACCCCCAGCTTTTGACGATTCTCGATAGAAGATATCTTTTGCTTTTCTTCCTCAAACATCATATATTCAAAGCCTTTAGGATGGCGGAGCATCGTCAAGTGGATTCCACGCTCACGGTAAAGATACTCGTCCAATTTTGCCAGATGATCATACATCTCTGGAAACTCCATGCCGGTATCCGCTGTCAACACTATATCAATAGGCATTCCGCGTTCAATCATCAAAAGCAGCATAGCGGTACTGTCCTTTCCACCAGACAGGCTGACGGCATGAAAAATCTGCTTGCTAAATAGAATCACCCCCCCAATTTGATTATAAAAAAGCCGCCTATTGTGGCGGCTACAATGTAAAATGGCACGGTTTCCCGTGCCGTTTTACAGAACATTGTTCAATTACCGTTCGTCCCTATCCTGTCGCACGGAACGCTTGTGAACCAACTTCGCTCTCTCTTTTTCCAGCTTTATCAACGAAAAATCGAGAATACGTTCTTTTCTCTGATCCAGCATGGTGGTATAGAAGCGTTTTTGCAAATCCGTAATGAACGGCGTGTCCTCGATGATCCTATGGATTTTGACCATATCTATGCGAGGCACAATGCGCTTGAGCGCACGGTTGCAATCTTCGTTCTGCAAGGAGACGATAAAATCAAAATATTTAATCTTCTTGCCATTCAGCATGATGGCTGAGGTGGGGATCTCAAAAATACGGTAATTCAAGTCACTCTCGTTTGACAGCACCTTCTTCATAATCTCGTCATCTGCCTGCGGGTATAGGCAGG
>ERZ780195.2501-NODE-2501-length-12456-cov-3.287316_pt1 | contig 12456 bp, 11 predicted proteins | sample MGYA00511017_ERZ780195 | MGnify/ENA primary metagenome ERZ780195 (study PRJEB29588, sample SAMEA2159974) | human gut metagenome | biome: human gut; feature: human-associated habitat; material: faeces | place: Denmark | collected 2008/2010 ...
CTGGGTTCAGAACGTCGTGAGACAGTTCGGTCCCTATCCATCGTGGGCGCAGGAAATTTGAGAGGAGCTGTCCTTAGTACGAGAGGACCGGGATGGACGTACCTCTGGTGTACCAGTTGTTCTGCCAAGGGCATAGCTGGGTAGCTAAGTACGGAAGGGATAAACGCTGAAGGCATCTAAGCGTGAAGCCCCCCTCAAGATAAGATTTCCCATTCCGTAAGGAAGTAAGACCCCTTCAAGACTAGGAGGTTGATAGGTCAGAGGTGGAAGTGCAGTAATGTATGAAGCTGACTGATACTAATAGGTCGAGGGCTTGATCAAAGAAGGTATTATATGGTTTTGAGTGTGTTTAGAAAGGTACTTGACTAAGGAGTCAAGGAGTAGTACAATATGTAAAGTACCGAACAGGGAGGCAGAAGAGAAGAGCAACGCGGTACGAAGAGAAGAGTTAGAAAAGTTTCCGGTGGCGATAGCTAAGGGGATCCACCTGTTCCCATCCCGAACACAGAAGTTAAGCCCTTATACGCCTAAAGTACTGCACTGGCAACGGTGTGGGAGGATTGGTAGCTGCCGGTCTCTATTTTATAAAGTATGCGGGGAGGTCATTGTTTAACAATGGTCTTTTTGCTTTTTATGGACAAGCTATGGACGCTGCGAGTTGATAAAAAGGCCTCATAGCTTTTTTGTATTACTGAAAAATTGACCTTTTCCAAAATGATTGCAGTAAAACCCCTTGGACATGCTTTTTTCTTATGCTATAATGATTACTTAAATAACATGTTTTGGTTTGGAGGAAATATGGTACAGGAATCGTTGAGACACAAACAGATCAGCTCGGCAAAGGGAATTTTATATATTCTTTGTATAGTAATCATCTTTTTTATAGCAAATTTCATCGGTAGTTTCATTGAATACGCTTTTCAAATTCGATTTATTCAATATGTATTATACGTTGCCTTAATCGTGCTAGGCACTTTTATTATAAAAAATAAGTTGCAAGGCTTTCAATACACTGTAAAGGGGCGATTTGTTCAATTTGATCGATTGCTTGGAAGAAAAGTAAAGACGCTGGAAATTATTGAATTAGAAAATATGGTAGAGTTCGGGAAAAAGGAGATATTGAAAAAATACCAAAAACTTTCCAAAAGCAAGTATACTTTTTTGCCAGAAGAAACGCGATACTATCTGATTCACCAAAAAAAGAATAAGCTTGCCTGTGCCATATTCTCGCCCAGCGAGAAATTTGCAGCTACTTTGGCGAATAAGATTCAGAAGTCTCAAGAACAGGAATCTGCACGGCAAGACGAAACTGGAGAGCAAGAATAGCATGGCTCTTGATAGTCGATTGATCTGTAAAAAAATAATTATACATTGCTGGTGAATACTACATAATAAAGAGGGAAGAGGCAATAAAATCTCAATTATAGGAGTGCAACAAGAGAGTAGCTAGGCAATAAAAAATTTGTCATAGATTAGCGCTTGGATGATGACTAAAGGATGGTAGTAACCAATTTCACGATGCCATTTATAATAAATAAAAGCGCCCTATATGCATGTTACTGCAAGGGCGCTTTATTTTAAGCAAGGTTGCGCTTTTAATTCTCCTTAGTTGATGTGGTTGCTATCTGATGTTTGGCCTCACTGTGTTTGCTGAGAAAGAATATGGCGAGAAAAAGAGCCATCAATATGGAGAATATAATGTACTGTACAAGAGAAGATGCCCCTAGGAAGGTCAAAAGTGTAGGATACAGATAGAGGAAGAGCGCTGGTAAAATGGCGTATAATAGGCAGGAGTATTTCCCGTGGCATGCCCCGGCGGAGGCCAGAGAGGCATACACAAAAATGATGACAAGTATATTGGAATAAGCGCTAGGATAGAAGTAATTATCGGGATAAATGACCAGATATAAGGCGATGAGCACTACCACAATGTGGCCCACAACGTAGCCAAATAACTGGGATATCCGCTCTTTTATAGCGAGGGATTTGCGCTGTTCTTTGCTGCGTTTTAAGGTGGATAGCAAGATCATAATGCAAGGCAACACAAAAGAGAGAATGAGCAGGAAGAAAGCGGCTAGACTGCTAGATATTCCCCATTCCACTGTATGACCGACGATGAAGTAACCTGCATCAGAGCTCTGCAACGCCATGGTGATGACGGTGATTAGCTGGCTCATAATTAAAGTGGTGAGGATAGCGGGGATTTTGCAAAAGGCGATGATACATCCATTCATTGCACCAATGAGAATGCAGATGCCAAAGGCAGATAATATGATACCAGCGGATAAGCCTTCACCCAGATTGAGGTTCAAGATATAATATGCAAGGAGAAGAGAAGACATCAGAGAAAAGTCCGGACCACTAGCCCTGACAGTGAGGGCGATGGCAAAACAAAAAGCGATAGAGGGAATCACTGCATTGAAAAAGGCAGGAGCGGCTGCAGAGCCGGTAAATAGCCCTAACAGGGTACAGTGTAAAATCAGATACAGTAAAATGGCACCTAATATCGTGATGCTCAAATAGTTCTTACAGAACTCCCTTACAGAGATTTTAGGCCTCTGATGCTTAGGAATGCCAGCGTCAGCATGATGAAAATCCGATTCACTAAGTGGATTTAGCTCTTTAGAGGGCTCACTAGATGCGGGGATCATTTTGCCGCAGACAGTGCAAACATGTGTATTGTCGTCATTTTGTGCATTACAATGCGGGCAAATTATCATATGTTTTTGCTCCTTTGTTTTTGGATTGATGAAAGAAAATTTGTGGGTATTATATGTAAGATAATGATAGCATGGAAAGGTTATATTTGGCAATATAGGGAATTGAATTCTTTTAGAAAGTAGGATACGATGTTTTTTATAGGAATATTTGGGATACAAGACAGACAGAAAGTAGTAAGAGAAATTGTGAATCTCGTGTGTGAAAATTGTGGAAGGTATAGTCGTGGGAAATTGATCTATGAGTACACCTATTTTCACCTGTTTTTTATACCGTTGTTTCGGTGGAACAAGCGCTATTTTCTCCAGATGCAGTGCTGTGGTGCCATTTATCACATGGATGCCGAATATGGAAAACAGCTGGAAAATGGTGCGGAAGTGGATTTTAGCAAAATGTCCAAAGCGTCCAGTGAATATGGAGATACCTGGCTCTGCCCTCAGTGTGGGGCGAGACTGCAAAAGGACTTTCGATTTTGCCCCTATTGTGGCTACCGAAAATAATGTGAGGGAAAACTCTGATGACCCAAGGGTGTTTTTCTCCAAATGCTAACTGCAAAGAAAAAGCTGCTCGTGAAAGATAAAAAAGATAAATCGCGTTGCTTGATAACAATCTAACTATGTCATGTAGATAAATGTGGGTACTCAAAAGTCTGGAAGGTATATTGAAATAGAATCTTACAATTGATTCATCACACTTAAGATATTTAGAGACTTTTGTTATTAAAAAAGAGCCCTTTTCCAAAGGCTCTTTTGATCATCCTATTGTCGGCGATCTCCCATGAAGAACACAGCAAGTGTTCCAGGCCCAGAGTGAGCGCCAATCACCGGGCCAGTATACCCGATTTTCACATCGAGGACTCCAGGAAAAGTTTCTTTAATTTTTGCTGCTAAAAATTCTGCATCGTCAATACAATCCCCCTGGCAGATGAAAACCATCTGTCCGTCTGGATCTACAATCCTCTCCTTCATTTTGTTTACCAGCTCTACAATGGCTTTTTTACGGCCACGAGCCTTTTCACGGGGAATGAGATGTCCGTCATCATCCACATTGAGAACCGGCTTAATGCTCAGCATAGTGCCTAAAAACGCTGTTACACCCGAGACTCTACCTCCTCTTTTTAAATGGTTTAAATCGTCTACAGTGAACCAATGGTTGAGTCTCAATTTATTTTCCTCTAGCCAAGTGCGAATTTCCTCTAGCGATTTGCCCTCATCCCTTAAATTGAGGGCATAGTGTACAAGAAGCCCGTAACCTAAAGAAGCGCACAGAGAATCCACCACATAAATTTGATTGGGGTATTTACCATTGAGTTCCTTTGCAGCGTTTTTTGCATTGGAGCAACTGCCGCTCAGCCCAGAAGAGAATTCAATGTGCAGGATATCTTTTCCAGATGCCAAAATAGGCTCGAAATAATCGGTATAAGTTTGAACATTGATCATAGAAGTGCTGGGCATTTCACCACCACGTACTCTTTGATAGAATGTCTTTATCGGCATAGATTGCCCAAAATCATCGCTATATTCTTTGCCAGACATGATAAAAGAATAAGGAAAAAGTTGAATATTGCGTTCTTTTGTATAATCTTCCCACAAATCCGAAGTGGAACAAGCGGTAATCACAAAATGAGACATAAAGGACCCTCCTTGGCCATATTCATTAATCTTATTGTATAATTTGCCTGATGAAAATGCAAGGATTTTTCCTCGCTTTCGTGGATATGAAAAAGGAAAAGAGAAAAGACATTCAATCAGCTAAAATGAAAGAATGGGAATCAAAATGGCAATTTGCCTGCAAATTGGGTTTGGATTGAAATAGCTCAAGAGGAGAAAAGATCAAGTGATTCGGGAAAGTGCAAAATTTCATCGTAAATAAAAACATATTTTTCAAAAAAGAATAATTCAATATATGGTACCTAAGAGGTAGATATTCTGTTTTTTGTATATATGTGGTATTTTAATGAAACTTATAGTGAGGAAGAGCAGAGGATTAAAATGCAGGAATATGCAATTTAAAAAATAAAAATTTGCAAAAATGTGAAATTTCTAGTTGTATTTCGCGTATAGATATATTACAATGAATAGTGTCGTTTTAGGATAGTATTTAAATTTTAACATATAGATGGGGGAAGAATTATGCAACTTTCTAAAAAAGCGCTTGCAATAGCGCCGTCATTGACCTTGAAGATTTCAGCTATGTCAGCCGAGATGAAGAAGAACGGCATTGATGTGATTGGGTTTGGTGCTGGCGAACCGGATTTTGACACGCCACAGTATATTAAAGATGCGGCAATCGAGGCGCTGGAAAAGGGAATGACAAAGTATACAGCAGCATCTGGCAGCAATGAATTAAAGCAAGCGGTATGTGAACGGTATCAAAAAAAATACGGCCTCACTTACGAGCCTTCTAATATAGTGATTTCCAATGGTGCAAAACACTCGCTGTTTAATGCCTGCCAAGCAATTCTCAACCCTGGGGATGAAGTGATTATCATTGCACCTTATTGGGTTACTTACCCAGAACTGGTGAAGATGGCAGATGGCGTGCCGGTAATCGTAGAGGCGGTAGAAAGAGAGGCAAAGGAAGAAGACGATTTTCAACCCAATATTGAGAGAATTCGCCGTGCAATTACCTCTAAAACTAAGGCGATTATCATTAACAGCCCTTCGAATCCATGTGGCTGTGTATATGAAAAAGAGCGTTTAGAAAAACTAGCGGCATTGGCCAAAGAGTTTGATCTCTACATTATTTCTGACGAGATTTATGATGAACTGGTCTATGATCGCTATCAAGCTTATAGCATTGCCTCCTTTGGAGAGGATGCCAAAGAGCGCACCATTGTGGTCAATGGAGTGTCTAAGGCGTATTCTATGACGGGATGGAGAATTGGATATACACTAAGCAATGAGAAAATAGCCAAGGTAATGGGCAGCTATCAAAGCCACGCGACGTCTAATCCCTGTTCGATCGCCCAATATGCCAGCGTAGCAGCGCTCACTGGTCCCCAAGACGAGAAGAAAAAGATGTTAGAGGCATTTGCAAAGCGCAGGATTCTAATGGCCGATGCCATTAATGCCATCGATGGTCTGAGTTGCTTAGTGCCAGAAGGCGCGTTTTACATCATGATGAATATTCGTCAGCTATTGGGGAAAAAGTCCAATGGCAGAGAGATCAAGGGATCTATGGATTTTTGCGAGTACATTTTAGAGCAAAACAAGGTTGCCTTGATTCCCGGCATTGCCTTTGGAGCGGATCACCACGTACGGCTGTCCTACGCGACTTCGGAGGAGAACATTATAGAGGGCATTAAGAGAATTGGAGAATTTGTGGCAACATTAACCGACTAAAATCAGTATGAGAACAGGTGAGGAGGGATCCTCGCTGCTGATAAAGCCGGGCGACAAGAGGGGAACTGGAATGAGCGATGGAAAGTCAAAAAACAAATTGTTACTAGAGAACAATTACCGATATAAACTGCAGGAGAGAGAGACGCCTAATTTGCTCAGGGAGATGTTTGATTATGACCATATTCCAAAGGTCACATTCAATCACAGAGTAGTGCCAATGCACTTCCCTGAGGAGATATGGATCACAGATACTACCTTTCGAGACGGACAGCAATCCCGCACCCCTTTTACTGTGGAGCAAGTGGTAGAGCTCTATAAACTCATCCACAAATTGGGAGGGCCCAAGGGCATTATCCGGCAAAGTGAGTTTTTTGTGTATACGGAAAAGGACAGAAAAGCCATCTCCGCCTGTTTGGATTTGGGATATGAATTTCCTGAGATCACTACCTGGATTCGCGCCAGCAAAAAGGATTTTGAGCTGGTCAAGGAATTTGGCATTCAGGAGACGGGCATATTGGTGAGCTGTTCGGACTACCACATTTACAACAAAATGGGTATGACAAGAGCACAGGCCATGGATAAATATCTCGGTATTGTCAAAGATGCCCTTTCCTATGGAATAAAACCCCGTTGTCATTTAGAGGACATCACCCGCGCGGATTTTTATGGATTTGTGGTGCCCTTTGTCAACGAGCTAATGGATCTGATGCAGGAGAGCAACATGCCCATCAAGATCCGCATGTGTGATACCATGGGCTATGGAGTCACCTTCCCAGGAGCCTCGCTGCCCCGAAGTGTGCAGGGGATTGTCTACGGTTTGAGGTTTTACTCCAGAGTGCCGTCTAGATTACTGGAATGGCATGGCCATAATGACTTTTACAATGTGGTATCCAATGCCTCCACGGCTTGGCTATATGGTGCCTCCAGTGTGAACTGTTCGCTGCTGGGAATTGGAGAGAGAACGGGCAACTGCCCTCTAGAGGCAATGGCCATTGAATACGCTCAACTCAAGGGTACAGACGATGGCATGGACTTCAAAGCCATCACGGAAATTGCCAGATACTTTGAAAATGAGCTGGATTACGAGATCCCAGCGAGAACGCCTTTTGTGGGCAGGGCATTTAACTCTACAAGGGCGGGAATCCATGCAGATGGTCTGCTCAAAGATGAGGAGATCTACAATATTTTTGATACGGCTAAGATTTTGGGGCGGCCAGTGTCGGTGGTCATTGGAGAACATTCTGGCCTTGCAGGGATTGCACACTGGATCAATGAGCACTTTATGTTAGAAGGGGATTTGCGAATCGAGAAGGGTCACAAATTAATTACCCAGATCAAAGAACAGATCGACCAAGAGTACGCAGAGGGGCGCACCACAAGCTTTGGAGATGATGAGATAGAGACGATTATCCACCGGGTGGATCCAGACGCATTCTTAGCGCTCATCCATCATAGGAAAGAAGTAAAAAGCAGAAAATAGATTTAAAAGCAAAGGGCTGGCAGTTGTAATGATGAGGCTGTCAGTTTTTTTGTCTAAAAAAAGAACAACTCCCGATTAACCTAAAAAGGTTGGAGATATTGTTGAATTTTTTAATGAATATCATATTGACCTTAGTATATCCCACTCAGAAAAGCAATCTGGAGAACCCTTATCAGGAGGGAAGAAGAACGGGGGAAATCGTTAGAAATATTTCGGCAAAGAGTACAGTGTTTCGATAACAGAAAGATAAAGAGTGGTATTCTCCATCACCAAAGGGACAAGAGAAGTCTTTGCCTGCGCCTAAAGGATTTGGCTCAGCGTCGAGTATTTTTTCAAAAGAGGAGCAAGGTGGTTTCCTGTAGGCTACGGCTTATTTGACGAATAAATAAAGAGAATGGTACAATAAAACAAATTGCCTGTGTGAAAAATGGGGGAAATGAGGGAAGTAATAGGATGAACCTGAAAAACGAAATATTGGAAATTTTAGAGAACGACGCCAAAGTTACTAATGAAGAAATTGCAGGAATGCTTCACATAGAAGTGGCTCAAGTGGCCCAAATCATCGAGGAATTAGAAGAAGACAAGACAATTGTGAAATATGTGGCAGTGATCAACAAGGAAAATTTGGATGAAGAGGTCTCGGCCGAAGCACTCATCGAGGTGAAGGTGACACCCGAAAGAGATCTGGGATATAACGAAATCGCCAGGAGAATCTACAAATTTCAAGAGGTAAAGGCGGTCTACCTCATGTCCGGCAGGTACGATTTATCGGTGAGAGTGCGCAGCACCTCTATGAAAAAAATTTCCCAATTTGTGTGGGAAAAACTGGCGGTGCTCAAAGGAGTGCGGGGGACTTCCACCACGTTCATTATGAGAAAATACAAGGAAAACGGCGTGATACTGGTGCAAGATGAAGACGATAAGAGATTGATGGTGACGCCATGAGCTCGGAAAAATATATTGCAAAAACGGTTTTGAAGATGCCACCATCAGGCATACGAAAGTTTTTTGACATTGCCAGTGAGATGAAAGACGCGATTTCTCTGGGAGTGGGGGAACCTGATTTTGTCACCCCGTGGAATATTCGAGAGATGGCGATTTATGCGCTGGAAAGCGGTAAAACCCATTATACCTCCAACCACGGCTTATTGGAATTGAGAGAGTTGGTGGCAAAATATCTGAAGGATCGATTCGCCATCCAGTATCCGGTAGAGGAGATACTCATCACTGTGGGCGCTAGTGAAGCACTGGACTTGGCATTTCGGGCGCTCATTGAGCCTGGAGATGAAGTGTTGGTGCCAGCTCCTTCGTATGTGTCCTATATGCCAGGCGTAAAATTTGCCGGTGGAGTACCTATACCCATTGCCACAAAGGAAGAGAACAACTTTAAAGTGTTGCGTGAGGATATAGAAGCGGTAATAACGCCCAAGACAAAGGCAATTGTACTACCGTATCCCAACAATCCCACTGGCGCGATTATGGAGATAAAAGACTTAGAGGGAATTTTGGATGTCATCCTCAAATACGATCTGTTTGTCATATCGGATGAGATCTATGCGGAACTCACCTATGGGAAAAATCACGTCTCCATCGCCAGCTTCCCAGAGATGAGAGAGCGCACAATGGTGATCAACGGCTTTTCCAAGGCTTTTGCCATGACGGGATTTCGTCTGGGATACGGGGCAGGGCCCAAACCTGTCATTGATGCCATGGTGAAAATTCACCAGTACACTATGCTGTGTGCGCCTATCATCAGCCAAATTGCAGGAGTAGAGGCGCTCAAATACGAGATGAGCAATGACTATATTCAGGTAAAGGGAATGACCAGACAGTACAACCGCCGCAGGCAGCTGATTTTTAGAGAGTTCAATCAGATGGGATTTCACTGCTTTGAGCCGGAAGGTGCCTTTTACTGTTTCCCGAATATCACGAGCACGGGACTGACCAGTGAAGAATTTTGTACAAGACTCATACGGAAAAAGAAAATAGCCTGTGTTCCAGGGACGGCATTTGGCGAAGGTGGCGAGGGCTTTATCCGCTGTTCTTATGCATCCTCTCTGGAAAATATCGTGGAGGCATTGAGAAGGATAAAAGAATTTGCAGAGGAACTGAAACATGAATGAGGGAAAATTTAGGCTGGTGGCACTGGATATGGATGGCACCATCTTTCGAAGTGATAGAACCATCAGTCCCAGAATGGAACAGGTATTGAACCGATTGGGACAACAGGGCATCCAAGTGGTGCTTTGCACTGGCAGAATCTATACCACAGCCAATCGGTGGGCGGCCCAATGGGGGATAGATGGGCCGATTATCTGCAGTAATGGTGCCAACGTGCGCAGTGAGCATAAGGTCTACTATGAAGCCACTTTAGATGGGGAATCGATTGCCTTTTGCAAGGATGTTGCTCAGGATTTCGGCTCCTGCTTTTTTGCCTTTTGTGGGGATCATGTGCACTGTACCCGGCGGGATGTGGTAAAAGAGCTGTTTGAAAAGTGGGATGTGGATGGGTTGCGAGCACAGGGGTTGGACCTGATCTGTGTGGAAGACGATTATGAAACCTTGGTCCAACGTGCTGCAAATAAGGCGGTGAAGCTCTTGATTGTGGAATCAGATCCTTTGCGGCACAGCCAGATAAAAAAGCAGCTCCAAACCTGGAAAAAGATATCGGTGTGCAGTTCAGAAAGTGATAATATCGACATCATGCCCACGGGCCAGAGCAAGGGAAAAGCCCTAAAATGGCTGTGTCAGGATCTAAAAATCCCCAGAGAGCAGGTGCTGGCCATTGGAGATGGGGAGAACGATGTAGATATGATCCAGTTTGCAGGATGTGGTGTGGCCATGGGGAATGCCATGGATGTGGTGAAAAAAGAGGCGGACTACATTGCGCTGACCAACGATCAAGATGGTGCAGCCTTGGCGATACAAAAATTTGTTTTGGGAGAAGACGATGCAAAGTGATTTGGTAGCATTGGTGGACTGCCCAGATTATGGAGAGGCCACTGTAAAAAAAGCAGTACAAGAGATGTTTTCTCGCTTGGGTGGATTGGACAAATTTGTGAAACCCGGAGGCAAAGTGCTCATAAAGCCGAACTTGCTCAAGGCAGAGCCACCGGAAAAGTGCTGTACGACTCACCCCCAATTGGTCTGTGAGATTGCAAAGCAGGTGGCGGCGCTGGGGGCCCAAGTGGTTATTGCAGATAGCCCAGGAGGTGCCTATAACAAAACGGTATTGCACAATTTATATAAAAAGACGGGTTTGGAACAAGCTGCAAAAGATGCAGGTGTATCGCTCAATGAGGACTGTTCTGAATTCACGGTGCCGGCAAAAAATGCCAAACAACTGAGCTCGCTTACCTTTATCGCACCTGTCAAAGAGGCAGATGTGATAATTAATGTAGCCAAGCTCAAAACCCACACGCTGACTGGATACACAGGTGCGGTGAAAAACTTGTATGGCACGATACCGGGCTTTACCAAGGCAGAGTACCATTTCCGCTTTAAAAATAGTGAGGACTTTTGCAACGCACTGATCGATATTGAACAAAATTTAAAGCCGGAACTCAATATCATTGATGCTGTTATGGCAATGGAAGGAGAAGGACCTTCCAGTGGACAGCCCAGGCAGATGGGGCTGCTCATCGGCAGCAGTAATGCTCATGCGGCTGATGTAGTAGGAGTCAATCTGATAGGCTACCAGGCCCAAAGTATCCTTACTACAAAGTTTGCAGTAGAGGGGGGACTCAGCCCCGACATCGATCGGATAAAAATTGTGGGGGAAGATCTGCAAAAAAGAAGAATTCCGGATTTTAAAAAGGCGGATTTTGCATGTGCCAGTATTTTGAAGCACAGAGTGCCAGGGTTTATGCGGGATTGGTTGGAGCGAGCGCTGGCGCTAAAACCAAAATTTCTCTACCAAAAATGTGTGGGATGTGGGATATGCGAAAAAAGCTGCCCACCGAAAGCCATAACCATGGTAGATAAAAAACCGCAAATAAATGAGGATAAGTGCATCAACTGTTTTTGCTGTCAGGAGTTATGCCCACAGCGAGCGGTCAAGGTAAAAAAGAATTTTGCCTTTAAACTGGTGAAATTGCTAGATCACTAGTATAAGGGCCGCTTAAAGAGGTCTTTTTTATAACAGACAGATGTTATGGAAGAATTGCATACAATAAAGTGAGGGAAATAATGTGTTAAATATCGTATTGGTAGAACCGGAGATCCCACAAAACACGGGGAACATCGCTAGAACTTGTGCGATCTGTGGCGCCAGGTTACATTTAATTGAACCTTTGGGATTTTCTATTGATGAAAAGCATGTGAAAAGAGCTGGGCTAGATTATTGGGATGAAGTGGAGATTATACAATATAACAATTTAGACGATTTTTTTGAGAGAAACCCAAATATTTCCTATTATTTATTTTCGACCAAGGCAAAAAAGAATCATTGTCAAGTAGAGTATGAAAAGGACTGCTATCTATTGTTTGGCAAGGAAACTAAGGGCTTGCCAGAGAGTCTCATTTTTTCCCACTTGGATCGGGCGGTGAGAATTCCCATGAGAAAGGGCTTAAGGAGCCTTAATCTCGCCAATTCTGTTGCGATTGCAACCTATGAGGTAATGCGTCAGTGGGGATTTTCTGGGCTAGAATAGCAGAGAGTAGCGAGAAAATAATTTAAAAATGTCAAGTAGTAGTGGGGAAAATAATTGTAAAATTTGGATAAAAAATTGCGTTGACGGGGCATTGTAAATCCTTTACAATGAATTTGGTAAATTTTGATATTCTAAGTTTTGGGGGAGCGATTGGATGGATATCTTTATGATTATTTCACTGCTAGGGGGCCTGGGCCTATTTCTCTATGGCATGCATCTCATGGCAAATGGGCTGGAACTTGCGGCGGGAGACCGGTTGCGC
>ERZ780195.2504-NODE-2504-length-12440-cov-3.996609_pt1 | contig 12440 bp, 9 predicted proteins | sample MGYA00511017_ERZ780195 | MGnify/ENA primary metagenome ERZ780195 (study PRJEB29588, sample SAMEA2159974) | human gut metagenome | biome: human gut; feature: human-associated habitat; material: faeces | place: Denmark | collected 2008/2010 ...
GGACTTTTAACGTATTTAAGCTTTAAGGCGGTTAATTTAAGCGGTATTAATGTAATGGTTGCTACCATTGCTATGATTTTAATTACTATAATGTCTTCTTTTGTACCTATTCCTGGTGCTAGTGGTGGTATGGAATTTGGTTATATTGCTATATTTTCTGCATTTGTAGGTGGCCCTAGTTTAACTGCTGCTATGATATTATGGAGGTTTGTTCATTATTATTTACCAATGATTTTTGGTTCAATTTTGTTTGTTTTTGAAAAGAGGGAGTAATATGAGAGTTGGAATTTTTACTGAAGTATATAAACCATATGTAAGTGGGGTAGTAACAAGTATATTAATGTTAAAAAAATCTTTAGAGGATTTGGGGCATGAAGTGTATGTTGTTACTATCAATATGGATAAAGTAAAGTATGAATATGATGAGAAAGAGAGGGTATTAAGAGTTCCTGGAATTAATTCTGGTATTTATGATAATTTTAAGGTGAGTTCTATATATCCAATAAAATCTACTATGTTATTCTTTCCCTGTTTATCAGTTGTTGTACATACAATTCCTACAGGTTTATTAAAAGCTATGACTACCTGTGGTGGTGTGGTGTTGTCAACTTTCCTGCCATCAACACATATAATTGTATTGTCTTCTACCATCTCACCCATAACTGCAATTCTACCATCAATTGTGATACGTCCTTCCTGTATCATTCTGTCAGCTTCACGTCTTGAACAGACTCCATGGGCACTGAGATATTTATTAATACGCTCTGACATGTTTCCTCCAATTCTTATCTTCATTGCTGATAAGTTCAAATCAATATACAGATGTATTAATTTTAACAAAAGAAAAAAATTAATTCAATTGTTGCGGGTTTTAATTTAATAATGTATAGTATATAAGCATATAAATTATTATATGTTGTGTACATGTAGCTTAGCTGGATAAAGCGTTCGCCTCCGGAGCGGAAGATCGTGGGTTCGAATCCCATCATGTACATTATTGTATTATTCTGTCCCTACATAGTTATCAATCTTTCTGTTCTATTATATTCATATACATGATCAGAAAGGACTTCATCTGCAGCAACCCCTTCTGTATTAACTTCCTTTACCATATTAACAAGTTCATCTTTCTCAAACATCGAAAGCTTGGGAAGAAGTATAACCTCATGCACTGATGAGGGCAGTATATACAGATCTGCTCCCAGCTTCTGCGCAAAATCATACAATACATTCTCATATAATATGCAGGCTGCACCATTCAGTTTGCTTTCATTCGTAAGCACATACATATCAGACGGAACATAATCTTTTAAATCAACTTCCTCTCCATCCACATTAACACCACATTTTTCAAAAAGTGCGGCCATGGAACTAATCTTACTATGAAGCAGATCGGGTGTATTCTTCAAAGCAGCTTTATACACATCATCAATAGTTACATTCCAGTTTTTCAGATTGTTATTATATATTAATGCTGTTGCACTTCTTCCATATTCATTATCAAGCAGACAGTAAAACACCACTGCAAGGTCAAGTATTCTCTTATGCGGCACCTGTTCGAGCAGTTTTTCATTACTTCTGTAATTGACGACCTTATAAACAATCTTGTCCTTTATAGTGTCAAAATGCTTAAGAATATTTACATCAAATGTAACATTATTCTTATTCTGTTCATATATAACCTCTATCTGTCGTATTATGTTCTTAATATTCTCACCATTCGTATACAATTCATAAAAGCTGTCCAGATATATAGTTGGCGCGATGTCTTTCCCCTTCTCCATAATAACAAGCCCATCCATCTCACAGCCATTATTCTTAATCACATGATTAATAGTAATATTACCACCTTCTCCAGCTATATACCCTGCATTCATCTTAATATATTCCACAAATTCCTTATACTCCATATACCTTTTCCTTTCAAATGTTTCCTATCCCCCTGCGCACGGAATTTAATAAATGTTTTGTACAAGTAATATAGTATATTAATAGCAAATCTCTGTCAACAATATATATAGTATTCTATATGTTTTGTCGTGTTCTGTTGAGTTTATGTCGCATTTGGTATAAAAAATGTCATATCTGGTATAAAAAAAGCTTTTTTCAGCTCATTTTACCAGATACGACTAACACAATATATAGTATTATTCAATTATTCATGCCAACTGTTTTAAAACGTCAGTTATAAGCTCCCATGTCCTTTGTGTCGAAGCAATATCCAATTTTTCTTTTACAGTATGGATATCAATTATATCAGGGCCAAACGATACACAGTCAAGGTCATCAATCTTTGCAGCCATAATACCGCATTCAACACCTGCATGCATTGTTTCCACCAAAGCCTCTTTATTAAAAAGTCTATTATAAGATTCACACAACATATCCCTGATTGCAGAATTCTTCTTAAATTCCCAAGCTGGATAAACACCTTTAAGTTCATAAGTTCCACCAAGATATTCAGTCATTTTTCCAACCTTATCAGTAAGATATTCTTTTTCACTCTGCGAACTGCTCCTTATTAAGTAGGTTGCTGCAAATGTTTTCTCAGCCAGCTCTGTAACCCCCAGATTAAGTGAAGTCTGCACCATCCCCTTGATATCATTACTCATCTTAACAACACCATCAGGTATAAAATTAAGCACATTTATAAGCATCTGTGTTGTCGCATCATCACATGCCAAATTGCTGCCTTCACCTTCACAATTCACCTTGATGGTAAGCTGTGGGTCAGTAACCGAATACTCCTCTTTCAAGACATTTGCAGTATTATTAAGAAGCTCAGTGACCTTATCTGCTTCCTGTGTCATTATAACCGCATCAGCAAATGGAGCTATAGAATTATCTTTTTCACCACCCGAAATGCTTACAATATTAACACATTCTTTAACGTCAAAAAGAAGACGTCCCATCAGAATATTAGCATTAGCTCTCTGGCATATTATATCTGTTCCAGAATGTCCGCTTGTAAGGCCATTAATTTTAATAGACATCTGCGTTCCTGTGATGTCCGATTTTTTCAATGGATAAGAAGCCTTTAAAGTTGCTCCTCCTGCACATCCTGAAAGGAATATTCCTTCCTCCTCAGAATCTATATTAAGCATAATTTTACCTTCAAGACAGTCAGTATTAATTGTCTCAGCGCCAAGCATTCCAATTTCCTCGTCTACCGTAAACACAGCCTCAATCGGCGGATGACACACATCCTTGCTGTCTAATATGGCAAGCGCATAAGCAACTGCAATTCCATCATCAGCACCTAAGGTTGTCCTGTCAGCCTTGACATATCCATCATCTATATAAAGGTCAAGACCATCTTTTTCCATATCTTTAACCTTATCATTCGTTTTTACAGCTACCATATCAATATGTCCCTGCAAAATAACAGGTGCAGCCTTGCTCTCGCTGTTACTTGCCGGCTTTTTAATTATCACATTATAACTTTCATCCTGCTTAAACCACAGATTCCTTTCTTTTGCAAATTCACACAGATAATCACTTATTTGCTTCACATTACCAGAACCATGTGGAATTGCACATATCTGTTCAAAATATTTAAAGACAGCTTGTGGCTGTAAATCTGCTAAAATGTTGTTACTCATATTTTACCTCCTTTACCTACTATTTCATCATATTTAGCAATCTAGTAGGTCTTTTCCTCATTGTTAGTTTGTTTGTAATTCTTCTTTTCAACTAAAACGCCTACTAGATAAACACTATTCACACTTTTAGTAGGTCTTTTTCTTATATGTCTATAATATCAGACAGTTCTAATCAGCAAAAAGACCTACTATTTTGGCTTAAATCATCAATTTAGTAGGCAATTTTCTTTATCCGCATTAATTATCCTCAGAATTTTCTCTCAATAAACCTACTATTTCATCACCTTTAGAAGCTTTAATAGGTTTTTTCCCCATTCATACATTAATTTCATATGCCATTTTACACTATCGTGTGTGGTGGGATGGGCGACAGAATATCTCCACCGCCCATTATAGGGAAAATGTGAGGTAAAAACAAGATGCGCTTCGCTGTCTTGTTTTTTGTTGTGGGGCGCCTGCTCTGCCGTCCGCGTTACTCCGTATATGCCTTTTCACCACTAAGTAATCTATCCAGCATATCTGCCACTGGGACCATCGCATTTTTGACCTCTGTACTTGTATTAGTCTGTGCTCCTGCTTCTATAAGCATCGACCTTCCTTTCATATGCAGGCAGTAACGATATGCATTAATATAAATATTCCGTAACAGCCCCGGATAATACGCTTCTCCTAAAAGATACATCTGAAGACTCATTGCCAGATTATCATCTCTGTTTGCATTGTAAAGATAGCCTATATCTCCTTTTGCCTTGCTGTAGCTTATTCCATTAAAAAACATTACCTTTGACATTGTTACTCCATTTTCTTCGGTTACAAGTCTTGTAGTATCCGGAACACCATCCCTGTGAAGGTCTATCACAACCTCAATTGACGGATTTTCTTTCAGTATTTTTGTCACATTTTCTTCTGCATATGTATAAGCCTTGCTTCTGTCAAGCTTCCCATCAATATAATCATACACACTCGTATCATGATAAACATTGTAACCATATGTATTAGTGAGTATATCTGTTAGATAATCTCCAACACCAACTATTGTTGTAGACGTATCTCCTTCAACCGTATCCATAAATCCCTCCTGTGAATGTGTATGAAATATAAGAATCTGCGGAGAATCCGCATTTTTCTCTAATGACAGGTCTTTTGCCAGAAATTCCTCCGGACGCATTATCTGTGTTGTCAGGCTTGTGATGGATGTGACTGTATAGAACTTCATAAGAAAATCATAATTATTTAAATCTGCAATATTATAAACATTTCCAGCTGCATTTTCCTGTATAGGCAAAGGACAAACTTCAGCGCCTGCCTCCACGACCCCCTCATCCGTCTGTGTAGCAGGTTTTTTATCCTCCTTTGCCATGCTAAACATATATTCCGAATCGACCCACACCGAACCTGCATTTTCATCATAATTATCTTCAAAATATGTCTCTACAGGAAACAATGTCTTAACTGCATTTTCATAAATTCTGTTCTGAATATAATATATTAGATTAAAACTATAATTCATCATTATTACCATAAGCATTAAGCCCATGAATATAAACATATACACAGGCCTGTACTTTCTATCACTCATATATCCTCCTTACTTTGCATTACCATTATATTGTATTCACATCAGCCATGAATATGAACACCAACACGGTTAATTGCTTTGGATATTATGATACTTATGTTTCTAATGTCTGAATCAATGTCCTTCGGGGTTACATACATTTTTCCTGCCCCCTGAATAATCCCTTCGGCATCTATAACAGTAGGCACGCCAATTGCAAGCACCGGAACACCTATATTGTCTTTTGTTATTCCTATTCTGTGATTTCCAACACCTGAGCCAGGATTAATTCCCTGGTCAGAAAGTTGTATAGTACTATTTAATCTGTTCACACTTCTTGCAGCAAGAGCATCTATTGCTATGCATACATCCGGCTTTATCTGACTTACAACGCCTTTAATAATTCCTGCAGTTTCAATACCTGTCTGTGCCATAACCCCCGGACTAAGTGTGCATACTCCCGTCTCATCGCCCTCACTTATCTTAATACAAATATTATCTACAACCTCAGGTCCTAATGAATCCGATGTTATATTTCTGTTGCCAAGTCCAATAACAAGAATCTTTTCTGGTTTGACATTTTTATTCATACGCTTTAAAAGCTTAAATATATATCCTGCCAATGTCGATATAACCTCTTTTGCATATTCTTCGTCCCCACTTGCAATATCATCTGCCTCTATAGTAAGATAAGTTCCTTTGGGTCTTCCTATCGCGGCTTCGCCCAAATGATTTGTCACCTGCAATTCTGTGACCTTCACTCCCATCCTTGATTTATTGCTTTCTCTTAATCTTATCCCCCTCAGTTTTCCTGTTCCATTCATTGCTTCTTCATTTGCCTCTACTGCAAGGTCAGTTCTTACAACTATATTATCCATTTTTCACATCACCTCCCCAACATATTGTGCAGAAAAATGAAATTTTTATACCAAAATCTTTATTTGGTTCTTGACATATAGATGTTTGTACTATAAAATGTGTGAGTATGTTTACATTAGATCGTCCGTGTCCGGCTTTAATGCGAAACAGATATTATTATTGAATTATGATTTGGAGGTGTACGGATTGGCTAACATTAAATCTGCTAAGAAGAGAGTAATTACAAGTCAGGTAAGAGCTGAGAGAAATAAGGCGATTAAGTCTAGAGTTAAGACTTATATCAAGAAGGTAGAGGCTGCTGTTGCTGCTGGTGACAAGGCTGCTGCTAACGAAGCTCTCCCTGTTGCTATAGCTGAGATCGAGAAGGCTGCTTCTAAGGGAATCTTCCACAAGAACGCTGCTGCAAGAAAAGTATCTCACATTACTAAAGCTGTTAACGCAATGGCTTAATAAGAATTTTAATAATTTAAAGAACCCGGTGCTGACACCCACTCGCACCGGGTTCTTTTTTATTTACTGTATTTAATTATAATAAGTTCTACTCCCAGCCTGTCATTAAGCCGTCCCTGCTTAACTGCTTCTTCAGTTTTAGCACATTCATTCAATGCATCCAGTAGTGTATTCATCTCAAAATATTTTGCCTGTGCCTGATATTTACCGACAACAAATGGCGCTGCTCCTATCTTTGATGCAATCTCTTTACCTGAAATCCCCCTTGACATAAGATCTTTCACCTGTAATATTCCGTTAAACTGCCTTACTATAAGATAAAGTATTCTCATAGGAGGTTCTTTTAATTCCAACAAATCATAATATAAATCAAGTGCCTGCTGTTGTTTCTTATTTGCAATTGCACTTATCATATCAAATATATGACTTGTTGTCTGTGTTGCGCATACCTTCTCTACATCTTCTACTGTCACAACATCCCTTCCCTGACAATAACTCACAAGCTTCTCTGTCTCCTGCCTTATATAATCCATGCCTGCACCTGTCTTATCAAGTATCAAATCACATGCTTCCCTGCTTATTTTAAGATTATCCTTAGCAAGAAGCCCTGCTATCCATTTTTCAAGAGTAGCAGTTGTCTGTGGCTTCATCTCGCATATATATCCCACAGAATCAACTGCCTTATATACCTTATTACGCTTGTCCACATCTTTTTCTACCATAACAACAACAAGATAATCAGGAATATGTTTAATATAATCCGCAAGCTCATCATTAGAACTTTTCAAAAAACCGGTATTTTCCATAATAACAAGTCTCTTCTGGGCAAAGAAAGGCAGTGTTTCACACACATCAATTATATCCTTAACGCTGGCATTATCCGAATCATAATATGAATAATTCATTGTATCATCACCAGCTATAGCATTCTTTAATCTGTCTCTATACTGCTTCTTAAGATACTCTTCCTCTCCATACAGAAGATATACACTCTTAAATTCACCCTTCTTAATATCATCACTTATGACCTTCAAACCTGCTGCCTCCGTTTCTAATCTTAAACAATAGTATCAGATATGTACAAGTGGTTCAAGTTAAAAAATATTTTCTCACAACCTGTTACGTATTTTCACAGTTCTATCCTTTCAAAGCTTTAAACACCTCAATTTTATACGAACCATCCCTGACACGCACCGCAATCTCTCCACTTTCGTCTGTCCTATACACCTTTGCTCCAATCCCCGACAATCTCTGTAAAGTTTCCATATGAGGATGTCCATATGAATTACCTGCCCCACAAGATATCAATGCATTTTCAGGCTTTACATAACTTAAAAATTCTTCTGAACTCGCCCCCTTACTTCCATGATGTCCGACTTTCAATATATTAACTGACATAAACCGTGCTGATTCACCAGCATCTCCTGCCATCCTATTGGCATCCTCAACAATGCACTTTTCTGCCTTCTTTTCCGCATCACCTGTCATAAGCATAGAAAAATATCCATATTCCACAAGATATACAGCAGAATAGTCGTTAGCTGACTCGTAATCATAACCCTCGCATGGGTGCATACACTTAACCGAGAATTCTCCCGATTTAATACTGTCACCTGCATCAGCATAAACAACATTAATACCAGTAGCTTTCAATGTTCTCTCTAACTTCGACATATCATCACCAGCCTGCTTCTTTACTGCCGTAGTTTGCCTTATTCCCGGCAGTACAACAGTACCTATCTCAAATGTGTTATCACACAGTTCAATCAATTCATATATTCCATTAACATGGTCTTTATCCGGATGACTTATAAACACATAATCGAGACTTCTTACCCCACAATATTTTAGATAAGTATATATGGTATATCTCCCGACATTCTTCTTGCTTGTGCTTCCTCCGTCAAACAATACATTCATGCCCTCCTTAGTATGCATAACAATTGAATCCCCCTGCCCAACGTCAAGCATGGCAATCTTCATATCTGAATCAATATTGTAATGAAGCCCTGTCAGCACACATACTAATAAAGCAAAACATACAGCATCAATCTTCTTGTTCATTAATATAACATGTACACATATCCATATAATTAAAACTGTAAAATATAAAAACACCCTTGCAGTATCAGGGGTTCCCGTAACAATGACTGCATATTTAAAATGTGATGACAAACTGCACAGCTTATAATAAAAATCAAGAATATATCCACCTGCTCCCGCAAAAAAATATGCTGCTTCAAGAGATAGCATGCCAGCAATTCCCGTAAATATACCGCTTATCATTATCAACGACATAAGTGGAATTACTATAACATTAAGAAACAGGCTTATTACAGGAATCTGCCCAGATATAATAAGAATTACCGGAAGTGTCACAATTGTAACACACATGCCTGTAATAACCGAATCTGCGATTCTGAATAAAATTAATTGAAAAAATCCTGCATTCTTTTTATCAGGACGTCTTATATATATAAGAATAGTTTTATCATCAGACAGTATGGGTTTAATATATATAATTCCTGCCACGGCAAGAAATGACAACCAAAAAGCTGAATTTATAAGATTATATGGATTAATCCACAGAAGAATAACACTTGCTATCCCTAATGTATTAGCCATATCACTGGTTCTTCCAAGCACGTCTGCCAGCATATATACAAGAATCATTATTACAGCTCGGCTGGCAGATGCACTATAACCTGTCATGCACAAATATGAAATAATAAGAAATGTACTAAAACATGCAGATGCGATTCTGCCAATTTTCTTCTTTAACCAGTCATATATAAACATTCCAACAAGCGAAACATGAAGTGCACTTATTGCCAAAATGTGGGAAATTCCATTCTTCTGATACATTCTCTTTACATCATCATCAAGCCCTGACCTGTCACCTAACACAATCGACTGCATAATTCCTGCATTCTGCTCAGAATATACATTTTGGTAAATATTTTTTATGGAATCTGCAAATCTGTAAATGCTGGAAATATAACTACTTCCAGACTGTATATTCACAATATCTGACAAATCTGCACAATAATTAAATCCAAGTGATGTATAATATTTTCTGGCATTAAACTGCCCTTCATTAGATGGTATATTAAAATCCTTTAATGTTACTTTAATCTTAACTTCATCCCCTGGATTGGCAAATCTTTTTTCTGAGTATACTACCAAACCGCTTTTAAACTGCCTGCCCCATGAATCCGGCATAACAAAGGCATTTCTTATATACACCGCATAACCGTTTTCTGACTGTTTAATATCTGCTATGTATCCATTTACATAAGCAATATGTGTTTTATCTGACAATTGCCCCTGATAGCATAGCTTTTCCATACTTACTTCAGTTCTTAGGCACATAATTGGAAACATCATGATAAAAATCACATAAAAACCAGGAATTCCTGTTTTCTTAAGATATATAAGGAATCCGGTAAACACCATTATTCCCACTATAATAACGATATATAACTTAGCATATAATGACAAATATACTGCAGCAATGCTCATAACTGCTGCCACAAAAAATGGTCTCTTCAATAATATCCTTTCCAGAAACGACCATTAATTATCAGATAAATCTTTTTTTACAAGTTCATTATTCATATAAAATACTGTATCAAGGCTAATTGCATCTCTATACATCAGATTAGAATTTCCCTTGACAAGTATCTTAACGCCATCAATTCCCTCCAGTCCTGAAAGGGAATTAACAATTGAATATATAGTCACATTGCTCTTTGCATTAACCATATCAGTTGCAAATTCCTGACTGAGATTAACATAACATATCCTGTCGACAACAGATATACTAAGCAGCTTGGTATTCGACGGAATACTCTGGTAACACCCCGACTCTGTTGTTCCTTTAATAAGCTGTTCCATTACAACCTTCTCAACAGATACATTCTTATTATAACAGATTCTCTTGCTGTTCTTTACAAGGGCATCTCCTGACTTGTTAGCAAAATACAGATTAATCGTCTTCCACTTCACATCAGCCATAGCACCTTCCTGTGTATCTACAAAATCCTCATCACTCATATTTCCTATGATTGTTCCATCTTCATACACAGCATCCTTACCATCAACATAAAATCTAACATATAGAATATCACTTATCTGTGATAATTCTTTAACAACTGCTGCCCTGTAAAGTACTTCGGTACTTGGTTTCATTCCATAATAAGAGCTGTCATAATAGACACCTGCGTATATTCCATTAATTTCAACCGTTGGCTGCGATACAGACACCGGCTTAATTATGCTTGTATGTCTGCCTTTTGCAACATTCATTTTTTCAAGGAGTTCATTTGCAACTGAAACAGCGTCCTGACTTTCGATGTATACTCTGCCTTCAGTTAGTGATGTTCCGTCTTCATTAAGAAAATATACAGAATATGCTGTTCCCTTCTTCTGCGAAGAACATGAAACAGTTATAAATGTTACTGCAATAACAATAATAACGGATGTCAATTTCATAATAGCTTTCCTTACATGTCCCATCATAACTGCTCCTTTCCTATCCTGATATTCTTAACAGCTTATAAATATGTCCACTGGCATACTTTCATCTGCATTACTGCTGGTTTTCAACATAATTAAGAGGTATTCTCATTGTAAATGTTGTTCCTATATTTTCCTCACTATGAACCTTAATAGTTCCATGATGCATAAGAATTATGTTTCTTACAATAGCCAGTCCAAGTCCTGTTCCGCCCGTTTCACGCGACCTTGCCTTATCTACCCGGTAAAATCTTTCAAATATTTTATTAATACTTTCCTCTGGTATTCCTATGCCTGAATCTTCAACTCTTATATAAAAATATTGATAATCTGCATTCAGTGAAACATGTACCCATCCATCTTCGACATTGTATTTGATAGAATTCTCCACAAGGTTGGATATAACCTGTGTCATCTTAACTTCGTCAATCTGTGCAACAACCGGTCTGAAACTTTCAAAAAGCAGTTCAATATTCTTTTTCTGTGCTAATGGCTTAAGTCTCTTGAGTGTCATCTCTAATAAATCATTCATATTAACAGATATAATATTAAGTGTTGCAACAGATTTATCCATTCTAACAAGAGTAAGTAAATCTTCTATAATCTTACTTTCTCTGTCTATCTCACTTACAATATCCTGCATGAATTCCTGATACACTTCTATTGGCACATTTTCCTGTGTATTAAGAGACTCCGCCAATACTTTAATCGAGGTTATAGGTGTCTTTAATTCATGTGACACATTCGAAACAAATTCTGCTCTGGACTGATCTGTTTCATTAGCCCTGTCCATTATGTTATTAAAATCATCTGCAATCTCACGTATTTCGGTATAGCTCCTGACAGGGATTCTTGCATCAGTATGCCCTGCACTTACATTTGAAACAATATCAAGTACCCTTTTTACAGGCCGGTTAAGAAAATATATGCCTACGATAAGTAACGCCAGACATATTGTTATAATAACCAGTTTAATATTATTATTCTGACTGTTCACATCATGAAACATTGCATCTATCTCTGTGTAATCAAGATCAGCTACAAGAACGGCTATAAATGTACCTGAATCATTGTATACCGGAACAGCTGCCTGTATATTACCCGTTTTCTTATCATAGCCGGAACTGTTCTTATGATTACTGAATATATCGAATACCCTGGGATTAAGAATTGTCTTATTAGTATCAATAGAATATGTGTCAACACTGACAACATAATTAAGATTAACAATTCTTATTCTTATCTGATTAAGTGCCGAATAACTGCTGAGTCTGCTGTTCATATCATTATTCTCAGCTGCTTCCAGACTTTCATAATTAGAATATTCTGCTGCAATAAGAACCGCTTCATTCTGTATAACCGCAGTCTGTCTTGTAATTACAGACTGCCTGTAAATATACTCAAAACCTTCAAATGTACAGATTACCGCTGTT
>ERZ780195.2513-NODE-2513-length-12390-cov-42.182002_pt1 | contig 12390 bp, 10 predicted proteins | sample MGYA00511017_ERZ780195 | MGnify/ENA primary metagenome ERZ780195 (study PRJEB29588, sample SAMEA2159974) | human gut metagenome | biome: human gut; feature: human-associated habitat; material: faeces | place: Denmark | collected 2008/2010 ...
CGTTTCTCTGCGCAGTTAGGCTACGAGATCCACGAGGACACGGAAGCGGCGATCCGGAAGCTGGCACCGACTTTGCAGAAGATCAGTGCGGAGCGGATCCAGGTGGAATTGACCAAGCTGCTGATTTCCCCTCATCCTGACACCTTGCGAGATGCTTATGACATGGGTGTCACGAAGGTGATCCTGCCGGAATTCGATGCCATGATGGAGACTCCTCAGAAGCATAAGCACCATAAATACAACGTGGGAGAGCATACCATACATGCCCTCATAGAGATCGCGCCTGAGAAGAATCTGCGGTATGCGATGCTGCTTCATGACATCGGCAAGCCTGAGACACTTACCGTGGATGAAGACGGCACCACTCATTTTCACGGACATCCTGCAGTGGGTGAGGAGCTGGCACGCAGGATCCTGAGGAGACTCAGATTTGATAATGATACAGTGGCAGTGGTGACCCGGCTGGTAAGATATCATGATTATGGCAATGATGTTATACCTGACCTGCGGATCGTGCGGAGAGCTGTGAACAAGATCGGGGAAGATATCTTCCCGCTATTGTTCCCGGTGAGACATGCGGATATCCTGGCACAGAGCGATTATCTGCGGGCAGAGAAGCTGGAGAACCTGGAGCTTTGGAAGCAGTTATATGAAGAGATGCTGGAGAAAAAGCAGTGCGTATCCTTGAAAACGCTGGCTGTCACCGGCAGAGATCTTATTGCTATGGGAATGAAGCCCGGCAGGGAGCTGGGCGATATGCTGCAGAAGCTGTTGGAACTGGTCTTAGAGCACCCGGAGCAGAATACCAGAGAACAGCTGCTGGAAAAGGCGGGCGAACTGGCAGCAGGCAAAGAGTGAGCATACTTTTATAAGATCTCTCATAAGATAGCGTAGGAACCGTCAAACCGGTTAAGTACATATCTTTAGGAGGGGTTGTAAGTGAATGACAGAGCGGTGGCACTGCTGGAGCAGTATGAGATAGAGGTATTGCGTACCCGAAAAGGGCGGGGGGCGATTCTGTGCGATACACAGCAGGGCTGCCTGATCTTCAAGGAATATACAGGACGCGAGGAACAGCTGCGTCTGCAGGAACAGGTGCTTAAGCATCTGGAGGCTTGTGGGAATATCTCTGCGGAGAGACTGCTCGCCACCAGAGAGGGTGCACTGTCGGTCACGGACAGAGATGGTGTCAGATATATTCTGAAGACCTGGTGGGAAGGCAGAGAATGTAACATCCGTGACAGGGAAGAATGCATGGAAGCCATGCGCCTGCTGGCCGGACTTCACAAGGATCTGGAATTTATTCCCACGTTTCCCGAGATGGAAGGGATACCCACACCGGTCATTCGTAGATTCCTTCCGAGTCGAGAGTATGAGAAGCATAACAAAGAATTGAAGAGGGCCCGGAGATTCTTAAAACAGCGGAGCCAGAAGACCTGGTTCGAGATCCGGCTGGCTGCCGTGATGGATCCTTTTTTGGAAGAGGCCGGGCAGATCTGTGAGGAATGGAAAAAGATAGAAAATTCACATGACGTAGAAGAGGGAGAAACCTTCTGCTTTTGCCATGGTGATTATCAATATCACAATATTTTGCGCCAGGACAGAGGATTTTTCCTGGTGAATTTTGAAAAATGTCAGGCAGACGGTCCCATAAGGGATCTTTATCTGTTGTTGCGTAAACTGTTGGAGAAAAGTGATTGGGACTGTAACCGGGGGGAAGCACTGCTGGCAGCTTATGAATCCGTCAGACCGCTGGATCCCTTCGAGAGACAGGATCTGTTCTACAGATTGTCTTATCCCGAAAAATTATGGAAGATCGTGAATTTCTATTACAATTCGGGAAAAGCATGGATTCCGGAAAAAAATCAGGAAAAACTGGACCGGCTGCTGGAACAGGAGACCGCCCGAAAAAAATTCCTACGGATTCTGAGACCATAAGATCATAAGATCGGATAGACACTAAGGTACCGGAGAGGAGACAAAAGCATGAACAAAAGATATCTGATGAAAGCAGTAGCATGCATTTGGCTTATGACAATATTGTCAATAACTGGCTGCGGGCAGGAAGCTGCCACGGAAGGAAATACAGAGACGCAGACACAGACGGAAGCGGAGCGTGTGGATACCGGATTCGTGGTGACGAATCCGGACAGCTATGATTCTGCGGATACTGCTGTACTGATGGATATTAACGAAGTTGACAAAACTGTCACTTTGTTGAATCTGGATCTCTGCAGGCGATATACGCTATCTATGGATGGAACCACTCGTTTCGGGGATAAATACGGCAAGGCGATCTCTCTGGATCAGCTGCAGGAGGGTGATATTGTGGATGTGACTTTTCTGAAGACACAGAAACACCTGACATCCATGCAGCTGGCACAGACGGCATGGCAGTATGATAGTGTAGAGCGCTACGAGTTGAATGCGGTGAGGCACGAGGTAAGCATCGGTGGAGAAACCTATAAGCTGTCCAAAGACACGCAGTATTTTTCCCAGGGGCACAGTATAGAAGAGATCGATCTGAATCCATCCGATATTCTTACATTCCATGGAATTGACAGTACGGTGCTCAGCGTGGTCGTGGAAAAGGGTCATGGATATCTCCGGCTGGTCAATGATGAGAATTTCGTGGGTGGATGGCTGGAGATCGGACAGACACAGATCGTGAGGATCACGGAGGACATGCTGGTGACGGTGCCGGAAGGCAGTTATCAGGTGGATATCAGCTGTAGCGGCGGAGGCGGTACGAAGTATGTAGTGATCAACCGTAACGAAGAGACAACCCTGGATATCGGAGATCTGGAGGTTGCGGAGGCGAAGTACGGTATGGTGCTGTTTTCCATGAGCCCGGCCGATGCGGAGCTGTATATTGACGGAAGTCAGGTGGATCCTTCCCAGCCGGTCTCACTGGAGTACGGAATCCACCAGATCATAGCAAAAGCGGATGGCTATAAATCTCTGACACAGTATCTCCGGGTAGGACAGGAATCTGCCGGAGTGGATGTGCAATTAGATAAAGTGGATTCCGACAGTGAGGAAAGCACAGGAAGTACACAAAGCTCGTCGTCTGCAGGCAGCTCTTCCACCGGTACTGCTTCCGGCAGTACTTCTGCGACGGCAGACACCACAACCACCTACTATCGGGTACACATTGATGCACCGGAAAACGTGGAAGTATATCTGGACGGTAACTATGTGGGAATCTCACCCTGTAGCTTCAAAAAGACATCGGGAAGTCACGTGATCACACTGCGGAAGTCCGGATATGAGACCAGGAGTTATACGGTTCAGGTGGACGATGAACAGAAGGATGTATCGTATTCTTTTGTGGATCTGACAGTTAGTTCCCAAACTTCAAAATAATCTTTGAAAAGGCACAGGAAATGCCGTAAATATGCGGAAATGCCTTGACAAAAGGGATAAAAACAGATATATATATTTATAGACGTTTCAAAAGAACTATTTTCGAGCGTAAATTTAATCACGAAAACTCATTATAGGAGGAGTTCAATATGAACAAAACAGAATTAGTTGCAGCTATGGCTGATCAGGCTGGTCTTTCCAAGAAGGACGCAGAGAAGGCATTAAAGGCTTTCACAGATGTTGTTGCTGAAGAGTTAAAGAAGGATGGTAAGGTTCAGTTAGTTGGCTTCGGTACTTTCGAAGTATCCAGCAGAGCAGCAAGAGAAGGTAGAAATCCTCAGAGCGGCAAGCCCATGAAGATCGCTGCTTCCAAGGCTCCTAAGTTCAAGGCTGGTAAAGCATTAAAGGATATGCTGAACGCATAATAGAAGCTGATTTTTCAGAGACTCGAAAGGACAACCTTTCGGGTCTCTTTCGTTATGAGAAATAGTTTTCAGAAGGAGAGGAAACCCATGAGACTGGATAAATATTTAAAGGTGTCCCGCCTGATCAAACGCCGTACTGTGGCCAACGAAGCCTGCGACAGCGGCAGAGTATTGATCAACGACAAACCGGCAAAGGCATCTGCCAATGTAAAAGAGGGAGACATCATCACGATCTCTTTCGGTAACAAGGAAGTAAAGGTAGAAGTGCTGGATGTTCAGGAGACAGTGAAAAAAGAAGAAGCAAAAGAACTCTTTCGTTATGTATAAATATGTATAAATTTCCAATGACTCCCATAAGATGAATTGTAGCTTTGAATAGTTATGATAAATTGCAATGTGACACAGATGGGAGGAAGTATGGAAGATTTAAACACAACAGGGCGTATGCATAAAATAATTATGACCAACAGACGAACCTGCACGGTGAACGGTGTCAATGATGTGCTTTCTTTTGATCTGCGGGAGATTCTGCTGGAGACGGAACAGGGGATGCTGATGATCCGCGGAAATGAACTGCATGTGAATCGGCTGACCCTGGATAAAGGGGAAGTGGACATTGACGGCCGGATCGACAGCTTCGTATATTCGGATACCGCAGCATCCGGGGAGAAGCAGGAGTCATTTTTCGCCAGGCTGTTCCGTTAATGAATGAAAATGTTTTTCTGCTGCATGCGTTTCTCCTGGGAATAGAGATTACTTTTCTGTATGATATACTGCGGATTCTGCGGAGGGTTTTTACACATGGCAACGGCATGGTGTCACTGGAGGATATTGCCTTCTGGATCTATTGTGCGGGAAAAGTGTTTTTACTGATGTTCCGGGAGAGCAATGGGAACCTGAGATGGTTCGCCGTGCTGGGGGCAGTATTGGGAATGTATCTGTATCACAGGACGCTAAGTCCCCTCCTGGTAAAATATGTCTCCGGATTTCTCAACATGCTCTTAAACCCGATTCATAAGGCGTTGCGGATATCCGTAAGATGGGTAAAAAAGAAGTTGACGGGACTTCGGAAAATGCTTAAAATATTCATAGAAAGGAGATGCGCGTATGGCAAGGGGAAAAAGAAGAGTAGCCTACCGCAGGAGACATCAGAACCGGTTCAGCCTGTTCCTGGTGAGCCTGGTCGTATTGATGATCATGGTAGTCGTTGCGGTGCGAAGCGTGGAATTACAACGGAAGATCGCAGGATATGATACCCAGATCGCAAGCCTGAGCGCGCAGATCGATGCGGAGACCGCCAGAGCGGAAGAGATCGAGGAGTATCGCAAGTATACACAGACCAAGGCTTATGTGGAGGAAGTGGCGAAGGATAAGCTGGGACTGGTGTATGAAGGTGAGATCCTTTTTAAAGAGGACAATTAAGCAGGGAGACTGATTCTCAACAGTGGACCTGCTTTTTTTGTCGCAAAAAATGAAGGTAACATTCCCCCGAATTTGACAAAAAGAAAGAAACAGTGGCTCTATAATCGTGAAGACAGAAAGGGGAATAGTCATGGTGATAGGGAAACGGGAACAGAAAAATCCGGAACAGAAGTTATGTGCACAGGTATCCATGCTGTGCCGGCAGAAGCTGTTGGGGTATGCGGAGAGTTTTGAGGAATTGGGGAGAAGTTTTCACGACGAAGCGAGGATTGTGGGAGATGACAGACAGAGTATTCTGGAGAAATGCCTGCTGCAGCAGAGCAGGCAGGTCATGGGGGATCATCTGCAGACGGTCGCACGGATCATGGAACAAGTGGCCGGAGAAGAGATGTGCTACCGGCCGGTAGAGGAAAAGCGAAGAAAAAACCTCGTCCAGGCATTGCATAGTGAGGGGATTGCGGCAGCAGAGTTATGTTATATTCGAAAAAAAGGTGCTGCCGCAAACGGTATCAGCATGATACTTTCCACGGAGAGATCCGGCTGTAAGGCATCGCAGGCAGCAGATATGCTTACCGTACTTTTGGGGAAGCATCTGCAGCCGTCGCCGGGAAGTCCCTATCTCATAGAGAGGGAACCACACTGTTTTCAGTTTACAGAAGAACCGAAATATGTGGCTCTTACCGGAGTGAGCCGGGCAGTAAAAGAGGGAGAGAAAATATCCGGGGATCAGTATGCCATGCTGGAATCGGAAAAAGGAAGACTGTTATTGCTGTTATCCGACGGAACCGGTGCGGGAGAAGATGCCAGCCGGGGCAGCGGCAGAGTATTGGATCTCATGGAAAAAATGCTGGAGGCGGGATTTGATACCGAAGAATCCGTAAATATGCTGAACTCTGCATTGTATGCGCAGAATGAGGAGGAAGATCATCCGACGGTGGATATCTGCAGCCTGGATCTGTACAGCGGAGAGTGCGAGATCTGCAAAGTCGGAGGTGCGGCCACTTTTCTGAAAGAAAGCGTCGGAACAGAGTGTATCGGTGGAGAAAGTCTGCCGCTGGGGATTTTTCAGAAAGCGCAGTCGGAAGTCCGGGTGCGGCAGCTGGCAGCGGGTGACCTGCTCATCATGATGACGGACGGTGTGCTGGATGCACTGGAGGATGATTGCGAGGAGCGGATGCGGGATATGATAGAGACATTAGAAGAACAGAATCCGCAGGAGATCGCAGAGAAGATACTTTCTTATGCCATATGCAGCTGTGGGGGCAGGATCCGGGATGATATGACGGTGTTTGTGCTGTGCTTGTGGGAGAATGAGTGATTGCTGCCTTGATTTTTTCGCATAATTAGGATAGAGTAAAATCATGAATACATGGATGGATACACGAGAAAAAGTATTTGCATATATAAAAGAGCATCAAATGCTGCAACCCGGTGACCGTGTGGTGGCCGGGGTTTCCGGAGGGGCAGACTCGGTTTGCCTCTTATTTTTGTTACTGGAATGGATGAGAGAATTCCCGCTGGACATTGCGGTGGTCCATGTCAATCACGGGATCCGGCCGGAAGCCGGTGAGGATGCCCGGTATGTGGAAAAATTGTGTGGAGAACATAAAATCCCGTTTTTCCTGACGGAAGCCGATGTACGGCAGCGGTCAATTCTGGAAAAATGTTCCGAAGAGGAAGCCGGCCGCAGAACAAGATATGAAGCTTTTGACAAGGCTGCGGAGGAATGGGGAGCCACGAAGATCGCGGTAGCGCATAACAGCAATGACCGCAGCGAGACGCAGCTGTTTCATCTGTTCCGGGGCAGCGGCATCCGGGGACTGGCAAGCATCCTCCCGGTGAGAGGTCGGATCATACGGCCGATCCTGTGCCTGGAGAGATGGGAGATCGAGGACTTTTTAACACAACAGGGAATTTTTTACTGTAAGGATGCTACCAACGATGAGGACGATTATACCAGGAACCGGATACGGCATCATATTTTACCCTATGCGGAGCAAAACATTGCGCGGGGCTGTGTGGCGCACATGAACCAGACAGCGGAGCTGCTGGCGGAGACGGAGGAATATCTGGAGCTGCAGACGGCGGAGGCAGTGAACAGATGCATACGGAGAATAAAGGCTCCGGGCAGTGCGCTACAGCCGGATGTGAGCAGTCGGGCACAAGAGGTGCATATCGCGGTGGAACCTTTTCTGACGCTGCATCCTGTGATCCGTAAAAGACTTTTGTATGAAGAGGTAAAAAGACTTTCTCCCGGGCAGAAAGACATCACCTATCAGCATATTACGGAACTTCTGACATTGTTTACGCAGGAAGGAAACCGGACGATCTGCCTTCCCTTCGGAATCCGCGGCAGACGGCAATATGAACAGGTCATCCTGACAATACAGGCGATGCAGACAACGAAAGCTGCGGACAGCGACGAGCAGACTGCTGTTGCGACACCGCTCTGGCAGCAGCGTGATCCGGATATGGCTCCGGGACAGAAGAAAACAGTGGAGTGCGCGCTGGGAACTCTGGAATATTCCGTATGGGAAGCGTCCCATGGACTTGAAAAAAACCAAGAAGTTCCCACAAATCAGTATACGAAATGGTTTGATTATGATAAAATAAAAAAATGTCCGACGATACGTACAAGGCAGACAGGAGACTATCTGACCATTGCAGACGGCAGAGGCGGAATGATCCGTAAGTCATTAAAAAGCTATTTTGTCGATCAGAAAATTCCTCGCAAGGAGCGCGACAGACTGCCAATCCTGGCAGAAGATGATCACGTGCTGTGGGTCATGGGATACCGCATCAGCGAATATTATAAAGTAACGGAGAATACAAAACGTATTTTAAAGGTACAATTAATAAGAAAGGAGTTCGCCTAAGAGCGAAGAGACAAAAGAAAATGGCAGAACATATCAGAGTACTGTTGACAGAAGAGGAAGTAGATAAGAGAATTCAGGAGATCGGAGAACAGATCAGTAAGGACTATGCAGGTAAGCAGGTACACCTTGTATGTGTACTGAAGGGCGGCAGCTTCTTCATGTGTGAGCTGGCAAAGCGTATCACCGTTCCCGTATCCCTGGATTTCATGTCTGTATCCAGCTATGGCAGCGACACCAAGTCCAGCGGTGTGGTGAAGATCGTAAAAGACCTGGATGAATCCCTGAAGGATAAGGATGTTATCGTAGTAGAGGATATCGTAGACAGTGGAAGAACCTTAAGTTATCTGTTAGAGATGCTTCGTGACAGAGGACCGGCTTCTTTACGTCTGTGCACTCTGTTGGACAAGCCGGAGAGAAGAGTCATCGATGTTCATGTAGATTATACCGGATTTAATATTCCCGATGAATTTGTAGTGGGCTACGGTCTGGATTATGATCAGAGATATCGTAATCTGCCTTACATCGGTGTGGTAGAATTCGATTAAGCAATACGAAGATGTAGGAGGCCCGTGAAGTTGAAACAAAACGGCAGAACAATTAATTCTTATTTTATTTTTATCATACTTCTGGTCATGGTGATCGTAGGACTCAATCTGTTGAGCAACCGGGAAGAGGACTATACCAGAGCAGAATTCATCGCAGATCTGGATGCCGGAAATGTATCTGAGATCGTAATACAGCCGAATGGAGAAGCCCCTACCGGCTATCTGGAGATCCAGATGAAGAACGGACTGAATCATAAGCTGTATGCTACGGATATCACCGAGCTGGAGACACTGGTTCGCGAGTACGGATTTGATCCCGTAGTGAATGACATTGAGAGAGAGAACTGGTTCCTTACTTATATGCTGCCGATGCTGGCAGTACTGGCTGTAGGTGTATTCCTTTTTATGATGATGAATGCCCAGCAGGCCGGTGGCGGTAACGGTAAAATGATGAACTTTGGTAAGAGCCGGGCCAAAATGTCCATGGGTGACAAGAGCGTCACCTTTGCACAGGTAGCCGGTCTGAAGGAGGAAAAAGAGGAACTGGAGGAAATCGTCGATTTTCTGAAAGAACCCGGGAAATACACCGGCGTCGGTGCGAGGATTCCCAAGGGTGTTCTGTTGGAGGGACCTCCCGGAACCGGTAAGACTCTGCTGGCGAAAGCCGTGGCAGGCGAAGCCGGAGTACCTTTTTTCAGCATTTCCGGATCTGATTTCGTGGAAATGTTCGTCGGTGTCGGCGCATCCCGTGTGCGCGATCTGTTTGAAGAGGCGAAGCACAATGCGCCCTGTATCGTGTTCATTGATGAGATCGATGCCGTGGCAAGACGCCGTGGTACCGGTATGGGCGGCGGACACGATGAGAGAGAGCAGACCCTGAACCAGTTACTGGTAGAGATGGACGGTTTCGGTGTCAACGAAGGCATTATCGTCATGGCAGCTACGAACCGTGTGGATATTCTCGATCCCGCGATCCTGCGTCCCGGACGATTTGACCGTAAGGTAGCGGTAGGGACTCCGGATGTGGGTGGCAGAGAAGAAATACTGAAGGTACATGCGAAGAATAAGCCCCTGGGAGATGATGTAAATCTACAGCAGCTTGCACAGACTACCGCAGGATTCACCGGAGCGGATCTGGAGAATCTGTTGAACGAGGCAGCGATCATCGCAGCGAAGGAGAATCGCTCCTTTATCGCGAATAAAGATGTTAAGAGGGCGTTTGTCAAAGTAGGAATCGGTGCAGAGAAGAAGAGCCGCATTATTTCCGACAAGGAGAAGAAGATTACGGCATATCACGAGGCAGGTCATGCGATCCTGTTCCATGTGCTGCCGGATGTGGGACCTGTCTACACCGTATCCATTATTCCTACCGGTGTGGGAGCCGCCGGTTACACCATGCCTCTGCCGGAAAAGGATGAGATGTTCGCCACCAAGAGCCGTATGCTCCAGGATATCATGGTCTCTTTGGGCGGACGTATCGCAGAGGAGATCATCTTCGGAGATATTACCACCGGAGCATCCAGTGATATTAAGAAAGCCACCAAGACAGCCCGCCGTATGGTAACCCGTTACGGAATGTCTGATAATATCGGTGTCATCTGCTATGACGATGACGATGATGAAGTCTTCATCGGTAAGGATCTGGCACATGCCAAGGCTCACAGTGAGGAGATTTCCGGTGAGATCGATAAGGAAGTCAAGCGCATCATAGATGACTGCTATACCAAGGCAAAAGACATTATTATGCAGCATGAGAATGTACTTCACAGTTGTGCTACGCTTCTGTTAGAAAAGGAAAAGATCAACAGAGAAGAGTTTGAAGCACTTTTCGTATAGGAAAAGGTTTTCGAGGGCGTTTCGTAGATTTGGTAGTATTGTACAAACTGCATTTGTGAAAAATAGACAAAAACAAATATTCATTTTTGTAATATTTGTGAATTTTGAGAATAGTAAAAACTAATAGTGCATGCTATTATAATACTCGTAACCCCCCCAATACATTATATAGTTTTTTGCTATACCCCATAAGAAAGAAATACCTTCTCTAAAAAGGACAGTCCTCCCAAGACTGTCCTTTTTACCGTTCAAAAACAAGTCAGGCTGTTGTCAGATGTAAGGAAAAAGGGTATAATTACATATGTATGTGCTGCACAGGTAAGAATAGCAGGAGCATAATATAGATAGTAAGACATTAGTCTCAGAAAGGATAGATACTATGGATCTGGAGCGATTACGTCGAACAGAATATAATCAGCAGTATATTGCTGCCATGAGACCCGTATTTAACAGAAGAGCTCTTTTTACGGATACAAGTGCGGAGTATGTGATCCCGGAAGAGCCGGAACCATACTCCGAGGTGACGATCCGTTTCCGTACCGCAAGGAACAGCGTGGACAGGATATTCCTCGTAAGCGGTGGACAGAAGCATCTCATGGTACGAGTGGAGAGCAATAATGATTTTGATTACTATGCTTATGTGATGCGTCTGGATGATCAGAAGGTATCCTATTACTTTGAGGTACAGACCGGCAGGATCACAGGTATCTTCGATATGAGAGGATTGGTGCAGGAGGTCAACGAGTATTATGATTTTATCATCATTCCCGGCTTCCATACTCCCGATTGGGCAAAAGGTGCGGTAATGTACCAGATTTATACGGATCGTTTCTGCAATGGCGATCCTTCCAATGATGTGCTGACCAATGAATACTGCTATATCGGGGAGCCGGTGCACCGTGTAGAGGACTGGGGACGGTATCCTGCACAGATGGATGTCCGTGAGTTCTACGGAGGAGACCTGCAGGGCGTATTGGACAAGATGGACTACCTGCAGGAGCTGGGCGTTGAGGTAATTTATTTTAACCCTCTGTTCGTATCCCCGTCCAACCATAAATACGATATTCAGGACTATGATTATATTGATCCCCATCTGGGTAAGATCGTCAGTGATGAGGGAGAGCTGCTTCCGGATGGACAGCGGGAGAACCGGTTTGCCTCTCGATATATCGATCGCGTGACCAATAAGGCGAACTTAGAGGCGAGCAACGAGATGTTTGCCCAGGTAGTGGCAGAGGCGCATCGCAGAGGCATGAGAGTCATATTGGACGGTGTGTTCAACCACTGCGGATCCTTTAATAAATGGATGGACAGAGAACGTATTTACGAGAATGCGGAAGGCTATGACAAGGGTGCTTATGTCAGCGCAGACAGCCCTTACCGGAATTATTTTGATTTCCATAATCAGGCAGCATGGCCCTATAACAATTCCTATGACGGATGGTGGGGGCATGATACCCTGCCGAAGCTGAATTACGAAGGTTCTCAGGAACTGATGGATTACGTTCTTCACGTTGCAAAAAAATGGGTATCTCCGCCTTATAATGTGGACGGCTGGAGACTGGATGTGGCGGCAGACTTAGGTCACAGCCAGGAGTTCAATCATCATTTCTGGCAGGAATTCCGGAAAGCGGTAAAAGAGGCCAATCCGGAGGCAATCATTCTGGCAGAGCATTACGGTAATACCAGAGACTGGCTGCAGGGCAACGAATGGGATACTGTCATGAACTACGATGCGTTCATGGAGCCCGTGACCTGGTTCCTCACCGGTATGGAGAAGCACAGCGATGACTACAGAGAGGATCTGCTCGGTAATGCAGAGAGCTTCTGGGGAGCCATGCGGCATCATACCTCCAGTTTTTCTATGCCCAGCTGGCAGGTGGCTATGAATGAACTGTCCAACCATGATCATTCCCGTTT
>ERZ780195.2514-NODE-2514-length-12383-cov-13.620539_pt1 | contig 12383 bp, 11 predicted proteins | sample MGYA00511017_ERZ780195 | MGnify/ENA primary metagenome ERZ780195 (study PRJEB29588, sample SAMEA2159974) | human gut metagenome | biome: human gut; feature: human-associated habitat; material: faeces | place: Denmark | collected 2008/2010 ...
CAGCGGCTGGCGCAGCGCCTCCAGCACGTCCCGGCGATACTCCGGCAGCTCGTCCAGAAACAGCACGCCGTTGTGCGCCTTGCTGATCTCACCGGGCAGGGCGTTGTTGCCGCCGCCCACCAGCGAGGCGTGGGACGCGGTGTGGTGGGGCGAGCGAAAGGGCCGCTCGGCCAGCAGGCCGCTGGGTGGAACGCATCCGGCCACGGAGTGGATGCGCGTGGTCTCCAGCGCCTCGGCGAAGGTCATGTCCGGCAGAATGGTGGGCATGCACCGCGCCATCAGCGTCTTGCCCGAGCCGGGCGGGCCGATGAGCAGCACGTTGTGCCCGCCGGCCGCGGCGATCTCCAGCGCGCGCTTGGCGCTGGTCTGGCCCTTGACGTGGCGAAAATCGGCGGCGTATTCCCGATGCTCCACGATGGAGGCGTAGGGAACCGGCTCGGGCGGCGTGATGGGCAGCTGGCCGGTGAGATGCCGCACGGCAGCGGTCAGGTTCTCTGCCGGATACAGCCTTGCGCCCTCAATGCAGCGCACCTCGTTGAGGTTGGCCGCGGGCAGCAGAATCTCCTTCACGCCGCGCTCCACTGCCGAGATGACCATCGGCAGCGCGCCGCGCACGGGCCTCAGACTTCCGTCCAGCGAGAGCTCGCCGAACACGCACATGCCCTCCAGCGCCTGCGCCGGGAACACGCCCATGCAGCACAGAATGCCCAGCGCCAGCGGCAGATCGAAGGCCGGGCCCTCCTTTTTCAGATCCGCCGGGGCGAGGTTGGCCGTCAGCCGCGCGGCGGGAAATTCGAACCCGGCGTTTTTGACGGCCGCCCGGACGCGTTCGCGGGATTCCTTCACCGCTGCGTCGGGCAGACCCACCACGTCGAACATGGGCATGCCGTTGGCGAGGTTCATCTCCACGATGACCTCGAAGCCGTCGATGCCCGTCAGGCCGCAGCTGAGCACGCTGGACAGCATGGGAAAAACCGCCTCCCGTCGTCAGAAGTTATACCATTTGAACCAGCGCAGCAGCATGGCGTAGGAACGCGCCGCCGGTGCGCCCGATTCCAGCGGATAGAACGCGATGAACAGCACCAGCGCCGCCGTGCACAGCGCGATGGACGCGGCGCGGAAGCTGTTCACCGAGCGCCGGCGCACTTCCTTCAGCAGCAGCACCGACGCGAGAATGATGAACGGCACGCTGGCGAAATAGTGGTAGATGAACGTCGAGCGCGGCACCAGCACCCAGGGCAGGAACTGGGACGCGAAGCCGATGAGCACCAGAACGAACGTCCTCGGCGAGCGGCGTCTCCACGCCGCCGCGGCCAGCACGAACAGCAGCGCCGCAAGGCCGAACCACCACACCGCGGGATTGCCCATGCAGGAGATGGACGAGATCACGCCGTCGGGCATGTAGGGCGTGCCGTTGTAGTACCACATGGGCCACCAGATGATGGGCCACTGATACCACGGCGAGCGGAAGTAGTGGGTGTCGCCGCTCAGACCCGAGTGGTAGTTGAAGATGCGCGACTGGAGCTGAATCACGTTGTCCACCATGGTCTTGGAGAACATGTCTTTCAGCGACTGCACGCCATAGCTCTGCAGATGCCAGTAGTAGGAGAAGTAGTAGATCAGCACCGGAATGATCACGAAGAACGCGACGCAGAAGGCGAGGGTGCCCAGCATCCGGTGCGTGAAGGCGCGGGAAAGCTCGCTGCCCTCGGCGGCGGCGCTCCGGGCCGCGCGGCCGTGCCGCCACAGCGTCCAGAAGAACAGCACCGCCAGCCCCGCTGAGGCGTAGAAGCCGATCCACTTGGTGGCCCACGCCACGCCCATCGTCACGCCGCAGAGACCCAGCGTGACCAGCGAGCGGCGGAAATCCCGCTTCGTCCGCCAGCTCATCTGGCAATAGCGGAACATGAAGAAGTACATCAGCATGATCCAGAACACGGCGTAGGAGTCGATGGTGGCGATGCGCGTCTGCGTAAAGTGCATGGAGTCCACGCTCAGCAGGAACATGGCTGTGAACGACAGCTTCGTGGATTTCGTAAGCTGCCTGGTCAGCAGATACATCAGCGGCACCATCAGCACGCCCATCAGCGCGCCCATGAACCGCCAGCCGAAGGGCGTCATGCCGAAGAGCTGAATGCCGACCATCATCAGCACCTTGCCCAGCGGCGGATGCGTCCATTCGTAGGTGCTCAGCCCGTGCAGATGCTCGTAGGCCGTGCGCGCGTGGTAGATTTCGTCGAAGTAGGTAGAGTTGTAGTAGCTCGGACAGGCGGGAACCGTGTCCTGCTCGTCCAGCAGCAGCGCGCCGTCGTGGCCGGCCTGCGCGACAGTCGCGCTCTGCGGGTTGCCGTCCGCGTCGAGGAAGGCCACCTCGCCCAGTTTCAGGCCCGCCGCCGCGGAGGTCAGGCGCACGTACCGCGCCGTCTGGAAGGGGTATTCCTCGCCCTCGTAGCCCGCGAAGGCGACGTAGGCCGAGCCGTCCTCGGCGGGAACCGTCGCGGCGCGCGCCACGGAGCCGCTCGCGTCCTGGGGCACGTACCAGATCCAGCGGAAGATCTCGCCCTGATCGTACTTAGCGTAGTAGGGTTCCGTCCAGTTCGTGCCGTCGTTGGACAGCTCCACGGTGAAGTTGGAATCGCAGATGCCGCCGTAATAGGTCAGGCGGAAGCGCGCCGCGTCGCCCAGATCGAAGGTTACGCTGTCGCCCGCCGACTGGGACACCCACATGGTCTGAGGCGCCTTTGTGGAGCCGAGATTGGTAAACGCGGCAACGGCGTAGATCAGCGTGACCGCCGCCATCAGCAGCGCGTCCGCGCGCTTCAGATGCAGCCGATGGTCCGGCGGATTACGCAGATCCCGCGCGGCGGGGGACTCCGCCTCCACGGGGCATTCGCTCAGCGCGTGCACATGATTCAGCACGCATACGTCCAGCGCCGTCCAGCTCAGCAGCAGCGCGTTTACGACATTCAGCGCCGAGACGATGACGTTGATCCACGCTTCAGATGTTTGCAGATGGCCGTAATTTGCCGCGGTCATGCCGCCCTGCAGCACGAGGAACTCGTTCAGGAACAGCGTGGCCGATACCAGCGCCATGGAGATCAGCACGCGGCGGTCGCGGGCGTAAATATAGCCCAGCGGAAGCAGCAGCAGCGCGGGATACAGATAGCGCTCGTGGATCATCGGCCCGAAGGTGAAGATCAGCAGAATCAACAGGCCGCCGATCAGCGGAAGGCGGCGGCGATCCCTGCTCAGAATACACAGCGCGAAGCAGTAGACATAGCTCAGCGCGAACAGAATCCACGCGACGGTCGTGACCGTGGGATGCAGCTCGGTGGCCGCCCAGTTCAGGCCCGGCAGCTGATACAGGTTCAGCGCGTTGACGGTGACGTAGGAATAGCCGGTCATTGTGGAGCGATACAGCTCCCACAGCCAGCCGAAGGGCCGGACGAGGCCGCTGAGCACGCCGCCGGAGAAGTCGAAGCCGAAGATCAGTCCGGCCAGATACAGAAGGCCCACCGCGGCCAGCACGCCCTTGAGCATGCTCATGGAGGCGCGGGCGCTCTTTTCGCGAATGCAGAACACCACCACCGCCACCAGCCCCAGCGGGGCGAACAGCAGCGCCTGGGGCTTAATCAGCACCGCCAGCGCGAAGCTCGTCAGCGAGGGCACATATCGCCCGTCGGCGGCCTCCAGCGCGCACAGGGCGATCATCAGCGTGAACACCGAGTCGATCTGTCCCCATGCGGCGGAATCGGTGAACGCCGCCGGACTGAGGGCGAAGAACGCCGCCAGCATCAGCGCCGCGCGCGCGCCGAGGCGCTCCTTCCCGCGCCGCCAGAGCAGCCACGCGCCGGCCAGATCGAACGCGATGGGCCACAGCTTCAGCAGGAGCAGATACGCGCTCGACTGGGTGGAAAGGCCAAACAGCGACCGCAGGGCCGCCACAGGCCAGAGCATCAGCATATATCCCGGCGGATAATCGCACCACACGCCGGAATTGTAGAATTTCGCCGCGCCCACCGAGAAGATATGCTCCGACCAGGCGGTGAAGCAGTTCACGTCCGTGTAATAGCCACGCACGCGCATCGCCAGAACGGCGCGCAGCGCAAAGGCGACGGCCAGCAGCGCCGCCATGCAGCGGCCATAGAACGCGTCCTTCCGCTCGGGCGAGCGGCGAGTTTTGCGCACGACGGCCAGCACGGCCAGCAGATACAGCGCCGTCAGCAGCACGAAGGCCTCGGTATTGCGCTTGGGCTCCGCGTCGGTCTCCACCGCGCCGAAGGTCTTTTCCTCGTTGGAGCTGCTCTTGGAAACCACGTCGAAGCTCAGCACCTCCGCGCCGGCGGGCGCGTCGGCCACGGCCTCCATGGAAATGTCGTCAAACCACGCGCTGCCGGTGTTCAGCGAGCCGTAGCCGCCCACGCGGGCGTAGAGCGTCAGCTCCGTCTGATCCTCGCCGGTGCGGCCGTAGACCGTCAGCTCCTGCCACTGGCCGTCGGTGTCGTAGAGGGATTCGGAATAGGAGAAGGTGTCCTTCACGGACAGCGTCGCGCCGATTCCGTCCTCGGAGATGCCCTCCGCGCGGCACATGCAGGAGATGCGATAGAGCGTGTCCGGCTCCACGGACACCTTCTGCGCAAAGCGCGCGTCGTTGTCGCTGAGGTTGGACACGCGGATGCAGCGGCCGTCGCAGCCGCCGTCCTCCACATCGAGGACGCTTACGCCCTCGTCGGTGTACCACAGCTCCGTCGTCCAGCCGTCCGGGAATCTGCCCGAGCCGGCGCTGAAATCGCCGTTGGTCAGCAGATTTTCCTCCGCCAGCGCGGGAACGGTCAGCAGCGTCAGAATGACGATAAAAATACAGAGAAACTTTCGCATGGATGCGCTCCTTCAAAAACAAATGGGTGTAATCCTATCATTTCCATGCGCACTGCGGAAATTCCTTCATTATCTGCGTCAAAATCGGCACTTTTTTCAAAAGAAATCCGCAAAACCATGAAAACCGCCCGGACAATGCCCGGGCGGCAGAAAATCAGAATTCCGAGACGTCCGTCGCGTCGAACGCCGCGCGGAGATGGCGAAGCTCGCCGGGCAGCACCTCGACGATGTCGAAACGCACCGGCGCGTCGTCCAGACGGTTCTCGGCCAGATACAGCGCCGCCGTGCGCACGATGCGCCGGCGCTTGGCCTCGTTTACCGCCTCGGCGGGGCTTCCGTAGCGCGTGGACGAGCGCTTTTTCACCTCGACGAACACGACGGTTTTGCGGTCGCGGGCGACGACGTCGATCTCGCCGGTGGGGCGGCGGAAATTGCGCGCGAGAATTTCGCAGCCCTCGCGCCGGAGCGCGTCGCAGGCCGCGTCCTCGCCCAGATTGCCCACCGCGCGCTTATTCATAGCCGTCTCCTACAAAATTTCGGATGAATGTGCGGCGATGCTCCGGGCACGGGCCGTACTTCTTCAGCGCCGCGATGTGCTCGGCAGTGCCGTAGCCCTTGTTGCGCGCGAAGCCGTACATGGGGTACTTTTCGTCCAGCTCGATCATATAATGATCCCTCGCCACCTTGGCCACGATGGAGGCCGCGCCGATCATGTAGCTCAGCGCGTCGCCGTGGAGCAGCGGCCGCGCTTCGCCGGGCAGATGCAGTCCCTGCACCGCGTCCACGAGGAACACGCCGCGGAAATCGGCGGCGCAGGTCTCCATGGCGCGTTTCGTGGCGTTCAGAATGTTAATCTCGTCGATGATCGACGGCGGCAGAAAACAGGTCTCGGCGTAGTCCGCCGCGTCGAGCAGGAGAGGATAGAGGCTCTCGCGCTTCTTTTCGGACAGCTTCTTGGAATCGTCTACGCCGGGAACCAGACGGTCGCGGGGAATGGACACGCAGGCCGTAACCACCGGGCCGGCCAGCGGGCCGCGGCCCACCTCGTCGATGCCCGCCACGCGGAGCCCCTCGTTCCATAGCCCGGTCTCGATCTGCGTCAGCCGCAGCAGCTTCTGCTCCGCCGTCTCCCGGACGCGCTTGGCTTCGGCGGTCATTCGTCCGCCTCCCCGTCCGCGCGCCGGGCGTTCAGCGGCTGGATGGTGATCTTGCCCACCTTGCCGGCGCGGAACTCGTCCAGAATCAGCGCCGATGCGCGATCCATGTCGTACCGTGCGCCGGACAGCAGCCAGCCGCGGCCGCGGCACGCCGCCTCCATCAGCTCGTGCGGCTCGGTTCCGGGCGCGTCGCCCAGCTTGTAGCGCGCCGCCGCGGCCGCCGGAGCAACCTCGTACAGGCGCTGCAGCAGCCCGCCGGCCAGCTCCTCCGTGTCCATGATCTGGTCGCGGATGGAGCCCAGATAGGCCAGCAGCTTCGCCGATTCCTGATCGTCCATGCGCGGCGGCAGCATGCCGGGCGTGTCCAGCACCTCCAGATACGGCCTGAGCTTGACCCAGGTATTGGCGCGGGTCACGCCGGGGCGGTCGGCGGCCTTGACCACCGCGCCGCCGTAGAGGCGGTTGATGAACGTGGATTTGCCCACGTTGGGAATGCCGATGACCATGGTTCGAATGGTCTTCTTCACGCCGCGGGCGGCGTAGCGCTCCACGGCGGGTCGGGTGGCCTGCTCGATCTTGCCGAGAATGTCCTTGATCTTGCCGCCGTTGGAATTAAAGCGCAGCGCCGTCAGGCCCTCGCGCCGGAAATGCTCCAGCCAGCACGCGGTCTGCGCGTCGTCGGCCAGATCGGCCTTGTTCAGAATCAGAATGCGCGCCTTGCCCTGGGTCAGCCGCGCCAGATCGGGGTTGCGGGTGGCCAGCGGCGCGCGCGCGTCGCACAGCTCGATCACCGCGTCCACGGCGCGCAACTGATCCTGTAAAAGCCGCCGCGTCTTGGCCATGTGCCCCGGATACCAGTTGATTTTCGGCATGAGGATCGCTCCCTTCGGAAATCGTTGAAAAAAGAGGCTGTCGCACGAAGCGATAGCCCCTTCGGGGTCGGAAAATTACTTCTCCTTGACCTTGGCCGCTTTGCCGCTGAGTCCACGCAGATAGTAGAGCTTCGCACGGCGAACCTTACCGCGGCGGACGACGGTGATGCTGTCCACGCGGGGGCTGTGCAGCGGGAACGTGCGCTCGACGCCGATGCCGTAAGAGGTGCGGCGAACGGTGAAGGTTTCGCGGACAGAGCCGTTGCGGCGCGCAATGACGACGCCTTCAAAGGCCTGCAGACGCTCACGGGAGCCCTCGACGACCTTGACCTGAACGCGGACGGTGTCGCCGACGTGGAACTCGGGAACGTTGGTCTTCAGCTGAGCGCTTTCGATGGAACGGATGATCTCATTCATGGGATTTTCCTCCTCACAGGGACGTTCGTAACCGATCTTCGGCAGAGGACCGTCCGATTTCAACTTGTCCATTATACCATGCACCAGCGCGAGATTCAAGACTTTTGTGTTAAATGTTGGACGAAAAGGCGAGGAAAACGGCGCTCCGAACGATTCCGAAGCGCCGCAAAGAAGCTATTCTTCCTTTTCCCGTTTCCGATTCACCCACGTCAGCCGTCTCTCCGCCCGTTTCCGGGCGTTGAGCATTCTGCCCCTGCGGGTCAGGCGGTTTATCGGAAACTCCTCCAGAAGCGTCAGCACCACGTCGGCCAGCGTTTCAATGAGGTCGAACCAGAAGTCCATCCTTTACTCAGTCAAAGAACACGGGCTTGCCGGTTTTCTGGGATTCGTAGATGGCCTCCAGAATCTGGGTGACCACATAGGCCTGCTCGGGCTTGGTGATCAGCGGCTTGGAGTCGTCCTTCACGTGGTCGATCCACATGCGGGCCTCGATCTCCTCAGCCTTCCCGCCGGTCTCGCCGTCAAAGAACGCGGCGCCGCTGGCGGCCAGATTCGGAATGGTCTCGTACATCTTGGAGAAGCGCTCGCCGTTCAGCCGCAGGGAGGAGCCCTCCGGGCCCAGCATGTCCGCGCCGCCCTTGGTGCCGCACAGAATGGTCTTGGCCTCGCTGGTCAGCAGCGTGTTCAGCGCCCAGCTGGACTCCAGCACAATGGTCGCGCCGTTCTTCATCTTGATGAAGCCGAAGGCGCTGTCCTCGACGGTGAACTTCTTGGGATCCCAGGAACCCCAGGCGTTGGCGGCGTTTTCGGTGTCCGCCAGCTTGCGGAAGGTGCTGCCCACGACCATGGCGGGCTCGTAGTTGTCCATCTCCCACAGGGTCAGGTCGAGGGCGTGGGTGCCGATGTCGATCAGCGGGCCGCCGCCCTGATTTTCCGCATCCAGGAACACGCCCCAGGTGGGCACGGCGCGGCGGCGAACCGCCTGCGCGCGGGCGTAGTAGATCTCGCCCAGATCGCCGGCTTCGCAGCACTTCTTCAGATACCAGCTGTCGGCGCGGAAGCGGCTCTGATAGCCGATGGTCAGCTTCTTGCCGGTGCGCTTGGCCGCGTCGAGCATCTTCTTGGCTTCCGCGGAGTTGATGGCCATGGGCTTTTCGCACATGACGTGCTTGCCGGCCTCCAGCGCGTCCACGGTGATGAACGAGTGCTGCTTGTTGGGGGTCAGAACGTGAACCACGTCGATGGTCTTGTCCTTGAGCAGCTCTTTATAGTCGGTATAGACCTTCGCGCCTTCGACGCCGTATTCCCTGGCGGCCTTCTGGGCGCGCTCCTCGACGATGTCGCAGAAGGCGACCATTTCCACGTCGGGCAGCTTCTTCAGCGAGGGCATGTGCTTGCCGTTGGCGATGCCGCCGCAGCCGATGATACCGATTCTTACCTTATCCATTTTGAACGACCTCCTCTTGTGTGATGGGTGGGCTTTCACCGTTATTATAGCACGTCGCGCGCAGAAAATCAACGAGGGCGGCGTGGACTTTTTTGCGCGAAGGGGGAACGATTTAATCCGGCGTTCGATTGCAAAACGGGGAAAGCGTGGTATAATAATATCGAACAAACGTTCTTAAACGAAAAAATCAGAGGAAATCCATCATGCGAACCATCCTGCACAGCGACCTGAACAATTTTTACGCCAGTGTCGAATGCGTCTACGATCCGTCGCTTCGCGATTTTCCCGTGGCCGTCTGCGGCGATCCCGACGCGCGCCACGGCATCGTGCTGGCCAAAAACATGCCCGCCAAGCGGATGGGCGTGACCACCGGCGAGGCCATCTGGCAGGCACGGCAGAAGTGCCCGGAGCTGAAGGTCGTGCCGCCGGATTTCCCAAAATACGTGCGCTTTGCGAAGATGATGCGCGAAATCTACGCCGAATACACCGACTATATCGAGCCGTTCGGCCTGGACGAGGCGTGGCTGGACGTGACGGGTCACGCCCTCAGCGGCGAGGAAATCGCCTCGGAGCTGCGCGCGCGGGCGAAGCGGGAGCTGGGACTTACGCTGTCCGTGGGCGTTTCCTATAATAAGGTCTTCGCCAAGCTGGGCAGCGACATGAAAAAGCCCGACGCGACCACGGTCATCACGCCGGAGAACTTTCGGCAGAAGGTCTGGCCGCTGCCGGTGGGCGAGCTTCTGTACGTCGGCCCGGCCACGCGCCGTCGGCTGAGCGGGCGCAACATCCGAACCATCGGCGATCTGGCCGCCTGTCCGCCCCGGGAGCTGGCGGCGATGATGGGCAAAAACGGCGAGATGCTCTGGACGTTCGCCAACGGGCTGGATCGCTCGCCGGTGCGCCGCGCGGACGATACGGCGATGATTAAATCCGTGGGCAACAGCACCACGCCGCCGCGGGATCTGACCTGCGAGCGGGACGTGCAGCGGGTGGCGACGGTGCTCTCCGAGAGCGTAGCCGAACGGCTGCGCGAGCACGGCCTGCGGGGCGGCGTGGTGGAGCTCTCCGTGCGCGACTGCGCGCTGAACAGCTTCGTCCGCCAGCGCAAGCTCCCGCGTCCCACGGCGCTGGCCGGGGAAATGATCGCGTGTGCCATGGCGCTTTTCCGGGAAAGCTATCGCTGGGAACGGCCGATTCGCAGCATGGGCGTGAGCGTCTCCGATCTGCGGCCGGAAAAGGGCGACGAGCAGCTGTGCATGTTCCCGGATACGGGCAGAGCGCGGCGCTACGAGCTGGAGGGTGCGGTGGAGGACATTCGCCGCCGCTTCGGCCACACCTCGATTCTCCGGGCGAGTCTGATTGCTGACGGCGAAATCGGCGCGATTAACCCGAAGGACGATCACATCATATTTCCCGTTGGATGGAAAAACGCGGCGGAGGGGAGATGATCGGCGATGGCGAGGCGCACCTACGTGCGGGTGCTGGTGGAATTCGACGAGGAGGGCGGCGTGCATCCAAAGAGGATCACATGGGAGGACGGGAGGCGCTTTCCGGTGGAGCGGGTGCTGGACGTGCGCCAAGCGGCGGCCACGAAGGCCGGCGGGCAGGGCATACGCTATACCTGTCGGATCCTGGGCCATGAAACCTATCTGTTTGAGGACGACGGGCGCTGGTTTGTGGAAGAAAAAGACGAACGCGGCCGCATGAAACCGTGAACGGACGCATAAGGTATACTGATCCGGCGATGCGCTTCGCCGGGCTTGAAATGTTTACGGAAATTCATATGAAATCAGCAGAGGTGATACGATGGAAAATCCCAACAATCGAATCATTGCCGCCGGAAGGCTGGAGGGCGCGCCGGTACTGAGCCATGAGGTCATGAACGAGCCCTTTTACACGGGAACGCTGGCGGTCAGGCGTCTGTCCGGCGCGGTGGATCGGCTTCCCGTGACGCTGCCGGGCAAGCTGCTGGCCTGCGTTCCGGCGGCGGAGGGACAGCTTCTGACCGTGAGCGGGCAGGTTCGATCCTACAACAAGGTCGTGGACGGCGCGGGGCGGCTGATGGTGACGCTGTTCGTGCAGAGCCTCTCCGAGGCGCGGGAGAGCGACACGCTGAACAAGGTGACGCTGGTGGGCGCGCTGTGCAAGCCGCCGATCTACCGCTCCACGCCCTTCGGCCGGGAAATCTGTGACATGATGCTCGCCGTGAACCGCGCCTTCGGCAAGAGCGACTACATTCCCTGCATCGCATGGGGGAGAAACGCTCAGTACGCCGCGCGCTTCGGCGTGGGCGAGAAGATCTGTCTGACCGGGCGGCTTCAGTCTCGGGAGTATCAGAAGCTGATGGACAACGGCGAATACATCACCCGCAGCGCCTACGAGGTCTCGGCCTTCACGCTGGAATCGGCCAGCCCCGAGCGCGAATTTCCGATGGAGTCCAGGCCGATCATCGACGCGCGCATCGCCTTTGAAAACGCTGCGTCCCAGCCGGGAAGCGTTCATTGAGAAAAGCAGGGCGGCTCCTTCGGCGGGCCGCTCTGCTTCGATATTCTAAGGAAATTTCGAATTTGCCGCCCGCTTTGCCGACGGAACGGTTTACATTCGCCGAAAAACGTGCTATAATGAAAAAGCCCACGAGCGAAGAGAGGGGGAAGCGTTATGCCGCAGAAGGGCGTGAAGGTGATCGCGCAGAACCGGCGGGCCCGGCATGACTACTTCGTCCTGGAAACCTGGGAGGCCGGTCTGGAGCTGCGGGGCACGGAGGTGAAATCGCTTCGGCTGGGCAAGTGCAATCTGAAGGACTGCTACGCCATGGTCAAGGACGGCGAGATGTTCGTTCAGGGAATGCATATTTCACCCTACGAAAACGGAAGCTATTTCAACACAGATCCGCTGCGCCCCAAGCGCCTGCTGATGCACAAGCAGGAGATTCGCAAGGCACAGCAGGCCGTCATGCAGCAGGGCCTTGCGCTGATTCCGCTGTCGGTCTATCTCAAGGACGGACGCATGAAGCTGGAGTTGGCGCTCTGCAAGGGCAAAAAGCTCTACGACAAGCGCGACGACATGGCCAGGCGCGACGCTCAGCGGGACATCGAGCGCTCGATGCGCGAAAAGAACTGATTTGGGGCCGTAATGGTTTCGACGGGGATACGGAGGGGTAAGGAAGCGAGCGGCAGCCCTGTACTGCCTCATCAACGGGAACTTAAAATGAACTGACAACTACGATAACGTAGCTTTCGCGGCTTAATCCGCGATCGTCGCCCCTGAGCCTCCTGCGGCGCGGGCAAGCGGCGTCATAAATGCAGGGAACCAGCCGGATTAAGCTTTGCGTCCGGCGGGACTTTATGAAGCTACTGAAGCCGGAATCCTGTTCGTTGGGAGTTCGGCGGAGGGAATGTCAAAACACGAACTGCGCTCGGAGAAACCTTGGTCGTCTGATCTTCGGACAGGAGTTCGACTCTCCTCGGCTCCACCACAGTCCGTCCGAAAACACAGTTTTCGGACGGATATTTTATACCTTCCACACAAAATTCGCCCGTCCAAGGCCCGGAATCGCGAAAAAAAGAGGGGTTTCCCCCTCAGATTTCCGCGATTTTTCTGATTTTTGGCATA
>ERZ780195.2520-NODE-2520-length-12358-cov-2.966756_pt1 | contig 12358 bp, 8 predicted proteins | sample MGYA00511017_ERZ780195 | MGnify/ENA primary metagenome ERZ780195 (study PRJEB29588, sample SAMEA2159974) | human gut metagenome | biome: human gut; feature: human-associated habitat; material: faeces | place: Denmark | collected 2008/2010 ...
TCACTGTCCTCAATACTGGCAACTCGGATTGCAGCATCATTCAGACGCCTAATGGACAGACAGTGATGATCGATGCGGGAGAATCCGACGACTTTGAGCTCATCTCCAGCTTTTTGCGAGAGAACGGCATCTCCACCATCCATACGGTAATCGCCACCCATCCCCATGCAGACCACATCGGCTCAATGACAGATGTCCTCAACCATTTTGACGTGCAAAATTTTTATATGACCAAAGCGCGCCATTCTTCCAAACTGTATAAGGAAATGCTGGAAACTTTAGCTGCCCATAGTGAGACTGAAGTCCATACCCCTAAGATCGGCTCTGGCTTTACTCTAGATGGAGTATCCTTCGTTTTTTTAGGCCCAATCGCCGAATACAGCGAGCTCAACGACACCAGCATTGTGACCTATATTTCCTATGGCCAGAATTCTTTCCTCTTTGCAGGTGATGTGGAAAAAGAGGCAGAGGAGGATTTAGTAGAACTGTTCTCCAGTAAGCTAGATGCAGACGTGCTCAAAGTGCCCCACCATGGCAGCAAAGGCTCTTCCACCAAGGATTTTTTGAAGATGGTGTCTCCTCAGTATGCCATCATCACTGCTGATCAGGCAAACGACTACGGCCATCCAAGCGACAAAACACTCAAGCGCCTGCAAGACGTGGGGGCAACTATATACCGCACTGACCATAATGGTAATATCTCCATTGTGTCCGACGGCACCACTATCACTGTCACACCGCAAAATCCGTAGTGGAAATACTTTCCTGAGGCCTTGCAATCTGCTTGGCCTTGGGAGACTATACTTGGGATATAAATTTAATGCAAAAAAGAACCGTGCCATTTAAGAGCCGGCACTTTTTTGGCCGTTTACCTCATAATTTTACTTACACATTTTTTACGGTGCATCTTGCCTTTTCAAACACTAACCATCTTTTTATATTTTGGCTTTTTTCTTACATTTGACTTACAAAAAAAGGTGGGTAAATATAAGCCCACCTTTTATATAATTTGGATTCTCTCATTTTTTCCTTTACATACGATAAAAGTAGCTCAGCTCATTTCTCTATAGCTTTACCAAAACCTTAAAGTGGTTCTGGTCTTCCATGCTAAAGTCAATGGCCTTCTGTAGGTCTTTTAGCGGGAACTCATCTGTCACCAGCCGTTCTAGCTCTTTATTGATGCAGCCGCTGTTGATCAGATCTACCGCTCCTTTGAAGTCGATTTGCGGATGAATCCTCACCCCGTGCATTTTAAGCTCCTTGGCCACAAACGCTCCGGTATCCACTGGATAGCTCTCCTTGGGCACACCTACCACTACAATCATGCCCCGGGTCTTTACGACCTGTGTCATGAGCTCTGCCCCGGCTCTTACTCCAGACACTTCAAACACCACATCGCAACCTTTTCCCTGACTAAACGCTTGAACCTGATCCATAAAATCCGCTTCCATGGGGTTAAATGCCTCGATGCCAAAGCTCTTGATAAATGCAATTCGGTTGGCATTGACCTCGCTTACCCCTACTTTTGCAGCGCCGCATTGTCTGGCAACGAGGGCAATGAGCAAGCCTATTGGCCCGCCGCCGATGATAAACACACTATCGCTCATGCGCAGTCCGCTTTCTCTCACATCGTGTACTGCCACAGCCAATGGCTCTACTAAAGCCGCTACTTTGGCAGGAACCCCTTTTTGGAACTTATATACCTTGTGGATGGGCACTTTAATGTATTCGCAAAAACAGCCATCGGTGTGTACGCCATATATCTCCAGATGTTCGCATACATTTTCATGCCCTTCTAGGCAGGGCTCACACACTTTACAGGCATTGAGCGGATGGGAGGTTACCAGATCGCCAATTTCCAAGTCTGTCGGATAATCGGTCTTGAAATCCACCAATTCGCCACAGTATTCATGTCCTAGCACAACCGGCACTTTGGCCGTTTTGTGATTGTGGTGATAGACATGCACATCTGTCCCACAGATTCCCCCATACACCAGCTTAATGAGTGCCTCTTCCTTGCCTATCTGCGGCACTTCCACTTCTTCTATTTTGAGCTTTCCCCAATCTTCTAAAATCGTTTTAATCATATTACTCCCTCGCTTTATCTCCATACGTCGTTTTGTTTCTCTACAAAAAAGGCAATAAAAAACCAGTTTGCCCCATGAAGGCCAAATGATTTGCTGCGTCTTTTTGACGCTCTCATAATTCTTGTTTTTGCTAGGATATGTTGAAATTGCTTATTAAAATTTTTTTGTCATATGCTGATGGGTTTTGTCTCACAGAACCAGGCCAACATCCCTATTTCTCACCATGCCTGCATCTCAAATCAGCATCTTTTTCACATTAGCGTCTATTGCACCTCAGTAAGCATCTTTTTCACACGAGCACCCCTACTGGCATCTGCCTTTCACACTAGTGCTCCGCCCATGCCGCCTTTTTCACCGGCCCTTACAGCCACAACCGGCATCCTGCTTTCCGTCAGTGCCTGCTTGCTTATTTTTGCACAGCGCTTATTGGTCAGTTTTGGCCGAATCCTTGATTGGCCGCCGAGTAATAGACGATATTCTTCTTTGTGATTTGCTCTTCTCTCAGTTCCTTTACCAGTTTGCCCTTCCGAAGCACTAACACTCGCTGACACATTCCGATGATCTCGTCGATGTTAGAGGAAAAGATGATCACACTGCCACCATTTAATATGATATTGTTTAAGATATTGTAGATCTCAATTTTAGACACAATATCTAGCCCATTGGTAGGCTCATCTAAGATGAATATTTTAGCCATAGATAGCAAATTTTTAGCCATCGCCAGCTTTTGCTTATCCCCGTTGGACAGCCCCAACACCTCTTGCTGTATCTGCTCATTTTTCATACCCAGCTTAGTGCAGTAATCCTTGGCCAGTCTCTTTTCAAACCGCAAGTTGATGATGTTGTTGGAGGCCACGCTTTGCATGTGAGAAAGGGAGATGTTTTTTACAATGTCCAGCTGGTAAATGAGGCTTTTTCTGTAGTCCTCTGGAATATAGGCAATGCCCGCTTGCAGCGCATCTCTTGGATTTTTAAAGGTCACAGGAGTTTTCCCCAACCGCATTTTTCCTTTGATGATGGGCTCACATCCGGTGAGAAGGTTGGCAAGAGACGTCCTTCCAGATCCCATTTCTCCTGTCACTCCTAAAATTTCACCTTGGTATAGAGAAAAGCTCACCCCTTCAATAATCCGTTGGTCGTAGATATCCTCTACCTGCAAAACCGCACGTCCATTGGGTATTTTATTGAGCTTAGGATACTTTTGGATGTCCCCTTGGGCGATCTGGTTGATGGTCTGCTCCAAATCCAATTCTCTACAGTCCAGCGTTGCAGTTAGTTTTCCTTGTTTGATGATGGTGATATCATCGGCGTTCTGGATAATTTCATTCACGTCGTGAGAGATCAGGACAATCGAAGTGCCTTTTTTGCGAATTTGATGCAGCATACCAAACACTTGTTCCGTCTCTTTTTCTGTGAGTAATGCAGTAGTCTCGTCAAAAACAATCACCCTAGCATCCAATAAAAGGGCCTTGACGATCTCCACCATCTTCTTCTCCGCACTGCCCAACCTGCCTACAGGCGTGTCTATGTCAATAGGGTACCCCAGTCCGTCGAAAATATCTCTGGCACGTTTTCTCTGCTTACTATGAGAAATGAGTTTTAGCCCTTTGAAGCGATAAATGTAGTTGTTGAGAAATAGATTTTCCACGATGCTCATGCTATCTACTAGGCTGGATGAGTGCTGGAGCATGTAAACTCCTAGCTTCCCCGCTTTTTGCACGCTCAGGCTATCGTACTCCTGTCCATCGATGATAATGCTGCCAGAACTTGGTTGGATATCTCCGGCAAGCACTCGCATGAGCAAGCTCTTTCCCGCCCCATTGTCTCCGTAAATCGCATGAATTTTGTTAGGGTAAAGCTTCATAGATGCATTTTGCAAAATCGGCTTTCCATTTCGCACTACACTGACATCTCTTAATTCAACAACACAGCTCAAACGCTACACCCCCCATCATCTATGCTATCTATCAAAACCTACCGCTCTATAGATTATAGCTTGTATATAGGGGAATATTCATTTTATCAAAGAGTTGTTTGTATTCATCGTCAATATTCTCATTGGTAACTACTTTATCGATCATTTCGAATGTCCCAACCTTGACCAAACTTCGCCTGCCAAATTTACTATAATCGCACAGCAATATCATTTCGCTAGACATCTTCCTAGCGTATTTCATCACATCAGCCGCGTCTGTACTAGAAGTGTACAGCCCTGCGTTTTTATCCAGCCCGCTTACGCTGATAAACACCTTATCCACTCCGATGTTACTCAGAAATTTGTTGGTGAATTCTCCGCCTAGGGCGATATTTCCCTCCTCATATAAGATGTTTCCCCCGGTTAAGATGAGCTTAATATTGGGACAAGCTGCCAGGCTTGTGGCAATAGACACGTTGGTAGATACAATCGTCAGATTTTTCTTGGGTTTGAGTTCCAGTGCAAATTGAAAACATGTAGTGCCTTCACCGATAAAGAGCACATCTCCATTTTCTACCAGGCGGGCGGCAATTTTGGCAATGCTATCTTTTTCCCTCTTTTTGGGTATTTCAATAGGCTCTGCAACTTCTTCTTGTTTTTGCAGTATAGCGCCACCGTGAATGCGAATCAGAAAACCATCTTGTTCGAGTTTTTCCAAATCCCTTCGCACCGTTGCCTCTGAGACGTTTAACACCTTTACCAGTGTTGTGACCTCTATTTTGTTATTGTCCATTAGCAATCGCTTAATCTTATCAATCCGTGCAGCTGCAAACATTCTCTTTCCCTTTGTGAAATCAGTTTCTTATCATTTTGCCCAATGCGTCATATTGTGATGTATTCATTACATGCATCGCTATTATAATTATTTTAGCATTTTTCTACATTTTTTCCTAGCCTTTATTTCACCTCATTTCCTCTAGCAAAGAAGAAATCGGCTGACTAGGCGCATCCCAGCCAGCCAATTCTTGGTATCATCTCTTCTTAGAATACAGGTTCTTCTGTATCTACATTCGACGCATCGATTCTAGTGGAAGGAATTACGATATTCGTTTCAACTTCTTCTCCATTTAAAATCTTCATAGCCACGTCAAATCCTTCTTTGCCGGCATGTTCATACGTCCAAGTGGCGGTTTCTTCTCCATTTTTAATGGCATCAAATTCCTCTTTTTGACCATCCAGGCCAATCACTGCAAATTCGCCTACTCTGTCAGCGTCTTTGCACGCCTGCACGACGCCCAGAGCCATCTCACCGGAGCATGCAAAGGTAACATCAATGGTTCCCTTGGGGTTTGCCTGCAATACGTCTGTCATGGAGTCATAAGCAGCCGGACGTCTGTATTCGCCAGGAACTCTAGATACGATTTTAATGTCGGGGTATTTTTCTAAAATTTCCAGGCAACCACCAATTCTATCCTCTGCTGTCTGATCGCCAGCGATACCGTCGATGAGCACTACATTGCCCTTTTTAGAGCCGTATTTCTCTTTCAGTAAATCCACAATGTATTGTCCGATTTCCTGTCCAATCAACCTGTTATCGTTGGAGACGATGGCTTTGGCGTTTGTTCCACTAATGGGTTTCCCTACAAATATGTAAGGCACGCCTTGCTCCTCTACTTTGGTGAGCACTTGTCTGAGGCCTTCTGCCTGTGATGCCTGGATCATGAGAAGGTCAATGCCCTTGGCCAGCATATCCTCAATGCCAGCTACCTGTTTTACCACTTGGTTTTGCCCATCAGTGCAGATTACTTCTACATTGCCAGCTTTTTCTGCTTCCGCTAAAATCTCATCCTTTTGTGCTACCATGTAAGGGTGGTCAAGGCCTTCTTGGGATAGACCAATGACGAACTTTTCCCCATCTCCGCCTTCCGGGGAGGCAGAGGTTTCGCCACCTTCAGAGGTTGTAGGCGTTTCTGCCTGACACCCAGTACCCACTGCGACTACGCTAAATGCCATAATCACTGCCAACAAACATACTAAGATTTTCTTCATTTTTCTTCCTCCATTTTTTTATTGTTTGAATGAACCTACCCACTTTGAGCTATGCTTTTTTTCTCTCCTGCAAGCTCTGCAGTATGGTAGCCCCAACTATAATCACACCTTTAAAGATCATCTGGTAGTAGCTGGGCACGCTGATCAGGTTGAGCAAGTTGCTTAAGAATCCCATAATCAGTACGCCGATGATCGTGCCTATGACCGATCCCACGCCGCCTTTGAGGCTAGTGCCACCAATTACCACTGCCGCGATGGCATCCATTTCCATCTGGTCTCCCACTTTTGCCTCGCCAATGTTGAGCTGAGTCGCCATGAGAACACCGGCAAACCCGGCAAGCAGTCCGGAGATGCTGTAGATAGAAGTGGTGATCTTCTTTACGTTAATGCCGGAAAGCCGGCTTGCCTCTTGATTGCCGCCAATGGCGTATGTGTATCTGCCAAGAGGCGTGTATTTGAGTATGGCCCATGCGGCCACTGCTACGATAATGAACAAAATTGCCTGTACAGGGACTTCGCCAAATATTTTCCCCTGGCCAATCCATTGTAAATCTGGCGGTGTACCAATGATGGGCGAGCCGTCTGAATACAGAAGCCCCACGCCTTTTACAGCAGTCATCATACCCAGTGTCACAATAAAGGGCTGTACTTCAAATACCGTAATCACAATGCCATTAATAAATCCTACTAATGCGCCAAACGCCAATGCCGCAATAAAGCAGATAATCGCAACATGAATGCCCTCTATGCCCGCACTGCTAAAGCTATTGTAAATACCCGCGATGAGCAGCGACGAACCTGCCAGTGTAGGGCCAACTGAGAGATCGATACCTCCTGTCAAGATGACAAACGTCATGCCAATGCTGACAATGCCGATAATAGAAACCTGTCTTGCTACGTTCAGCAGGTTATCTTTGGTTAAAAATACTTCCGATAGACATGCACAGATGATAAACAGTGCGAGTAGTACGAGAAACATCCCGTATTTGTTAAAAATCAACTTCGCCTTACTTTTGTTCATTTCTCTTCCCCCATTGCAAATTGTAATACTCTTTCTTCGCTAGCCTCTTCTCCATTCAGCTCTCCGGTGATTTTGCCATCTTTCATCACCAAAATTCTGTCGCTCATACCCAATATCTCGGGCAGCTCTGAAGAGATCATTAAAATGGCTTTGCCTTGCGCTGCCAACTTTCTCATGAGCATGTAGATCTCTGATTTTGCTCCCACGTCAATCCCTCTAGTAGGTTCATCTAAAATCAAAATATCGCAATCTGCTGCCAGCCATTTAGCTAGTACTACTTTTTGCTGATTTCCGCCCGAGAGATTGAGTACTTTTTGTGCTCTAGAAGGCGTCACAATTTTCAGGTCATTAATGTACTGATCTATGATCTCCACTTCTCTTTTCCGATTGATAATGCCTCCTTTGGCAAGGCGCTTTAAAATAGGCAATGATGTGTTCTTTTTGATGGAAAGCCCTAGTACTAAGCCCTGTTCTTTTCTGTTTTCGGTGACAAATGCCACTCCGTTTTTTATGGCTTCTCTTGGGGACTTTATGGCCACTTTTTTCCCGTGGATATACGTCTTACCGCTCGCCAATTTGTCTGCCCCAAAAATCGCCCGGGCCAGCTCAGTTCTTCCTGCACCTACTAGCCCCGCCAGGCCCACAATTTCGCCTTTTTTTAGGCTCATGCTCACATCGTCCAGCCTTTGATTTTTATAATTCTCTATGCGAAGGACTTCCTTTTCTGATATCACTGTGTTCTCCAGTGCAGGCGGATAGATCTCCCCTAACTCACGGCCTACCATTAACTTGATCAGCTGTGGCTCGTTCATTTTCTCCACTGGGTATGTGCCCATGCACTGCCCATCCTTTAATACGGTGATCCGATCACAGATCTCAAAAATCTCCGACAGGTGGTGAGAGATGAACACAATCGTAACGCCACTTTGCTTTAACTTGCGAATCGTGTCGAATAGCGCCTTTACCTCGTGGTTGGTCAATGTAGCTGTAGGCTCATCCATGACGATGAACTTCGCATTCATGGAGAGTGCCTTGGCTATTTCTATCATCTGCTGCTGTGCCACACTCAAGTTTTTTATGGGAGTATCCAGGTTAAACTCCATGTCCAGGCCATCTAAAATCTCTTTGGCTTTTTTCTTCATGGTCTTAAAGTCGATAATCGACCCGTGTTTGATTTCTCTTCCCAAAAAAATATTTTCTACTGCATTTAAATTAGTTACCAAGTTCAGCTCCTGATAGATGATCGCAATGCCCTTTTCCAGTGCTTCACTTGGATTCTTCGCCTCTAGCGGTTTGCCATCAAATAGGATCTCCCCCTCTGTGGGAAAAGACGCCCCGCTCAGCAGTTTCATCAGCGTGGATTTCCCCGCTCCATTTTCCCCTATGAGGGAATGCACCTCTCCTCTTTCACAGGAAAAGTTCACATGGTCAAGTGCTGTTACGCCGGGAAATTTTTTCGTGATGTTTTTCATTTCCAGTATGACTGCCATATTTTCTCCTTTCTACCCGTTTATTAGACAATTTTTGCAGGAAGCCCTTGATCTAAAAATATCTTCAGCACCTGCTCCATCTCCTGTTCTTCCGGCGGCTGGGTATCTGACAATTCATATTCCCTGCCAATGGAGTGGTACTTGCTCTTGCCCAAGCTGTGGTAAGGCAGCAGCTCTGCCTTTGCCCCTGGGTCTATGCTGCTGATAAATTTCGCCATATTCGCTAAATCCTCTTGTTCGTCGTTAAAACCTGGAATAATGGGAAGGCGAAATACTACTTTGTTAGGATCATAAATTTTCCGGGCGTTTTTCAAAATGATTTGGTTGGAAACGCCTGTGAGTTTTTGATGTTTTTGGTCATCAATATGCTTTAAATCGTATAGAATGAGATCTATTTGCCGTGTAGTCTCCACGAGGCAGGAAGTCTCGCAAAAACCTGTGGTCTCCACTGCAATGTGGTAGCCCAACTCTTTGAGCTGCCCCACTGCTTCTTTTAGAAACGCATGCTGTACAAGCGGCTCTCCTCCTGAGAAGGTCACGCCACCGTTTGACTGCTCCATAAACGGCCTATCTGCACTCACTTTTTTGATGAGTTGTTCCACTGTGGTCAGTTCCCCTGAGCAGTAGAGCGCCTCTGTAGGACAATACTGGGTGCAGGTATGGCATTCCACACACCGGTTTTTGTCAATTTCTATGCCGGATTCGTAAACGGTAATCGCCTGCTTTTCACAGGCATCTCTACAGACTCCACATTTGATGCACTTTGCCCTCACGTAAAACAACTGCGGCTCTCTTTTTTGGGATTCTGGATTGGAACACCATTTGCAGGAAAGGGGACACCCTTTTAAAAACACTACTGTGCGAATTCCCGGCCCATCGTGGATGGAGTACCGCTGCATATTAAAAATTGTGCCTGTTAATTCCATTTCACTCACCCCTATCTCTTAAAATTTGTATTTTATGTGTTATTTTTATTTTCTGTGTTGTTTCCCGGGAAATTTCTTCCTTGAAAAGGGGGCAGCTTGCGCCCAATCGCATGGTATTCCACATCTCTTTTGAGCGCAAACGAACCCAAAAACAATGACTCCTCAATTGCTTTCCTACATATCTACCATCTTTTTGATCTAGGTAGGGGATATATCCCCTACCTAGATCGCTCTTCACTTATCAGATCAATTGAAATGTAAGGCATGCTGCCTTTTGAATGGATATTTAGCAAATGTTTTTTAAAACATCTCTTGTTCTGTTCTAGAAATAATGTCGTCCTGTACTCCTTTATCCAGCTCTACAAAGAACGCGCTGTAACCAGCTACCCGTATGATCAATCCCTTGTAGTCATCTGGCTGCTCTTGTGCTTTTTTAAGTGTTTCTGCCTCTACTACATTAAACTGAATGTGCCAGCCGCCCATTTGGAAATAAGTTGTGATCAAGTTCACCAGCGCCTCTTTTCCCTCTGGCGATTCCAACAGCTTGGGTGTGAGCTTTTGGTTTAAAATGGTGCCGTTGGTGATCATTTCATGATCCAGCTTGGCGCAAGAACAGGTGATGGCAGTGGGCCCAAATTGGTCGGTACCATGTTGCGGCCCGATTCCATCGGCCAACGCCTCTCTATCCCGCTTTCCATTGGGAAGTGCTGCCACTTGATGCCCTAGTGGTACATTGGCGGATACCGAGTAGATGCCGGGGCGGAATACACCGCCTCTGGTATTTCTGTGTTTGGAGACTTCCTCACAGTAGATTTTTGCCACTTCACAGCCGATTTCATCTACGTAGTCGTCGTCATTCCCCCACTTGGGTACTTTGTTGATGAGCATTTGGCGCATGACCTCTTGCCCTTCAAAGTTGGTTTCCAGTAGCGTCATCATCTGATCCATGGTGAGTTTCTTCTCATCAAACACCATCTTTTTCAGTGCCGCTATGGCATTGGTCGCATCGGCAAATCCCACTGCCTGGGGGCCAGTGAAGTTGTAGCGCGCCCCACCTGCTGTCACGTCCACCGCCCGCTCCAGGCAATCATCCAATACCAGTGAAAAATAGGGAAGAGGATAGAAATCCGCGTGAATTCTCTCAATAATGTTGAGAGCAGAGGCCATTTTATCTACATAGGAGGATACTTGTTTGTGAAAGGCCTCCATCACGTCGTCTATCGTCTGAAATTTTCTTGGATCTCCTGTCTTAGGTCCAATTTGCTTACCGCTCAACCTGCATTTACCGTCGTTGAGTGCCAGCTCTAACGCCTTTGCCACATTGGACATGGCAGCATTCGTCATGCCGTTGCAGTGAGGTGGCACCGGTTCTACACACCCGGAAATGCTAAAGTTTCTCGCATCCTCTATTGGTACATTTGTTTTCATCAGGGAAGCAATGCCCACCGTATCGTTGAAAAATTCCGGCTTACTTCTACCTGTGCTCACCACTTCCGCCGCACGATACATGAAGTCATGGGGGGTATTTTTATCTACCCTCACGGAAAGGTTGGGCTGAGGCAGCTTGGTATGATCTTCTGCGTCCAGGCACATATAAGAGAGCTCGTTGACAGCATCTTTTCCGTTTTCATCTACGCCGCCCAGCACTAGATTTTCTGAAATAGAAAATCCCGCGTAGTATTTGGCACACTCAAAGTCATAAGCCCGCATGATCTCGGTAAATTTGATCCACAGGCATTCGATCAGTTCCTGTGCCTCCTGCTTTGTGATCTCTCCTTTTTCTATGCTCTTTTTATAATAGGGATACATGAATTGGTCAAACCGTCCTACCGACACTGCCAGACCATTTTGTTCAATATAGAGCATCAAATGGGTAAACCAGAAGGACTGAATTGCCTCCCGGAAGGTTTCAGCAGGATACTGGGGAACACGCCTGCAAATTTTACTGATCTGCAAAAGCTCGCCTTTCACTCTCTCATCCGGCTCTTCTACTGCCATTTTTTCCGCCAAATCTGCATACCGATGTGCGAAATGGATCATCGCGTCACAGATGATCAACTCTGCACGGTAGAAGTTATATTTGTATACATTTTCCGGAGCGGAGCGATCCATCTTCTCCATTTTTTCTCTTATGATCTGCTTGAGGCCTTCAAATCCGTATTTTAACACCTTATCATAATCCACAATCACATGGCCAATGCTGCCGGACATGTGGATATCCACAGAAAAGATCTGATCTTCCAGGGTTACGATCTCCCGCAAGTCGTCCGGCATTGCGTTAAGCGCCAGCGTCTTTGTGTTCTTATCCATCCAGTAAGGCAGAATATCCTCTAGCAGTTCTTTTTTTACTTCGGGAGTGACAATCAATCTATCTTGCTCTCTCTTTTCAAACAAGTCGATCTCACTTTCCAAATACAGCGCCTCTGTCTCTGGAAACAGTGGTGCCGCTCTCAGCTCACTGGCCTGAGTTCCCACAATGAGCTGGTCTCTCTGAATGAAGATAGACATCTCTGAGAGAATTTTCTTGAGGGCCTTTGCCCTTCTTAGAATAATCGGCTCTCCCTCGGTCTCCTGATAAGCCTGTGTAACCAGCCTTGCCCGTTCGATGCATATTTTAGGTTGTACTTCTAACAGTTCATCGTTTAGTTTGGCTGTCCGCCAATGTCTTACTTTACTCATCGACAATCTCCTTTCTAATCCAAATATTTAAACAATATCTTCCTATTTTTTTATACTTCGTGTAAAGCAATGGAGTAGGGAAGAGGGCATCTTCCCTACTAAAATTTTATATAAAATGATTCATGTGGAAGCTTTATACTGTTTATGTTTTTATATATTCGACGTTTATTTTTGAATTCCTGCACGTTTTT
>ERZ780195.2524-NODE-2524-length-12311-cov-16.898743_pt1 | contig 12311 bp, 11 predicted proteins | sample MGYA00511017_ERZ780195 | MGnify/ENA primary metagenome ERZ780195 (study PRJEB29588, sample SAMEA2159974) | human gut metagenome | biome: human gut; feature: human-associated habitat; material: faeces | place: Denmark | collected 2008/2010 ...
CGCTTCGGCGGCTCTCCGCTTTTTCATGCGCAAATGCGTTTGCGAGGTGCAGCGCGCGGGCGGCAGGGGTTTTCCTCATCGCACGGCAGCCGGATGGATTTGCGAGAGCCGCATCGGCGCGTGGGGGAGCATACTGACCCAAACGCGCGGTTTTTAACCCAAAATACAGATTTTTACGCCATACGACGTTTTTTTTCGGAAAATTGATTTCCATCCATGCAGAAGTGTGGTATAATGAAGCTAACGCCGAGGGAGGGGGATTGCCTCCTTCGCACGTCCAACGCGCATGCGTAAAAATCAGAGGAGGACAATCACATGTTGAACAAGGCTGTACGTATGTACGGGCAGAATGATCTGCGCCTCGATACCTTTGAGCTTCCGGAGATCAAGGACGATGAAATTCTCGTCAAGGTCATCTCGGACTCCATCTGCATGTCCAGCTACAAGGCTGCGCTTCAGGGCTCCAACCACAAGCGCGTCCCCGACAATATCAGCGAGCATCCCGCCATCATCGGCCACGAGTTCTGCGGCCTGATCGAGAAGGTCGGCGCGAAGTGGGCCGACAAGTTCACCGTGGGCGAGAAGTTCACCATCCAGCCCGCCATCTCCTACAAGGGCACGCTCATGACCCCTGGCTATGCCTTCGAGTACTGCGGCGGCGATTCTCAGCATGCCATCCTGCTGCCCGAGATCATGGAGCAGGACTGCCTGCTGGACTACAAGGCCAAGGAGTTCTTCTATGGCTCTCTGTCCGAGCCGCTGAGCTGCATCATCGGCACCTTCCACGCCCAGTATCACACCAAGCCCGGCTGCTATGTCCATGAGATGGGCATCCGCGAGGGCGGCAACATGGCGATTCTGGCCGGCGCGGGCCCCATGGGTCTGGGCGCCATCGACTACGCTATCCACTGCGACCGCAAGCCCGGCCTGCTGGTCGTGACCGACATCGACCAGGCCCGCCTGGATCGCGCGGCTTCCATCTACACCGTTGAGGACGCCGCGAAGAACGGCGTGAAGCTGGTCTACGCCAACACCCGCGAGAACGCGGTGGAGACGCTGATGGGCCTGACCGACGGCAAGGGCTACGACGATGTGCTCGTGTTCGCGCCCGTTCCCGCCGTCATTGAGCAGGGCGACGCGATTCTGGCCTTCGATGGCTGCCTGAACTTCTTCGCCGGCCCGACCAACCCCGCGCTGTCCGCCAACTTCAACTTCTACAACGTGCATTACGCGGCGCATCACCTCGTGGGCACCTCCGGCGGCAACACCGACGACATGCGCGAGGCGCTGCACATGATCGCCGAGGGCCGTCTGAATCCCGCGGGCATGATCACCCATGTGGGCGGCCTGAACGCCGTCGTCGAGACCACGCTGAACCTGCCCAAGATTCCGGGCGGCAAGAAGCTGATCTACCCCAACATCCACATGGAGCTGACCGCTATCGACGATTTCGCCAAGAAGGGCGAGACCGATCCCATGTTCAAGAAGCTGGCCGAGATCTGCGCGGCCAACAACAACCTCTGGTGCGGCGAGGCCGAGGAATACCTGCTGGCCAACGCTCCCGCCATCTGATTGACGCAAAAACGGGCCGCCGTTCGGGAAGAGATTCCCGGACGGCGGCCTTTTCCATGGAAAAACCGGGCTGCGAAGCGGCGGCCCGGCGGAAAGAAGTTACGCCTTTTTTCGATCTGGCAGCAGCGCCAGCACCGAAGCGGAGAACATCAGCGCGCAGCCCAGCAGCTCGCGGCCGGACAGGGTTTCGCCCAGCACGATCCATCCGCCGAAGGCGGCGAAGACCGATTCCAGACACATAATCAGCGAAGCCAGCGTGGGCTCGGTGGTGCGCTGGCCGATGATCTGGAAGGTGTAGCCCAGCGCGCCGGAGAACACCGCGGCGTAGACGATGCTCGTCCAGCAGGCGAGAATGCCGTCCAGCTGGGGCGTTTCCGTCAGAAAGGTGACGATTCCCGAGATCACTGCCGCCGTGCCGAACTGGATGGTGCTCAGCTTGATGGAGTTCAGGTCGGAGCCGCAGCGGTCGATGAGCAGAATGTGAATGGAGAACACCAGCGCGCAGCCGAGGGTGAACGCGTCGCCGATGCACAGCGAAGCGTCGCCCCGGAAGCACAGGAAGTAGAGCCCCAGCAGCGAAACCAGCACGCCCAGCCAGACCTTTCCGCCGATGCGCTTGCCCAGAAACACGCCGAGGATGGGCACGAGCACGATGTACAGCGCCGTGATAAAGCCGGATTTGGCGGTGGTGGTGGTCATCAGACCCACCTGCTGGAGGCTGGTCGCCAGCACGAGGAAGGCTCCGCAGAAAGCGCCGACGACCCAATGTCGGCGATTGGAGGCCGTGGTCTGCGTCGATTCCGGGCTGAGCTTGAGCAGCAAAGGGCGCAGAATCAGCAGCGTCAGGCAGGTGATGGTCGAGCGCAGCCAGACGAAGGTGTTGGGGTCGATGTAGCGGCCCGCCGTGCTCTGGGCGGAAAACGCCATGCCCCAGAAAAACGCGCACAGAAACAGAAAAATCGGCCCTTTGAGCTTTGCTTTCATTTGAATCATCCTTTATAACCTATATATGAGGGAATTTATATCCGAGTATAGGCGCTTTTCCGCTTTAGCGCAACAGAATGGAATTGATTTTATGTTAAATTTGAGAAATTCTGAAATTTTTTCCAAAAACCTATTGACAAGGCGGAAAAATCGAATATAATAGTCAAAGAAAGTCAAAGAACGATATTGGAGACTTTCGGGGAGGAATTCCATGAACGCTGAAAAATATACGCAGAAATCTCTGGAGGCCGTGCGCGAGGCGCAGGAGCTTGTCATCCGGAATCAGAATATGCAAATCGATCAGCAGCACCTGCTCTACGCGCTGCTGACTCAGGAAGGCGGGCTCATCGCGCAGCTGCTCAAGAAGCTGCACATCGACGTCAACCGCATGACCAACGCCTGCAACCACGAGATCCAGCGGATCCCGAAGGTGACGGGCCCCGGCCGCGAGGCGGACAAGGTGTACATCTCCCAGTCCGTGGACGCGGCGCTGGTGGAGGCCGAAAATCAGGCTCAGTACATGAAGGACGAGTTCGTCTCGGTGGAGCACATCATGCTGGCGCTGCTGGAGAAGCCCAACGGCGCGGTGAAGGGAGTGTTCGCTCAGTTCGGCCTGACCAAGGAGAACTTCCTGGCAGAGCTGCAGAAGGTACGCGGCAACACCCGCGTGACCAGCGACAACCCGGAAGAGACCTACGACGCGCTGAAGAAGTTCGGTCAGGATCTGACCGAGTTGGCCCGCGCGCAGAAACTCGATCCGGTCATCGGCCGAGACAACGAGATTCGAAACGTCATCCGTATCCTGTCGCGCAAATCCAAGAACAACCCGGTGCTCATCGGCGAGCCGGGCGTCGGCAAGACGGCTATCGCCGAGGGACTGGCCCAGCGAATCGTGCGCGGCGACGTGCCGTCCACACTGAAGGATCGTCAGCTGTTCGCGCTGGACATGGGCGCGCTGATCGCCGGCGCGAAGTTCCGCGGCGAGTTCGAGGAGCGGCTGAAGTCCGTTCTGGCTGAGGTCAAGAAGAGCGAGGGCAAGATCATACTGTTCATCGACGAGCTGCACACCATTGTCGGCGCGGGCAAGACCGAGGGCAGCATGGACGCGGGCAACCTGCTCAAGCCCATGCTGGCGCGCGGCGAGCTGCACTGCATCGGCGCGACGACCATCGACGAATACCGCAAGTACGTGGAGAAGGATCCGGCGCTGGAGCGTCGTTTCCAGCCGGTACAGGTGGACGAGCCGACGGTGGAGGACACCATCTCCATCCTGCGCGGCCTGAAGGAGCGCTACGAGGTGTTCCACGGCGTGAAGATCTCGGATCAGGCGCTGGTCAGCGCGGCGAAGCTGTCCAACCGCTACATCACCGACCGCTTCCTGCCTGACAAGGCCATCGACCTGGTGGACGAGGCCTGCGCCATGATCCGCACCGAGATCGACTCCATGCCTCAGGAAATGGACGACATTTCCCGGGAAATCATGCAGCGCGAAATCGAAGAGGCTGCGCTGGCCAAGGAGGACGACGATTTCTCCCGCAACCAGCTGGAGCACGTGCAAAGCGAGCTGAAGGAGCTGCGCGAGAAGTTCGCCGTCATGAAGGACAAGTGGGAGACGGAGAAGAAGTCCATCGTCCGCGTCCAGAAGCTGCGCGAGGAGATCGAGCAGACCAACGCCGACATTGAGCGCGCGCAGCGCGAATATGATCTGAACCGCGCCGCCGAGCTGCAGTACGGCACGCTGCCCAAGCTCAAGGCCGAACTGGCCGACGAGGAAAAGCGCATCGAGGAGGAAAAGGGCTCCGACAGCCTGCTCCGTGACCGCGTGACCGAGGAGGAAATCGCGCGAATCGTCTCCCGCTGGACGGGCATTCCTGTGACCAAGCTGGTGGAGGGCGAGCGCGAGAAGCTGCTGCGTCTGGAGGACATCCTCCACGAGCGCGTGATCGGTCAGGATGAGGCCGTCACCAAGGTCTCCGAGGCCATTCTGCGCTCCCGCGCGGGCATTCAGGATCCCAACCGGCCCATCGGCTCGTTCCTGTTCCTCGGCCCCACGGGCGTCGGCAAGACCGAGCTGGCCAAGGCGCTGGCGCAGGCGCTGTTTGACGACGAGAAGAACCTGATCCGCATCGACATGACCGAGTACATGGAGAAGCACAGCGTGTCCCGTCTGGTCGGAGCGCCTCCGGGATATGTGGGCTATGAAGAGGGCGGCCAGCTGACCGAGGCCGTGCGCCGCAAGCCCTACAGCGTCGTGCTGTTCGACGAGGTGGAGAAGGCGCATCCCGACGTGTTCAACATCCTGCTGCAGGTGCTGGACGACGGCCGGATCACCGATTCTCAGGGCCGGACGGTGGACTTCAAGAATACCATCATCATTCTGACCTCGAACCTCGGCTCCAGCCTGATTCAGCAGGGCATCGACGAAAACGGCCATTTGCTGCCCGAGACGCGCAGCCAGGTGGAGAGCCTGCTCAAGACGCAGTTCAAGCCCGAGTTCCTGAACCGTCTGGATGAGACCATCGTCTACACGCCGCTGACCCGCGACCAGATCGTGAAGATCATGCATCTGATGATCGCCGACCTGACCCGCAGAATGGCCGAGCGCCGTCTGACAGTGCAGCTCACGCCCGAGGTGGAGAAGTACATTGTGGACAACGGCTACGACTCGGCCTATGGCGCGCGTCCGCTGAAGCGGTTTATCCAGCGCGCGCTGGAGACGCCCATCGCCAAGCTGCTCATCCGCGAGCCGGTTCCGGACGGAAGCGTGCTGCGCGCGACGCTGGAGGGCGACGAGATCGTCGTCCACGTCGGAGAGGCGCTTTTGGATAAATAAATGTCGCGAACGGACATGCTCTGCGAAGAGTATGTCCGTTCGCTATTTTCCGGAGGAGGACAATGAGCAGGTTGCATGAGGCCGTTCGCGGATGTTATCTGATGAATAACACAGACATAAAGAAATAACGAATAAATATATTTATATTTCTGTTATGAATCGTGTTGAACATGTAAATTAACACAGACATGCGCCGAAATTGCTTGACTATTTCCGAGGAAGAAGGTATATTGCATTTACAGGGTTCTTGCAAAGTGTTTGCAGAAAGAATATTTCCCGAACGGAGAGGTCAGCAAAAATGAGAAGAATCAGCGGGGAGACCGGGCGGCATCGCACGGGGATTCCCTACATGAATCAGGAGATGAACACGATCCTCAGCGAGGTCGAACGGGAGACCAACGACTATTCCCTGATGCAGAGCATCTATTTCGGCCCCACGGCGCTGACGCACATCAAGCGCCTGATTGAGATGGGCGGATCCATCATCACGGATACGACGCTGGTGGCGAACGACATCGACACGTCGCTGCTGGGACACAACGGCGCGAAGGTGCTGTGCTTCATCGACGACCCGCAGGTGGTTCAGCTGGCGGAGCAGCGCCGCGTGACCCGCGCCGAGGTGGCGGTGGATTATGGCCTGGCCGTGCCCGGCCCGAAGCTGATGGTCGTGGGCAGCGCGCCCGCCGCCATCAACCGTATGATTATCCGCCGTCAGCACGAGCCCATGAGCGACGTGTGCGTGCTGGCCGCGTCTGCGGGCTTCGCCAGCGCGGTACAGATCAAGGAGCGTTTGATGGACAGCGACCTGACCTCCATCGTCGTGCGCGGCAAGAAGGGCGGCATTCCCGCGACAATCTCCATTGTCAACGCCATTCTGCGCGAAATTGCAAAAAACGACCAGACGGTTCCCGTGGTGTGAGCTTCAAATTCAAACGAAAATATCCATAAAGAGAAAGAGACGGCAAAAATCCGTCTCTTTCTGCTTGTCTCACGGGGCGCTCTGCTTGGGGAGCGTTCCCGTAAAGCGGGTCTGCTTTTCGTCGGACTGAACGTCGATATGGCCGCCGAATTCGCGCATCAGCTCGGAGACGATACTCAGGCCCGAGCCGTGACCGTCGGCCTTGGTGGTGAAGCCCATCTGGAAGATGGAACCCAGATGCTTCGGCGGGATGGGCGGGCCGTCGTTGCTGACGCAGAAGGTGAACGCGCCCGGCGTTTCGCCCAAAGCAACGCGGATGGAATGCTCCGACGGACTGCCGGTTTCCAGAATCGCGTCCCGGGCGTTGTCGATGAGATTGCTCAGCACCCGGCACAGCTCCCAACCCGGCATGGGCGAATCGTTCCAGGGTGACGAGATGTCCGTCTCGAAGGCGATGCCGTGTTCCTCGCAGTCGGCGTGCTTGGCCGCCAGCAGGGCGTTCACGGCGGGAATGGAGGTCTTCAGAACGCTGCTCACGCGCAGAATGTCGCCGTAGATCCGCTCGATGTACTGCATGGCCTCGCCGTATTCCTGCATCTCCGTCAGGCTGAAGACTACCTGAAGATGGTTCATGAAGTCGTGGCGCTGGCAGCGCAGCGTGGCGTTCAGATCCTCAAGCTGGCGATAGGCCTCCTCCAGCATGTCCGACTGTTCGGCGATCTTTTCTGCGTTCTTCGCGTCGCGAATGTCCAGCGCCGCGCCCCAGCAGATAATGGCCAGACAAATGCCAAGCAGAGTCAGCTCCGCGCTGCGGGAGAGAAAGGTGATTCCGTTGAGCAGGACATAGAGAAAGACGCCGAGCATCGCGCCGATCTGCACGGCGTTGATGGCGATGGCGAAGCGCGTGGCTTTCTGGACGTTCATTCTGCTTCGTAGGCGTCGGCTCATGGCGTGGATTCCTCAAAAAAGGGGAGAGGGTCAGCCTCTCCCCGGTCGGAGACGAATGTTAATCCAGCTGAGAGGTGCAGTGCGGGCAGCGCGTCGCGTCATCGGCGATTTCGCTCTTGCAGTAGGGACACAGGCGTGGCTTCTTCTCCGGCTCGGCCGGCTTGGCGGGCCTCAGAGCGTGCAGGCTGTTGATGCCCTTGACCAGAAAGAAGATGCACAGCGCGGTGATGAAGAAGTTCACCACCGTCTGGATGAACGAGCCCACGGCGATGGTCGGGGCGTTTTCACCGTCGGACAGGCGGATGACCAGCGCGGAGAAGTCGACGCTGCCGGTCAGAAACGCGATTATCGGCGTGATGAGGTCGTTGACGATGCTGGTGACGATTCCGGTGAACGCGGAGCCGATGACGACGCCGACCGCCAGATCGATGACATTGCCGCGGAAGGCAAACTCCTTGAACTCGTGCAGCAGCTTTTTCATGGCGCAATTCTCCCTTGCAAATGAATGGTAAAGAATGACTTATCCTATTATAGCATGGATGAAGGCAAAAATCCAGAGCCGGAGGCGCGTTTTTTCCGGCATAAATGCCGGAAGAAAGAGGATTGATCGAGTCTATCAAAAGAAAGAAAAACTGTTCTTGCTCAGAAGAAGTATTCGTGTTATACTCAAAACAATGCAGCAAGCATGGGGGGAAGAACGATGAAGCAAAGTACGGCGAAAATACTCAACGAAAATCGCGGCGCGCTGGACGTGACTGCGGCGGCCGCGCGCATCTCCACGCAGGAGGGCACCGCGCGGGAGATTTATGCTCGCAGCGGCGATCGGGAAAAGGATCTGAAGCTGGTCGGAAAGGTGCTGTCCTCGGGCCATCAGTCGGTGGTGGAGCATCAGACCTTCTCCATCGCCTTCAACGACGTGTCGGTGCTGGCGGAGCAGTTTATCATCGAATTCCGTCTGGCCTCCTTCACGGTCAAGTCCCGCCGGTATGTGGACTTTTCCAAAGCGGGCTATGTGGCGGACGACGGTCTGAGCGGCGAGGCGGCGCGGCTGTACGCCGGGTGCGCCGAAGCGCTCTTCGGCGATTACGAGCGGTTGCTGGCGCTGGGCGTGCCCAAGGAGGATGCGCGCTTCCTGCTGCCCTACTGCCTGCGCAGCAATTTCTTTGCGACGATGAACGCGCGCGAGCTGGTGCGGATGATTCAGGCCATGCGCTTTGGCCGCGGCGCGCGCTTTGCCGAGCTGCGCGGCCTGGGCGAGCAGCTTTCCGCACAGCTGGACGCGCTCTATCCCGGAGTGTTTTCCTTTGGGCCGATGGACGAGGCCGTCGCGCCGACGGCGCAGCCGCTGATCTTCGCCAAGGGCGAACCGGCGAAGGGTGGCGCGGAGCTGCTGGCCGCGCCCGGCGCGGCGGAGAAGCTGCTGGCGGCGGCGATGGATTTCTCGGGCCGCTGGCCGCAGGGATACTCGGCTCAGAGCGTGCGGGCGCTGATCCACGACCCGCGCCCGCGGGAGCTGGAGGTTCTGAACTATACGTTCCGCGTTTCCGACGTCTCACTGGCCTGCGTGACTCACTTCACGCGCCATCGCATGCAGTCGCTGATGGTGCCGGACGTGATCCGCGCGCTGATCAACGGAAGGTACGTGCTGCCCGAGAGCGTGGCCGCGTCCCCGGAGGCGAAGGCCATCTATTGCGAAGCCTTTGCGGCCCAGGCCGACGCGGCCAACCGTCTGGCGGCGCTGGGCGCGCCGGCGGCGACGCTGAGCTATCTGGCCATGAGCGGCCACGTGCTTGATCTGATGCTGACCATGAACGCCCGGGAACTGCTGCTGTTCTCCAGACTGCGTACCTGCACCCGCGCCCAGTGGGAAATCCGCGGCGTGGCGCGGCAGATGGTCGCGGCGCTGAGCCGCACGTCGCCGGAGATCTTCGGCGGCTACGGCCCCAGCTGCGCCGTAATGGGTCGCTGCCCCGAGGGACGGATGAGCTGCGGCCATCCCGTGTCCGTCGAAAACGGCGTGTGGAAGGAAAGATAATAAGATAAAAGACCAGATTACCGCCCACGAGGCAGTCACCGAAATGCCGATTGCGGTTTCTGAGCTTGCAAACCCGGAAGAGGAACAGCTTGCGAGGATGGAGAACGACTATCTCCGTCAGATCGGCGAACCGATTCTGACGGAGGAGAAGCGAAGGGCGCTGACTGAGGCGATTCGCGCGGGAAGGATTACCTTCTTCATTGCGCGGCGCGGCGCTCATGCAGTGGGCATGTGCAGCGTGGTGAGGTGCTTTTCCACCTTCGCCTGCTCCGACGTGGGCGTGTTCGAGAATTTCTACGTCGAACCGGAGCTTCGCGGCAGGGGAGTCGCACGAATGCTGGCACAGGCGGCGCAGGAATGGTGCCGGGCGAACGGTGTCGCCAGTCTGACCGTCTTCAGTGCACCCTGCGATGCAGAGATGTATCAGGCGCTCGGCTTTGAAGCGCCTTTGGGAACACATTCGCCTTTCTTAGTTAACAGACAAAATACGGCGTAGCCCGGGCAGGGCGCGCCGCGTTTTTCATATGCAGGTTCAGAAAAAGTCCGCGAAGGCCGGTTCAGGGTTCCTCCTCCAAAACCGCCTCCACGGCGGCGGAGACCGCGTCCCAGGAAAAGCCGCGGCGAGCCAGCGCCTGGGAGAGCTTTCCGCGGCATTCCCGGGTGGGTAGCTCCTCGTAGCGGCGCAGCAGTTTGCGCGCGGCCTGAATCGCGGCGGCGCGCTGCTGGTCGTCGTCGAAGCTCTCCAGAGCCTCGGCAGCGTCCTCGTCGGAGACGCCCTTGGCGCGCAGCTTGCGCTTCATGGCGTACAGGCCCACGGGCTTGGTCAGCTGCGTCTCGGCCAGACGCGCGGCGAGCCGCTGGTCGTCGATGAGTCCGTTTTCCTTCAGCCGCTCCACCACGGCTTCGGCCACGGGCGCGACGAAGCCCTTCATGCGCAGACTGCGGTCGATTTCGCTGGCCGTGCGCGCGCTGGCGTCCAGCGAGGTCAGCGCGGATTCGTAGGCGTCGGCAAACTGGATGGAGGCCACGCGGTTTACGTATTCCTCCGGGTCGATTTCGTCGCCCTCCTTCAGCGGCAGCTTCGCAAAATGGCATTTGCGGATGCGCAGCGACGGCGCGTCGTCAAAGGCGACGCGCATGCAGCCCTGAACAGGCTTGAGCTCGGTGACGGTGCTCATGTCGAAAAACCTCCATAGATAAGTAAATCAGTCTTTGATCGCCCGGCGCATGCTTCGCCGCACGCGGTTGATGTGACGCTCGAAGTCGCCGCTGCGGATCAGCTCGGCCAGCACGTACTGCTCAAAGCTCGGCACGCAGCAGGAGTAGAACCCGAGCTTTTCCTGAAAGGGCGCAGTGAGCTGCCGGGGAAGCACCATGTAACCGATGCGCATGGACGGCGAAACGGTTCGGGAAAAGGTATTCAGGTAGATCACGTTGTCCTGCTCGGAGAGGGCGAAGAGCGTCTCCATGGGCTGGGACGAGACGGAGAACTCGGAGCCGTAGTCGGACTCAATGAGAAACCGCCCGGCGCGGCGCGCCCAGCGGATGTACTCGTGGCGCTTGGAGGCCGACGCGGTAACGCCGCTGGGGAAGCTCCGATAGGGCGTGGTGTGCAGCACGTCGGCCTGAGAAGCCGAGAGGGCGGCGCTGTCGATGCCGTCCCCGGCCAGCGGCAGATGTTCGCAGACCGCGCCGGCGGCGCGATAGATCTGCTCGAGCTTCTCGTAGGACGGCGTTTCGATGGCGTACACCCGGCCGCGGCCCAGCAGATCGACAATCATTCGGTAGAGATATTCCGCGCCGGAGCCGACGACGATCTGATCCATTTCCACGCGAATGCCGCGGTTGCGGGCGAGGTATTGCTGAATGGCCCGGCGAAGCTCCGTGCATCCGGGATTGGGCGATTTCTGCAGCAGCACCTCCGGGTTTTCCGTGAGTACCCGGCGCATGGTTCGGCTCAGGATGGAGACAGAGAAGCTGGGGTAGTCGGGTGCGGGCAGCTTTGGATTGGGCTGCGCCGGGCGCTTTTCGTCGGCGGCGTGGGCGGCGAAGCCGTCCGCAGGCTGGAAGACGATGAAGTAGCCGCTGCGCTCCCGGGATTCGGCGTAGCCCTCCTCGCAGAGCAGTGCGTAGGCGTGCTCGACGGTGATGGTGCTGACGCCCGTCTCGTCGGCCAGCAGGCGCTTGGAGGGGAGCCTTTCGCCATGAGCGAACGTCCCGCGCACCACGTCGTCCCGCAGCTGACGATAGAGCTGAAGGTAAACCGGGCGATCTTCCTTGCTGAGTGTGTATTTCATCTGACTATATAATCTGCTCCAATTCTGATTATTTCATATCACCAGAATCTATTGTATAATAGCTTCGTCAGGAAAGCAAGGGGGAATTTTCAAATGCAGACGAAAAATAAATCGGGCAATCGGATTGTGCGGCTGTGCATCGCGGCCATGTTCATGGCGCTGAATGTGGTGATGAGCTCCTTCAGCGTGTCGGTTCCGGGCGGACATCTCTACATGAACGACGTGATTATCTGCACGGCGGCCATCCTGCTGGATCCCTTCGAGGCCTTCGCGGTGGGCGGCATTGGCGCGTTTCTGGGCGATCTGTTCTTCTATCCCACGCCCATGTTTGTGTCGCTGGCGACCCATGGTCTGCAGGCGGTGGTTATCTCGCTGTTTGCCCATCGCGTGTGGAAAAAGCATCCGGCGCTGGCCTCCGGCGTAGGCGTGACCATCGGCGCGATCATCATGGTCGTGGGCTATTCGCTGGGCCGCGCGTTCATATACAGCACTCCGGAATACGCCATGCTCAAGCTGCCGTATCAGATTCTGCAGGCGGCGGTGGGCGCGGTGGTCGGCATGCTGCTGTGCTGGAAGTGCGGACTGCGCAGACTGTACAATGAGCGGATTCTGAAAATGCAATAAATTATATAGAAGAAAACGAAGGAGAGCGTCCGATGGGGCGCTCTCAGCTTGTCAAAGAAGCCAGATTGCGAGTTTGCAATCTGGCTTCTTATGCGATAA
>ERZ780195.2528-NODE-2528-length-12282-cov-2.941605_pt1 | contig 12282 bp, 8 predicted proteins | sample MGYA00511017_ERZ780195 | MGnify/ENA primary metagenome ERZ780195 (study PRJEB29588, sample SAMEA2159974) | human gut metagenome | biome: human gut; feature: human-associated habitat; material: faeces | place: Denmark | collected 2008/2010 ...
TTTGTGTCCGGACGCAAAAAGACCGCAACTGCCAAACGGCAATTACGGTCTTATGAGTCCATTATTTCATTCCATGTCCTGCATGCGGAACCGGGGGCATACCTGTCCCCAAGTCTTCACCTCCGCCCTGAAATAGCTCCGCCCTTAATCTGCTCTGACCTGGAATACAGCTTTATTGTAGCGCAGCGGCAGATGGATATAAACTTGCGGATATTTCAGGAGAACGAATGTCTTAACTTGCCTGCCCGTCTACAATATACTATGATACTCTGCAAGGGCGCGCCAGAGGAAGGTCACGATCTGCGCTCTGGTGCAATCCGCATTGGGGCTGAATGTCGTACTGGTGGTTCCCTTGGTGATGTTCTCCTTGACCGCCCACAGTACCGCATCAGCATAGTAGGCGGTGGACTTCACATCGGCAAAGGGATTGGCTGTGCCCGCTGCCGGGGACTTCTCAGAACGCCACAGGAACGCGACGATCTGGGCGCGGGTGCAGGTCATGTTGGGGCTGAACGTGGTGTCGCTGGTGCCCTTGGTGATGCCGTTTTCTACCGCCCACAGCACAGCGTCGTAATAGTAGCTGCCCGCGGGAACGTCGGTGAAGGGCATGGTGCGGGTTTCAGGTTCGGGACTGCCAGTGGCACGCCACAGGAAGGTCACGGCCTGCGCACGGGTGCAGATGCCGTCCGGGGAGAAGTGGGTATCATCGGTTCCCTGCGTAATGCCGTTCTCCACTGCCCAATCCACTGCGTCCTCATAATAGCTGCCGGTGGCTACATCCACAAACACGCCGGTCTGGGGGTTGCCGTTGGCTTTCATAAAGATGACCTCGATGGTATGGGTTCTGCTGACATTCTCAAAGGTGTAGGACTTCACCGCGCCGATGCTCTTGCCGTCGATCTTGACGTTGGCGACAGCATAGCCCTTATCCGGGGTGATGGTGAAGGTCTGATCCCGGCCCTCACGGACGCTGACATTGCCGGAGGGAGAAATGGAGCCGCCAGCCCCGGCAGTTGCCTTGATGGTGTAGTAGCTGTAAGAATGGCCGCTGCCATTATAACGCCAGTGTGCCGTATAGGTTCGGTTGCCAGTGCTGCCCGTGTGGATGGTGACGGTCATATTGTTCTCGCCGTCAAGCCCCGTGCCGCTCCAGCCGGTGAAGGTGTAGCGATAGTTCTCGTCAGGAGCCTTATCCGTGCTGCCCTTGAAGGAAGGCATGGTGCCCTTCAGATAATCTTCCTCAGCTACGACCTTACCATCAATTACCCAAGTGATATGTGCGCCGGTCTTAGGAATTTCCGTGCCTTGTTTCAGCAGTTCATTGCAGACAGAGCAGTAGGTGTCGCCAGTGTAACCGGGTGTCGTAAGCGTTGCTTCGACCGCATTGCGAATCTCCGGCTTGTGGCCAGTAGCCGGGATCACTTCAATTCCGGAGATCGTTGCGCCGCAGACTGAGCATTTGACGCCCGCCGTATGACCGGCCTCGGTGCAGGTAGCGGGCTGTTTCGCAACATCAACAGGGGTATGCCCGGTTGCATTGATTGCTTCGGTCTTGGTTGCATTGCAAACTGTGCAGGTGTAGGTCTTGGCACCGGCGTTCTCACAGGTAGGAGAGGTCGTGATCTCGCCCTCATTCCAGCTGTGGCCCTTGGACTGAATGGTTTCACCCTTGGTGATTTCTTTGTTGCAGATGGCGCAGACTGTATCACCGGTGTAGCCGTCCTCGGTGCAGGTGGCATCCTTCTTGTTGATCACCTTGGTGAGAGAATGGTCGTCCGCCCAGTTGGCCTTGAGGGTCAGATTGGAAAGAGCAAGCAGTTCTGACCTTCTCCAAAGCTCATCATTGAGTTTTTCCTCGTCGCCCCATTCGTTCATCTTGACCATGCCGGTAATCAGCCAGCCATTGAAGGTGTAACCCTCGCGAGTAAAGCCACATTCGGGAAGCATGTAATACTCGCCGGAGCCGCCGTTGGCGATCTTTACCGAATCCATCGTACCGATGCCGCCGTTGGCATTAAAAGTGACGGTGAGCTTTTCAAACTTGTTGTACACCGCCGTGAAATCAACGTCCTCATGCGGGTTGAAGCCCCAGCCGTTGATCCCCTTTGTCTCATTATAGGGAGTCCAGCGATTCAGGAACTTATAGGTGTAGTTTTCATCCTCGGGCATTGTGGGTTCCGGGTCTTCCTCAAACCACATATCGTAACATGCGTTTTCCTCACAGGTATAGTAACCTTCCTTTAGGATCTCGCTATTCCCGTTGAGCCAGCGGACACGGTACTTGTGCAGAGCCCACTGGGCGTAGAGGGTGACATTTTCGTTGGTGGCGATGTTTGCCTTGTCGCCATAGGCCGTGCCGGTGCCGTCCTTCGCCGTGTTCCAACCGGTGAAATCATAGTCCGCGCGGGTGAAGGTGTTGGCGGTCAGGGCAGTCGCCTCATTGGGCTTCACGGTCTGCGTGCCCATGGTTCCCTTGCCGCCGTTGGCGTCAAAGGTGATGACCGGGTCCTGAGTCCACTGGGCATAAAGAGTGGTGTTCTCGGTCAGATTAACAGTCGCACCATCCGCATAGGAGTCGCCAGTACCATCGGCCGCCGTATTCCAGTTCAGGAAGTTGTAGCCTTCGCGGGTAAAAGAGTTTGCGTTCAGTGCGGTATCCGTCTTTGCATTTACGGTCTGTGGGGTCATCGTGCCTTTGACCGGGTATTCTGCACTGCCGTTGGCTTCAAAGGTAACCGTCAGCTCCGTAGGCGCTTCACCGCACCAAACGCCATTGACATAGTTGATAACATCGCCAGTGTTTGCGGTCGCAGTTTCGGTGTAGGTGCCGTCTGCGTTGTGCAGCTTGGCAGCGGTGATGGGGATCTCATGTGCCGTCACGCTGCCCTTCTGCGTGTACTGATACGTCTTGGTCTCCGTTCCGGGGGTACCCTGCTGGTTGTAGACGCCAGTACCGGTGCTGGAGCAGATGTCTGCGCCGCCTGCGGTGGTGTAGATACCGCCGATAGCGGTCAGCGTACCGTTGACGTCCACCTTTACATCCGCTAGAGGCGCGCGCTTGCCAGTACGGCCGGGAGCATAGGGCACGGAGATAAATGGCGCATCGCTCGCGCCGCAGTAGCCGTCCCACTCATCCGCATCGTAGACGTAAAGACTCTTGCCACTGGGTACCACCAATTCGGCATCCTTGGCAATCGTCACTTCCACTCCCGGGAGCAGTGCTGCCGTCTGGTTCACGGTCAGTTTACTACTCGGGGTCAAATCAACGGTCATATTGTTGGTAAACGGCAGAACATAGCTGCTGGAGCTGACGCTCATGCCTGCCAGCTTCAGGTTCAGGCTGTTGACCTCCGCCACACCGTCGATGGTATAATGGATGCGGTCGGTGGCGCCGTCATACGCCTTGGTCAGACTGCCGGAGACGATTTTGAACATGCCTTCGTCCCCGATAAAGGGAATGGAGGTGGGGTTGATCTTTCTTATGGCGTATACCGCAGTATACACCGTCTCGCTGGCGCCGGCGTGCAGGGTCAGGGGTACCTCCACATTCTGCACGGCGTACTGGCTAAAGGGGAACACCTTGTTGCCCATTTCAGAAGATGCCGAGCCGCCGCGGAAGTCCAGGATCTGATACCACTCGTACACCGAACCGCCAGATTCCACGGTGACAGAGCCGCTGCCGGAGATGAAGCCCCAGGCATACAGGGTCGCACCGCTTTGCACGGTGATGGCGCTGCCGGATTTCATGTTGATCCAGCCGTAGGGTCCGACCATCTTTCCAACACTGCCGCCAGCAGCAGCATAGTACTGTCCGCCGACACTGATGGCTGCTCCATTCTCAAGTGTGATGGAACTGCCTTCCGCCATGGTCAGCGTCCGGAATACCTTGGCGCCCGCTTGGGAGGTGGTGGGCGCCGGGGTAGTGGTATAGCAGGTCTTGGCCTCGTCAAACGGAATCAGAAGTGTAATTCCAGTCGGAATGGTATAGCTGCCGCCGATAGAACCATCGGTCTCCAAGGTAATCTTGGACTGGCCGTTTGCCTGCGCATAGGTGACCGCATCGTTCAGGTCGTCGAACACCTGACCGCCGGTCTCAAAGAGCGCCAGCTCCTTGCTGACGAACCGCGCCGTGATGGTACGGTCACTGTCAAAGTTCAGGGCGGTCTTGGCATCGGTGCTGATGCACTTTCCGCTGGCCACATCGTACCACCCCATAAAGCGGTAGCCCTCCGCCGGGGTCGCCTCCACCTGATAGGCGGTTATGGAGCTCTGGGTGTGGGTGTACACCTCGGTGATAGTCTTCCCGTCCACAGTATAGGAGCCGTTCTCGGAGGGCTGGAAGGTCACGGTGGCGCTCACATCGGCCACCAGCTTCACATTGGTCATGGTGATCATGGTGTCGGCGCTGGTGCTGCCGGATTTGATCTCCACCTCAACGGTGCCTTCGCCGTACTTGCCGTTCAAAAACTCGGCAATATCCAGCATGTTGTCCTTCTTGAACTGCAGCTTTGCGGCATCGTGGTCGCGCAGGATGTAGCCCAGCTTGGCGTTGGTCACGTCGCCGTACATCTGGCAGAGGTGGTAGAAGCCCTGACGGCCCTCGGTGGTCTCGGGACGGGCCATGATGGGCAGGGCAGTGTGGAACTCCATGGCCACATTGGAGGCGTTGATCATGGCATCCTTGGCGGAGCCGGGATGCACCGAGAAGCCGTGGATGGTCACGGTGGCGGCAGCTGCGTTGAAGTTCTCATACTCGATGCCGCCCACGTCACCGCCATCAACGGTGTAGGCGAAATCCGCGCCAAAGCCCGGGATATCGAAGAGGGAAGCGCCCTCGCCGATCTCCTCGTCGGGGGTGAAGGCGATGCAGAGCTTGCCGTGGGGGCGATTTTCGGCAATGATGCGCTCCAGCGCGGTCATGATCTCGGCCACACCGGCCTTATCGTCCGCGCCCAGCAGCGTCGAGCCGTCGGTGGTGATGAGGGTCTGGCCCTTCATCTCGCGCAGGAGCGGGAACACCTTGGGGTCCAGCACCGTGCCGGTGGCGGGCAGCGTGACAGCCTCGCCGTCGTAGTTTTCGTGGATCTGCGGCCGGACGTTCTCACCGCTGGCGTCGTCCGCCGTGTCCATGTGGGCGATAAGGCCCAGCGGCGCGGCGCTCTCCTGCCCCGGGGTGGCGGGCAGCGTGGCGTAGACATAGCAGTGCTCGTCCACATGGGCATCGGTCAGGCCCAGCTCCTTCAGCTCCTCAACGAGGATCTTCGCCAGGTCAAACTGGCGCAGCGTGCTGGGGTGGGTGCCGCTGTTGGGGTCAGAGGTCGTGTGGACCTTTACATATTTTAAAAGACGTTCGTAGGCGCGCATGGGCGTGTCCTCCTTGTAAAAAGCATTTTGCTGTGATTTCTTCGCTATTATACCACAAAAAGCAGCAATTTCCAACCCCATGCCCTTTTCAAGCGGGGAATTTTGTGCTAGAATAAATAAGATTATAAAGGTAAGCTGCGCCCTTGCGCGGTCAAATATAAGGAGGCCATCATGGCAGACAGCATTTTTAAGGATAAGACCCTACTCATCACCGGCGGCACGGGCAGCTTCGGGCATACAGTGCTCAAGCATTTCCTGTCCACCGACATCGGCGAGATCCGCATCTTCTCCCGCGATGAGAAGAAGCAGGACGACATGCGCCACGAGCTGCAGGCCAACCACCCGCAGTATGCCGGCAAGGTCAAGTTCTACATCGGCGACGTGCGCAACCCGCAGTCCATCCGGGATGCCATGCCCGGCGTCAACTACATCTTCCACGCGGCAGCGCTGAAACAGGTGCCCTCCTGCGAGTTCTTCCCGATGCAGGCCGTGCAGACGAACATCATCGGCACGGACAATGTCCTGCACGCCGCCATTGACGCGGGCGTGGAGCGCGTCGTCTGCCTGTCCACCGACAAGGCCGCCTATCCCATCAACGCCATGGGCATCTCCAAGGCAATGATGGAGCACGTCATCTTTGCCAACGCCCGCGTGGCCGCCGAGCGCGGCGGCACGACGATCTGCTGCACCCGCTACGGCAACGTCATGTGCAGCCGCGGCAGCGTCATCCCGCTGTTTGTCGAGCAGATCAAGTCCGGCAACCCTATCACCATTACCGACCCCAACATGACCCGCTTCCTGATGAACCTGGACGAAGCCGTGGATCTGGTTATGTTCGCCTTTGAGCATGCCAACCCCGGCGACCTGTTCATCCAGAAGTCGGACGCTTCCACCATTGGCGATCTGGCCAAGGCTGTGCAGACTCTGTTTGGCGACACCGGCACGAATATCATCGGCACCCGCCACGGCGAGAAGCTGTACGAGACCCTGATGACCAAGGAAGAGCGGATGCGCAGCGAGGATATGGGCAATTATTATCGTGTTGCTGCCGATAACCGCGACCTGAACTACGATAAGTTCTTCGTCAAGGGTCAGGTGCGCACCCAGGCCGACGAGGACTACACCAGCCACAACACCCGCCGCCTGAACGTGGAGGAGACCATCGCCAAGATCGAGACCACCGAGTACATCCAGGAGATGCTGAAAGAGGAAAGCAAGGCATGAAAATTCTTGTCACCGGCGCCAAAGGCTTTGTAGGGCGCAACCTGTGCGAGAACCTGAAAAACCTGCGGGACGGCAAAAACCGTACCCGCCCCGCCCTGACCGTGGACGAGATCTACGAATACGACATAGATACCGACCCGGTCCTGCTGGAGGAATACTGCGCCAAGGCGAACTTTGTCTTTAACCTGGCGGGCGTCAACCGGCCCAAAAATGAGGCTGAGTTCATGCAGGGCAACTTTGGCTTTGCCTCTACCCTGCTGGACATGCTGAAACGCCACGGCAACACCTGCCCGGTCATGCTGTCCAGCAGCATCCAGGCAACGCTCATCGGTCGCTACGGCCAGAGCGATTACGGCAAAAGCAAACTGGCGGGCGAGGAATTGTTCTTTACTTACGCCCAGGAGACCGGCGCGCCGGTGCTGGTCTACCGCTTCCCGAACCTGTTCGGCAAATGGTGCCGCCCGAATTACAACAGCGCAGTAGCGACATTTTGTTACAACACTGCCCACGATCTGCCCATCATGGTGAACGACCGCGCCACCGAGCTGGAACTGCTGTACATCGATGATCTGGTGGAGGAAATGCTGGACGCGCTGGAAATGCGCCCCCACCGCTGTGATTATGACGGACTGACGCCGGTTTTCGGCGCCCAGGGCCGCTACTGTGCCGCGCCCGTGACCCATAAAGTGACGCTGGGAGAAATTGTGGACCTGCTGAAGAAATTCCACGACCAGTCGCGTACGTTGGTAGTGCCTGCCATCCCGGCGGGCAGTTTTGCCAAAAAGCTGTACTCCACCTACCTTTCCTATCTGCCGAAAGAAAAGGTTGCCTTCCCGTTAAAAATGAATGTGGATGCCCGCGGCAGTTTTACCGAACTGCTCAAGACCGAGAACTGCGGTCAGTTCAGCGTGAATGTCTCGAAACCCGGCATCACCAAGGGCCAGCACTGGCACAACACCAAGTGGGAGTTTTTCATTGTGGTGGCGGGCCGTGCCCTGATCCAGGAGCGCCGTGTGGACAGCGATGAGGTGCTGGAATTTACCGTGAGCGGCGACGCCCCCACGGCCGTGCAGATGCTGCCGGGATATACCCATAATATCATCAACCTGAGCGACACCGAGGACCTGATCACCCTGATGTGGGCCAACGAGCCATTTGACCCGGCCCACCCGGATACGTTTGGGCTGAAAGTGTGATGCGGCTTTTATGCCTCCCTCTGCGAGGGAGGTGCCCCGAATGGGCAGAGGGAGAGAGCCGTGCCGAGGCCCGAGACTTCGGACATTTATTAGTTTCTCTCCCCCACCCGCTTACGCGGTATTGCCTAAAATTATCTTCTCCGGGCGTCGGCGGAGAGGGCGTGGAGCTCGGGGGCGTACATGTGGTAGTTGAGCAGGTAACGGCCATGGGCGGGCACGCGGTAGAAAGCCGCTTTGATGCGCTCCAGCGGGGTGCTGCCGTTCTCGGCGCTGCTGTTGCCGCTGATGAGCAGCACATACTGGTTCTCACTGTAACGGGCCATGGCGTCGCACTGGCGCAGGCTCTTGTGGATCAGCTCGCCCAGCTGCTCCATCATGGAGCCGGTCTCGGCGGGGTCAGCGTTCTGGGCGGGCGACATGGTGAGCAGCGCCAGGTAGACCGGCACGCCGAAGCGGCTTTGCACGCCGCGCTGCAGGTGATAGATCTGGCGGAAATTCTCGAAGCTGCAATACGCAGCGCCGGGGGTGTCGTCGGCGGACAGTTCCTCGGCCAGGCGGGAGATGTCATTTTCCAGGTTGCGGTCAGCCTGGCGGGCCTGGAAGCGGGCCTCCTCTTCCTCGCTGAGCTTGGCAGAGAAGGTCTTGTTAAGAATTGCCTCCTGGATCAGGGAGAACACACTCTGGGCGATCCAGTACACGCCCAGGGCGGCAGGCATGATGAAGGCGATGTAGACGCTGAACAGCGGCATCATATACATCATGGACTTCATGGATGCACCGCCGGCGGCGTCCGTCTGAGGCTGGGTCTTCATGGTGAGCTTGCTGAACACAAACTGAGAAAGACCGGCCAGAATGGGGATCAGGATCACGCCGATCACGGCCCAGGTGAAGGTGAAGCTCTTAACATACTCCCAGGGAGTAGCGGTCAGATCCAGACCCAGGAACTTATAGTTCACGTTGAACCAGCCATCCGGCGTGGAAAGGCCCATTTCCTGCACGGCTTTGACCAGGTTGATCTGGCCGTAGGCGGCCATCTGATAGAGACCGTCCTTCAGGGCCGGAGCACCGGTTGCCTTATCCATCATAACGATGTTCGTCAGGTCAACGCCGGCATCCGCAACGGACTGCACTACGGTCTGCAGCACATCCTTGGAGAGCATCATGAAGTGGGTGATGGGCTGACGGATGATCGAGTACAGCGCCATCAGAATCGGCAGGGGGAGAAAGCTCCAGAGGCATCCGCTCATGGGATTGACGCCTTCCTCTTCGTAGAGCTTCTGCATTTCCTCCTGAAGCTTGGCCTGGTTTTTGGCATAGCGCTTCTGTAACTCCTGCATCTGACCGCTGACGCGGCTCATGCGCATCATGCTCTTCTTGGACTTCATCTGGAAGGGCAGCATGATGAGCTTGATGACCAGAGTAAACAGGATCAGAGCCACACCGTAGGAGTTCGTCAGGTCATAGAACAGACGGACCAGCCAGGCAAAGGGTACGCAAATGTAGTAGCCAATGGTGGACATTCTTGTCTTTCCTCCGATATTCTTTTGAATCAGGGAACGGGGTCGTAACCGCCTTTGTGGAAGGGATTACAGCGCAGGATCCGGCGGAAAGCCATCCAACCGCCCTTTAGGGCGCCGTATTTTTCAATGGCTTCCAGCGCGTATTGAGAACAGGTAGGGGTATAGCGGCAGCAGGGCGGTCGAAACGGAGAAATAGCCCGGCGGTAAAACCGCACCAAAGCCAAAAGAACCCGCTTCATACGGGCTCCTTCATCAGATCTACCTTCCGGCACAGACGGCGGAACTGTTTTTGCAGCTCCGGCCAAGGGGCCGTGGCAGTTCTGCTCCGGGCAACCAGAATAATATCATATCCCGTTTTCAGCTGGGGCTTTTCCAGACGGTAGACCTCCCGGAGACGGCGGCGGCAGCGGTTGCGCACCACGGCATGTCCCAGCTTTGTAGAGGACACCAGCCCCAGACGGTTCCGGCCCAGACGGTTTTTCCGGCAGTATAGCACCATGACGGGACTGACAGCCGAAACGCCCTTCTGATAGGTTCTCCGGAATTCATAATTCTCTTTCAGCGTGACCGCTGCTTTCATGACTTGTTCCCTGTCCTTTCACCCTGAACAAAGTTTCCATGGATACAATTCCAGGGACGGAGGACGCTTGCAGTCCCACCGTCCCTAAAGGACATTGTTCAGGTGTCTCCCGCGCATGAGTCCTTCTTAGTAGCTCAGGCGGGCACGGCCCTTGGCGCGGCGGCGAGCCAGGACCTTGCGGCCGTTGGCGGTAGCCATTCTCTTGCGGAAGCCATGGACCTTCTGGCCGTGGAGCTTCTTGGGCTGATAGGTACGTTTCGTTGCCATGTTGAGACACCTCCTGTCAGATTTCCGTCCGCCTTGCGGCGGCATTTACTCGACACCCCCGGAGACCGGCGGCGCAGTAAGCATATCAGTGCGTACTTATGACGCACGGATTAGTATACATACTTTTTCAAATTCTGTCAAGAAAAAGTTGCAGATTCCGTGAAAAACATCCGATTTTTTCTGTTTCCTGTACGTTTTGGCAGATATGGTGCTTTTTTTGTCGGAGATAACCACATTTTGTTTCCCGACAGCCCCTAAATTTTTGAACTTTATTATTTAGTATATGTGTAATTTCTGTTGCCTGAACGTTTTGTTTTTGATATAATGTAATTCGGTATGATTTTGTCTTTTATAACAAGAGAGGTGTTCTGATTTGAATTCTGTCGCTGATGTGTGGACCAACGTCCTCCAGCAGCTCAAGAAGGATCTCTCGGAGACGACCATCACCACCTGGTTCGATGAACTGACGGCGGTGGACATCCGGGAAAATACCTTCTATCTGCACTGTCCCAACGACTTTAAAAAACGATACATCGAATCCCTGTTTATCAAAAACATCAAAGCCGCCCTTCAGGATCTCTTCTCCATGGAGTTTGAAGTGAAGATTCTGGATGAAGCGGGACTTCTGGAATTTCAGGGCGGCGCGCCCAAGAAAAACAGCGATCGCTTCACCTACGAGGATTTCACGTTTGAGACCTTCGTGGTAGGTCCCAGCAATAAGCTGGCCTACGCCGCCTCTATGGCGGTGGCGGAGCATCCCGCCCAGAACTACAACCCCTTGCTGATCTACGGCGATTCCGGTCTGGGCAAGACTCATCTGCTGTATGCCATCGCCAACGTGATCCGGCAGAATGATCCGGCTGCCAAAATTGTCTACATCAAGGGCGATGACTTCATCAATGAGTTCATTGAGCTGATTCGGGCAGGCCGTGGCAGCGACTTCCGGGCCAAGTACCGGGAGGCAGACCTTCTGCTGGTGGACGACGTGCAGTTCGTGGCCGGCAAGGAACAGGTCCAGAATGAATTCTTCCATACCTTCAATAACCTGTACGAATCCGGCAAGCAGATTGTTCTGACTTCGGACCGTCCCCCCTCTGAGATGACGCTGCTGGATGACCGGCTGCGGACCCGGTTTGAATGGGGCCTGCTGGCGGACGTGACGCCGCCGGACTTTGAGACCCGTCTTGCCATCGTAAAAAATAAGGCGGCGGCGCTGGGTATGGAGCTTCCCGATAAGATCGCCAGCTACATTGCCGAAAATGTCACTGCCAACGTCCGACAGCTGGAGGGTACCGTCAATAAAATCCTGGCTTACAAGGATCTGCTGGGCAGCGAGGCCGACGAAGCCACAGTCACCCGGGCCATGCAGGATATTCTGAAAAAGAGCAACGAGTATATTCCCACGCCGGACAACATCCTGGACTACATCAGCAAGTATTACGGGATCGAAAAAGAGATCATCTGCGGTCAGCAGCGGGTCAAGGATGCCGTGGCTGCCCGCCAGATCGCCATGTACCTCATTCGCGGCATGACCAATCTGCCTGTGGTGGAGATCGGCAAGGTCTTTGACAATCGGGATCACTCTACGGTGCTCTACTCTCTCAAGCAGGTAGAAAAGCAGATGAAAAAAGACCCCGCTTTCGCCGAGACGGTGAAGGAGATCAAGACCAATATCAACAACCGCCATTGACCGTATTTTTTCCACATTCGCAAGGGAAAAAGAAAAACTGTAATGTGGAAAAAGAAAGTCCGTTTAAAACCGATTTTTTTCCACATCTTTTTTCCACAAGGTCGTGGAGGCTGTAAATATTGGGGTTGCAGGGGTTTTCCTACTTTTCCACATTTTTTTGCACTACTGTTACTTTCTTCTAAAAAATTTATTTTTTCTTTTTAAAAAGCGCTTTTATCCCTATTTGATACAGAAAGGAAGCGGCTCTCATGATTAAATTTTCCTGTGAAAAAGTTTTCCTCCAAAACGCGATTGCCGTCACCAGCCGGGCCGTTGCCCAGAAGAGCTCCATTCCGGCGCTGGAAGGTCTGTTGATCCACGCGGACCAGCAGTTGACCATCTCCGGCTACAACATGCAGACCGGTATTCGCACCAACGTTTTCGCCAACGTTGTGGAAGGCG
>ERZ780195.2533-NODE-2533-length-12265-cov-3.746437_pt1 | contig 12265 bp, 10 predicted proteins | sample MGYA00511017_ERZ780195 | MGnify/ENA primary metagenome ERZ780195 (study PRJEB29588, sample SAMEA2159974) | human gut metagenome | biome: human gut; feature: human-associated habitat; material: faeces | place: Denmark | collected 2008/2010 ...
TTGCTGCGTGAAATAATTTAGTTATGAATTATATGCGTATCATATTCAAGAAATTCAAAGCACGTATGATTGTAGGATGTATATTAGCTGTAATAGCATTGCTGGCGGTGTCAGTCATTGTTTTTATCAATCAAGCCAGTTTCGGCAGAACTCCCCGTGGGGAACGGCTGGAAAGAGTCATGAAATCTCCTAATTACAGAAACGGAGAATTTAAAAATCAGCATGAAACTCTATTGATGACTTCCGACAGGGGACGTTTTAGCGGAATCTGGGAGTTCATTTTCAGAAAGATAGACGGTTTGCGCCCCGAACAGGCTGTCAAAGCAATAAAAACGGATTTACGCAAGATTGGCCGTAATGAAGAAATATTGGTATGGTTCGGACATTCATCCTATTTTATCCAGGTAGACGGAAAGCGTATACTGGTAGACCCCGTATTTTGTGTGGCTTCTCCGGTTTCGTTTGTAAACAAGCCGTTCAAAGGGGCGGATGCCTACAAGCCTGCCGATATGCCGGAGATTGACTATCTGGTGATATCACATGACCATTGGGACCATCTGGATTATGAGACGGTGATGCAGCTGAAAAACCGGGTAGGCAAGGTGGTCTGTCCTTTGGGGGTAGGCGAACATTTCGAGTATTGGGGATTTGACAAATCATCCCTGGTTGAGCTGGATTGGTTTGAAGATACTGTACTGGATAAGGGATTTCTGCTTCATTGCTTGCCCGCCCGGCATTTTTCGGGCCGCTCGTTGAAAGCGAATCAGGCACTATGGGCCTCTTTCCTTATCGAAACCCCTTCGCAGAAGATTTATATGGGCGGTGATAGTGGATATGATACGCATTTTGCCGAAATAGGCAAGCAATATCCTGGCATTGACCTTGCCATATTGGAGAATGGGCAGTATAACGAAGATTGGAAATATATCCATACCATGCCCCAATATTTGGGACAAGTGGCCAGGGACTTGAATGCGGAAAAGATTCTGACTGTCCATCATTCCAAATATGCTTTGGCTAGACACCGCTGGGACGAACCGTTGAAGAATGCCATGAATCTGAAAGAGAAAGACTCTTTGAACGTGTTGATGCCTATTATAGGGGAAGTGGTCCGGTTAAAATAATGAACGATATTGATTAGCTATTGACGAGTTATTAACGGAAATATATATCCCTATCGAAAATAAAAGTAAGATAATATGTTGGAATTACCCGAAGTTATCACCCTGAGCAAACAAGTGAACAACGCCTTGAGCGGTAAAACAATCACGCAGGTATTCAATGCCACCAAACCGCATAAGTTTACGTTCTATAACGGCAATCCGTCGGAGTATGGTAAACTGCTCGTAGGCAAAACCATCCTTTCATCCGAAGGATATGGCATGTTTGTCAATTTCAATCTTTCGGATAATGTGATCATGAATATAGGCGACGGAGTCAGTGTCCGTTATTACAATGCGGGAGATAAGATTCCTGCCAATTACCAGTTGTTGCTGACGTTTAATGATGATTCATTCCTTGTCTTCACGGTTGTAATGTATGGTTTTATCAATGTTTATCCTGATAGCTATATCGACAATAAGTACTATAAATTGAGTCGGGAAAGCATTTCGCCGTTGAGCGATAAATACACCGAAGCGGAATTTGAGAAACTCGTTGCCGAAGCAAAGAAGACCCTCTCTGCTAAAGCTCTATTAGCAACCAATCAGCGTATTCCCGGTGTAGGTAACGGCGTAACGCAGGATATTCTGTTCAATGCACGGATAAATCCCAAACAGAAAGTGCTACTTCTGTCGGATAATCAGAAAGACGTTCTTTTTAATGCTCTAAAAGAAACATTGGTGGATATGACGTTCGAGGGCGGACGCGATACGCAAACAGATCTTTATGGCAACGCCGGAGGTTACAAAACCATTCTTTCTGCCAAAACATGGAAGAATCCTTGTCTCCGTTGTGGCAGTACCATCATAAAAGAGGCTTATATGGGTGGTTCGGTATATTATTGCCCAACGTGTCAACAGATAAAAGAATAAATGTCCACATTCTGTTAGCTCCCTTTATGTACGATGCAAGAAATTAATATTCTGTATAACAGTTTATTAATTCCTTGTATCGCATTCTGTTAATATCGTGTCTACACGATATTCGTATCCTGCGAACACGATATGAATATCTTCTTTTCTTTATACTTTGTACGGACAAAAGGGGTGTTTTATAAAGCCCGCCCTTTGTAAACGTTTGACTGGGACAATGGAACCAGGACTCCGTTCAGCGTCAGGGTATTCGAATTGAAGTTCGGGCTGATTCTTGCCGATGCATTATTGCCGCCGTTGGTCAGTGTGATATACACTTGTGCGGATATTCCGATGCCTTGTACGCTGAAGCTGCAATTCACGTTTCCCTTTTTGTCGGTCGTGATTTTCATTTCCTTTCTGCTGCCGTCCACTGTGATGCCGCCTATTCCGTTGGGGCCTGCAAGGGCATTGTTGGCAGCTATTTGTACGGATGCGTGTTCACCGTCCATCAGAACGAAGTTTGTTGTCGATGAAACAAATGCGCTCCGTCCTCTCTTGAACACCAGCTGGTCTGCTTCCAATACAAACTTGCCCTCTTTCAATGCCTGGACGGCAATGGCATAGTTCCTTTCATTTTCTGCTTTTTCGCGTGCTTTCTGGGCTTCGCGTTGGGCTTTACGCTCTGCTTGGCGTGTTTCGCTGCTACTCTGTGCATACATCAGGGTCGATGCACTTACCAACACCAGTGTGATTAATGTAATGATTCGTTTCATAATTGTTCTTTGTTATTTAGTTAAGACCTTCTGGTTGATTAACAAATGAAAAGCCAAAAAGATGCAGCTTGAATCTTAAATAAGCGTAAGACTTAACACTTCTTTGGTTTTGTTGGAAGTTCGTATTAAATTTCTTCCAAGGCATAATACTGGTAATCCCGGAGAATGGTCTGAAGAAAGTTTTCCGGGTTACTGTCATGAGGAGTGATGGAGAGAAGTTCCTGCACTTTTTTCGCAAGGGAGGCAATGCGGCGTGTACGGTCTTTTTTACCCGATTGCAGGGTCCGGGTAATGACGTTGATTTGCTCCAATGACAAGTCGGAAGCTTGTGGATAGGTAGGTCGGTAGTCTTTGGTCAGGTAGTCGAACTCATCGAGGCTGACGTGTATCTTGCGGTAATTCTTTTCCTTGATTACCATGGTGCCGGCGGCAAGGTCTCCCATTCGCTGGCTGTTTTTGGTCAAAAGGACGACCAGAAGTCCCAGACCACCGGTCACCGGTCCGTCGATAGGGAAGAGAAGCCATCGGAGCAGGTACGAGCCTATGCCGGGCGTGGAGCCGTCTGCCTTTACGACACGAATGTTCATCAGCCGCTTGCCGAAACTTTGTCCCTGGTTGAACATTTCGCAGAGAAATGCATAAAGCAAGACTGGCAGGTAGACAATGGTAAAAAAGAAAAGCATCGTGAAATCAGAGGGTAGATGAATCCGTGAAAACAAGGCCAAAGTAGAAAATACATAGAATCCGAGCAGAATATAATCTATGGCCAGTGCAATGAGCCGCTCACCGATACTGGCAGGCGTTTGACTGATGCGGACAAATTGTCCGGTGATAATTGTAGATTCTGCCATTCCTGATAAAACATTTTTAGTATTTCATTGCAAATATATCATTATTCTCTTATTTTTGTTACCTATTTCAGACAAAACTTCTCTGAAATAGTCATGGGGTATGAAAGAAGTGACGTTTATCCGGCAGAACATCGAAAAATGGAAACGAGCAGAAACAATGGTGGAGCAGGCGGAAAGTCTGTCTCCCGATGAACTTGCCGACGCATATACGGAGCTTACGGCAGATCTGGCTTTTGCCCAAACGCATTTCCCCGCTTCCCGCATCACTATCTATCTGAACAATCTTGCCTCGGCATTGCACAACCGCATTTATAGAAACAAGCGCGAGAAATGGTCAAGAATTATCACCTACTGGACCCGTGAAGTGCCTTCGGCCATGCACGATGCACGCCGTGAGCTGGTGGCTTCCTTCATTATATTTGTGGTCAGCGCATTGATAGGAGTGGTATCCGCTGCCGGAGACCCCGATTTTGTGCGTTTGATTTTAGGAAACTCCTATGTGGATATGACTTTGAACAATATCGCTAATGGTGAACCTATGGCTGTATATAACGGTTCCTCCGAGTTCCCCATGTTTCTGAGTATCACGCTGAACAATATCATGGTCTCCTTCAACTGCTTTGCCATGGGGTTGCTGACCAGTTTTGGCACCGGATACATGCTCCTTAACAATGGTATCATGATAGGGGCTTTCCAAACCTTCTTTTATCAGCACGACTTGCTTTGGGAGTCCTTCCTTGCCATTTGGCTGCACGGGACACTCGAAATCTGGGCGATTATTGTAGCCGGTGCCGCCGGTCTTGCCCTGGGCAACGGATGGCTCTTTCCCGGAACCTATTCAAGGCTGGAATCTTTCAAACGGGGAGCCAAAAAAGGACTGAAAATAGTGGTGGGTACGGTACCCGTATTCATCATGGCAGGATTTATAGAAGGATTCGTTACCCGCCATACCGAACTTCCGGATGCTTTGAGGTTCGGCTTTATTCTACTCTCTTTGTCGTTTATCTTTTTTTATTATATTTATTTACCTAACAGAAAGAAGCATGGAAGCACAGAAACCTAAAATCGCACTGTATGTACAACGTTCTTTTGGAGAGAAACTAACTGCTACCTTTGATTTTATCAAAGAGAATTGGAAGCCGTTGATGAAATTCACCACATATCTGATGTTGCCGCTTTGTCTGCTTCAGGGACTGAGCTTGAACGGGCTGATGAGCGGTACAATGGCTCTGGGTGATATGACCGGAGGCTCGTTCGACTCTTCTGTTGTCGGAGCGTCCATCATGGCACTGGTGACTTATTACAGTCTGTATGCCGTTCTCTATCTGCTAGGAACTGTCATGCTGACCTCTTTGGTCTACGCATTGGTCCGTACTTACAATGAACGGGAAAAACGCTTGGAGGGAGTGACGTTAGGGATGCTGAAGCCCTTGTTGTTCCGTAATGTCAGAAGGGTATTTCTGATAATGATTGTCGGTGTGCTTTTGGTGCTGTTTGTAGGGCTTATTGTTGGTTTTATAGCCACCGTCATTCCGTTCATGGCGATTGCGTTCTTGTTCGTTCTGCTCGTTGTGGTGGTGTCTGTGCCACTTGCTATTTGGGCTCCAGTCTATCTGTTCGAAGATATCTATATCATAGATGCCTTGAAGAAGGCCTACCGACTGGGTTTCGCTACCTGGGGAGGTATCGTACTGATTTCCATTGTTATGGGATTCATCGCCGCCATCTTGCAGGGAGTGACGATGATTCCATGGTATATCGGGACTATTGTGAAATATATCTTTGCAATGACTGATGCAGGTGGCGGTGCCACTGTATCGGCAGCCTATAGCTTTGTGCTTTATCTGCTGGCGGTGGTCCAGGCATTCGGCGTTTATATGTCCATGATTTTCTCATTGCTGGGACTGGCTTATCAATACGGTCATGCTTCGGAAAAGATAGATTATGTGATGGTGGAGAGTGATATTGACAATTTTGATAAACTCTGATAACGGACTATGAATATGGCTCCGGCTGATACACTGGTTTGTGATACTGCACAGGTTGCCGCTTGGCAGTCTGACCCGGCGTTTGCTTACAGTCGTGAGTTGATAGCTCCCGAAATTAATGTACTTGAGTGGTTCAGCAGATGGTTCGGCAAGCTGCTGGACAAGATATTCGGGAATACGTTGGTGGCAGAATATTCGGAAGTCGTATTGATATGCATTGCCGTTCTTATCCTGGTATTGGTCATTTGGTTTGTGTACAAGAAGCGTCCGGAACTGTTCATGCGTTCGCGCAAGAGTACCCTGCCCTATACAGTGGGGGAGGATACCATCTATGGAGTGGATTTTGCGGAAAGAATTGCCGATGCGCTTGCCCGGACGGATTATCGGGAGGCGGTGCGTTTGCTCTATCTGCAGACGCTGAAACAGCTCAGCGATGGAAAACGTATAGACTGGCAGTTATATAAAACGCCTACACAATATATCTATGAAGTCCGTCTGCCAGCTTTCCGCCAAATGACCAACCATTTTCTACGAGTACGTTACGGAAATTTTGAAGCGACCGAAACTTTGTTCCATGCGATGCGGGATTTGCAGAAAGAAGTGGAGAAAGGAGGGGCGGCATGAAGGGGAACCATTGGTTTATAGCCGGTATCATTGTTTTTCTGGTGTTGATGTTTGCGATAGAGTGCCGTCTGCCAAAGAAGTTTGTCTGGAACCCTACGTTCAGCCATTATGACAAGCAACCGTTCGGCTGTGCCGTGTTCGATAGCCTGCTGTCTTCATCGTTGCCGAAGGGATATTCGTTGTCGAGAAAGACTTTTTATGAACTGGAGCAGGAAGATACGACGCTCCGCCGCGGAATACTGGTTGTTACCGATAACCTGCATTTGACGGATGTAGATGTGGAGGCGATGTTGAAGATGGCGGGACGGGGAGACCGGATTATGCTGGTGGGGAGCTCTTTCAGCCGTATTTTGAAAGATACGCTGGGATTTGAGTGCAGCTATTCCTATTTCAGTCCGTCGGCTTTGAAAAAATATGCCACTGCATTGCTTTCGAAAGACAGTTTGTGCTGGGTGGGGGATTCGGCGGTTTATCCGCAGCAGACTTTCTGTTTCTATCCCCAACTTTGTCAGTCTTATTTCTTTGCAGATTCCATTTCTAGTAAAGTGTTGGCGGAAAAAACTGTTACCGGAGAAGCTGCTCATCCGGTTGCCATGTCGGTTTCTTGGGGAAAAGGGGAAGTTATACTGGCTTCCACTCCCCTGCTTTTTACGAACTATGGTGTGCTGGATGGGAAGAATGCGGCTTATCTTTTTCGTATATTGTCCCAGATGGGTGGATTTCCCATTGTCCGTACCGAAGGCTATATGAAAGAAACAGCCCAGGTACAGATGTCTTCTTTTCGCTATTTCCTTTCGCAGCCGCCGCTTCGCTGGGCATTGTACTTGAGTATGGTTTCCATCCTGCTCTTTATGATATTTACAGCCCGCAGGAAGCAGCGCGCCATTCCGGTTATCCGCGAACCGGAAAATAAGTCTTTGGAGTTTGCAGAGTTGATAGGTACTCTTTATTATCAGAAGAAGGACCATGCTGACTTAGTCCGCAAGAAATATCTCTATTTTGCGGAGGAACTGAGGAGGGAAATACAAGTGGATGTGGAGGAAGTGGCAGAGGATGAGCGCTCTTTCGGCAGGATTGCCCGGAAGACGGGTATGGAAGCGGGGGAAATAGCCGTGTTCATCCGCGAGGTGAGGCCGGTGGTGTACGGAGGGCGCAGCATCTCTGAGAAGGAGATGAAACGGCTTGTCGATAAAATGAATGAAATAATCAATCATATATAAAGAAGATATTTATGGAAGAGAACACAGAAAAACGGGTGGACTTGACTCTCTTTTCCGAGAAGATACAAGCGTTGAAGGACCGGATTGCTACGGTCATAGTGGGGCAGGAGCAGATAGTGGACCTGGTACTGACGGCTGTCCTGGCAAACGGCCATGTGTTGCTGGAGGGAGTGCCGGGGGTGGCAAAGACACTGCTTGCCCGTCTAGTGGCACGCTTGATTAAGGCGGACTTCAGCCGCATTCAGTTTACTCCGGACTTGATGCCGAGTGATGTGTTGGGTACTACGGTCTTCAACATGAAAACCAATGACTTTGGCTTTCATCAAGGACCGGTGTTTGCCGACCTCGTGCTGGTGGACGAGATAAACCGCGCTCCCGCCAAGACGCAGGCAGCCTTGTTCGAGGTTATGGAAGAACGGCAGGTCAGCATTGACGGTACCACGCATCAGATGGGAGAACTCTATACGATTCTGGCAACCCAGAATCCGGTGGAGCAGGAGGGGACTTATAAGTTGCCTGAAGCGCAACTGGACCGCTTCCTGATGAAAATAACCATGGGATATCCCTCATTGGAGGAGGAGGTGGACATCCTGGAGCGCCACCACGCCAATGCTTCGTTGGTGAAGTTGGAGAGCCTGACGCCCGTGCTCACAAAAGAAGAACTGCTTTCGTTGCGCAGGCTGATGGAACACGTGTTTGTAGACCGCACGCTGCTTCAGTACATCGCGTTGATTGTACAGCAGACGCGTACCAGCAAGGCTGTATATTTAGGAGCTTCTCCGCGTGCGTCCGTGGCAATGATGCAGGCCTCCAAGGCATATGCACTGTTGCAGGGACGTGACTTTGTGACACCGGAGGATATTAAGTTCGTTGCTCCGTATGTGCTTCAGCATCGCTTGATATTGACAGCGGAAGCCGAGATGGAAGGCTATTCGCCGGTAAAGGTGACGCAACGTCTGATTGATAAGGTGGAAGTGCCGAAGTGAGACTGGGCCGCCGATTCTATATTGCTCTTGTTCTGATAGTCCTGCTGACGGGTATCGGGTACGTCTTTGCTCCATTCTTTGCAATCGGGCAGTGGGCGCTTTTTGTTTTGGCGGTGTCGGCGTTGGTGGATGGGGTGATGCTCTATCGTATTCGCGGCATCCGGGCATTCCGCCAGTGTGCTACCCGCTTCTCCAACGGAGATGAAAACACCGTGAACATACGTGTGGAGAGCAGTTATCCGCATCCGGTGGCTGTGGAAGTGGTGGATGAGATTCCTTTTGCATTCCAGTTGCGGAATATTGATTTCCGGATGAGGCTTCAGGCGAATGAGGGCAGGACGATTACGTATCATCTGCGTCCTACGCGGCGGGGGATTTACTCTTTCGGACGGATTCGGGTGTTTGTGGCAGGCAGAATGGGATTGCTTTTCCGCAGATATACTTGCGATGCTCCGCTGGATGTCAAGGTATATCCGTCCTATCTGATGCTCCATCGGTATGAGTTGCTTGCTATCAGCGACAACTTGACGGAATTGGGCATCAAACGTATCCGCAGGGTGGGGCATCATACGGAGTTCGAACAGATAAAGGAGTATGTGAAAGGCGACGATTACCGCACGATAAACTGGAAAGCAAGCGCCCGGAGGCACGAACTTATGGTAAATGTCTATCAAGACGAGCGTTCCCAGCAAATCTATAACGTGATAGACAAGGGGCGGATTATGCAGCAGGCATTTCGCGGGATGACCTTGCTGGACTATGCTATTAATGCCTCCCTGGTTCTTTCGTACGTTGTCATGCGGAAGGAGGATAAAGCCGGACTGGTAACGTTTAATGAGCACTTTGATACATTTATCCCCGCCTCCCGACAGCCCGGACAAATGCAGGCGTTATTGGAGAACCTTTACAGCCAGCAGACTACTTTTGGGGAGACCGACTTTTCCTCATTGTGCGTACATTTGAACAAGCGCGTCAACAAACGCAGTCTTTTGGTGCTGTATACCAATTTTTCCGGCATCGGCAGCTTGAATCGCCAGTTGGCTTATTTGCAGCAGTTGAACCGCCAGCACCGGTTGCTGGTCATCTTCTTCGAAGATGCCGCTCTGAAAGAGTACGTCGCCACTCCTGCGAGGGATACGGAAGGGTATTACCGCCATGTCATTGCCGAGAAATTTGTATTCGAGAAACGGCTGATAGTCTCCACCTTGAAGCAGCACGGCATCAGTTCTGTACTGACTACACCGGAAAATCTTTCTGTGGACGTGATAAACAAGTATCTGGAGATGAAGTCACGTAGCCAGATATAAAAACAGTAACTAAGGTTATATAATCCGTAATAAGGGTAGTGAAGATGTCTGGATTTTCCTCTAATTTTGTAATTGGTATATTGTGAAGGTGTGGAAAACATATCCTTAAGATTTTATATATCTGAAGTTACAATAATGAGAATGACTTTATAGGTGATGAAAGACAATACATTGGACATAAAGACCGTATGTGAATGTAACCGGTGCCTGGGATGTAAAACGTTGCATCCTCAGGTAAGCATTATTAATCTGGAAAATCCTAGTGTGTATCAGGATGCTGTGAAGTTTGAATTCTATGCCATCCTACTGATTGAGGACTGTGAAGGGGATTGTGACTGCTGCGGACGGAAATATTATGATTATTCCAATGCTACGATGGTATTTCTTACTCCCGGCGAGATATTCCGGATGAACAAGAACAATACGCTTCCGGACAAAGGTTGGCTGCTGGCATTTCATCCCGATTTATTGCTTTGTACTACGTTAAAGAATCATATCGACAACTATACTTTCTTTTTCTACCGCAAGGAGGAGGCGTTGCATCTGTCACAGCGCGAAACGGCCAAAGTGACGTGTTGCCTTGAGAATATTGATGATGAACTTCATCATTCCATTGATATGCATAGCAATACCATCTTGTCCCGTCACATCGAATTGCTGCTGGATTATTGCTCACGTTACTATGAGCGGCAATTCATCACCCGTGAGAATAAGAACAAGATGATTCTGGGGAAAATGGAAGGGATATTGGACGAGTATATCACTTCCGGAAAGTTGCAGGAGGGGAAGCTGCCCACTTCCGGATGCTGTGCCGAAAAACTGAATCTTTCGACGGCTTACTTTGATGATTTGCTGAGGTTTGAGACGGGTAAGACATTGGCTGAATACTTCCAGTTCAAATGCTTGTACACGGCCAAGAAAATGTTATCGGAAGGTGGTAATACACCTGCTGCCGTAGCGCGTCGGCTGGGCTATCCGAGTGTGCAATATTTCAGTCTGGTGTTTAAGAAAGCAACGGGAGTTGCACCGAATGAATATAGATATTCACAAAATTGAGATGATGCAGATAGAATGAATTTATTAGACCAAAATATTTTATAATGGAGACCAAAGCTATATTTTTAGATGTAGACGGAACATTGGTGAGTTTCGACACTCACCGCGTTCCGCAGTCGGCTATCGAAGCGTTGCAGCAAGTTCATGAATCCGGTATAAAAATCATAATAGCAACTGGGAGGGCGTTTACCGATCTTCACGAACTTGAAGAGATTCCATACGATGCAGTGATAGCTTTGAATGGGGCCGATTGTGTACTGAGAGATGGCACTCCTATATCTCGTAAACAGATTCCCGAAAAGGATTTTCAGAGGGTACTAGTATTGGCTCAACATTATGGGTTTGCTCTGGCTATCGAAACGAATAAAGGTATTTTTGTCAACGAACTCAATCCGACCGTCATCGAATTGGCTAGGCTGGTCAATCCCCCTACCCCGCCGGTGGCAGACATTGAAAAGGAATTTATGGGAGGCGAATGTTGTCAGTTATGCATATATTGTGATGAAGAAATGGAAAAAGAAGTTATGGCACAACTTCCCGGACTTTCTGTTTCCAGATGGAACCCTTTCTTTGCGGATGTCAATGTGACGGGAGTAAACAAGGCTATGGGTATCAATGAGTTTGCTTCCTATTATGGATTTGATGTTTCAGGAACCATCGCTTTTGGTGATGGCGGGAATGATATTTCCATGATTCGTGCAGCCGGGATGGGAATAGCTATGGGAGGAGCTTCCGAGGCTGTGAAAAGCGTTGCCGATTATATAACGGAGACGGTGGATGAGCATGGTATCCGGAACGCTCTGGTTCATTTTGGTATTGTGGAATAAAAATCGGCTGTCAAAACTTATGAAAACTATAGTCAGTGAATATTATGCTTTTAGAAAAACTGCTTAAAGAATTTAATTTTAGCATCAATACTTTTAATTTGGAGGAATCTAAGTTATTTGACCGATATTTTGAGCGGATATTGATTGGTAAAGATACATTTTTGATTAAGGAAGGAGAAATAGAAAGATATAGTTATTTCGTTTATGATGGGATGTTACGTTGTTGGCTTTTGAATCATAAAGGGGAAGAGCAGATTTTTTGGTTTTGTAAAGAAGGTACGTTTTCAATGTCGAACATATCTTTTACCTTACAAACAAAATCTGCATTTAATGTGCAGACAATTGTAGATAGCGTTATTTACCGAATAGACAAGAAGCGAGTAGATGAACTGTATACTGCTATTCCTAAGGTGAAAACCGTATTTGAAGATTTGAATGCCATACTACTGAATAAGCTCTTGAAAAGAAATATCGACTTGATTAAATATTCTCCTGAACAGTATTATCTACAGATGATTGAAGAATATGGCATTACATTAAACTATATCCCACTCAAAGATATAGCTTCTTATTTGGGTATCACACCGCAAGCACTAAGCAGAATCCGTAAACGTATTT
>ERZ780195.2537-NODE-2537-length-12235-cov-4.303695_pt1 | contig 12235 bp, 8 predicted proteins | sample MGYA00511017_ERZ780195 | MGnify/ENA primary metagenome ERZ780195 (study PRJEB29588, sample SAMEA2159974) | human gut metagenome | biome: human gut; feature: human-associated habitat; material: faeces | place: Denmark | collected 2008/2010 ...
AACCAGACTTCCAGTCTTTAATATTAGAATAAATTCTCGCTGCAGTATCCTTGTTTCCTGCTTTATCAGCAAGATTACCCATAACCTGAGTATTAAATGTAACTTTAACTTTATTATGATCAACCAACATTCTGTATTTCTGTGCTGATGCTACTGAACCATCTGCATTCTTTTCCTGCGTTATCTTTTCCTGCTCGAGAAGATATACATTAAGATCACTATATCTTACATTAGTAAGTTCTGCCGGATATTTGTATGTTACATTAATCTTATCATTAACATATACTTCCATAGTACCATCTGTAGTTGTTGTACCCTTCTTATTAGTACTGATATAATCATCAAACGGAGTATAGAATACATACAGATTCTTTATATTCTTCTTAATCTTTCCTGAAACGTAATAGACGGTCTGCTTTGTACCACTTACATCTTCCTCACGTTCTTCCGCTTCAAAAGTATTAGTTGTAAGTGTAGTAGTCTTAACATAATCAGGATAACTAAGTACTGTATCATAATGATATGTAACAGTAATAACTGCCGTCTGGTCAAATAAAACCTTAGATGCATCTGAAGTATTTCTTGTTACATTAACATCAATAGATGTACTCTTAGTAATCTTAGACCTGTCGAATGCCTGCTCACCTGTATAATATTTAAAATGTGCGACTGCCTGATTATCACTGTTATCATCACGATAAACGAGTGAACTGTCAGCTGAAACATCTGCATATACTGATATTCCTGCAGAATTAATATTATTATTAGGATTATCCTTAACCGTACTGTCAGCAGGTGTTGTATAAGGTGAAGGATCAAATTCTGCTTTAATGTAAAATTTTTCTTTATTTACACCCTCATAATAAAGAATATTAGAAGCATCTTTCTTATTACCCACAGAATATGTTGTGCTGTCAATCCCACCAAGCTGCTGATAAGTATATTGTCCATTGCCACCAGCAAGCCTGTCCAGACTCATACTCTTTGCTTCCTCTATAATATTGTTAATTGCAGTATTAGCATTTTCAGTCCTTCTTGCCTTATTGTTAATTCTTGCAGCATTAGAAAATGTACTCAATACCGGTAGAGATATGATTGCAAGAATAACAATCGCTACCAGTACTTCAACCAGTGAAAAACCGGAATTATTCAATTTTCTATTCTTTCTATATAATTTCATATCCCTCTCCCTGAATTCTCTTATTACTCAGTTGGTGTAACTGTTGAGAATATATTTCCTGTTCCTGTCTTAACATCAAATGATGGTTCCTTATAATCACGCTTTCCACCTTCAATCGAATAAAGTGAAATAGATGCTGTTCCTGTAACAACACCTGTTGCCTCATTATAAGATGCAGATAAAGCATCAATTGTGCTCTTATCAGCATATGTATTGACATATTTAATAAAATTCTTCCACTGGCTATAATCTGACTCATAAGCAATATTAATAGTTGACTTATAGCCGGTAAGATTAGAAGTATAATTGCTTTTTCCATTAACATTACTTGAAGCAATCTGACCGAACTTGTAAAGAACAGTTGTTGGTGATAAAGAAAGACTTCTTACCCATGTTCCCGTTACAGACTCTGTCTTGTTAAAGAAATCAATTGAATTAGGCTGTGTGCTCCCTGCCGCATATCTGTCAAGAAGATTATCATACTGCTTAAGATAATTCATTGTATCATTAACATACTTCTGTTTGTTGTTATTCTTTTCTTTTAAGTCTCTCTGAGTTGTCTCAAGAGTAGTCTTTTTAGTAGATAAAGTATCTACCTGGTCTGAAAGATTCTGAAATCCAAAGAAATAAGCAAGAGCCATAATAAGCACTGCTAATACAACAACCAATAACTTTTTGTCTCTTTCAGAGATTTTTAACATACCTTTTAACTTATCCATCTGACTCCCCTCCTACTTTGTTGTTGAACTCTTAGTACTGCTATTTTTAGTACTGTTTGATGTATTAGATGACTTCATATCAGTTGTATTAGATGTTCCTCCAACAAATGTACATGATAATGAAAATGTAACTTCAATTGTACCTGCATTATCCTTAGTCTCTGTTATAGTAGGGGCATCAACATTAAGTACAGAAGAATTCTTCTGAAGTTCCTGAATGAACTTAGCTACTGAAGACTTACTTCCCGCTGTTCCATTAACAGTAATTGCTCCTGATGCAACATTGAAAGACTGGATAGTAATATCACTTGGCATATTCTTTTCAAGATAATCAACAAAATCCTGTAATGCGTCATCGCTGTCTGATGTAAGTGCTGCAAATGCTGCGATATCATTATATTTGTCTTTAGCTGAATAATATTCATTAACAACATCATTAATAATGCTCAGCTTCTTTATACTCTTATTAAGAGATCCAATCTCTGCATTAAGAGCAACAACCTGAACAAGTGGAATAAGAACAAGGAGTGCAGAAACCGCAAGGGCTCCAACAAATCCTACGATAAGAGTCTTTGTATTTTCTTTTCTGGCACCACTCTCAATAAGTCTCTTAGGAATAAAATCAACCGGATCAATAACAGCACCCAAGTTAGTTACATAACTTGTAAGAGTAGCCTCTTCAACATACGCTTTCTTGTCCAGTGCAATATTCTTAAGTCTCTCAACCTTCTCGATTGGCATATTAAGCTCATTAGAAAGAAGTGTTGCAAAGCCCTTAATAGATGTAGAATGTCCGATTAAGTATGCCTTCTGGATTGATATTCTGTTACGCGATACATAATAATCAATAACTCGGTTAATGTTACTTGCCATATATCTTAATGATTCTGTAACCTCATCTCCATCAAATCTTGAGTGAAGAAGTGTTTCATTCTGAAGCTTTGCTGTCGCAGCCTCATACTTAAGTCCATACTTTTCCATAACTGCATTAACAAGCATTGACTTTCCATAAGGAACATTTCTCTGTAACTGCAATACATTATCCTTGAAAATATTGATTACAGTACCATCATTCTCAACCTGAATAACAAGGCTGACTTCTGGTCCAATCTGCTGCTTCATAATCTGGTATGTACTGTTACCAGCATAATCAACGAATGCCACCTTAAGTCCTAAAGCCTTAGCAAGTCCATAGTAAGACTCTACAACTTCTGATGGTACAGCAGCAACCATAAGTTTAATCTTTTCCTGTCCCTGATCTTCTACTTTCTCAAGAACCGTATACTGAATGATATACTCATCCATATTAACTGGGAAATACTCTGTAGCATTAGCCTGTACAAGTTTATCAATCTTATTAGCCTTAACATTAGGAATAAGAACTTCCTTAGTTGCAAGTCTTGGAGAACTGATAGAAAATGCGACATTATTAGCATTAAATCTATGCTCGTCCATAACAACCTTGATTGCCTTAGCAAGTACGTCAGTCTGCTCAATTACACCCTCAACATAGCAGTCTTCCGGTGCAGGAATTGTAACAGTCTTATGAACGACACTGTTCTTACCTGATTTAGTGATTTCACATATTTTAATATACTCGTTATTGATAACGATACTTACCAATTTACCTTTGGCTTTAGATGCAGCCATAAAATCCTCCTATCCAGCTCCCCACATAATAAGCTAATGATTTCTAGTTATAAAAATATATATAAATTTCCTGTCCTTTCTATATAGTCCAAAACTCTCCTACATAAATACACAGATTAGTTAGAATCCCATAAAAGAAAGATACCAGTTAATTATATTCGTACCAAAAAGCATGGCTATTGTAAGCCCTGCACACAAATATGGTCCGAATGCCAGTACATGTTCAGCATCCGTAACTTTCATACGGATGGAATGAATGACTGCACCCAAGATGCAGCCAATCAGAAATGCCAGAATAATGCACTTCCATCCTAAAAATAATCCTGCAAACGCCATCAGCTTAATGTCTCCACCGCCAAAAGCGTCAATTCCTTTAATCGCTCGTCCAATAAAAAGACATATGAGCATGAATCCACTTATAACACAAAACCCTATTAGATAGTCTAATAGGTTCTTGTGATCTAATATGATTCTTATCACTGCCAAAACACCAATTGCCACATTAAGTGAAAATGGTATCTCGAAAGTTCTCCAGTCAATGACTGAAATAACAAGAAATATTGAAAATGCAAAGCACATCAATATGCTTACCGCATTAAATCCGTGAACTAAGAATACTATCACATATGCTATCCCATTGGTCGCTTCAATGATTGGATACTGCGGTGATATCTTAGCTTTGCAGTGTCTGCATTTTCCACCAAGTATTATGTAGCTTACCAGTGGTATGAGATCATACCACTGGATTTTTTCGCCACATGTCATACAATGCGAATGTTCTGTAGCTATATTCTCTTTTAATGGTAATCTGTAAATCAGTACGTTCAAAAAACTTCCGAATACTATTCCGTATAGAAAGATAATGAAGTACAGTGGTAATTCGTATTGCATGATTTAATGTTTCCTTAACTAATACTATTATGATGCATTATAATCTGAAACTTTTCCGTTTGTAATCGTGAATTTAATTGTTTTTGACTTTAAATCTTTTGAAGTCATAGGAACTTTTTCTTTACTAATAGTCTCAGTCAATTCTTGTTTTAAAGTATTTGTAGCACCATCTGGCTTAGTATCTGAATCAGAAGTAATTGTAATCGTTCCATCTGAGCCTGTAATTGTAACCTCATTATCACTTAAAAGATCATAATATTTTTCATCAGCTAATACTGTTGTTATTGCGCCCTTAACTGTATCAAGATTCTGTTCATCCTTTGACTTTCTTGACTTTTCAATGTTCTTGATAAGTGTTGGAGCTAACACACCAACAAGTACTGCCATAATAGCAATAACTACGATAAGCTCTACTAAAGAGAAACCTTTGTTACCTAATTTTTTCTGTGTTTTTTTCATGTTTCATATCTCCCTTTTGAAATATATTTATATAAATCCATTCTCGTTAAGCGACCTGCAGAACAGATTATATACTAACCTTGTGAACCTAATGTATTGTAAAGCTGAATCATTGGCTGGTAAATTGCGAGTATCAAAAGTACAACAACAAAAGCCATTAGTACAATAATAATAGGTTCCATTAATGAAGTAAGAGTCTGTGTCTGAACTTCAACTTCTTCTTCATAATAAACTGCTGAATTGGTAAGCATCTCTTCAACATTACCAGTTTCTTCGCCAATACCTACCATATGTACAACCATCGGAGGAAAAAGCCCCGATGTTCTTAACTGATTAGAAAGAGGCAAGCCTAATGACACGCCGCTCTTTACTTTTTCTAATGCATCATAATATAATACATTCTTCATGGTTGAAGCAGATATCTCAAGCGCATCAATCATTGGCATACCAGCCTGTAACAATGTACTCATTGTTCTTGCAAATGAAGCACATGCTGACTTAGTCTGTAACAATCCGAATACTGGAATCTTTAACTTTAATTTATCAAGGTTATGCCTTCCATTCTCCGTATTACCATATAACTTAACTCCCACAACTATTCCAATGACAACAATAAGATATACATACCAGTATCCTTTAACACTGTCACTCATTGCAAGAATCATTCTCGTTGTTATTGGAAGTTCTGAATCAAGATCTTCAAACATTGTCATAAAGCTTGGTATAACAAATGTAAGCATTACTACAATAACACCTATCATAACAAAGATAAGCACTATCGGATACATCATTGCTTTCTTTACAACACCTTTTAACTTGGCATCTTTTTCAAACTGTACCGCCATTCGTGTAAGAGAATTCTCCAGACTACCAGAAGCTTCACCAGCCTTAATCATATCAATAAGAATACTTGGAAACTCTTCGTTCTCCCTCATTGAATCCGAAAGGTTTTCACCTTTTTCTACACTGGACTGGGTTCTCTCAATTGCCTCTTTAAGTCTCTTATTCTCTGTCTGTTCACCAAGCATCTCCAATGCATTAATTACACTTACACCTGCTTTAAGAATACTTGCAAACTGCCGGCAGAATACACTCATATCTCGTGCCGGTATTTTCTTTGGGCCAAAAAATGACAGATTAACATCTTTATCCAAAGCTCCCTGCTTACCTATTGATATAGGAGTAAAGCCCTGTTCCTTTATCTTTCTGGCTGCTTCATCTTTACTTTCTGCTTCAATAGCACCCTTAACATCTTTTCCCGAAGCGTCAACCGCTTTGTATGAAAATGTTTCCATATCACACTCCCCATTCTTAGTAAAATCTTTCCTTTTTAGTGCATTTAGTATAACACATAAACACAATCAGGACAATAATTTTACTAAAATTAACAAACAAAATTAACAAAAAATAAATTCTTTTTAAATTCACTTTTATATTTATAACATGTCTTAATAATATCATACTACACACTAAAAGTGGGTAATTTTCACTTTTATTTCGTATTTTTTAGCTTAATCGTTCTTGCCGTCATTCCTAAAAACATATAGAAATATGGTGTTGTATAATACATTGAATTTCCAAAGCATGCACCTGCTGCATATGCCAATGCACATCCTGCCGAAGCTATCGTTATAAGTTCCATTTTTTTAATTTTCTTCAATTGGCATATCATCATTGATATTAATGCACTCATATACATTACAAGCCCTGGTATTCCCATAAACACCATATACTGTATATATTCATTTTCTGGTCTGTCAGTGCCTCCTGCTAACACGCCTCCCAATTCGCCAGCATATTTTTCATTCAATTGTTCTGGTCCGTATCCTAATATTGGACTTTCCGGTATCATTTTTAAGCAAGCTTTCCATAATCTCATTCTTCCCGTCCCTGCTCCATCTGCATCTTCCGCATCTGATACGACTGCATTAACATCATGAGAGAAGGTTGATAAATTAACTTTTAAGTTCTGTCCACTGCTTGATGGAATGATTCCTGACATGCTGACTGCGCTAAGAGAAATATATATAATTATCGGCACTAGTATTTTCTTTATATTGTTAGTTCTTACAACATACATTATGCATACAGCTATAACACCAAACATAGAGCCAAGATACGCACCAAATGTATTGTTCACCAAAAGGCAAAATAACTGGAACGCTATTCCTGCTGCATACATAATTTCATTTTTCTTAATATCTGACGTTAAGAATAACCCTGTCATTACCAGAATTGACATGTTAAGATAATACCCAAAATGATTAAACTGGCTGAATACAGTTGCTCTATCATAAACAAATATTTTGTGCATATATAACAGATGATTATCTTGAAGCAGCAGGCATATTCCAAGTATAACTGCTGTTACCGCATATGTATTGAATATGCATTTTCTATATTTTGCTTCTTTAACTATATGCACACACATATAAACCGCCGCATAGCAGCAATATGTCACAAGACCTTCATATCTGTACTCTGTCCCAAATATTGAAGTATATTTATCAGCCGAATGCATTGTACATATGATAATCCATACAAACAGCATCAAAAAAAATACATTCCATGGTTCTCTTTTAATAAACTCAAACAGCTCATTTTTCCAATCATTGCTCCGTGTCAGTATCATGCCTATAAAGTATGCTATCAGAAATTCCAATGTCAACACACCCATAAGCAAAACTGCCGTCTGATAGCTTGACAATATATTCAATCTATACATAAATGTCTGCTTAGCCATCCCCATCCATCTTATATGAAAGAAGATTGATAGTATCGGCAATAAGCACCATCCCATCACTATGTACATTGCTATCTTTTCAAAAAAATTCTCCCCAGCACCTCATATATTTCTTTAAATGTTTTACACTTTTTTAATTTTGTAAGCATTTTATTTTTCTCCCCTTTTAGATTAATACTTTACTATAATATATCTATTTTTCTAGCTATTTTCAAGAAATAATTAAATGCTTTATTGATTCATTGTTCCTGATACCTATAGGTAGTCGCATTATTGCTTGACTTATAGGACATATCCAGGCAGAACCATTATTCAGCCTTCACTTTTTCTCCCAATCTACCTATAGATAAGCTTCCTCGTGCCTACCTTATAGGTATATTCCTGCAATTCCATGTAATTCTGCCTGTATTTCGCCTATATAGCTTGATTATTTTTTATTCTTATAGGAACACGTAGAAATAAAACCCTGAACAGAAACAGACTTCCACAAAAAGAAAAGCAACACCAGTATCCTCTCTTACCGGCATTGCTTTATCTTTATATATTATACTGTTATTCTGCCTTCCTTATCAGCTATCACTCCATATCCGGACACTTATATCCCGCATTAATCATATTAGCTCGCAGCTTTTCTACACTTATCCCAAGCTTTTGCGCGCCCTTTTCCATACTTATACTCTTATCTTCTACCAGTGAATATATCATCTGATTGCCTCCAAGACTAATCCCCTCTTTAATTCCTTTCTCAATCCCCCTGTCTTCAAGCCTCTGCGCTACATCACACATATTGCTCACTCCTTCCTTATCTGACAATATCTCTTCATATCTGTTATCCCCTGTCATAACTGATAAGAACTTTAGTATCTCATCCACATGCTTAATTGTTGTCTTATCATCTGGTATGTAATCTTTGTTCTTTCTCTTGTTCACAAAGAAATTAGCAACTATCTTATAATCACTCGTAAACTTTGCTATCTGTTCATCTGTCAGCCACGCTATCTCAAATACATTAGCTTTAGTGTCATTAACATACTTATCCAGATTATCCGGAACTTTAATCAGCGACTTAAGATTCTTTGGTGCTGTCCATTTTCTGTCTGTACCATAATACAGCACCATCGTTATTACCGGCACTATTGTTTTCTTATCATATTGTCCTCTGTATGAAGCACCTTCATATCCCGATATCCTTGCTGGCATTCTTTTCTCAACCTTTGTCTGATTCTCTATGCCATACAGGACTATGTCTGTACATCCTCTTTTCCAATACTTAGCAATATCGCGTTCCTGTTCATGAACTTTTCCATCTTCAGCCTTATACTGTGAATGAACTGTCGTATTAACAAGTTCATTCTCTTCAACCTCCGACTTTCCATCAAATAACAACACATTAACAATATCCGCAAATATATCATTATTATCTTCCAGTACCTTTTGTGTTATATCTTTCTCTTTCATTCACATACAAGCAGTCTGTCATGAATCTTTAACCATAAACCATTTTTAATATACAATTAATATAAGTTTTTGTCAATACCGTAATTGCGGTTTGCCTATAAAGTATGCTGTCAGAAATTCAAAGAATAAATTGTTGGTTTGCTTTCAAAAAGCCTACTAAACTTGCATTACGCAATAGTTTAATAGGCTTTTTAATTTCATCAATGACAACTTTCAATTTCAAAAACCTACTAATTCGCATATATACAATAATCTGGTAGGCTTTTATTTCAAAAGTATCATCTGTATTTATAGTCATTTAGCAAAAGTCAAAAATTCCAATGCCCCCAAAAGGACTATAAAGTCCTTACAATATCAGGCCTTATCCCTCAACAGCCCTTGCAGCGGCTCTGGCTGTCAGCTTTCCATCTACAAGGTCAATAACAATATCATCACCTGTATTGATATTGCCTGCAAGTATTAACTTGGCTGCCAGTGTCTCAACTGTCTTCTGGACATATCTCTTAAGCGGTCTTGCACCATACATTGGGTCAAATCCGTTTTCAACTATGAAATCCTTGGCTGCATCTGTAAGAACAATCTCAAGCTCTTTATCTGCAAGTCTCTTGTTAACATCTGCAACAAGAAGATTGATAATATTGCTGATATTATCCTTAGTAAGAGGCTTGAACATAATTATCTCATCAAGACGGTTAAGGAATTCAGGTCTGAAATGATTCTTTAAATCACCCATAACAGCTTCCTCTGCCTCTGGCTTAATTGAGCCATCAGGATTGATGCCTTCAAGCAGATATGAAGAACCAATGTTACTTGTCATTATGATTATAGTGTTCTTAAAATCCACAGTTCTTCCCTGTGAATCAGTGATACGGCCATCATCAAGTACCTGTAAGAGGACATTAAATACATCTGGATGTGCCTTCTCAACTTCATCAAAAAGAACAACTGAATATGGTTTTCTTCTTACAGCTTCTGTAAGCTGTCCACCTTCATCATAACCTACATATCCTGGAGGCGCTCCGATAAGTCTGGATACTGAATACTTCTCCATATACTCGGACATATCAAGTCTTACTATATTAGATTCATCATCAAACAGACTCTCAGCCAGTGCCTTTGCAAGCTCTGTCTTACCTACACCTGTAGGTCCTAAGAACAGGAATGAACCGATTGGCTTAGTCGGGTCTTTAATACCAGCCTTAGACCTTATGATTGCCTCTGTTACCTTAGTAACACCTTCATCTTGACCGATAACTCTCTTGTGGAGCTGTTCATCAAGATTAAGAGTTTTCTGTCTTTCAGACTCACTTAACTTGCTAACAGGAATACCAGTCCATCTTGATATAATCTTGGCAATCTCTTCCTCAGTAACACTTTCATGAACAAGGCTCATATCTCTGTTACTTGACTTCTTCTCTGCTTCTTCCAAAGCCTTCTGTGCCTGTGGAAGTTTACCATACTGAAGTTCTGCTGCCTTGTTAAGATCATATTCTCTCTTAGCCTGTGCTATCTGGGTATTAATCTGGTCAATCTCTTCCTTTAACCTGCTTACCTGGTCAACAGAAGATTTCTCGCTGTCCCATTTAGCTTTCTGGATATTGAAATCAGACCTTAATTCAGATAATTCCTTCTGTAATGCATCAAGTCTTTCCTTACTGAGGTTATCTGTCTCTTTCTTAAGAGCAGCCTCCTCAATCTCAAGCTGCATAATCTTTCTTCTCTTCTCATCAAGTTCGGCAGGCATTGAATCAAGTTCAGTCTTAATCATTGCACATGCCTCATCTACAAGGTCAATAGCCTTATCTGGCAGGAATCTGTCTGAAATGTATCTGTCTGACAAAGTAGCTGCACTTACAAGTGCGCCATCTGTAATCTTAACTCCATGGAATACTTCATATCTGTCCTTAAGACCTCTAAGGATTGAGATAGTATCCTCAACTGTAGGTTCATCAACCATAACTGGCTGGAATCGTCTTTCAAGTGCCGGGTCTTTCTCAATATACTCTCTGTGCTCATCAAGAGTTGTAGCACCTATACAATGAAGTTCACCACGGGCAAGCATAGGCTTTAACATATTGCCTGCGTCCATAGCACCTTCTGTCTTACCTGCACCGACAATAGTGTGAATCTCATCAATAAACAGGATTATCTGACCTTCAGACTTCTTGACCTCGTCAAGTACAGCCTTAAGTCTTTCCTCGAATTCACCACGATACTTTGCACCTGCAACAAGCGCGCCCATATCCAGTGCAAAAAGCTTCTTATCCTTTAAGCCTTCTGGAACATCTCCCCTTACAATTCTCTGTGCAAGTCCTTCAACAACTGCTGTTTTACCAACACCAGGCTCACCAATAAGAACGGGATTATTCTTCGTCTTACGGGAAAGGATTCTTATTACATTTCTGATTTCATTATCCCTGCCGATAACCGGGTCAAGCTTTCCGTCCTTAGCTCTTTCTACAAGGTCTGTAGCATATTTGCTAAGAGTATCATAGGTTGCCTCCGGATTATCCGAAGTAACACTCTGGTTACCTCTTACTGTGGCAAGTGCTGACAGGAATGATTCCCTGTTAATTCCATATGTCTTAAAAAGCTGCTTTATGCCCTTGTTAGGTGCTGCAATCATCGCAAGCATAAGATGCTCAACAGAAACATATGCATCGCCCATTCTCTTTGCTTCATCTTCTGCATTTACTAAAACCTTATTAAGATCATTGCTTACATAAAGCTGTACATTTCCTGAAACCTTATTCTTCTGGCTAAGTAAAGTCTCAATATTTTTAATAAATGTGTCCTTATCAATTCCCATCTTCTCTATCAGGCTCGCGATAAGACTATCTTCTATAGTTAAGAGACTGTACAGAAAATGTTCCTGATCAATCTCCTGATTACCATAATCGTAGGCAATCTTCTCGCACTGGTTAACAGCCTCAATAGACTTCTGTGTAAATTTATTAATGTTCATACGATTACCTCCTTCTATTACAATGAATGCTTAACTTCACTGTTTATCTATTGTTTTCCTCTTACAATTGATGTTATACATCTCATTGTTAGCACTGTCAAGTGGTGAGTGCTAATGAATTTATTAAAAAATTATAAAGCCTTGGCTCGACCCTTTTTACTGTTACTTCT
>ERZ780195.2541-NODE-2541-length-12218-cov-5.395051_pt1 | contig 12218 bp, 10 predicted proteins | sample MGYA00511017_ERZ780195 | MGnify/ENA primary metagenome ERZ780195 (study PRJEB29588, sample SAMEA2159974) | human gut metagenome | biome: human gut; feature: human-associated habitat; material: faeces | place: Denmark | collected 2008/2010 ...
ATAGGGGATGCGCTTTTTGATCTCGCGCGGCGAAGAACCGACGGCGCGCATGGCGAAGCTCAGGTTCTCGTAGACCGTTTTCTTCTCGATCAGGCGGAAGTCCTGGAAGATGACGCCGACGGAGCGGCGCAGCAGCGGGATCTGCCGCTCGGCAATGTTCGTCAGGCTGAAGCCGTTGACGGCGATCTGACCGGACGTCGGCACGATCTCGCCGGTGAGCAGCTTGATGATCGTCGACTTGCCGCTGCCGCTCGGGCCGACCAAAAAGACGAATTCCCCATCCTCGATGCGAAGCGAAATGCCCTTTAAGGCCGTCGTGCCGCTCTCGTATTCCTTTACTACATCGCTCAGGCGTATCATGCTCTTCCCTCGGTTTCCAGCAGGTTTTGACTCGATCCCGCAAATTTTCAGTCTTTATTATAGCGCGGCAAGTCCGCGATGGCAACAGGTAATTATGTAAACTTTCAACTTTTTTGCCGCAAAATGGCGAAAAAACAAGGACTGTCTGAAGACAGCCCTTGTCAAATTCTTTTTCTTTACGCTTCGATGCCGCGGGAGGCAAGGTACTTTTTGACCATGAGCGCGACCTTGAAGGTGATGGCGTCGTCAAACTCGCGCAAGTCGAGGCCCGTGAGCTTCTTGATCTTCTCGAGACGGTAGACGAGCGTATTTCTGTGGACGAACAGCTTTCTCGCCGTTTCAGAGAGGATGAGGTTGTTCTCGAAGAACTTGTTGATCGTAAAGAGCGTCTCCTTGTCGAGCGCGTCGATGGGGTTCTTCTTGAAGACCTCCTGCAGGAACATTTCGCACAGTGTCGTCGGCAGCTGATAAATGAGGCGGCCGATGCCGAGGTTTTCATAGCTGATGATGTACTTCTCGGTGTCGAAGACCTTGCCGACCTCGATCGCCATCTGCGCTTCCTTATAGGACTTCGCGAGGTCGCGCAGGTGCGTCGCCACCGTGCCGATACCGACGACCACGGTGCTCTCACCGTTCACGCGCAGCGTCTCTTCGATCTGCGCGGCGGTCTTTTCAAGGTCGCTCATCTCCACATTGTCGCCGAGCTGCTGCACGAGCACCACATCGTCCTCGCCCATGGAAAGGACAAAGCTCGTCTGCCGGTCGGGGAAGATGTTCTGCACGGTCTCGACGGGGACGGCGTCGGCCTTTTCGTCCGTGCGGCGGATGACGAACACGCCGCGGTTGAGCTCCGCCTCGACGTGCAGCTCCTTGGCGCGGACGTAGATATCGCTTAACAGAATGTTGTCGGAGAGGATGCTCTTGACAAATGACGTCTTGTCGTGCTTTTCCTCGTAATAGCTCTTGGCGGTGTTGAGCGCGACGGTCGCCATGCTGCAGACGGTCGAGCTGAGCGCGTCCTCGCCGCGGGTGAAGGCCGCAAAGTCGAACTGACCGCCCCAGCCCTCGAGCGCCTTGAAGGTCTTGCCCTCGAGCGCGGTGCAGGCGCCCTCGGCCTCATTGATGGGCTGCACCAGATGCGGCCAGCGCTGGCCGATCTCCGGCAGGTCGGTGCAGGCGATGACCGTGCCCTCGGAGTCGATCACGCCAATGACCGTATCGGTCGTTTCCTTAAACTGTAAAACGATGTTCTGAAAAATCCTACCGGACATATTCCGTGCCTCCTTGATTTATTAGGGAGTTTGTGCATTCTGCCAACTTGATGGGACTATTATACTTTCTCCGTCTGACGATTGCAAGAACTTTTTTCTCTTTTCAACAATTTTTTTCTTCTTTTTTAGGCATTCCGTAAAGGAAGGACAAACGCTTACTTGTCCGCGCCCGCTTTTCCTTGGGCAAATTGCCCACTTTCCCGCAGGTTTTTGATCTCTTCCGCCGTGAGCAGGCGGTATTCGCCCTTGGAAAGCCCCTCGTCAAGCGTGAGTGAGCCCATGCTCAGCCGCTTTAAGTAAACGACCGGCTTTCCGCGCGAGGCCAGCATCCGCTTGATCTGGTGGAACTTGCCCTCGCGGATGGTGATGAGCGCCTCGCTCTGCGCGTCGCTCTTTAAAATCTCAAGCTTTGCCGGAAGGCATTCAAGCCCGTCGCCGAGCGTGATGCTGCCCTGCTCCGGTGCCTTGAGCCCGAGCAGGCCCTTGATGAGCGTGGACTTGCCGGAGCCGTTTTCGCCGACCACACACAACAGATCGCCGCGCGAGACCGTGAAGTTCACGTCGCGCAGCACCGTCTGCCCGTCGTAGCCGAGGCAGACGTGTTCACAAGTAATGAGTGCCATAATTAGTTCAATGCCTCCCGCAGCGCCTGCACGTTGCGCTCCATGAGCTGCAGGTACGTCGCGCCGTCTGCAAATGCCTGCGCCGTCACGTTGTGACAGGTCGCAAACTCCAGTTTTTTCGCGCCCGTGGCCTCGCAGATCGTGTCGGCGAGCTTGCCGTTTGACAGCTCGATCGTGAACACGACCGGGATGCCCTCCGCGCGCACCTTGTCGATCAGAAACGCCACCGTGGCCGCCGAGGGCTCGGCCGCGTCCGCGCAGCCGGGATAGGCGGCATAATAGTCCAGACCATAGGCATCGGCAAAGTATCGTAATGGGAACCGGTCTGCAAAAACCATCGTTTTCCGCGCAGCATGCTCCACTACGTCCTGAAATTCCGCGTCCAGCTGGTTTAATTTCTCCACATAGTCCCCGCACCGCTGCGCATACGCCGCCGCGTGCGCGCTGTCCGCCGCAGCGAACGTATCGGCGAGCTTCCGGCAGATGCGCGCCGCGTTGCGCGGCGAGGTCCAGACATGCTCGTCCGGCTCCGCGTCATCAGCAGCATGGTCATGGTCATGCTTTTCCGTCTGCATGCCCTCGACGGTCTCCTCGTCGAGCAGCTCCACGCAGTCCATGAGCGTCACAACGCGCAGGTTCGGGTTGTCCACACCCTCGAGCACAGTCTTGACCCATGCGTCCGACTCGCCGCCGACGTAGATGAACACGTCGGCATTGCGGATGGCGATGATGTCCTTCGGCGTCGGCTCATAGGCGTGCACCTCGCAGCCGGGGCGCAGCAGCATCGTAACCGACACATCGTCCCCGCCGACCTGGCGTGCAAAATCATAGGGTGCAAAGATCGTCGTGACGACGTGGAGCTTGCCGTCGTCCGAGGCCGGGTTTCGCTGCACGGTGCAGCCCGAAAACGTCGACACGGCCAGCACCGCCGCCAGCAGCACACACAGGCTCTTACGCATGGCCGTCACGCTTTCTGCCGCAGGCGGCGCACGTGCCGTAGATCGTCGTGCTGCGGCCGTCGACGGTGAAGCCGGCCGCGCGCAGCAGGTCCGACTGCAGCGCGTCGGACACGTCCTCGTCCAGATGGATCAGCCGCCCGCAGTCCACGCACTTGAGGTGCAGGTGCGCGTCGCAGTGGCCGGGGTCCATGGCCTGATAGGCCGCGCTGCCGCCGCTCTCGGGCGCGAAGCGGCGCACGGTGCCCTCCTCGACCAGCCGGTCGAGCGCACGGTAGACCGTGCTGCGGCCGGGGGCCTCGTCGCCCATGGCCGCAAGCAGCTGCTCGACCGTGAACTGCTCGTCCGCGTGCGCAGACAAAAACGCCAGCAGCGCACAGCGCTGCTGCGTGTGATAACTGTTTCGCATGGTTTCGCCTCCAAATCGGGAACGAATCCCGAATTCAAGCCGTAGCATACACGCAGTTTGCCCGTCTGTCAAGGGCAAAATGCAAAAAAATCCCGCCGGATACTGTGTCCGGCGGGATTTTGGGTTTGGATTCAGGCGAGGGCGGCCTCCGGCTCGCCTGCATCGCCGAGCGCGTCGGCAATGAACTGCGGCACCTGCTCACGCGTCACGCCCAGCGCGACGGCCAGCTCCCCGTGGAGCATCTCCTCGGCGCGCTTCATGTAGCGCTCGTCGACAAGGCCGAGCTTTTTGCCGCGCGCGGTCATCAGCCGGCGCTTGGCGCGCACGTCCTTGATCAGCTGCAGGAGATCAGCGCAGGTGTAATCCTGAATGCACTGCTGATAGTGCTCGTTGAGAAAGCGGAGGTTGGCGTTTTCATAGACCTGCGCGGTCATCTGCGGGATGCGGTCAATAAGCGCGAGCGCCTCCTCGCGCGTGATCACGGGCCGCATGAACACCTTGCTGTCCACGGGCGTGAACACCTTGCCCTCGCGGTAAATGGGGGCAAGCGTATAGTAGTCCCGGTGCTTGTCCACGCCGGAGATCTTCGGCGTGCCGATCTCCTCCACACGGCAGACACCCTCGTTGCCATACACGATCAACTGACCAATTTCGTACATCTGAATATCCTTTCCTCAGCCAAACAAAACCAAAAACAAACAAAGCAGGGCGGCATTGCAGCCGCACTGCGGCCGCAACCCTGCCCCCTGATAGATAGTTTAACACAAAATTTGCAAAAAGGTAAGACTTTTTTCATTTAGGACTTGATTTTTTTGCGGAAACGGATAGAATAAACAATTTATAGAGAGAAAAAACAGGAAAGAAAATCCGCATTTGCTACTTTGAGGGGGAAATCGGGATGCATATCGGATGGAGCCGCATCTGGAAGGTGCTGCTTGGCTGTGCCTGCGCGGTCGGGAGCATCGTCCTGCTCGCCTGCGGGCTGGTCGGCTGGGGCATCGCGGCGCTGGAGGCGGCAGTGCTGCTGCTCGCGCTGCAGTACGCGCCGCGCGCGGCACGGCTGTGGAAAACGTGGTGGTTTGTGGAGCTGGTGCTCGTGCTCGCCGTCACCGTGGGGTACGCCGGTTTTGTCACCGTGCGCGCGGCGCAGACACCGGCGGCCGCCGTCGTCATCACGACGGAGCGTGACGCGCCGCCGCTCACGCCGACGCCGGAAGCCGTAACGCCGGAGCCGACGGCTACCCCGGAGCCGACACCCGCGCCCGACACGGTGGTGGAATCGACCTATGTCGCCAGCCGCAAGGCAAAGAAATACCACCGCCCGTCGTGCCAGTACGCCGCCAAGATCAAGGACGAGAACCTCGTCTCGTTTGACAGCGCCGCACAGGCGCAGGCCACGGGCTATGCGCCCTGCGGCGCGTGCAAGCCATAAGAAAAACCGCGCTCCCGTCAATCGGGAGCGCGGTTTTACCGTTTGGACATTACATGTGCAGATCCGGATAGAGCGGGAAGCGCGCGCACAGATCCAGCACCTGCGCACGCACGGCGGGCACGGCGGCCTCACCCTCGTCGATCAGGCGGCAGATGAGCGCGCCGATCTCGCGCATTTCGTCCTCGCCCATGCCGCGGGTCGTGACGGCCGGCGTGCCGAGGCGCACGCCACTCGTGACGCGCACGGACTGCGTGTCGAACGGGATGGTGTTCTTATTGGCGGTGATGTTCGCCGCGTCGAGCAGGTCCTGCATCTGCGCGCCGGTGCAGCCGCGGCTGTAGACGTCGGCCAGCATGAGGTGGTTGTCCGTGCCGCCGGAGACAAGGCGCACACCGCCCTGCTGCAGCGTCTCGGCGAGCACGGCGGCATTTTTGACCACCTGCTGCTGATAGGCGCGGAAGGCCGGCTGCAGCGCCTCGCCGAAGCAGACCGCCTTGCCGGCGATGACGTGCATGAGCGGGCCGCCCTGCGTGCCGGGGAAAACGGCGCTGTCGATCTTTTTGGCGAGCTCGTCGCGGCAGAGAATGATCGCACCGCGCGGGCCGCGCAGCGTCTTGTGCGTCGTGCAGGTGACGACATCGGCATACGGCACCGGACTCGGGTGCACGCCCGCAGCGACGAGGCCGCCGATGTGCGCCATGTCGACCATCAGGTACGCGCCGACGGAATCGGCAACAGCGCGGAAGCGCGCAAAGTCGATCACGCGCGGATAGGCGCTCGCCCCGGCGATGATGAGCTTCGGTCGGACCTCCTCGGCCACACGCGCGAGCGCGTCATAGTCGATGGTCTCGGTCTCGGGGTCGACGCCGTAAAAATGCGCCTCAAAATATTTCCCGGACAGGGACGCCTTGCTGCCGTGCGTCAGGTGGCCGCCGTGGGAGAGGTTCATGCCGAGGATGCGGTCGCCCGGCTGCAGCAGCGCCGCGTACACGGCCATATTCGCCTGCGAGCCGGAGTGCGGCTGGACATTGGCATGGTCGGCGCCGAAGAGCCGCGTCACGCGGTCGATGGCCAGACGCTCGACCTCGTCGACGTAGTCGCAGCCGCCGTAATAGCGCGCGCCGGGGTAGCCCTCGGCGTACTTATTCGTCAGGTGGCTGCCCACGGCCTCCATCACGGCCGGGCTCGTAAAATTCTCGGACGCGATCAGCTCCAGATGGTCGCGCTGGCGCCCCAGCTCCCGCTCCATGGAGGCGTACAGCTCCGGGTCGGCCTGCTTCAGATGTTCATAATTCATATCGGAAACCTCCGTTTGTGTCAAAATTGCGCAACCAGTTTACCACAACTCAGACGTATTTAACAAGAGGAAGGCGCGTAAACTTATACTATCCCGATTTCGTCCGAGGTGATGCAAGTTGAACAAATGGAAGCGCATCCGCCCGTATGTTGCCTTCTGCGCGATCGCGCTGGCCGTCGGAGGCGCGTCGAGCCTCGCTACCCGCGCGGGCATGGCCGGCTTTGACCTGCTGACAAAGCCGCCGGCCACCCCGCCGGACTGGCTGTTTCCCATCGCGTGGACGATTTTGTACCTGCTCATGGGCATCGCCATGGGGCTTGTCTGGCGCAGCAGCACCGGCCGCGCGCGCCAGGAGGCCACCGCGCTCTGGAGCATCCAGCTGGCCGTCAACGGTCTGTGGCCGGTGCTGTTTTTCCTGCTGGATGCGCACGGGCCGGCGTTTTTCTGGCTCGTGGGGCTGATCGTGCTCGTGCTGTTTATGATCGCGGATTTTTCCCGCCGCAATGCCACGGCCGCATGGCTGAGCGCACCGTATCTGCTCTGGCTGCTGTTCGCGGCATATCTGAACCTCGGCATCTGGCTGCTCAATCGGTAAGGTTTGGGTAAAGATCACGTCAAGATTGTGTTTGCATGGCGCGGAAGATTGTGGTACACTGCCCCCGAGGAGGGAACTGCCCCATGAAAAAACCGCTCAAGATCATTCTCATCATTCTGGCCGTCATCGTCGGCCTGGTCGCTGCGCTGCTCATCTGGCTGACCGCCACGCAGCTGAATGTCAAGACCGAGACCGCCGTCGTGACCCACGGCGAGAACAGCACCGCCAGCTTCGCCCCGGGCGACGACGTGTCCATCCTGACGTGGAACGTCGGCTATGCCGGACTGGGCGAGGAGTCCGATTTCTTCATGGACGGCGGCAAGCAGGTCCGCGCACCGAGCAAGGCCGTCGTGGAAAAGAACATGGACGGCATCGTCAGCACCGTGGAGGCGCTGGACGCCGACTTCACGTTCCTGCAGGAGATCGAGGCCGACCCCTCGACCCGCTCCTACGGCATCGAAGAGGCCGAACGCATGCGCACTGAGACCGGACTGGACACCGCGCACGCGCGCAACTATAAATGCGCCTTCGTGCCCTACCCCATCCCGCCGATCGGCAAGGTGAGCTCCGGCATCATGACGCTCGCGACCGCGCCCATCGCCTCGGCCGAGCGCATCGCCCTGCCGAGCCCGTTCAAGTGGCCGGTGTCGGTGGCCAACCTCAAGCGCTGCCTGATGCCGGTGTATATCAACCTCGAGGGCACGGACGCGCAGCTCGTGCTCGTCAACCTCCACCTGGAGGCCTATGACGACGGCGAGGGCAAGGCCGCGCAGACCGCCGCACTCAAGTCGTTCCTCGAGCAGGAATACGCCAAGGGCAACTACGTCATCGCCGGCGGCGACTTCAACCAGACGTTCCCCGGCGGGCTGGACAAGTACCCGATCAAGAACGCCGAACTCTGGACGCCCGGCACGCTCGACGACAGCATGCTGCCCGATGGCTGGCGCTTTGCCTATGACACGTCCGCACCGACCTGCCGCCTCGACAACCAGCCCTACGACGCCGAGAGCGACGCCACGCAGCACTACGTGATCGACGGCTTCATCCTCTCGCCGAACGTGGAGCTCACAAGCGTACAGACGCAGGACGACGGGTTCCGGTTCTCCGACCACAACCCCGTGCTGCTGAATATCCGGCTCAAATAAAGAATATCAAACAGCCCGCTTCCGATCGGAAGCGGGCTGATTTTTTATTTTGCACCGGTCATGTGCAGCTCCCGGCAGGAGCCGTGGCCGAAGAGCGCCTCCATCCCCTTGCGGTAGGCGGGGAAGGCATCGCACGGCATAAGTGCCTGCACGCCCCCGGCAAAGCCGCCGCCGTGCACGCGCCACGCGCCCACGCCGTCGAGCAGCTCGGCCGCGCGCTGCAGGCCGCGCTCGAGCCGGTCGTCGCCGCCCGGGGCGCGGATGTTGCGCAGCAGCTGTTCCGACGAGCGGCCGGAGGCGTTCATCAGGCGCAGATAGGCCGCAGCGTCCCGGCGCACGAGCGCATCGCGCATCTGCGGTACGCGCGCGTTCTCCTCGAAAAAGTGCGCCGCGCGGTCATCGGCAAGGCCCGGCTGCCGGTGGGCGTAAAAATCCGCCGGGTCGACCTGCGAGAGCGTCTCGGCGCCGAAGCGCCGCGCCACGCTGCACATATCGGTTGGGAGCGCCGCGTAGGCCGCCGTCAGCCCCGCGTGGCTGCCGCCGGTATCCGTCAGGCTGAGCGTGAGGCCCATGTCGGCAAACGGCGCCGCGACCGGGGCAATCTCCCCGGCGGCAAAGTCGATATACACCGCACCGTCGAGCGCGCACGCGAGCTGATCCATGAGGCCGGACGGCTTGCCGAAGTGGCGGTTTTCCGCCTGCTGGCCGAAGCGCGCGAGCTGCTCGGGCGAGAACGCGCCGCCATTGTAGAGCGCGTTGAAGATGCGGCCGACGAGGATCTCAAACGCGGCCGAGGATGACAGGCCGCCGCCCGGCTTGAGCGCGGAGGACGCCCACGCCTCGAAGCCGCCGACCGCGCCGCCGGCGTCCAGAATGGCCGCCGCCATGCCGCGCACGAGCGCCCACGGCTTGCCATACGCGAGCGGATCCACGGTCAGATCGTCGAGCGCGACCGTGAACGGCCGGAACCCCTTCGAGTGGATGCACACGCGGCGGTCGCGCCGGCGCGTCGCGCGCGCGGTGATGCCCACATCCACGGACGCCGCCAGCACGCGGCCGAGCTGATGATCGGTATGGTTCCCGGCCAGCTCCGTGCGGCCGGGGGCAAAGAATCGCTGCATGATCTTCCTCCGAAAAAAGCCGGCAGGCGTCCTGCCTGCCGGCTTAAGTGCAAAAAACTCAGTGCTTGCGCGCGAGCACCCGCTCGATGCCGCGCACGACGCCGGCTGCGTCCACGCCGTACTTGGCCAGCAGGTCGGTGTACTTGCCGGTCTCGGTGAACGTGTCGGGGATGCCGACGAACTCCGTCGGCGCGCCGGTGCCGCCCCAGGCGAGCACTTCCGCCACGGCGCTGCCGAGGCCGCCGTAGATGTTGTGCTCCTCGGCGGTGACGATCGCGCCGGTCTCCTGCGCGCAGCGCAGGATGAGCTCGCGATCGATGGGCTTGATGGAGTACATGTCCACTACGCGGACGGACACGCCGCGCGCAGCCATCTGCTCGGCCGCCTCGAGCGCCTTGTGCACGAGGATGCCGCAGGCGATGACGGTCACGTCCGTGCCGTCGCGCACGATGGCGCCTTTGCCGCACTCGAACTTCGTGTTCTCATCATACAGGTCCGGGTACACGTCGCGCGACAGGCGCAGGTACATCGGGCCGTAGGTGTCCACGGCGTACTTCGTGGCCCAGCGGGTGCTGGCCGCGTCCGACGGGACGAGCACGGTCATGTTCGGCAGCGCGCGCATGACGGCGATGTCCTCCGTGGCGTGGTGCGTCGCGCCGTCGAGCGCGTCGGACATGCCGCAGTAGGCGCCGCCGAACTTTACGTTCAGGTTGCCGTAGCACACCTGTGCGCGCGCAGAGATGAGGCCCAGCGTGGTCAGAAAAACGGTGAACGTGTTCACGAACGGGATCTTGCCGGTCGTGGCGAGGCCCGCCGCCGTGGCGACCATGTCCGACTCGGCAATGCCCATGTTGAAGTGGCGCTCGGGGTGCGCCTTGCCAAAAATGCCGCTCTTGGTGGAACCGGACAGGTCGGCATCGAGCACGACGATGTTCTCATTGGTGTCGCCGAGCTCGGCGAGCACGGTGCCGTAAACTTCACGAATGGATTTTCCCATCAGACGTTACCTCCCAGTTCCTGCATTGCCTGCGCGAATTCCGCGTCCGGAATGGCCTTGCCGTGCCAGGCGGACTTGCCCTCCATGAAAGACACGCCCTTGCCCTTGACCGTGTCGGCGAGGATCACGGTCGGCACGCCCTTGCAGGCCACGGCCGCATCGAGCGCGGCATCCAGCGCCGCGAGATCGTGCCCGTCGCAGCGCAGCACGTTCCAGCCGAAGGCCTTCCATTTGCCGGGCAGGTCACGCAGCGGCATGATCTCGTCGGTCGTGCCGTCAAGCTGGACCTTGTTCCAGTCCACGATGGCGGTGAGGTTATCGAGCCCGAACTTCACGGCAGAAGCGGCCGCCTCCCAGACGGCGCCCTCATCGAGCTCGCCGTCGCCGAGCACGGCGTACACGCGCGCGTCGGAATGGTTCAGCTTCAGGCCGAGGGCGATGCCCTGCGCGGCGGCCAGGCCGATGCCCAGCGGGCCGGACGGCATATCCACGCCCGGTGTGCGCATGCACGGGTGGCCCTGCAGGGGGCTGCCGGTCCGGCGCAGGGTGTTCATGCTCTCGGCGGGCAGAAAACCCTTGCCGATCAGATTGCGGTAGAGCATGGGCGCGGCGTGGCCCTTGCAGAGCACGAGCCGATCACGGTCCGGATCGTCGGGGTGCGCGGCGTCCACATGCATGCGCTGCTGATACAGCAGCGTGAGGATCTCACAAACGGACAGGCTGCCGCCCGGGTGGCCGGACTGCGCGCCGTGGATGGCGGTGAGTACGTCGATCCGATACTGACGGCAAAGCTCCTGAAGCTCGGCCGTGCGTTCCGGGGTCAAAGACATGGTGGTTTGTCCTCCTGTTTGATGTTACTTTATAAAGATACAACGCGCGTTTTTTGATGTCAACGGCGCGAAGCGAATTTTCGCGCGTTTTCCCTTGTTAATTTTATAATCGTTGCTTTACCGGGCGACAATCGCTATAATCAAAGGGACTATATTTTATTTGTCTGCATCCCCGCAGACCATTCAGGAGGCGAGGTCAATGGACCCCAACAAAGCGCTGAACATGACCATGCTCTGCGACTTCTATGAGCTGACGATGGGCAACGGTTATCTCGAGCACGGCATGCAGGACCGCATCACGTACTTTGACGTGTTCTTCCGCAGCGTACCGGATGACGGCGGCTACGCCATCGCCGCCGGTCTCGAGCAGATCATCGACTACATCGAGAACCTGCACTTCACCGACGATGACATTGCCTATCTGCGCAGCCGGAAGCTGTTCAGCGAGGCATTTCTGGACTACCTGAAAAACTTCCGCTTCACCGGTGATATCTGGGCCGTGCCGGAGGGCACGCCCGTGTTCCCGCGTGAGCCGCTCATCACGGTGCGCGCACCCGCCATTCAGGCGCAGCTCGTGGAGACGTATCTGCTGCTGCAGATCAACCACCAGAGCCTGATCGCAACGAAGGCCAGCCGCATCTGCCGCGCGGCGAACGGGCGCACGGTGCTCGAGTTCGGCTCCCGCCGCGCACAGGGCGCCGACGGGGCGATCCTCGGCGCGCGCGCGGCCTACATCGGCGGCTGCGCCGGCACCGCCTGCACGATCTCGGACGAGGTGTACGGCGTGTACGCCGGCGGCACGATGGCGCACTCCTGGGTGCAGATGTTCGACTCCGAGCTCGATGCCTTCCGCGCCTACTGTGAGACCTATCCCGACAACGCCACCCTGCTCGTCGACACCTACAACAGCCTGCAGTCCGGCGTGCCGAACGCCATCCGCGCATTCAACGAAGTGCTGCGGCCGAAGGGCATCACGCACTGCGGCATCCGCTTCGACTCCGGCGATATCGCCTACCTGACGAAGAAGGCGCGCAAAATGCTCGACGACGCCGGCTGGCCCGACTGCAAGATCACCGTGTCCAACGCGCTCGATGAGCGCCTGATCGCGGGGCTGCTGCGGCAGGGCGCGCAGGTCGACAGCTTCGGCGTGGGCGAGCGGCTCATCACCGCGCGCAGCGAGCC
>ERZ780195.2557-NODE-2557-length-12158-cov-2.176568_pt1 | contig 12158 bp, 10 predicted proteins | sample MGYA00511017_ERZ780195 | MGnify/ENA primary metagenome ERZ780195 (study PRJEB29588, sample SAMEA2159974) | human gut metagenome | biome: human gut; feature: human-associated habitat; material: faeces | place: Denmark | collected 2008/2010 ...
TCACATCAAACCCAGCCGATATTATATCTCTTTCTGATTCTTTTCCAGCATCGCCAGTAAATAAAAAACTTTTATTTTTATATGTAACTTTCATCACAATAGAATTATTATTCATGTCGTCATATTGTGAAAGCGGTGCAAAAATGTCAATCTTCATCGGACCAATATCATAACTTTTGCCTGGCTCCGGTCGTTCGGCTTTCATGCCTTTATTGTCAAGCGAAATTAAAAGCCTTTCATAAGACCTAAATGTCGGAATCATATCATCTTTCAATTGCGGCATCATAAACGATTTTATATTAAATTCGTCCACAATATAACTCATTGCGCCCACGTGGTCACTGTGCTGATGTGTCAATATCAGCTGATCAATGGCTTTTATGTTCATTTTTCGCAAATACTCATTTACAAATTTATAAATGCTAGTTTCACCAGCGTCGATTAAAATATTTTTCCCTTCACAGGTAATAAAAATGCAATCTGCTTTTCCCACATCCAGAACGTGCACTGACATCGGATAATCATCGGCACAACTGGAAAACTCTTTAACCGCACAAACATTAAAAACATTCTTCCAAACTGGAACACCAACAGATTCAATAATCGAGATCGTTGCTGCTCCAATAAATATTATAAGAGAAATTAAAAGAATCAAAAAATTTTTTCTTTTTTGCATAATTTTAAACTTATTTTGCATAAAATTCTCCTTATAATTATTATTTTTCCAAATTACTTTTTTCACCAAATTGATAATTTCTTATTAAAATTTGGCGTGGTTTTGAGCCTTCATGCGGACCCACTATTCCCATTCGCTCCATTTCGTCTATGAGTCTGCCTGCACGTGCATATCCTAAGCGCAACCGCCTTTGCAACAGTGAAGTCGAGGCTTGTCCAACTTCCATGATGCACCTTATTGCCTCTTCTAGCATCGGGTCTTGCTCCTTATCATCAGATTTTTCATCTTTTGTTGGCTCGAGCACTGCATTTTTTTCAATTTCTTCAATGACTTTTTGATCATACTCATTTTCGCCGTTATTTTTGATAAAACTAAGTACATTTTCTATTTCTTTATCCGTCAAAAAGCATCCTTGAACTCGCATAGGTTTTGACGCTCCAATCGGAGAAAACAGCATATCGCCTCGACCAAGAAGTTTTTCCGCTCCACTTGAGTCAAGTATCGTCCTTGAGTCAATTTGTGATGAAACCGAAAGCGCAATTCGGCTTGGAATATTCGCTTTAATCGTACCGGTAATAACATCAACAGAAGGCCGTTGAGTTGCAATTACAAGGTGCATTCCAGCCGCTCGGGCCATTTGTGCCAACCTGCAAATTGCGTCTTCAACTTCGTTCGGCGCAGCCATCATTAAATCCGCCAACTCATCTATGATTATCACAATTTGTGGCATCATTTCCAGTTTTTCTTCATCATTTTCATCTAGTTTCCCTGATTTAATTTTGCTTTGAACCAATTTATTGTACGCCGTTAAATCACGCACATTATTTTCTGCAAAAATATTATACCTTTTTAACATCTCTGTTACCGCCCAATTTAGCGCTCCAGCGGCCTTTCTTGGATCTGTAACAACCGGCACCAAAAGATGCGGAATACCATTATAAATGCCCAGTTCGACCACTTTCGGGTCAACCATTAACAAGCGCACTTCTTCTGGGCTGGCTTTATAAAGAAGACTTATTATGAAAGAATTTATGCATACCGATTTTCCTGAACCTGTTGAACCCGCAATTAACAAATGAGGCATTTTGGCTAAATCTGCAACTGTAACATTTCCGGCAATGTCTTTGCCTAAGATTACGGTCAATTTGCTCTGAGAATTAACAAATTCATCTGAATTTATTAATTCTCGCATTTTTACAATATTTACTATTTTATTCGGAATTTCTATTCCAACTGCAGCTTTCCCAGGAATTGGCGCTTCAATTCTAACACCCAAAGCCGCCAAATTCAGCGCGATATCGTCTGCTAAATTTGTTATTTTGCTTATTTTTACCCCCGCAGCCGGTTGAAGTTCATATCGCGTAACCGCTGGGCCTCGGCTTATGTCGATAATCTTTGTTTGAACTGAAAAACTGTTCAGAGTGTCAACGAGCATTTGTCCATTCGTTTGCAGCTCATGACGAATATCCGCTTGATTTTGCTCTTTTGTTGGCTCCAAAAGCGTTGCTGGCGGATAATTATATGTACCTTCCTCCATTTTGTCAAGTGTTAATTTGACTTCGCTAGCCTCAAACTCCAACGACTCTTTTTTCTTCTTTTTATTTTTTTGAATAAACGCTTCCGCTGCCTGTTCCGCAGAATTTTCAAATAAATTTTCTTTTTTAGAGTTACTTGCTTTTTTTTCAGTATTTCCTTCAATATTGTTTAAAATTAAATTCGATTTAACCGGGTGTTCTGGGAGTTCCGTGTGATTTTTAGGGCAATTTTTGTCTAAGGCCTCATCAAATTCATCTTTGCAAAAACATTTTTTTATACTATTCAAAACAAAAATAAATATTTTTTTCATAAAACCATAAAGTGTAGTAAGGCTGGTTCCAGTAAGAAGCATTACTGACACAAAAAGTGACAAAATAATGATTATTTTTGCACCCACTCCTCCAAAAAGATACACAAAAGGAATGCCTAAAATTCCACTAAATAGCCCTGCGCCGGTATTTTGAGTTCCTTCTTTGTAAAGTTCAGCCAAATTTTGAAAATAATTAACCCTCTCAAAATCCGGATTGCTGCCAAAAATATACAAAGATGTACACGTTAAAAAAATTACAATTACAGACAACATTATCTTCACGCTAGTTTTCTCTTTTGGCTGCGCCATCGCCGTATTTATCGCTATGTAAAGTAACAATACCGGCCAAAAAAATGCTATTACTCCAAAAAGCCCCCATACAAAATTATGCAAAAAAAGAAGTGTCTATGTAGAGATTTAATTATTAAATCGATTTGTTGTGTTTTTTTATATGCTTTTATAAAAACCAAACAAGCAAAAAGCACTGCCACTGCGAAAATTATTATTGCCAATACTTGATTATTTAATTTTGATTTTTCTGCCATACTTGGTTTATTTTTTGCATTTTCTTTAGAAATTACATTTTTTCTTGATTTTAAATTTTTTTTTCTCTCTATCAAAATATCTCCTCGCAATTTTTACGGCAAAAAGTAGGGACTTTTCGCCCCTACACCTGTTTTTCTGACAAACTCAATCATTATTTTTATTAGATTTTTTACTTTTACGATTTTTTTTGCACTTTTCACTATCTATCATATCATAAAGACACGTTAAAGCATCAGACAAATTTCCCATCTTATCAATAATACCTTCTTCAACCGCGTCTTTGCCCTCTAAAACCGTTCCAATATCCATATCAAGCTCGCATGTATTCATAACAAGTTTTTGAAAACGTTCCGCTGAAATTTCTGAATTATCTTCTACAAACCTCGTAATTCTTTTTTGCATCCTTTTAAGGTATTCAAATGCTTGAGACGTTCCCAAAACCGTTCCTGTCGTCCGCACAGGATGTACCATCATTGAAGCAGTTTTGGCTATAAAAGTCTTTTTCGCTGCCACCGCAAGCGGTACTCCAATAGAATGTCCCCCGCCTATAACCATAGAAACTGTCGGCTTTCTCATGCCAGAAACCAACTCTGCAAGTGACAATCCTGCCTCAATATCTCCACCCACAGTATTCAGCAAAATTAACAATCCATCTATTGATGGACTTTCTTCTATTGCGACAAGCTGCGGAATTACTTTTTCATACTTAGTTGTTTTAACAAAGTCTTCTGCATAATTGTGACCTTCAATTTCTCCCACAATCGTCAAACAATAGATTGTGTATTTTCCGTTCGTCACAACAACTGCACCTGTTTCATTAATCTGCTCTATCTGAATTTTACTGGCCGGATTGGCTTCACTTATGTTCTTATCAACGGTTTCATCAGAATTATTCGATGTTAAATCCTTATTTCTTTTCAAAATACCGCACCTCCGCAAATATTATTTGCAAAAGTGGCGATATAATACATTTTTTAATTATTTTTTGCTGCCAAAACTTCGATAGCTTTTTTCACAATATCTTCTGCTTGCATATTGTACTGTTCTTTTAAATATGGCATTTTTCCAACCTGACCAAATTTGTCCTGAACTCCAACGGCTCTAAGTGGTACTGGAAACTCTTCCATTAAAACTTCACATACAGCTGATTTTAACCCGCCAATCACACTATGATTTTCTACAGTTAAAACTGCTCCTGTCTTCCTGGCAGAGGCTACCACTGCCGCTTTATCAATTGGTTTTATCGTGTGAATATTTATAATCTCTGCGTCGATTCCCATGGACTTAAGTTTTTCATTTGCAATTAAAGTTTCATTAACCATTATTCCAGAACAGAAAATACTTAAATCTTTTCCTTCAGTAATTTTTGCTGCTTTAAACAGGTCAAAATCACAGTTTTCATCAAAAATATCTGGAGTATTTTTCCTAAAAGTTCTTATATACACCACACCATAATAATTTACAATTTGTGGCAATGCCTTTTTCAGTTGGATGTTATCTGTCGGTTCAAAAATTACTATTTCTGGGATACTTCTCAGTACGCCGATATCCTCCATACTCATATGAGTTCCGCCGTTAAATTCCGCACTAATTCCCGGGTCTGTTCCAATAATTTTTACATTTTGCTTAGCATATGCGCATGAAACTGCAATTTGGTCACAAATTCGTCTGGTCGCAAATGGCGTAAACGTCGAAATAAAAGGAATCATACCATAGCTACTCATTCCCGCTGCCACGCAGGCCATGTTTTGTTCTGCGATTCCAATATCTATCGACCTATCAGGAAATTTATTCTTCAGCCTCGACAAACCATTCGGCTTCGATAGATCCGAATCAATCACTACTATGTTTTCATTTTCTGACATTAATCTTTCTAACTCTGCTGCCAAAACTTGACGCATTTCCATTACTCTTCACCTCTCAATTCTCTCAAACCTTGCTCCATCATTTCTGGTGTAATTTGCATACTATGATTGCCTATTCCTGCATTTTCTGCAAAAGAAATTCCTTTGCCTTTTTTTGTATTTAGAATTATCATTGAAGGTTTATCAGAAAACTTCGCCAATTTTATTGCTGCATCAATCTCGTCACAATTGTGACCATTTTTCACATTTATAGCATTCCAACCAAAAGCTCGCCATTTTTCATCAAGCGGCGCAATATCACAAATTTCACTAATTGGCCCATCAAGCTGCAATTTGTTGTAATCTGTAAAAGCGATTACATTGCTCAGCTTGTGCTGTGCAGCAAACATTGCGGCTTCCCAAATCTGCCCTTCTTGAGTCTCTCCATCGCCAATTATTGTATAAATTGTTGCGCCATCATTTTTTATTTTCGAAGCCTTTGCAATTCCCATCGCACACGAAAAACCTTGCCCCAACGAGCCTGTTGTCATGTCAATTCCAGGAGTTTTGTTCATATCGCAGTGACTCGGCAAATTTGTTCCTGGCTGATTTAATGTTAAAAGCCAGTCTTTTGAAAAATATCCCTTACTACACAAAATAGAATAAACCGCTGGTCCACTGTGCCCTTTTGACACAACTAAACGATCTCTTCCTAGCATTTTAGGATTTTTGGGGTCAATTTTCATGTGTTTTTCATAAAGCACCACCAAAAGTTCCACAATAGACAATGACCCTCCGATATGCCCCACGCCCAATGTGCCTATTGTTTTTAAAATCAATCTCCGAATTTCATTGCATTTAATATTTAAATTCATTAAAATTTCCTCCAACAAAAAAACTGTTAAATTAATTCCAATTATACAACTAAAAAATGATTAAATCAACGTTCAAAAATTTTAAAAAAGTACGGCTAACATCTGTTTCACAACAAAAATATATCTATTTATAAATCATTTTATAAATTCAAAAAAATTGTTCTGAATAAATTTAAAATTTTTAACATACTCACATAAAAAAAGAGAAACAAATAATATGTTTCTCCTTTTTCTTATTTTTCATCTATCTCTTGTATACTGCCACTTGTACCCGTAAGCGGTTTTGCCCTGCTTTTTACAAATTTTATTTATCGTTGCATAATCAGCTTTAACATATTTGGTGTTTTCACGAATCCATGCAGCTCCATCCATGATTTTAGAAAATGTTTTAATAATCTTCATCGTATCTTTATCAAGCATATCAATTTCAATTGCATTTGGTCTATTTTTTTTATATTTTTCGACCATAAGCTGCCGATATTCCGGGTTTGTTTTCATTTTTTCTATATGCTTTTTTAATCCAACCCCTACGTTTGAAGCCTTCTTTTTCTTTTCATCTTTAACAACTTTTTCCTTAACAATGCTATTAACTCCCATAACCTAATACAAACCTCCATACAAAAATATAAAACAATATTTGGTGGAGATGAGGGGAATTGAACCCCTGTCCGAAAACCGCTTATCAAAACTTTCTACGAGTGTAGTTATTGAATTAAAATTCCCTCAGAAAAACGCCCAATAACAGGCTTTAAACCTTGGTAGACTCTAAGTCATGACTAAATTTGAGCCAAAATTCAGTTCACGTTCACTGCTATTCGACGCCTTATAAAGAGCCGCAGTATTCTCTAAAAAGACGGCAACTGACTAAGCAGCTGCTAATTCAACGTTATTATTGTCGTTTAATTTTTTAAAATTGCGAAGTTTAAAGCGTATTCGCACCGCTACTCGCTTGCTAAGACTCACAATCCCCGTCGAAACCGTTACATCCCCAGGTAAATTTTAATGATTATATTCTTTAACTGTGCGTTCAATTTTTCTTTGTGCATCTCTTTGAGCCATAACACTACGTTTATCGTATAACTTTTTACCTTTGCAAAGTCCTACACAAACTTTTACAAGTGAACCTTTTAAATAAACTGACAAAGGAATCAACGCATAGCCATCTTGTTTAACAAGCCCCAAAAGTCGCATAATTTCACGTTTGTGCATTAATAACTTTTTAATGCGCATAGGGTCTTTATTAAAAACATTTCCCTGCTCGTAAGGTGAAATATGCATACCATTAATCAAAAGCTGTCCGTCTACAATCGAACACCAGGATTCCTTCAAAGATGCCTTCCCTTGACGTATTGATTTAACTTCTGTTCCAAAGAGCTCTATTCCTGCCTCAAACTTTTCTTCCACAAAATAATCATGAAATGCTTTTTTATTTTGCGCAATTGTTTTAAAAGTCTCCTTTTTCATATTCACCCTCTTTTCAAGCACAGAAAGCTTGCGTCTGCCACAACTTTCTAATTCAAATTATACCACAGGCAGCCTCCCATGTCAATAAGGAATGAAGTCAAAAAAATTAGGAACTGTCACAAAATAAAACAAAAACCAATCATATTTCACTTCTGCCAATCAACGCTCGTGAAAGTGTAACTTCATCTGCATATTCAAGATCTCCTCCAACCGGAATCCCGTAAGCTAATCTAGTCACTTTTACACCAAGAGGCTTTAATAATTTTGAAATATACATAGCGGTTGCTTCGCCTTCAACTGTAGGGTTTGTCGCCATGATTACCTCTTTTATTGGTTCATTTGAAATTCGCGACAAAAGTTCTTTAATATACAGCTGTTCAGGCCCGATGCCATTTAATGGGGAAATTGCACCGTGCAAAACATGATATGATGCAAAAAATTCGCCGGTTTTTTCAAGAGCAACGACATCCCGTGGATCTTCAACAACACAAATTATACTTTTGTCCCGAGAGTTATCGCGGCATACATGGCACAAATCTTGATCTGTTAAGTTTTTACATATTTTACAATATTTAATTTTTTTATGCGCATCAACTATTGCTTCAGAAAATTCTTGGGCATCTTCATCAGACATTTGTAATACAAAATACGCTAATCTTTGAGCAGTTTTTTTGCCAATTCCAGGTAAACGTTCAAATTGCTCAATTAACCTTGCAAGCGGCAATACATTATATTCCATCATAAGCTAAAATATTCCAGGCATACTAAGTCCAGCCGACAATTTATCCATTTTTTCATTTTTTTCATTCACAGCGTTACGAATGGCTTCATTAACCGCAACAATAAGCAAATCAGACAGCATTTCAACGTCATCTTCATTTACAATTTCCGGAGCAAGCTCAATATTTTTCACTTCGAGCTTACCATTAATAGTCACTTTAACCGCTCCGCCAGATGCCGTTGCTGTATATTCTTTTTCTCCAAGTTCCTCAGTCAATAAATCCATTTCCTTTTGCATTTTTTGTGCCTTCACTGCCAGCTGTTGCAAATTTGCAGTGCCTCCATTATTATAACCTTTTGGTAATCTTGCCTTCATAAATCAAAACTCCTTTTCAAAAGATTCTTTGCCCTCATAAATAGTCCTCCTAAAACTTATTTTTCTGTAACATTTATCCCCATTTTTTTTGCCGTATCTGCTAGTTCATTTAAAGGGTCCTCAGGCTCATCCTCGGCTTTTGTTCCGGTGTAAGGGCCTAATTTATATGCCTTTCCAGTAACATTTTTAACCGCAATTCTCATTTTATCTCTTTGATTTGATTTTCTCAAGAGTTCAAACGCCATTTCATTTTGAGAGTCAATTAAGACAAAATCTCCACTAATGTATGCAGTTGACCCCTTAAAGGCAGTCGCTATCGTATGTGAATAATCTTTTAAAACTTCCAAAACTTCATTCCAATTCGTCATTTTTTGAGCATTTTTCTGTAATTCCATCACATCAATGTCTGCTGAAGATGGTTTTCTTTTTAAAATTTCATCTGTTTTTTCAGCTAACATTTCTTTTGAAGTCGATTTTTCAGATAAATTCTCTTTTTCTTTAACGTTTAACTGATTTTCCTTAAACTCTGTTTTCAACTCAGCTTTCAATAAATTGATTTCACGCTCCAATTTATCAATTCGGTTAGCAATAGCTTCGTTGCTATAGTTTAATTTGGGCGAACAAAGTTTCACCAGACACATTTCAAGCTCTGTTTTCGCATCGCAGCCCTTGCTCATTTTTTCAAATGATTGCTGCAGTGTGTCCATTATAAAAATTATTGTTTCAAGAGTTACCTTTTCTGCTAAGTCTTTTAATTTTTTATAATCTTCATCTGAAATAATTAGCAAATTCTGTGCGCTTTTTAAAGTTTTGATTAACATTATATTTCTAAAGTTACTTATTAGTTCAAAAGTCAATCTCGACATATCTTTAGAATGTTTATCAAAATTGTCAACTGCAGCCAACGCAATCTCTGGCGATTCTTTTAAAATTGCCTCAATTATTTCATAAACCTGTTCCTGTGATGCTATTCCTACTGTTTTTGAGACAATCTCAACTGTTATTTTTTTGCTCACTCCAATACATTTATCCAAAATTGCCAGTGCGTCTCTCATCGCTCCATCAGAAATTTTAGCTATTAAAAGTGCCGCATTTTTTTCTATATCAGCATTTTCTTGCTCAGCAACATACTCGAGTCGCTTTGCTATGTCATTTGCAGAAATTTTATGAAATTCAAACCGCTGACATCTTGACAAAATTGTCGCAGGAATTTTGTGTACTTCGGTAGTTGCTAAAATAAATATAACGTGAGCTGGTGGTTCTTCCAAAGTTTTCAGCAGAGCGTTGAAAGCTCCAGGAGATAGCATATGCACTTCATCTATTATGTAAACGCGGTATTTGGCTTTTGCTGGTGTAAATATCGCTGATTCACAAATATCTCTTATATCGTTAACGCCGTTATTGCTCGCCGCATCCAACTCGACAATGTCCATAACTTCACCAGCGTCAATTTCTCGGCACAAATCGCACTCACCGCACGGATTGCCTTCATCAAGGTTCATGCAGTTAACTGCTTTTGCGAAAATTTTTGCACAAGTAGTTTTTCCAGTGCCCCTTGAGCCGATAAAAAGGTACGCATGTCCTATTCTGCCCGATAAAAGTTCATTTTGAAGCGTTACTGTAACATGTGGCTGACCAATAACGTCTTTAAAAACTTTAGGCCTATATTTTCTGTAAAGAGCTTGATACATAAGCAATTTAACCTTTCACAAATTAAGATAAATTAAAAAGCAAAGTAGACCGTCTAAAAAAGACCCACAATATACTTGAATATGCAAGCGAACAAACTAACTGCATCGCCCCCAGCATTCCGCTTAATGCTGCTCGGTTCCCCGCCTGACATGATTCACGGCGCCAGACCGCACAGCGCCTATCCGCTTACATATTCAAATATATAGTGTCAACTTTGCTCTGTATATTTTATTTACTTTGGCTTTACGTTTTCATTATACTACAACTTTTTGTGAAAATCAATACTCACAAAAAAAAGTTAAACAAAAAATTGCCAGAAAAATCGTTAATTTGTCCTACTCTGTTGAGGAGCATAAAAAGATTTATTTGCGCTATTCTCATGACGATGTATTTCAATTGTACATCAATGGGAAGCAATTGGTGAATACCGGATATGACTGGGGAGCAAACTTTAAAGTGGAAGTCCCGGACTCAATTCTGCAAACAATGAAAAGTGGAAAAGCGTTGATTGCCGCTCATTGTGAGAATCGTATGGGAGGTGCATTGGTTGACTTCGGACTATATGCAGAATTGAGGGAAGCTGAACAAACGTCTGTCGATGTGCAAGCAACCCAAACACATTATACCTTCGAATGTGGAGATGTAGAACTGAAACTTAGCTTTACCGCTCCTTATCTGTTGGACGATCTGGAGACACTTGCCCGTCCGGTCAATTATATCTCTTATCAGGCTAAAGCATTGGATGGCAAAGAACATGATGTTGCTGTTTATTTTGAAATAGACCCGCACAAGGCATTTCGTGCCGGACAATCTACACAAATATATGAAAAGGATGGACTGGCTCTGATGAAGACCGGACAGGAAAATCAGAAATTATGGGTGGATAAAGAGAAAGATGGACGGTCATGGGGATATTTCTATCTGGGAACAAAGGATGACGTGACCTGTGCACAGGGGGATGCAGCCGAAATGAGGGCATACTTTATGAAAGAGGGAGATCTGAAACAAATGAGAAAGTCTGCCGAGAAACGCTATGCTGCATTTGCACAGAAGCTGGATATGAACAGCGATTTCCCGCAACATCTCACTGCAGCCTTTGACGGACTGTATACAATGGCTTATTTCGGCGAGGACTTAAGACCTTATTGGAATAAAGACGGAAAATCAAGCATAGAAGATTTGTATGCAGATGCAGAGAAAGATTATAAAGAAGTGATGGCAAAATGTTATGCTTTTGACCGTCAATTGATGGCGGATGCTTACCTTGCCGGAGGAAAAGAATATGCTGAACTCTGTGCTTTGGCTTATCGTCAGTCTGTATCCGCTTTCCAGATGTCTGAAGATTCGGATGGAGAATTGCTTTATTTTACTCCGCAGGTAGGTCCGGTGGATGAATATTATCCGGCTTCACCACTATATCTTCGCTACAATCCCGATTTGGTAAAAGCGATGCTTAATCCGTTCTTTTATTATAGTGAAAGCGGGAAATGGGGAAAGCCATTTCCTCCGCATGATTTAGGAGGATATCCTATCGTAAACGGGCAGACGATAGGTGGTGATATGCCTGTAGAAGAAGCAGGAAACGGATTGATAATGACTGCTGCTATTGCTAAAATGGAAAAGAATGCTTCGTATGCAGAAAAGCATTGGAAGACATTGACTCAATGGGCTGAGTATTTATTGGAAAACGGCACGGATACCGGTGATCAGCTTACTACAGATAATTTTGCAGGGAACTGCCCTCATCATGCTAATTTATCCGCCAAAGGTGTTTTGGGTATTGCAGCGTATGCACGTCTGGCAGAAATGCTGAATAAGAAAGAAGAAGCGGAGAAGTATATGAATGCTGCCGGTGAGATGGCTAAAGAATGGGAAATGGCTGCTTATGCGGGTGACCATTACCGACTGGCTTTTGACCAACCGGATAGTTGGGGGATGAAGTATAATCTGGTGTGGGACAGGCTGCTTGGCTTGAATCTTTTCCCGAAGAGAGTTATTCAGAAAGAGACGGATTTCTATCTTACTAAGATGAATGAGTTTGGATGTCCGTTGGATAGCAGACATAGTTATACGAAAGTGGATTGGACAGTATGGACTGCTTCGTTGAGTGCTGACCGTA
>ERZ780195.2562-NODE-2562-length-12137-cov-22.584589_pt1 | contig 12137 bp, 13 predicted proteins | sample MGYA00511017_ERZ780195 | MGnify/ENA primary metagenome ERZ780195 (study PRJEB29588, sample SAMEA2159974) | human gut metagenome | biome: human gut; feature: human-associated habitat; material: faeces | place: Denmark | collected 2008/2010 ...
ATCGAGCCCGGCGGCGTGTACGGCGGGTGCGGGGCGATTTTTGCGGCGGAAAATCCTATTTTCCAGAGCAAAAATCGTTACCTTACAGTTTTGTGCCCGGAAATCTGAAAGATTTCAGCAAAAACTGGTAGGTGTGTGTCTGCACTCATATAACGATACAGTGAGTGCTAACGCAGGCGTAATAATCCTTGACGGAAAGAGTGGTATCAAGGGTCTGAACCTTCGGCATGTCCTTGCCATCGATCACAGCGCAGACAGTGTCCAGGATCAGTTTGGCATAGGCTGCGTAATCCACGTGTATTATCATTACTTCAATCGCCTGATTGCCCTGAATCTGTGGGACGCTTCCTACAGCTTCACGACCATCAATGTCAAGAGCGCTTCCAACATACCGGCCCGGTTCCAGAACGAGTATAGAAAAGCACTGATGGCCGACCTGCGGGAGGTACAGCAGACCTTCAGTGGATCAGAGGAACTTGAAAGCAGGCTGCGCGAACTGGATGAGCGCCTGAACGCCGAGGCAGACGAGGTCCAGGAGATGATCGCCACCAACGCCAGGGTCGCTCAGAACCAGGATGAATACAGCACCGCATATGATGCGGCGGTTGGCAGGTACGAATCCACCAAGGCGGAGCGGGACAGTGTTGCCGCGGAGATCCGGCAGAAGGGCATTCGCCGCCGGGAATTCGAACGTTTCATCACAGAACTGGAAAAGCTGCCCGACGCGGTGACGGAATTTGATGAATCGCTCTGGGGCAGCATGGTGGAATATGTGACGGTTAGGAAAGATAAAACGATGGTGTTCACCATGATCGGCGGAACAGAAATTGAAGCCTAACCTGCCGCAAGCGCGTCTCTTCATCTTCTGAAGGGACGCTTTTCTTATGCCTTCCCCGTACTTTATAACGATGAATCCGCAAACGTTAAAAAGTGAAACCTTTTGAAACCACTGGTTTCATTTGCCTGGCTATCTTTACATTGTATCAAATAGACGTGCAAAATCGACCTGATTCTCACCAAAATCCTCTCGCGCTTTGCGCAGAATACCGTCGACACGCTGGAAACGGTGCGCCGCCTGAAGCGGCTGGGCGTGGAGGTGCGCTTCGAAAAGGAGAACATCTGGACCTTCGACGGCAAGGGCGAGCTGATGATTTCCATCATGTCCTCGCTGGCGCAGGAAGAGAGCCGAAGTATTTCCGAAAACTGCGTCTGGGGTCAGCGCAAGCGCTTCGCCGACGGCAAGGTCACCGTGCCCTTCGGGCGGTTCCTCGGCTACGACCGCGGCCCGGACGGCAATCTGGTGGTCAATGAGGAACAGGCAAAGGTTGTACGGCGAATCTACGCGCTCTTTCTCGAGGGAAACACGCCGTACGCCATCTCAAAAATCCTTACGGCGGACGGTGTACCCACGCCCGGCGGAAAGAAGAACTGGAGCAAGACGGTGGTGCTGAGCATTCTGAAAAACGAGAAGTACAAGGGCGACGCGCTGCTGCAGAAGGTATACACCGAGGATTTTCTGACGAAAAGGAAGGTACGCAACAGCGGACAGGTGCCGCAATACTACGTGGAGGGCAACCATGAAGCCATCGTCAGCCCGGAGGTGTTCGATCTGGTGCAGGAGGAAATTGCGCGGCGCAGGAACGGCGCGAGCCGCTACAGCGGCGTTCAGCCCTTTTCGGGCGTGGTGTACTGCGGCGACTGCGGCGGGCTGTACGGCCCGAAGGTCTGGCACTCCAACGACCGGTACCGGCGCACGGTATGGCAGTGCACCCGCAAATATCGCGGCGAGATTTGCCGAACCCCGCATCTGACGGAAGCGCAGCTGCGGGAAAAGGTGACGGCCGCCATGCAGCGGCTGAGCGACGACCGTGCGGCAGTGCTCCGCGCGGCGGAAAGCATTCGGGACAGTGTATACGACACGTCAGCGCTGCAGGATGAGCTGGAGCAGGTGCAGCGGGATCTCGCGGCGCAGGCGGAGAAGCTGAACCGCGCCATCCGCACCAACGCGTCCGTCGCGCAGGATCAGGCGGAGCATCAGCAGAAAATGAAGAAGCTCACCGCGCGCTATCAGGCGCTGCAGGAGCGGTATCAGGCATTGACAGAGGAAATTCGGGGAAAGGACAGCCGCCGCGCCGGACTGAACAGCTTCCTCCGCCATCTGAAAAAGTTGCCCGAAACTATAACCGCCCCGGACGCCATCACCCTGCACGTGCTGATAGAACGGATCACGGTAAACGCCGACCGGAGCATCGTTATACGGTTTCGGGATGGAACGGAGGTGGTGGAACGCCTTTGAATGAAATCGGCATACAATTCAAAGCCTGGCAATTCTCGGATAGATTCAGGTGGAAATCTGCTTCCCTGATGAGAATGATTATTGACTGATGCGGCCATCGCCTGATTTTATTTGATTAAGCTTCCGATTTCGCGTATAATAAGGGTGAAAAGGAGTCTTCCGAGAAAGGAGCCGTCATCATGAGCGACAAAATCTATACGCTGGATGAGATCAAAGCCATTGCCGCACCCATCGCCCGACAATACGGCGTTGCCGCGATGTATCTGTTCGGTTCCTATGCCCGCGGCGAAGCCACGCCGAAGAGCGATCTCGATTTTCGCATCGAACGGGGACGCATTCGCTCTCTCTTCGAACTGAGCGCCATGTACAATGATCTTTCGGAGGGCTTTCAGAAAAATCTCGATCTGCTGACTTCGCAAAACATCGAGCCGGAGTTTCTGGCCACCATTCAGCCGGAGGAAGTTCTCGTTTATGCCCAGCATTGATCGTGATCGGAACATTGTCCGGCACATTCTGAAATACTGCGATGAAGTGAATACGGCGCATGAGGACTTTGACTGTTCCAGGGAAAAATTCATGAGCAGTTCTACCTATCGCAACGTCATTACCATGCCCATTCTGCAGATCGGCGAACTTGCAAACCATCTGTCGAATGAATTCAAGCAAACCTACAGGCAGATTCCATAGAATGAAATGCGCGGTATCCGCAATCTGATGGCGCATCAATATCATTCTGTCGATTTTGAAATTATCTGGGATACCTCTCGCGGCGATATTTCTGCATTGAAGACCTTTTGCGAGAATTATCTCGCGCAGAACAATGATTGATTCTGTTTCATCCGATGATCAATTGCACGAACGACTTGACGAAGGGAGGCTGGGGCATGAAACGAAAAAAGTTCCCGGTAGTGTTCCTGTCGCTCAAGGGCGTGGATGGACTGACGTTTGATTCGGCGTATCAGGCGTTATGCGGAATTATCGTAGAAGAGTTTTCACGCCTCAGGTTTTGGCCGCCAGCGATAAGTTGGCTGCTGACGAGAAGCAGTATTTTAAGAAGATTCTGAATGGAAAATACGAAGAAGCAGATATCATAGGAAGTTAAAAAAAGCTCTCCAGCTTTCTCGAAAAACATTATGGTCAAAAGGTCGTTCTCCTGATCAATGAATACGACGTGCCGCTGGACAAGGCTTTTCAGCATGGATACTACAGGGAAATGGCGGCGCTGATTCGCGGTCTGTTCGGGGCAGGCGCTCAAGACGAACGATTTCCTGCAATTTGCCGTGCTGACGGGCTGCCTGCGCGTATCCAAGGAGAGTATTTTTACAGGGCTCAATAATTTTAAGGTGCTATCCATTGCGGACGCCCGTTTTGACGAGCACTTCGGCTTTACCGACGCGGAAGTCCGACAGATATTGGACAGCTACGATCTGCAGGAGCATTTTGCCGAAACAAAGGAGTGGTACGACGGTTATCGCTTCGGCAAGGTGGATGTGTACTGCCCGTGGGATGTAATCAACCATGTAGACCGGCTTGTCGGCGAGCCTGATGCCAGACCGCAGGCGTACTGGATCAACACCAGCGGCAACGACCTGGTCAGGCGCTTCGTGGACAAGGCGGATAAAACGACACAGAGCGAAATTGAACGCCTGATCAATGGCGAGGCTATCGAGAAGGCCGTTCGATTGGAACTGACATATAACGAAATCGACGACAGCATCGATAATCTGTGGAGCGTGCTGTATACGACAGGCTACCTGACGCAGGCGGGAGAGACGGAGGACGGCCGGTATAAGCTGGTCATCCCCAACCGCGAGGTGCGGGAGGTCTTTATCCTGCAGATTCAGGAATGGTTCAAAAAGACGTTCGTACGGGACGATAAGCCCATGCGGGCGTTCTGCCAGGCTTCCCAGACAGGCGACGCCGAAGCAATCCAGAAGCATCTCAACCTGATTTTGAGCAAAATGATCAGCGTCATGGATACGAAGGCGCGGGACGAGCAGAAGGAAAACTTCTACCACGGATTGCTGCTGGGGCTTCTGCGCAGCGATCCCTCCTGGCTGATTCTGTCCAACGCGGAATCAGGAGACGGCTTCAGCGATATTCTCATTGAGCCGGAGGATCCGGACGCGGGTATTGTGATTGAAGTAAAATACTCGCCGACGCTGGCGGGAATGGAACGCACATGTGAAGCGGCGCTGGATCAGATCATGAGCAAGCGATATGATGAACGGCTGCGCAGCGAGGGTCGTGAGAGAATCACGGCATTCGGTATCACTTTTTGTAAAAAGCGCTGCAGAGTTGCTTCTGAGATGTTATATTGATTTACACAGCTATCTGTGACAGGAGGCATCCAGAGGGGTATGCGAAGGGTGTGTACTGCACACGCTCCTGCATATCCCACTTTTTTGAACCTTTGCCGCTCTACAGTGCAGCACCGATCGAAGAGCGTGTGCGAGATGCATCATGATTCAAACGCCCAATCGCAGTTTCTGCGGTCTCTTTTATTCGAAACAGCAAAGAAGCGTTCCTTGCGTTGCATGTTTATCAGAACGCCGTTGCTATGTGCATCCTGCAGCTGGGTGAACTGACCAAACAGCTCACACCGGAGTTTACGGCTGCGCACAGACAGATCCCATGGAGCCTGATTGCAAAAAAGCGTGATTTATACGTGCTTGTTTACAGTTTGGCGATTATTTGCAATTGTTCGGATTCGCACTGGGTCATTATGCGTATTTGGTAATAAAATTTTTTAGCTTGTGTTGACAAAAGCCTCCTGACGGCCTATAATATCCTTAACGCGCGAAATGAATATTTCGTGCACAAATGGTAAACTTTGCGGTCTTTCTCGTCTGAGAATGCCGTAAGGATAAAAAAGGAGGTTAGGTCAATGCGTAAGTTTCTGTCCCTCTTGCTGGCGGTTTTGATGATCGCATCGCTCTCCGGCATTGCGTTTGCCGAAGAGACGACCGCCGTCGGTACTCCGCGTACCGAGACCCTGATCGTGGAAACCCAGACCCCGACCGACGTTCCCGGCCAGTTCAACTCCTACATGCAGGGCACTCAGATGGGCTTCGGCATCCATCAGCTGATGAGCGCGATGATGTGGGAAATGGATACCGTGAAGGGCGAGCAGTTCGGCGAAGTCGCCGAAGGCATGCCCGAGTCCAACGAGGACTTCACCGAGCACATCGTGAAGATTCGCCAGGGCATCAAGTGGTCCGACGGCGAAGACCTCAATGCGGACGACGTGGTATTCACGTTCAACATGATCATGTCCAACAAGGGCATCTCCCAGTGCGACTACTACAACACCGTGTTCGCGTCCATTGAAAAGGTGGACGATTACACCGTGAAGTTCGTCACCAAGGAGAGCTTCCCGCGCCTGGCGCTGAAGTTCGGCGTAACGATCTGGGGCAACGACTGCCGCATCGTTCCCGAGCACATCTACTCCAAGGTTGAGGATGTGACCACCTTCAAGGACAGCGAACCGGTCGTCGCCGGCCCGTACACCGTAAAGGCGTATGACGAGCTGGGCAACTGGATTCTCTACGAGCGCCGCGAAGACTGGCAGAACTCCACCGTCGGCGTCGTGACCGGCAAGATGCCGCAGGCGAAGTACGTCTGGTTCCGCTATCTGGGCGACGACACGACCCGCCAGATGAGCATGATCAACAACGAAGTGGACATCCTCTGCGAAGTCACGCCCGAGATTCTGGACGTAATGACCTCTTCCAACGACAAGATCGCGTGCTGGTACAACGAGTTCCCGTACGCGACGAGCGACGATCCCTGCTCGAAGGGCCTGTCGTTCATGATGGGCAAAGCGCCCTACGACAACGTTGATTTCCGCTGGGGCATCACCCTTGCGATGAATTTCGACGAGATCTCCATGAACGTGTTCGACGGCGTTGGCCGCGCGAGCTGCTTCCCGATCCTGACCGCCACCAGCGCGATGCAGGAGCTGTACTACAAGCCGCTGCTGCCCTGGCTCGAGAATGAATTCGTGCTCGACCTCGGCGACGGCACGACCGTGAAGCCCTTCGACTCCGGCTATGCTGCGCGCATGGCGCAGTCGCTGGGCATTGAAGGCACTGAAGACGAGCTGATCGACATGTTCGGTATCGGCTGCTGGAAGTATGATCCGGAAGCGGCGACGAAGCTGCTGATCAAGGCTGGTCTTGAGAAGAAGGACGACGGCTGGTACTACAACGGCGAGCCCTTCGTGATCAACATGACGTATCTTGCCGACACCGAAGCGCAGGCGGGCCGCGGCGTGATCGCTGCCTACGACCAGCTGACCAAGTTCGGCCTGAAGTGCAATCTGTCGAGCGAATCCTCCGCGACCTGGGACACCAACGCGGCGATCGGCAGCTACGACATCGCGGGCTACTGGCCGACCGGCGGCATTACCAGAGACCTGTATTCCCAGATCAACGGCTGGGATGCGGATCTGATCGTTCCGCTCGGCGAGCGCGGCTCCGGCCAGGGCTCCCGCTGGAACAATGCGGAAGCGACCGAGATCATCCACAAGCTGGCGAAGGTTTCCGCGACCAGCGACGAATCCTACGAGCTGGGCATGGAATTCGTGAAGATCGCAATTCAGGATATGCCGTTCATCGGCTTCCATTCCGGCGTCAAGTTCGTTCCGACCAATTCGACCTACTGGACCAACTACCCCTGCGCGGAGAATCCGTACAACGGTCCTTGGTGGTGGTGGAGCTGCTTTAAGTACATTACGACCGAGATCACCCCTGCGGCGTAATACATCTGTAAAGCAGTGCGCGCGCTCATTGGGCGATCGCTCGATAAGCGCGCGGCCCTCCATTCAAGGCTGAACCGGCGGGCGCATGCTGCCGTAAAAAAGCGGCACGCGCCCTTCTTTTTCCAATTTATGGATTGCGCTCAAAAAAGCTCCGCAGGAAAAGGAGTGGTGTCATTTGAAGTTCTGGAAATACTTTGGGCTGCGTCTGCTGACCTGGGCGCTGACCATATTCATCGGCGTTTCATTCATCTTTTTCATTCCGCGCATGTTCCCGTCCGATCCGGTGGAAACCATGATCGGCCAGATCCAGTCGCGCTCCGGCCAAATGGATCCGCAGCAGATGGAATCGCTCCGGCGCTCGCTGCGCGTTCAGTTTGGTCTGGAAGGCTCGCTCGGCGAGCAGTATGTTTCCTTTCTTTGGAAGGGACTTCTCCATTTCGATTTCGGACCGTCGCTGATGAGCTATCCGACGCCGGCGGGCGAAATCATATCTACCTATCTGCCCTACACGCTGATGCTTTCGCTGTTTTCAACGATTCTCGCGTGGTGCGTGGGCAATTTCATCGGTCTCCTCGCGGGCTTCCGCAAGGATAAGCGCTCCTCCAAGATCATGGAGGGCATCGCCATTTGCATTTATCCGATTCCGTATTTCATCATCGCACTGGTGCTCCAGATCGTGTTCGCGTTCCTGCTCGGGTGGTTCCCGCTGCAAACGACCATCACGATGATGGGCACGACGGCCGATTACATCGCGTCCCTGCTGAAGGCGAGCGTGCTGCCGGCGATTTCGCTGCTGCTGGTCGGCACGGGCTGGTGGATCATCTCGATGAAATCCATGTCCAGCACGACGGCGGCGGAGGATTTCGTGCTCTATGCGCGCTATCGCGGCCTGTCCGAGGGTAAAATCGGCAGGAGCTACGTATTCCGCAATTCGATTCTCACGCAGGTCACGGCGCTGGCGATGAGCCTGGGGGGCGTGTTCAACGGCTCGATCATGACGGAAATCATCTTCAGCTATCCCGGCGTGGGCACGCTGATTCAGAAGGCGATTCTGCAATCGGACTACAATATGATTCTCGGCTGCATCACGATTTCGATCGTGGCCATCTCCACCGCGACGCTGATCGCCGATCTGATCTATCCGCTGATCGATCCGCGCATCCGCTACAGCTAAGGGGGAAACGCATATGAGAAAATTCTGGAAGAATGTAAACGCCCGCTTCAAGATCGGGCTGATCATTACGCTGATTTTCCTGGTGATCGGATTTGTGGTCTATTATTTCCCGCATGTCAATCCCTTCACCTATAATACGTATCCGAAAAAGCTCCAGCCGTCGTGGGAGCACTGGCTGGGCACCACCAGCCGTGGCCAGGACGTCGCGTGGCTATTGGTAGAAGCAATTCACAATTCGCTGTCGATCGGCCTGATCGTCGCCACGATCGGCACGGTCGTGGGCGTGCTTGTCGGGCTGATCGCCGGCTTCTCCGGCGGCATTGTCGATCGCGTGCTCACGGTGATTACCGATACGTTCGTGGTCATTCCGTCGCTTCCGATTCTGGTTCTGATGACGGCGCTGATGAAGGGCACGTCGACGGTCATGCTGATGGCGCTGGTGTTGGCGATGTTCGCATGGGCATGGCCGAGCCGCCAGATCCGCTCAATGGCGCTTTCGATGAAAGAGCGCGAATTCATTCAGACCGCGTGGTTCTCCGGTGAGGGCACGCTGCAGGTGGTCGTGACCGAGATTCTGCCGTACGCGCTCACGTGGTCGCTTTCGAACTTCATGAACGCCACGCTTTCGGCGATTGCGTCCGAATCCAGTCTCGCGGTGCTCGGCCTTTCGCCCGCGAATCTGATTTCGCTCGGCAATATGATTCAGTGGGCGCGCGACTACAACGCGATCTTCGCCCGCCAGTGGTTCTGGATCGGCTCGCCGATCGTGGCCACGGTTATCCTGTTCGTCGGGCTGTTTATGCTGATCACCGGCTACAACGATTATCTTTCGAAGAAGAGGGGGCGGTAAGAGTGCTGAAAATCGATCGTCTCTCAACCTCCTACAAGACCATTCACGGCGACGTGCGCGTGGTCAACAATCTCGATTTCACGATCAACGACAACGAGATCTTCGGCATCGCCGGCGAATCCGGCTGCGGCAAATCCACGCTTCTGAAGGCGCTGTACGACATCATCGATTTCCCGATGCAGGTCGATTCCGGGCGCGTGATTCTAAGCGGCGAAAAGGAAGGAAGGCCCTTCCATTTCGAAACCGGCGAGATTCGCAAAACCTGGTGGAACAACATTTCCTATGTGCCGCAGGCGGCGCAGAGCGTAATGAATCCGATCACGCATCTGCGGAATCAGTTTCTCGATTCCATTCCGGAATCGCAACGCAAAAACGAAACGAAGAAGCAGACGCTCGAGCGCTGCGCGGCGTATTTAAAGGAGCTCGATCTCTCGCCCGACCTTCTGGGCGCGTATCCGTTCCAGCTTTCCGGTGGAATGCGGCAGCGCGTGATCATTGCGCTGGCGACGTTCATGTCGCCGAATGTGGTTCTGGCGGACGAGCCGACGACGGCCCTGGATGTGGTTGTTCAGCGCGGCATTCTGATGATGCTGATGCGGCTCCAGCGGCAGCTGAAGAACACGCTGGTGCTGGTCAGCCACGATATGGGCGTTCACTATCAGATCACGAACCGGATGGGCATCATGTATTCGGGCAGCTTCGTCGAGCTCGGCAAGACCGAGGATATCTTCAGCGACCCGATTCACCCGTACACGGAAATGCTGATCGGCGCGCTGCCGCGCGTGGGCGACAAGAGCCAGAAGGCGGGCATACCGGGCCGTCCGCCGGCGCTGACGAATCCGCCGCCGGGATGCCGCTTTGCGCCGCGCTGTCCGAAGGCGAAGGAAATCTGCCACAGGGAATGCCCCGAATTTGTCGAGGTGCGTCCGGGGCGGTTCGCGGCGTGCCACATGCTGGGCAAGGAGGGGATCTGAATGGCGGAGAATCTGCTCGAGATTCGCAATGTAAGCAAAATTTTCCGCATTGGCGGGATGCTGTCGCGCAAGAAGCTGACCGCGATTGATGATGTTTCGCTCACGATCACGAACGAGCGGCCGGTGATTCTGTCGATCGTCGGCGAATCCGGCTGCGGCAAATCCACGCTCTGCAAGATGATTCTGCGCGTACACAAACCGGACATGGGCGAGATTTACCTGAACGGCAAGCGCTATTCGGACAAGCGCGCGTATGATCCGCTGCAATTCCGTCTGGACGTTCAGCCGATCTTCCAGAACCCGTACGAATCGTTCTCGGCGCGCAAGACGGTGGACACGTATTTATTCAACACGGCTTTGCGTCTGGGCATTTGCAAGACGCGCAAGGAAGCGGAAGAACGGATCGACGAGGTGTTAAAGAGCGTCGGCCTGTCTCTTTCCGTCGTAAAGGGCAAATACCCCACGCAGTTTTCCGGCGGCGAGCTGCAGCGCGTATCGATTGCGCGCGCGCTGATCACGCGGCCGAAGCTGATTGTGGCGGACGAGCCGGTAGCGGCGATCGACGCGTCGATGAAGATGAACATTGTCAATCTCTTCAAGGAGTTAAAAGACAAATACAATGTATCCTTCATTTACATCACGCACGATCTATCGACAGCGTACTACGTATCGGACTACATTGCGACGCTCTATCGCGGCTGTTTGATTGAATACGGCCCGGCGAAGGAGATCATGGACGATCCGGCGCACCCGTACACGGAGCTTCTGATGAATGCGATTCCGCGCGTTGGCGACAAGTGGGACGAGAGCATGGTGATGCCCGATCTGGAAGAAAAGGAATACTCTCTAACCTGCTGCAAATTCGCCGCCCGCTGTCCCTACGCGACTGATCGCTGCCGCCAATCCCGTCCGTCCGAGACCCAACTCCCCCACGCCCGCAAAGTTCTCTGTTTTAAGGCTGAGCCTTAACGCAGTTGCTGCCGCGCTTAGTCGGGGCGATTTTGAGTCGGATAGCGACTCAAAATCTGGATGGTGCGCGATGTTTGCCTTATTCCTAATTTTACGCGAATCGAGTTGGAGGGCATAGTCGATTTTGAACTTGTCTGGGCAACAGCCATTGAAGATATTCCCGGGTTTGCGGCGTTCGGCAGCAATTATCTGAATCAATAGCAAGTTTGCTATGCTATCTGGCTCGATCACTCCTCGTCAATGTAGCGTTGACGAGGTTCTTTCTTTTGATATCGTCCTTGCTTTCTATCATATTTTCACCTCTCAGTCTTATTACATGCAACTATCCGGTGAAAATCAGGCATTTTCAAAAAGACAGCGCCCTGTTCATTCTGTGTGCTTTCTCCTGCGAACATGCCGCTTTATCATCGCCATCGAGAATCTCATCCAGCGTTCTGGGCGTATAGTCCATCTGCGGCATGGTATATCCGCATGGGACTGTCGCTCTGGTAATGGCAGGTCGGCGTATACCCGAAAATCACGGTTTTTCCTTCCGGGAGCGCGGTCGTTTCATCCAGCCGCATCCAGACGGAATCTCTCACGGGATCATCGTATCTGTGCCGGTATCCCAGCGGCCCGCCGTGAACGAGCAGATAATCCGTATCGCCGCAGCGGATTTCAAGATTGACGGGCAATGTCCGGATGATGTCGAGCATTTCCTGCCGATACGCTTTGGAGCAGTGCAGCAGACGCGCATGCGTAATATTGCCGCCGTTGCGGTACCAGCGCTGGATGTATTTGTTTTCAGGCGATGCTTTCGTCAGCGCGTCCAGCATCATGTATTCATGATTGTCCAGCAGCACGGTTGCGTTGGGCATAAGGTACAGCTCCTTCAGGATTTTCAGCCCGAAGGGATTGCGGTCAACGCAGTCGCCCAGCACATACCCGCCGACGAAGCCGCCCACGTCTTTGACGGTATCGCGCTCGCCCTTGGGCAGCGCGGCGTATTCAGCCACCGTTTCCCTGGTACGCGTCGTGCTAGATAGTGTCTACATGAGATCAAGCCAAAACAGCCAGTCAAATAGCGATACACCTGATATGAACAGCAGAAAGGAACGATGACGTGTTTTTCG
>ERZ780195.2563-NODE-2563-length-12136-cov-4.727092_pt1 | contig 12136 bp, 12 predicted proteins | sample MGYA00511017_ERZ780195 | MGnify/ENA primary metagenome ERZ780195 (study PRJEB29588, sample SAMEA2159974) | human gut metagenome | biome: human gut; feature: human-associated habitat; material: faeces | place: Denmark | collected 2008/2010 ...
TAAATTTGTATGGAGTGAAGAAATATCGCAATCAAGGTTTAAAACGCATAAAAACTGACAAGCAAGATGCAATTACAATTTGCAAATATGGGATAGACTATTGCTATTGGCTGAAAAATTATAAAGCTATCGGTGCAATTTATATTATTAGGCCGACAGTTTCGGAATTATATGAAAATGCACATAGAAAGTATACAGAATCTAACGCATTTGTTGGATTGTGTTATGTTTGGAATCAAACCGCTACTGGGTGGATGGAATGAATCAAGTGAAAAAATAAATTAGCTGACTTTGCAAATGAATATTGGCATTACGATAACATAATGAAAAAGTCCAAAAAGCAGTTTTTGGCAAGCTACGTAAAGTGGACAAAAAAGAATGGATACCACAATAACTAGGACAAAGCTGCTAAAATCTATTGCTTGGCAAAAAGCGGTGTCTTAATGATTTCCTCCGGCAATTCAAAAACAAAAATGCTGGTGCAGGAATCGGTCAGAGTGCTAAAATAAGTTGATAAAACTCTGAAAAAATTTTAACACAAATGCAGTCGCTTTACCGGAATACTTGGCTGTTAGGGCTATGGAAGAGGTGTTGGCGAAGTGCTTACAGCAAAATTAATTGCGGAAATTGGAGATGTTAGAAGGTTTTACCACGGAAAATCCCTAATTTTTTATGCTGAAACCGACTCACCACGATATCAATCGAGGTAATTTAGGGCACAAAATCAGAGGACATTAAAACGTGGTTCGGCTCATTTGTAAAAAATTTGATATAAAGTTTTGTAAAGTTTAAAAACTCATGGTACATCTGACGATGACAGTGTTTGTCAATTTATAAAAAAAAGAAGTTGAAGGAAGATTTAAGAAAGCTGCAAAAATCGCAGAGTTAAACAGATTTTTGCAAATTTATTATGCAAAAGTTATGGAAGTTTATAGACAAAAATCAGCAAAGACTTAATAATTACCAGTATCAATTCAATAATTTTAATTTTGAATAGCTTTCTCCAGTATTTTTGTCATACTTAACGTTCACTTTTTAATATTCAAAATATTAAAAAATATTGATTTTTTTAAGCAAGTTTCTTCTTATAAAAACAAAATTACAATCCTAAAAAATTTTTAAAATGACATGAATTTTATATTGAATTTTTTTATCGCCTTTGGTACAATAATAAGTATAAAAATTATCAATTTAAGGCGAATGCAAGATTCGGTAAACATTGTAAGTGGCTTGAGCCCGCATCACTGCTGGTTTCTCTCAAGTCCCTTATAACTACCAAGACCACCATTTTACGTATCTATTGATACACGTCGAGAGCCCAGCAATTGATATGCTACCCATAAAGTAGACAGGAAAAAATAAAAACTGTTTACGAAATGGGGGCATATTTTTATGTATGAAGAAAATAAGAAAAAGGAAATAAAACCGAAAGAGAAGATAAAAGCAGTAAAAGAATTAATGGTAGGTAAAATATCGCAAGAGAAGATAGGCAAAAAATATGGAGTTGATCGAGACACAGTACGGAGATGGTATGTAAAATATACAGCATTTGGAGAATCGGTATTTACGCAAAATTGTTACAATATTATATATACAGAAGAATTTAAAAATAAAGTAGTTAAATCCGGCCTCAATGGGGATGGATCCGCAAAGATATAGCCATAAAATTTAAAATTCATAGTTCAACAACTATTTTAAAATGGGTAAAGGAGTATAATAGAGGCAAAACTTTTACAGATTTTAAAAGAGAAGAGACATGTAAGATGGTAAATGGGAAAGGCAGGAAAACAACATATGAAGAGAGATTGGAGGCGGTCAAATATTGTTTTGAAAACAAAAACGATTATGTGGAAACAGCATTAAAATTTAAAATTTCATATCAGCAAATCTATTATTGGTGTAAGAAGTTTAAAAGTGAAGGACCAAAAGCATTACTTGATAAAAGAGGAAAGAAAAAGACTTGGTCAGAAATGACAGAACTTGAGAAAGTAAAAGAAGAGAACAGACTTTTGCGTATACAAAATGAGTATGTAAAAATGGAGAATGAATTCTTAAAAAAAGTCAAAGAGCTGGAAAGGTGGTGAAGTCTCTTAATACAACAAAGAATAAAAATATTTATCTGACAATTAAAGAATTAAGCAAAAAATATAGTGTTAAGAAGTTATGTATAATCGCAAAAGTGCAGCGTTCTTCCTACTACAAATGGCTAAATAGAAAAGAATCTGTAAATGAAGTTTTTAATCAAAAATTACTTAAACTAATTGAGAAAAACTATGAAGAATCAGGCGCAATACTAGGGTATAGACAAATGACAATAAAATTAAATCGTGAAAATGATTTCAAAATTAATGAAAAACGTGTTTTAAGGTTAATGAGAATAAAAAACTTAAAATCAGTTTGTAGAAAAAAGAGAAAAAATTACATTAAATGTAAACCGGAAATAACTGCTGAAAATGTTTTAAATCGTGAGTTTAAATCGAACAAATTTGGAGAAAAGTGGCTAACTGATGTAACAGAAATGAAATATGGAACTACTAAAGTGTACTTAAGTGCAATTCTTGATTTAAGCGACAAAAGTATAGTTGCTTACAATATCGCACGATCCAATAACAACGATTTAGTATTTAAAAACTTTGATATAGCCAGAGAAAAATTTCCTAATGTCAAACCTATTTTTCATAGTGATCGTGGAATTCAGTATACTTCTGTTTTATTTAGAAAAAAACTTAACGATGATGGAATGATACAAAGTATGTCACGTATATCAAGATGTATCGCCAGTGGACCTATGGAGGCGTTTTGGGGCACTTTGAAATCTGAAATGTATTATCTTAAAACATTTAAAACTTACGATTAACTCGTAACCGCTATCAAGCAATAAATCGAATATTACAACATGAAAAGATATCAAAAACGATTGGGTCGTGTGACTCCAATCGAATTTAGAAATTATTTAAAGTCAAAATCTTTAAATTGATCATTTTATTTTTTCACTGTCTACTTGACAGGGGGGCACTTCAAGATGAGGTCTTTTTTATTTTACAAATCAGATTTTGTAGAGCTTTGAGCTTCAGCTTGATTTATCAAATCCTGAGATTGCTTCAGCAGGTCTATGAGGTAGCCAACAGTGACCGTTTTGTTTTCTGTATGTATAAGGCCACTCATTACCTGCGACATTGTTAGCAACTCTTGTGCCAAAGGTTTGTTACCCAGATTACCAGAAATCATCCATAAATAGGTTTCCAGGTCGGCTATACAACCTGCAGGGAACTCATTGTTGCCTTTTAGTTTTGGAATATCTTCTTTTATAATACGATTTAAGAGCTGCCTTGCAAGTGGAATAGGATAAATTGTCCCAGTGGGAATTTCGCTTTTGGAGGAAGCTGCGGATCCTTTAAACGTTATTTCTTTACTGTACTTTAGATATTGATGATTGCCGATAAAATAGCCGATTGTCCCTGCTACAGCTAAGCTTACCGCAGCAACTAGGATTGCTGGCAATGTCCATCTTATAGTTGCAATATTCGTTTCTGTAGATTGAATAGGAGACGAGCTAGTAGAAGAAGAATCAGGCATAGCCAATGAATAATTTCTTAGAGGAGCAATTAATAATGAAAGTACCAATACCCCACTAATAATGCATTTTAAAAATTTTTTCATGTTTTATCAATCCAATCTTTGAATTTCTTGAATAAAATATTCGCGAAGAGTTCTTAACCGCTTATTTACCGTTTCACAGCACTTCTTGACTTCTTCGACCACTATGCCCCAAAAATCATTCCGTGTGTTATAATCGCCTCTCACCAGTCTGATGTATAACTTAAAAAGGTTAAGGAAATCATCCTGATCTTTTTTTACTTCATCGAGGTAATCTTTTTTTGATTTTTTAATTTCCAAGTTAGCTTGCATATCGCGATACTCCAAAAATTGCTCAAAACTTTTTATTAAGCTTGATTTTTCAACAGGAGTTAGGTTTAAGTCATTTACTGCGAGTGCCAGTGGTGATTCCATCCCAGATAGTTTAGAGCTATTTTGAGCGCTCAAATATTCTTTGACGTCATTTTCGTTAAATTTTTGAATTTGCCCGCTTTGCGTACTTACCCCCGAGTCTGTAAGCAAATTGCTTGCAAACTGAATTATGTCATCACGAACAGCAAATTGCTTTACTGCGCGCGCGGCTGAAAACATTGAGGCGGCTTTTATTTTATCACATTCTTTTTCTGCGGTGCGAATATCTTTTTCCATTTCGTCTATCATATCCTGAAAAGACTCCGGCTTTAAAGACTCTGCGAGTTCGCGAAGTTGGGGACCAGTAAATCCCTCAAAAGAATATTGGCCAGAAATAATAGATGCTTTCGAGTCTAGCATTTTTTCGATTTTCTGAATAAATTTTTTGGTTTCCTGTTGGTCTAAGAAAATCATCGTTCGCTGCTCATCTTCCAGGATAATCTTACACCGATCAATAGTTATTCCTAAAATTGGTGCTTTATTCTGCTCGAAAATGAACCTATGTTCAAGAGTTAATCGATTTATTTTTTTACGCAGCTCAAACATAGCGCTAAGAGTTTCTTCATCTTTGCTTTGTAAGTCTTTTTCGAAGTTTGACAAATAGTAACTTGCTCGACTGAGTGGAAAAGTGAAATCGACAGCGTGGCCAACAGATGCCCTGGGAGTCATTTCTTCATAGTACTTATCCAACGCACTATTGATTTGAGCTATTGTGTTTTTATCATTAGAACCTGCAAGCATAATATCATTAAAGTTCTTTTCAATTTGGTTGTAATCTGAAGGAGCAAAAATATTTACGAAAGGATTTTTCAAATCTTTTTCTACAAAAGTTAATATTCCTTTTGTTGGGATTCCACTTTTGCGCAAAAGTTCACGGCTTTCACATTCTTTAATTAACTCTTTGCTTCTCTCCATTAGCAACCGTGCTTTATCGCGTGCACTTGCGACACCGTTCGACAGCCCAAACAAACCAAGCAAAAAATCCAAATTTGCAATGTTGTCTGTTACCCACATTCCCGGCAAACTAATTAACGTTGTGAAAAAACCTCCGTCATTAGCTTCGTTGTTCAAAAAGTTGCGGCCTAGTAGAAACGTTGTATAATATTCTTCATACAAGTTTTGCAGGGTTTTATACAAGGTGTCTCTTAATATGTCGAGGTGATTTTCGTAAAAAATGAAATATTCCTTACCGTTATCAGCCCTAAAGTGTGCGTCCGGTCTAACTCTAGGTTCAACAACTTCACCAGATTCAGTTTTGAAAGCGCCAAATCCAATTTCTTGCATTTCTGATAAATTTGGAGGATACGTTTTTAAAATTTCGCTTTTTCGGTGGGACTTTGTATTTGAGTTGAATGCAGTTTCATCAGCAAATACCTTAACGGGATACATTGATACAGAAAATAAATAACAGCAGCAAATTGAAGCAACTAATATCTTAAATACCTTATTTGTTTCCTTCATACCTAACACTCCTTTACCAAGGTGATACGTCCAAACATTCATAATTAATTTTAAAATCATCTCTTTCAGTAAAACCGCTTTTCACCTGAACCTTCCAACATCTTACTTTTTAATTATAACATATCACAAATTATTTTTCAATAAAATATACAGCTTTTTAATTATATCGATACTTTACACTAAAATGTTAGCGTTCTCTTGACTTAGGTGAAGGCTTCTCTTTAAAATATGAAAAAATAAAAAAGCCCCTTTCTGATATGCTACCCATAAAGTAGACAGAAAAAAATAAAAACTGTTTAAGAAATGGGGGCATATCAAATGCTAGGCTCTTTCGCTTTTTATAGGGATTTCTTCAAAATTCATTCGACAGGATTCAGTTAATTTCTTTTGCACCTTTCGTGCTCTAGTGCACATCCCCTTAATTATTTCTCAAACTTTCGTGTGCTAGTATAGCCTTTCGTGCAACAGTATGCACACCCCTCGATGATTTTTAGGCTTTCGTGCACTAGTATGCACACCCCTTAATTTTTTGCCTTATATAAACCTATATAACGCCAAGTATTTTAAGGAGTTTAACACAATCCTTATATCCTCGATAGTAAACATAGCTTTGCTCCATCGCCATAATATTAAAAACATTCATCTCATGTTTCTTTATGAAATCCTGGTCCTCTTTCGGCATTCTGTCTATCACTTCGCCAAATTTATCTACGCTCTTCTTCTCATCTTTCTTACACTCCTTGTATTCTGGATTTTTCTTTTCTAGATCAGAAATCACATCGTCAAGTCTGCCATCCATAAAGTCTTGTACATCTAATTCAAAATCTGACATTACATTTTTCCTCCAATCATTAATTGAAACACTTGTTTTGATGTTTCCTGATTGCAATAATTCAGCATTTCAACACATTTGAACACTATCTGCTGCGTAAATACCATTCCTGCGGAACATATTAAAAATATTTCGAATATTAAATCATTAAGGTATTCCATCTGCTGCTCGTCAACTTTTTTTATTATTTTCTCATAGCAATCGTCCAGCCTAGAATAATCTACTCTGCTTAAAACTTTATTCTTTAAATGAATCATAAATTCATCATCAAACTGCTTTAAATTATCTAATAAAATTTTCGCTGCGTAAAATTCAGCTTTTGTGTGTCTGTCAGCAATTGACACAGGATTCTCATCTATATATTTTTCTACAATATCAAAATACTGACTTTTTTCACCATCTGTATTGGTTTTACACAGTATATAGCAGTCTCCAAGTATCTCCTGGCATTTTTTATCACTCATCCGAATGGTACTTTGCAAATCCAAAACATTCAAGACCTCTAAAACTGCTGATAAATAATTGTCTAAGAGGAATTTCTTTTCCCCAAGCTCATCTTTCAAAATTTCTATGCGTTTACAAAATTTCTTAAATGAATCATAAATATATTCACAACTTGGTCCAGAGAAAAAATTTTCACAATTTTTAAAAACATTCATGTTAAAACTCCTTAGATTTTATTTAGGAATTTCAAAGCAAAAATGCATGTAAAGGCAGAAAAAATCACCTTCCTTTCTTACCCTTACATGCGCCTCTTGTGTAATTACATATTTTAAGATATAATTAAATAGTTATGGTGTCGCTTTTGCGATTGTGAAGGGTAGCTACCTTACCTTTTGCAGGGCTGGTATATTCGCAGTATACCAGCCTGCCATGACATTTTTTATTTTTAAATTTCCTTGTTATATAACAACTCTAAATGAGAAATATGTCAAGTTATTTTTAAGATAAAAATAAAAAACCGGCTCACAGCACAGATTTTAACCTCTGCCATAAGCCGGTTTTATTTTAATTTATACTGTTCTATCCCAAACAGTAACTTTGGTAATTACATCACGTAGTCGATCTTCGCCAACCATGTACTCAAGTACTTCATCAGCATCTTTGCAAATTTTCTCGGTTTCCTGTTTATTTGCTTCCGATATACTAATTCCAAAGGTTCTGTGCGTTATGCTATATCTTTTATTCTTCCATTCAAAGTCAACCTCGCCATGATATTTCATGCACCATTTAAAGTCATTAATGGTTACAAATCTATTTTGTTCTGTGGTGTTTGCTTGTATTTTCACTCCTTGGTATAATTTAAATTCAGGTACGTTGCTATCTGAATAATTAATGTGTGGACCTAAATGGGGATAACCGTTGTTCCAGTCTACTTCGTGGCACTAAATTTAATGCCGGCAAAGCCGGCTACCTTCATTGTAAATTGTACATTGTACACTGTACATTATTCTAAACCTGCCAGTCCTTATCAAGTTGCAAAAGCCTCTTAACCGTACTCCAAACTTGCTCTGATGCTTGCACATTATCGCCCCAAAAGCCGGCTGTGCTTCCGTCACGGCTCTCGTAAAAGTGCGTTGCCAGCATTATAACAGCCTGTTCTGTCGTCTGCGACATCGAATTTTCTAAATAATAACCTCTCCTCATTTTCTGATAGCTTTCTGCATAACATATAGCAGCATTAATGTAATCCCTTAAAAGTTCATCATCTTCGTTATGAAAAAGAATTAAATTCGCTTTTACCTTATCGAGCAAGTCATTCATATAAGTCTACGCTCCCGCTTAAGTACTGTCTTGCTTCATTAGACCGGCTTGTTTTAGTTTCAAAATCAACGCATTAAAGTCCGATTTTAGTTCTGCAATCGTAGATGCTGTACTTTCATCTTGATTCTCAGCTTGCGTAAATGTTGATTCAAGTCCTAAAACTTTGCCTCCTTCAGCTATCTCCAGTGTACCACCTATAACTGTTTTTTCTCCGCCTTGTTCTGTGTAATTTTTACAGTTGTATGACATATAAAATCTCCTTTCAGTTAATTCAATGTACGTTTACATTGCCTAAGCTTTTTGCTGCAGATATTTTACAGCTTCCGGTAATATGAGCTTACCGTCTACTCGTTGAGTCGCCACAAAGCCAATCTGCCCGGTTATTGCAAATAGCTCGTTTAAACGCTTGAAACTCCTGCCTTGACGGTCGGCTATCCAGAGTAATATTTAAAGTCGCCAAAGACCACTGTTTTGTTCCCTGCAGAGATTTCCGGCATATATGCTGATGTCAAAACTGGACGGTTTAAAATAGTATCCGGTGTTCCCGCAACCATTGACGGTTGCCAGATATACTGCCCGGCTCCATCTTTTAATTTTCTGATAGCTTTAACTGTGGAATCATTCATTAAGAACGTTGCGTTTTTGCGGTACGGAGACTTTAAACTGTAAAATAAATCCATGATCTCATCAAATGAAATCGACGTTGCTCCTGAAGTGGTTTTTCCAAGCTGACCGCCGCCTGTTGCATCTAAGATTCCGGTCGGTTTACCGGTTCCATTGCCTGTAAAAAAGGCTTCTTTCTCTTTGTTGCCGATTCTTCTGCCAAATTCTGTAGCGATATAACTTTCAAGGTTAAACACACTGTCGTTTAAAAGCTCTTCGCTGACTTTTATCATCGTTGCAAGCTTATATGCACCGATTGAAACTTGGCTAAAACTATCATCACTTTCAGGAATTGTGCCCTCTTCATCAACCCACGATACTGTCCCTTTTGTTGCTACAATCGGGATTTTACGGTCTCCGCTGGACGTTTGAATCGTGTTTGCAAGACTTCTGAAGATATTTTCTTCCTCAAGCGCTTCTATCAACGTATGTTCGAACTCGTCCGGAACAAGGTATCCTCCTTCCGTATCAGTTCCAACTTGGAGTGCATTTTTGACTTCAAACCCGGCTTTATTTCTCATCACTTGCCAAAATGCATTTTTATACTCATTGCTAGCTCTACCTGTTTTTCCCGATTTTTCATCAGCTTGAGGTTTTTCTAAAAGAGGCGCACTAGTTGCCTTAGATAGCTCTAAATCAAGCGTCGCCTGTCTTTCCAGCCTATCAATTTCTTTTCCGAGATTTATTACCTCAGCCTCCATTTTTTCGTATGTAGCATTATCCTCATCTGAAACAAGCCCATTTTCAGACCGTCTGCTATCTAGGAAATTTTTTGCAGTTTCCCATGCTTTTGCGCGTTTCTCACGCAATTTAAGTATTTTATTCATAATTTTTTCTCCCTTCAAAATTTAATGATTTAACAAAGAAAGCCGCTTTTGTAGCGACTCCAATGTTATTTTTGATTCTCTTTTTGAAATTTTATTGACAATTTTTCTATCAAATGCCGCCTGACTAAATAGCTACCCTTGCGATATTTCGTAATCAGAATTATTATTTGCATACAAAATTTCATTTGCAAATCCCAACTCTACGGCTTTTTGCGCGTTCATCCAGGTTTCTGCGTCCATCAAACGCGATATTTTGGCTCGTGAAAGTCCTGTTTTTATCTCATAGGCATTTATGATAGACTCTTTGACTTCACTAAGCATCGATATTGCTTTTTGCATATCGTCAGTGTCTCCAAATGCTCCTGTCATAGGATTATAAATCATCATGGAACTTACCGGAGATATTAAAATCTGTGTGCCTGCCATGGCTACTACTGACGCTGCCGAAGCTGCAATTCCATCTATCTTGACGGTCACATTGCCTTTGTATTCCATCAGCATATTGTAAATTTGCGCCGCTGCAATCACATCTCCGCCAACACTATTTATAAACACCGTAATATCGCCACTTCCGGACATTAGTTCAGCTTTAAATTGTTTAGGTGTTATCTCATCGTCCACCCAGCTATTCTCAGCTATGGTACCTTCAATACGAAGAATACGCTCGTTATTTTCATCACTCGTCCAGTTCCACCAGCGAGCTGTTCTCTTCGGACTGTTTGTTATTTTCTCCATCGATATCATCCTCCTTTGTCTCAGTTTCTTTAGACTCAGAGCGCATAAATCCTCCTGCATCCTCTAATTTTGTCATTGCTCCGTTAATCAAGTACAAGTTACCCCCAAGCTCGTCCGGGATTAAATCCATATTTTCAAGTTCCCTTACGTCATTTGCACTCATCCAGCCGTTTTGTCTTGCTGTTGCATAGCCATTCATGCGGCTTTCATAATCGCCACGCAGCAACCCGTCAACATTGAATTTTACAAAATATTCTCGCTTTTCGCTTTCTAAAAACAGTGACCTCTGAATCGACTGTTCCCACCGCGTAACCCAAGGGTTGAGGGTATATTTTACAAATTCAAGTGATTGCTGTTCAATATTTGAAAAACTAGATTTCTCTAAGTCTCCGACCATATGCGGCGGAATTCTAAAGATCCTTGCAATCTCATCTATTTGAAATTTTCTTGTCTCTAAAAACTGAGCTTCATTGGGTGAGATTGCAATTGGTTTAAACGTAAGTCCCTCCTCCAGGACAGCCACTCGATGGGAATTTCCGCTGCCTTGAAACAGAGAATTCCAGCTTTCACGGAGTTTATCTGGATTTTTAATTGTTGACGGATGTTCTAAAACTCCACTCGGCGATGCTCCATTTTCAAAAAATTTAGCACCATATTCTTCACAGGCAAGTGCCATTCCTACGGCATTTTTAGCCATTGAAATAGGGGAATATCCAACCAAACCATCGAATCCTAGACCAGGAATATGTAAGACATCCTCTTTTCTTAAATACACTTGCCCTTGCGCTTTGAGCGTAGGATTATCGCTGTCATTGACCATGTATGTGTAATAAATTTCACCGTTTGATGCTCTATCGACTGTCATACGGTTTGGCATTAACGGGTAAAGTGCTAATATTTCACCCTTGCCGTTGCGAATAATTTGAGCATAGGCGTTACCCCATAAAAGTAGATGACTCATCAACGTTTCCCTGAACACAAACGAAGTCATCTCCGGATTTGGCTCATCATGCAAAAGATAATAAAGAGGATGCTCGATTGCTTTTTCTTTTGCTCCGCCTGATAAATAGCGATATGTGTGCAATGGCAGTCCTGCCACGGCTTCTGCCAGAATCCTAACGCACGCATGTACCGTTGTGACTTGCATCGCAGAGCGTTCATCCACATTTTTGCCACTTGTTGTCCTGCCAAAAAGCACATTGTAGCTACTTCCTGACAGGTAGTTTTTTGGTTTATCTCGTGACCTAAAAATATGTTTAAAAATTTTCATATCTATAAAATCTCCATAACACTTTATTTTTTACCCTGCAAACTTTTCAATATTTGGATATATTCCATCTTCTTTTAATAATTCGTAGATAAATAGTCGTCCTTTCTGTGTCCAATATGTGCGAACTTTTGTGTGTTGAACTTCACTATCAAGGTAAGTGTGAGTTTTCGTGCTTGTATAACCTTTTATACGCATAAGATTAAGCCGCGAGCAAAAAAGTGTTATAACTAAGCTCTAACTTTGTTACGCGATTTGCCTGCGCGGGCTCCGCGCCGCTCCAACCGTAATCTTTAGATATCGCTGATATTGAAACCAAATCTTTACAGTTAAGCACAACATCATAATAACTCGCTTTCGGCGTCAGCTCTGAAATTTGTTGAGTCTGCACTGCTACTGACTGCTCGAGTTCCTTATTTTTCTCTCGTTCTGCTTTTAATGCATTAAGAGCTGCAATACCTAAATCCGGATCGGCAATTAAATCATCAATTGCATACATTCCATGTTTGCGGATCGACGGTAAAACCTCGCTCGTCACCCAACGTTTGAAGCGTTTTGCGCTTTCCAGCTTGCTGGAGA
>ERZ780195.2569-NODE-2569-length-12109-cov-3.134146_pt1 | contig 12109 bp, 7 predicted proteins | sample MGYA00511017_ERZ780195 | MGnify/ENA primary metagenome ERZ780195 (study PRJEB29588, sample SAMEA2159974) | human gut metagenome | biome: human gut; feature: human-associated habitat; material: faeces | place: Denmark | collected 2008/2010 ...
GTCTACTCTGCATGCGCTGGAGACACTATGGCGCTGTATGGCGTTGATCAGGCGGCACTTACCACCTTAGCATCTGTAACTTCTGTGGTTGGACTATTTGGTGGTATTGTATTCGGGCCGTTGATTGACAGAAAAGGGTCACGGAACGTAGTACTGATCAGCATGATTATCGGTATTGTACTGTTCTTCGTTCGTGCATTTATCACATCTTATGTTCTTGCACTGATTCTCACGTTCTTAGCGTCCTTCTTTATCGGTGTTTGCCAAGTAGCTGCTCCAAAGGTATTGGATACTTGGTTTACAAAAGAAACCGTGGGCGTTGCAGTGGCGTTCCAAGCTGGCGGTTCTGGCCTGGGTGGAGCCATTGCCTTTTTCTTGGCAGCGCCTATGGGCCTGAAAAACTGCCTGTTAATCGTGGCGATTGCCTATGCAGCGTTGCTCGTTCTGTGGATTGCAGTAGGTAAGGATGGCCCAATTGCAGTACAGAATGTCAAGCCTCCAAAAGGCGGTACAGCCAAGGTATATAAGAGCAGATACGTATGGCTGATCTCCATTGCCTATGCCTGCTGCGTGAGCGGCACTATGCTCATCAATACCTATATCGTAAATGCGTTTAATCTAGGTAGGGGCATTCCCATTGAGACAGCATCCATGATGGGCGGGGTGATTTGCCTCTCCTTATTCGTTGGCGGATATCTGGGCACATTCCTCATGAAGGTTCTCAAACGCTATAATGTAGTGCTGGCTATATGTGTTATCGGCGGCGCCATCGGATATCTGGGCTGCTGGCTGGTACCATTTGGACCTGCCACGTGGATATTCATGGTCTTTGGCGGACTCATCATGGGCGGTGGCATTTTGATGTGCGTAAGCCGTTCTCCGCTGATCCCTCTGACTGGCGAATTCCCACAGGAATGTATCGGTACGGCTTCCGGTGCGCTAGAGACGATCAAAGGTGTAATTACTTTTGTAGTGCCCATCATTATCGCTCAGGCATTTGGAACGAACTTTGATGCGATCTTCATCGCATTCGCGGTGTTCTGCGCCCTTGCCTTGATCACAGGATGTATTCTGGTGCCCGAAGTTGGACCGAATGGAAAACTGTACAAGGCTGCTATGGCTAAAAAAGAGCAAAAAACAAGCGAATCTCAGTCAAACTAAAACAACGAATTATAAACCGGGAAGAAATATCCTTCCCGGTTTATACTATCTTAGGTTGTTAAATAATTATCAATACTTTTTTTATGATTGTTAATTAACTAACTAACGATAGGATATTCTGAAAGCGAATCTTAAGTGAGGGAAAAAAATGAATTTTCTAATCAAACATACGAGGATCCACTACTCTTGGTGGGTAATGATCAGCTGTATTTTTATCCTCGCAGGAAATATAGGGATATTGCAAAATTGCTTAGGAGTATTTATGACTCCAGTAAGTGAAGCGCTGGGTATTCCCATCACAGGATATTCTCTGGCGATCACCATTAACTCTTTAGTTTTAGGACTCGGCACGCCACTGGCCAGCCGCATTATGGCTAAGTTTGATGTGCGAAAAATCCTCATCACAGTCGTCACCCTAGAATGTATCGCGTATTTTTGCAACAGCTTTTGGACAGCCATCTATGGATGGTATGTTACCAGTGTGATTATTGGCTTTTGCCAATGCTTTATCAGCTTTTTAATTGTTCCTCATTTGATGAACGTTTGGTTTAAGACAAAATGCGGTATGGCTCTGGGAATTGCCTGCTGCGGCACATCAATAGGCTCTGGGGTCTTTCAGGCACTGAGCGGTATATTGATCACTAGCATAGGTTATCAAGCTTCATACCAAGTTTTGGCGATCATTGCTTGGGTATTGTCTGGCCCTCTCGCATTTGCTATAGTCAGATCAAAGCCAGAAGACATTGGGCTGAAGGCATATGGCCAAGAGGAATTTGATCAGTTGGTTGCACAGGGGAAAATTAAGCATGAAGGTTATACACTAAAACAAGTTGCCAAAATGCCAATTTTTTACGTTTTAATGGTAGTGATTATCTTTTTGACCATGGGAATTTCCTTCCAGATGCAGCTTACCACATTTATTATTAGCAAGGGATTTGACATTACTATTGCTAGTTTGGTGTCGGGCGTTTCCATTTCAGTGGGTGGTGTCATTGGAAATCTCATTGCAGGAAGCTTAAACGACCGGTTTGGAGCGCGAACAGGCGTCATCGTATCCATTCTCATAGGATGTGTTGGGCTACTACTATGTCTATCCGGATTAGGCGGCGTAGCTGGCCTATTTATTGGCGTGGGCCTATATGGATTTATTCAGACGATGATCGATATGGCGGGTTCGCTGCTGACACGGGGAATATTTGGGACGCGAGATTTTGACAACATCTATGCCTTCATTTGTTGGTGGATTCCCTTTACTACTGCAATTTCTGCTTATGTATACTCGTTTATGTACACCTCCACTGGTACATATGACAGTGCGGTATGGCTGGCACTAGGCTGTTCGCTCGTAGCGGCGGTACTCATCTATGTTGTGGGTAGATTTGCCAAGAAGCACCTGCATACCATCACAAAGATATAAAATGGTAAGACGTAAGAAATTATAATGAAATGATTTGTTAAATTTAAATAATAAAAAGCCTCTATCGCTGATTACTTCAGCGGCAGAGGTTTTTTGATTGTAAAATAATGAGAGTTAAAGTTTTATATAACGGAATCATTCTTATAAAATCAGTTAACGGAGAAATTACTCGCGAAGGGCTTCTCTGTGAATGCTCTCCATGATGTAATTTTTAATATATTCCCGCATCCACTCTTTTGCTTGAGGCATATATTGGCCATTAATTACCTCGTTATACAGCAGATCTGGGTGTTCGGCGAAAGAAACAATGGCGCCGTTGACTGCTCTACTAATTGTTTTAACATGCAGAAGCTTTTTTTGTTTAAAGACATCTCGTAGCATTTGAGCCAAGGTATCTTCTATTTTGCTCTTGGTAAGCTGCACCAGCTTAGTAGAAGTACGCGTGCGATCGCTAAATACATGGACGTTCATAATCTGTACAGCATAGATATTTTTGATGTCTAAAGTAAAATTTATTTGGATATCTATAATTTTTTCGATAAACTTCCATACATCTTTTTCGGTACAAAGATTATTTTTCTTTAGATACTCGTATTCCCCAATAATCGGATCATAATCCTTGCAGGTAGAGGTATACATATCCATGACAATTTCATTTAACAAATTTTCTTTGCTGCCAAAATTGGCAGTAATCTGCCCGGCAGTTACTCCCGCATTTTTAGCGATTAGGCGCACAGATGTCCCTTCATATCCATAGGTCCCGAATAGTTTAATCGCGGATTCCTTTAGAAGCTCAGCAGTTGTTTTGGTGGTTGCTTTTGGCCTACCCATATTTAAAAACGATCCTCCTAACGACAATATATCGATATTTAGCATTACATGCTGTGCCGATAGAAATATTTTTTAATGATTAACAAATATGGCTTTGACAAATACGAGATTTTACAACTCATATCACTTGGCGAGTAAACGTATTTTTGATTCTCAGGACTTATTATACAAAATACCAAAGAAAGCCATATTCACTACCGGATATATATTATAATAGATAAGGCGAGATTATATAATAGATAAGGCGAGATTAATCAATGGCCCTTTAAAATATGTAATTTTAATAAGAGAAAAGGGCCTATTTTCAGTTTCCCGTCAAGGCCCTTCCATTTCCTTAGGTTAGCCAATAAAATGTTGGCTAAATCTTTTATTTCTGGTTCCGTTTATTTGAGGCGCATGATCGCTGTTTCCAACATTGCCTGGATCTCATTCATCTTATACTTATTATGAGACATTGGCATTGCATGTTTAATGGCGATTTCACCAGCTTCTTTTGCTACTTCCAAAGAGATTTCCTTATCTACAAGATATGCTTCTACTTCATTGAGTCTCACTGGAACAGGAGCAACGCCGCCGAGAATGAGCTTAGCTCTTTGGATTTTGCCGTTCTCTACGCCAAATATGGACGCGAGGCTGACAATGGCAAAGTCGATAGACTCTCTCACTCTGAACTTATCATAATGCATGACGCATCCCTTGTGTGCAGGAACGCTGATCCCTGTCACAACCTCTCCGGGAGCAAGCACCTTGGAAGGCATCGTGTTGGAACAACAGAAATCTGCCGCAGAGAGTTCCCGTTGATTGGTCTTGATCTGCGCATCTAATGCGATGAGAGTAGGAGCGATATCGGAAGGATGCACGGCATAACAGCCACAGTTCATGCAGCGTTTTGCCTCTTGCATTGCCTCTTCCATGCCAGGTGCGATCTCATCTTCCAAATCCAAGTTACGCTGTTCTTTGGGGATTTCAGAGAGCTTAAGGCCCTTGGGTTCTTTAATTCCCTTTTCATCGTAGGTGAGGAATGGAAGCTGAATCTGCTTGCCAACACATGCATGGCCTTCTTCAACTCCTAGGTATCTATTAATACCTCTCGCAGCATTGTGGCCGTTTGCGATACATTGGATGACAGTAGAAGGTCCGGTAGTAGCATCGCCTGCGGCAAATACACCTTTACGCGATGTCATTTGCGTATCTTCTTCTACATCAATCAGACCTCTATTGGTGAGCTGAAGTTGATATTTTTCATCCAGGAAGGATAAATCCACCTGTTGGCCAACAGCCATTAAGATGTTTTCCGCACTTACAATGGTCTTTTCGTTCTCGTCATATTGAGGGTTGAAACGGCCATTTTCGTCCTTGACAGAAATGCACTTTTTCAGTTCCATGCCTTTGACTTGGCCATTTTCGCTGATGACTTTAGAAAGACCCCAGGATGGCATAATTTCTATGCCCTCTTCTTTGGCTCTAGCAACTTCCTCTTGGCCAGCAGGCATGGTATCTTCGCTCTCGAGGCAAGCGAGGATAACTCTTTTTGCTCCTAACCGTTTGGCGGACATAGCGACGTCCATGGCCACGTTTCCACCGCCGGTTACTAACACTTCTTCGCCTACTTTTCCATTCATCCAGTCATGGACTTGTACCAGGAAGTCCAGGCCAAACACAGTGAGTTCTTCGCCAGATAGACCAAGCACAGGGCGCTTCCATGTACCTGTAGCATAATATACACTATCGTACATCTCTTCCAGTTGAGCAGGAGTGATATCCTGGCCAACCTTGGTGTTGGTTTTGAATTCCACACCAATTTTCTTATATTGGTCGATAAGCGCCCGTACTTTGTCTTTGGGGAGGCGATATGCGGGAATGGCGTACATGAGCATGCCGCCAGGTTCGGGCATAGAATCGTATACAATCACATCATTGCCTGCCATTCTCAGGTAATATGCAGCAGAGAGGCCGGCAGGGCCGGAACCAATAACAGCCACTTTTTTACCAGTGTTCGTTCTAGGAGGTAGATAGAACTGATCGGCATTTTCTAAAATATATTCGCCAATATAACGCTCTACATTGCGGATGGCAACGCTCTCGCCATGACCATTTTGATTGCAGGCTGTCTGGCAGAAATGAGCACAAACACGGCTGGTGATCATAGGCATAGGGTTAACATCCATAATAACTTGAGCGGCGCCGGCAAAGTTGCCGAGGCGTACTTGTTCCATATATCTAGAGATATCTGTACCAGCAGGGCAAGCAGCTCTGCAGGCGTTGGTTCCCATTGCTACACCGCCGAAGATGGAGTGGTATCTATTATCTCCTTGCTCTGCATAGCAATGGTCCCCGCCTTTACGACGGCAAACCATTCTACCGCCGCCCTCATGGGGATATCTATAGAACCAACAGCGAACATCCTGGCACAGGTTGCCGCCAACGGTACCCTTGTTTCTAATCAGTGGAGAGGCAACAGAATGAGCCGCTTCTGCCAACATAGGAGCCTTTTCTTTTACATCCGCAGATTCAGCGATCTCTGTAAGCGTAGTAAGAGCTCCAATATTTAAAGCGTCGCCGTCTACCTCAATGCCTTTTGCACCTGGAATTTTTTTCAGGTCCACTAGCATTTCCGGATTTTCACACAAAATTTCATTTTTCAGCGTGCCGAGAAGATCTGTACCACCAGCAAGAGGGCACGCATTTTCATTGGATTTTAGTAGTTCGCTGGCTTCTTCAAAGTTTTCAGCGCGTTCGTATTTAAATTCTTTCATTTTCGCAGCACCTCCTATTTTTTGACTTTGCCCAAAGCTTCAAGGACAACATCGGGTGTAGCTGGATATCTCTTAATATCAACGCCAATAGCATTGGAGATAGCCATCATACAAGCGCTGGCTGTGCAAGCGCCGGCGTTTTCGCCAATACCTACAGCTTTAAAGTGATAGGAATTAATTGGCGTTTCCATTACAGATAGACCAAATGGCGGGAACTCGTTGAAAGGTCTCCATTTGTAGTCGATCATGTTGCAGGAGAGGAGTCTGCCAGTAGCAGGGTCAATGATGCTCTCTTCATAGAGTGCAGTATCCAATGAGGCGGAACCGATACCACCGTGTAATTGCATCTCCAAAGTAGCAGGGTCAATAATCTGACCAGCGTCTGAGCCGCTTAACATATCGATAACTTTTGCAAGACCAGTTTCTGTGTCTACTTCTACCTCAATAAAGCTGGATACGCAGCTAGGTGTAGAGAAGTTCTCTACGTGTCTGCCAAAGCCTGTCAGTGTGCAGAATTGAGGAACCAACGCATTCCACGGTACCCACAATTCCGGACGGGAAATGGATCTTACCCCGTAGTTATATAACTCTAAGAACTCAGGCTCTACATGTAAAATAGGAGCCGCTAAGTTGATCATCTGTTGGGCAACATCCTGTGCCGCTTTGACGGCCGCACGACCGCGGGTGATCGTTCCACGAGAGCCGCAAAGGCCGGTGTTCGTGCCGTTGAACATGTTATCAGGATCCGTGATCTTGATCATCTCATAAGGCACTTTGAGAACTTCAGCAACCTGTTTTAATACGTTGCTGCGCTGCCCCATACCGCTTTCAGTTACGTCCATTTGGAGAACGATGTCGCTCTTGGGCTCGGTAATTCTCGGGAGGATATGTACAAAACCTTCTGTCCAGGATTCGCCTACGTCTGCATTACCGCAAACGGATACGCCTAAGCCCCTCTTATATCTGCCGTCCGGAGATACATAGGTGGGAACCCCCCAGCCCTTCCAACGGTCTTTCCAGTGGAATTTTTCTGCTGCTGCATCGATGGATGCGTCGTAGTTGATGGAATCATCGCAGGTCCAATATCTGCCATCACGCCAAATGTATTTCTGACCGCCATGGATGTAGTTTTTCTTAAAGGATTCTACAGGGTCAACATTGGCCTCTCTCATAACCCGCGTCATGAGCAGGGAAAGGCAAGCGTTGAGCTCTTGACCGCCGTAACCGCGAACCACGCCGGCGGAGTTTTTGTTAGTGACGATACAGTTGGAAAGCAGATCCCAATTTTCTGCCTGGCCACAGAACAGCTGGCATTCGCCCAAACCAACGGAAACCTGGCCTTGGGTGGTGCTGCAGAAGCATCCGCAGTCTACATCCCAAACACCCTGTACCGCACGGATGATACCGTCTTTGTCGCAGCCAAGCTTTGCCTTGATCTGGCTGCCAAGTCTGGTCTCGTGGATGATGAAGTGCTCGGTTTTAGACTGCATCCATTTTACAGGACGGCCGTTGGTAGCCTTAGAAAGCATACAGCAGTATTGGCATGGAATAACCAAAGCGTTTTTACTTCCGTAAGAGCCGCCCACATTGAAGGATTTGGCATGTACTCTAAAGCCTGGAATAACCGTCTCGTTTTGAATGGTCATGATAAAGGTACTCTGGCTCGTGCCATATACCAAATAGTCGTCTCCGCCTTCCCATTTGGCAATAACGCCAGGGCTCTCTGGAGGCAATGGTGTGGGCTTTTGAGCGAACTCTACAAAGTCCTCTGCGATGAATTCGCACTCCTCAAATCCCTTCTCAATATCTCCTCTCTTGAGGTGATACCATGGGCCATCTGGCTGCATGCCTTTAGAACCGCCAGGAACGATGTTGTTTACGATATCGTCTCTTTCATAGAGCTGAGGAGCCCCGTCCTTCACAGCTTCTACTGCATCATATACAGGTTCTAATTCCTCATACTCTACCTCAATCAGTTCCAGTGCATTTTTTGCAATTTCTTCAGTATCTGCTGCTACGATTGCAACGCCATCCCCTGCAAAGTGAACTCTTTTGCCCAAAATCGGCTTCATAGGTGGCTCGCCCATACCCCAGGAAGGATCACAGTCTTCATATGTTAAAACAGCGTGTACGCCTGGAAGTGCTTTGGCTGCAGAAGTATCGATTTTAGTGATTTCCGCATGGGGAACAGGGCTCTTCAAAACGGCACAAATTAATGCATCTTTTACTGTATAGTCGTCCAAAAATACCGCTTTTCCCGTTACAATATCCTTTGCGTCGATACGCTGACAGTTTTTACCTACATATTTGTAGTTGGATTTGCTGACTAGCTTATCAGATCTCGTTTCATATTTAGTCATTCTTAACGCCTCCCTCCTGTGCAACAGCTTCAATTGCGTCAAAAACGTGGTACTGGCTAATGCATCTACAGAAATTTCCTGCTAGCGCTTCGCCAATCTCTTCCCGAGTGGGATGTGGATTTTTTAACAGTAGGCCTTTCGCCGCCATGATGATGCCAGGTGTGCAATATCCACACTGGAAGGCATAATGATCGATAAATGCCTGTTGCAACGGATCAAGCTCGCCTTTTTCATTGACTAGCCCTTCTACCGTTGTGATTTTCTTACCGTCTACCTCTACAGTAAGAACGGTGCATGCAGGTACTGGAATATCGTCAACCAATACCGTACAGCAACCACAGGCGCCATCATTACAACTCAGCTTTGCACCTGTGAGGCCAAAGCGCTCTCTGAGAGTCTCAAGCAGCGTTTCCCGTGGCTTTAATTGTCCGAACGCATCACCTACGGAGAGACTGCGCTCGATACCATTGAGCGTAAATGTTACTTTGGTTAATTCCATTTGCCCCAAACCTCCTCTGTTCTCGCATTTTTCTTTAACCTTTGTGAAATAAATAACATTGCTTAGGATATTATTTGCATAATACAAGTGTATCTTAAGAATAAGTATACCACGCAATGCGTGTTTGTCAACAGAAATTTGCTAAAATTCGCAACAATTTCATGGAAATGCTTGCATGAATAGCCATAAAAAATTAGGGATATAATGGGGATGGTTCAGCGTTTTGTAAATGAAAAGGTAAAAAGAGTTAAAGGTTTAAAGGTTTAAGAAAAAATTAAAAAAACTGTAATTTAAGATACAATTGTATTTTTAATTATGATGGATTGAAGTATCGCTTATAACATGCATAAAAATAAATCGAAAAGAAGAACCTGAGACCAAAAAATGCAAATAGTATGATATACAAAGAATTGATATTTAGTATTTGAAAATGAGATAAAAATGATAGGACTGCCTAGCACCAATGAAAAAGCTTATATTGAAAGTTGTTTCATTTCGGGGATATTGAATCATAAAATGAATCATTTGGAGATTGTGTTTTTACAATCAGAAGCGTTTGCTGGGTCAAACCGATAATTAAAACAGAAAATATGAATACTCCATACCAAACGGTATAGATATGATGAAAAGAATTGGGAGAAAACACATCGTCCGGCAATCAAAAACTGGATTTGCAAAAGCAAATTATGAGATATGCTCGTGGAGGCAACCTTGGGGAAGGGGATATTGAATCAACAGAAGTGAGAATTGTGTCGCTGCATTTTCCCAGGCCGAGGTAAAGTAAGGAAGCAATTTCCAAGAACCTGAGTGAAGAAGAAAAGCCGTGCAGCAGCGGGCACAGCATCATGCCGTATTTTGGCAGGTCAAGGAAAAATGAGAAAAGCGGCTCCTGTGTATAAGGGCTTGAGTGGAAAAGAAAGATGTATGTGAGGCAGAGGAAGTAGTGTTCACGCAGCATTTATCCAAGTTGAGGAAAGGTGAGAAAGCAACTCCCGTGGATGAGAACTTGAGTGGAAAAGAAACAGTGTATGTGCGGCAGTGGGTGCAGCGTCACGCTGCCAGCGGCGCTTGCCCGTTCGAATCCAACATTAAAAACAAAAAAATATCCCATACCTAACGGTGTAGAATTTTATGAAAAGGGCTTGGAGAAAAACATATCGTTCGGGAATCAAAATAATAGAATTTTACAAGAGTGAGTAGCGAAATTCGCCCGGGCCGTTGCCCGGGGCGTGCCCGGAGGGATAATGCCACAAAGGCTACGCCTTGTGGCATACGTCCTAGCGGCAGAGCCGCTGCGGACTTCGCAGCTAAAAACATGCCACAGGCATGTTTTCTAAACGCTGCTCACCCTCTCAGGGTTCGAATCCCTCCACATAAAAAACAAAGCACCGCATACTTCCGTATACGGTACTCTGTTTTTGGCGTGCCCGGAGGGATTCGCTCCGCTCACTATCGTTCGCTATCACGCCGGGGCATCGCGCCTTACTCTGCCACAGGCAGCGGCGCTTGCCCGTTCGAATCCATCATTACAACAAAAAAATATCCCATACCTGACGGTATAGAATATTTTTTTGGCGTGCCCGGAGGGATTCGAACCCGCGACCTTTTGATTCGTAGTCAAACACTCTATCCAGCTGAGCTACGGGCACAGATACTGCTTTACTGCCTATATTATTATAAAGAGGTATGGTAAAAAAGTCAAGTGCTAGGCACTCAAAATTATCACATTCGTCAATACTTGGTGTAAGCTCGTGCAGCAAATTTGGGCAAAGAAAAAGCGCCTAAGGTAAAGCGCCTTTTCTTTGTGCTTAAAATATCAGAATATTAGAGTATCATCATCTTCATCCTCTTCGATTTTTTCACGCCGAATGTCGGCGCCAAGAGAAATCAGTTTTTGTTCAATTTTATTATAACCCCGGTCAATGTATTTTACATTATAAATTTCTGTCACGCCGTCCGCCATTAGGCCTGCGATGATCAAGGCGGCTCCAGCCCTCAAATCAGAAGCTCGCACTCTAGCGCCCGTTAATCGATCTACTCCTTCTACCACTGCAATTCGGTCGTCGATGGTCACATGTGCACCCATACGGCGAATTTCGTTGATGTGTTTAAAGCGAGATTCAAAGATGTTCTCCACAATCATACTAGTGCCGTTTGCTGTGCTGAGCAGCACGGTAGCGGGCTGCTGAAGATCTGTGGGAAAACCAGGATAGGGAAAGGTCTTAATATTCACATGATTGGGTCGCTTATCGCACTTAACCGCAATAAAGTCATCCCCTTCTTTTACGTCAATCCCCATTTCAATCATCTTAGCAGATAGCGCCTCCATATGGGTAGGGATGACATTTTTGACCACTACATCACCGCGGGTAGCTGCCGCTGCAATCATGAGCGTTCCCGTCTCAATTTGATCAGGGATAATGGAATAACTGCATCCGTGGAGAGATTCCACTCCTCTTATTTTAATTACATCTGTACCTGCGCCTTTAATCTTGGCCCCCATGCAGTTGAGAAAGTTGGCCACATCCACCACATGAGGTTCCTTTGCGGCGTTCACAATTGTGGTAAGACCCTTTGCCTTTACAGCCGCCAGCATAATGTTAATGGTAGCGCCAACAGAAACCACATCCAGATAGATGTCATTGCCAATGAGCTCATCATCCACTTGGGCTACTAACATGTCATATTCGGTTTTTACCTGGGCACCCAACAAATGCATTCCCTTAATATGCTGGTCGATGGGACGCTCGCCGATAGAACATCCGCCGGGCAAATAGATTTCCGCATGGTGGAAACGAGAGAGAAGCGCTCCTAAAAAATAGTAGGAAGCCCTTAAACGACGAACAAGGTCGTGCTTCACAGAAGAAGTGGAGACATTAGTGGAGTCTATGCGCATTACACCAGGCTCTAACATAGAAACTTCTGCTCCCAGCATTTTTAAAAGTTGAGCGAGTATTTTAACATCAGCAATGTCTGGCAAATTTTCAATAATACAAACACCCTCACACATAAGTGTGGCAGGCAGTATGGCGACTGCTGCATTTTTTGCGCCATCTACATATACAGTACCTTTCAGTGGCTTTCC
>ERZ780195.2571-NODE-2571-length-12107-cov-4.564637_pt1 | contig 12107 bp, 7 predicted proteins | sample MGYA00511017_ERZ780195 | MGnify/ENA primary metagenome ERZ780195 (study PRJEB29588, sample SAMEA2159974) | human gut metagenome | biome: human gut; feature: human-associated habitat; material: faeces | place: Denmark | collected 2008/2010 ...
AAGGCCAACGAGGGCTGGGCAAAGCTGCAGCAGATCGTGGAGGACTACAAGAAGGCCCACAACGGCGCTTCCGTCTACGCCCCCACCTTCATCGAGGACTGCGAGCCCGAGGTCAAGAAGCTGCAGGAAGAGTACGGCTTCGAGTACACCGTCGAGTACGTTCAGTAATTTTTGACTAAAAAGCTCCCCTCTGTGCAATGCACGGAGGGGAGCTTTTTTGCGTTGTTTTGGAAAGACCGTCTTTTACTGTTCCACCTTGCTCAGCAGGATGCGGTCGTTGTCCAGCGTCTTGCCGGCGTTCTCGCGGAACTTTTCCAGCAGGTCGTCCACGGTCATCCGGCTGCGCTCTTCGCCCTGCACGTCGAACACGATGCGGCCCGCATCCATCATCAGGGTGCGGTTGCCCAGTTCCAGCGCCTGATGCATGTTGTGAGTGACCATCAGGCAGGTGATCTTCTTTTCGGCCACGATGTTCCGGGTCAGCTCCAGCACTTTTTCCGCCGTGGCGGGGTCCAGAGCGGCGGTGTGCTCGTCCAGCAGCAACAGCTTGGGGGTGACCAGCGTGGCCATGAGCAACGTCAGCGCCTGCCGCTGGCCGCCGGACAGCAGGCCCACCGGCTGTTTCATACGGTCCTCCAGGCCCATGTCCAGCAGAGAGAGCTTCTCGCGGAACAGTTCTTTATCCTTGCGGGAGATGCGAGAGAAAATGGCGTGGGGCGCGGTGCCTGCACGCAGGTAGGCCAGCGCAAGATTTTCCTCAATGGTCATGTTGGGGGCTGTGCCTTTGAGGGGATCCTGGAACAGGTGGCCGATGACCTTGCTGCGCTGGTGCTCCGGCTCAAAGGTGATGTCCTGCCCGCCCAGCACAATGCTGCCCTCGTCGGCGATGAACCCGCCGGTGATGGCATTGAACAGGGTGGACTTTCCCGCGCCGTTGGAACCCACGATGGTGGCAAAGTCCCCGGCTTCCATGTGCAGGCTCACTCCGTTCAGAGCCACCTTTTCGTTCACGGTACCGGGGTTGAAGGTCTTATGCAGGTCGTTCAGCTGCAGCATTTCCATCTTACTTTCCCTCCTTCACGGCCGCGGCGCGGCGGGCACGGGCGGCATGTTTGCGCTTTTCAAATGCAAAATGGGCCTGGATGGCCGGCATCGAGATGGCCACTGCCACGATGATGGCCGACACCAGCTTCATGGCAGCGGCCGGCACATTGAAGCGCAGGGCCACGGCCACGATAAAGCGGTACAGGCAGCTGCCGAACACCACGCCCAGAATGCGGCGCAGCATGGTGCGCTTGCCCACAAGGGTCTCGCCGATGATCAGGGAGGCCAACGCAATGGTGACCATGCCGGTGCCCACGTTGATGTCACAGCTCTTCTGGTACTGGGCCAGCAGACCGCCGGACAGCGCACACAGCGCACCGGACACGCACAGGCCCACAGTAATGGTAAAGGCCGGGTTGATGCTGGAGGCCCGCACCATGGCGGTGTTGTCACCGGTGGCCCGGATGGACAGGCCCAGCCGGGTGCCCAGGAAGCCCAGCATGGCGGCGCAGGCCAGGGCGATGATCACCCCCACCAGCACCAGCTTGTACCAGCTGCCCAGAAAGCCCAGCGACTTTTTGGCCAGCGAGAAGATGGTCTCGGTCTTGACCAGCGACATGGTGGAGGAAAAGCCCATGGCCGCCAGATTGATGGTGTACAGGCCGGTGTTGACGATGATACCGGCCATGATGCTTTCCACACCAAGGCGGGTCTGCAAAAACGCAGTGACAAAGCCGGAGCACACGCCCGCCGCCATGGCCGCCGCAAGGGCCAGAATGGGGTGGCCGGTCAGTGCTACCTGACAGGCCACCGCACAGCCCAGGGTAAAGCAGCCGTCGGTGGACAGGTCTGCGATGTTCAGGATGGAATAGCTCAGAAACAGTGCCAACGCCACCAGAGCGTAGATACAGCCAAGCTCCAGCGCGGTCTGGATGACGTTGAGCGAAAAGATACTCGCCAGCATGTGTGTGCTCCTTTGAAATGTAATGATAAAGCAAACCCTCTCAGGCCGCTTCGCGTCCAGCTCTCCCGATGGGCGAGCTTTTTGTGCTGATCTTCAACCTTTCCTTTACCTGCCAAAAGCTCCCCCTTTCGGGAGAGCTGGCAAAACCGTCAGGTTTTGACGGAGAGGGTTTCCTCCGATTGAGGTTCAGGAGAAGTTCTCCGCCGTGGTCACTTCCACGATCTCGGTGCAGTAGGGTTTGAAGGCTTCCTTCAGGGCATCCAGCTTGTCACCCTCAAAGCCCAGGGCGGCGGCGGTCTCGGTGTTGATGGTCACAATGCCGTTGTCAAAGGTCTGGTAGGGCATTTCGGCGGCACTCTTGCCATCGCACAGGATCTCGGCCACCATGTCGGCGGTGGCCTCGCCCAGCTGGACGTAATCCACGCCGTAACCCACGAAGGCACCGTTCAGGGCAAAGCTGTCGGCACCGGTGAAGTGCATCACGCCGGCCTCGGTGAAGGTCTCGTAGATGGACAGCTCCGCGGTCATGATGGTGTTGTCGGTGGGGGTGAACACGGCCTTGACCCCGGCAGCCACCAGGGCTTCGGCAGCCATCTGCACCTCGGCGGTGGTGGTGCCGTTCTTTTCAATGTACTTGATGCCCTTGCTGTCGCAGAACGCCTTGGCATCGGCGATGGCCTGGGTGGAGGCATCCTGGCTCAGGTCGTACAGCAGGCCGATGGTGTCGATGTCGGGGTTGATGGCAGTGATGAGGTTCATAATGGCCTCGGTGTTCAGGGCATCGGAGGTGCCGGTAATGCCCTCCTCCCCATCAAACCCGGCAGAAACAGGGTCGGTGACGGCAGAGTAGACCACAGGGATGTCGGTATCTTCCACAGCGGCCAGCATGGTGGCGGCGGTGGGGGTGGCCACGGCCACAATGACATCTACCTGGTCGGCCACGAGGTCTGCACCGATCTGGTTCAGGTTGGACTGGTCAGCCTGGGCGTTGGCGTAGTAATCGGCATAGTCGAAGGTCACGCCCTTCTCCGCGCCCACCTCATCCAAACGGCTCTCAACAGAGGCCACGATCTGGTTCAGGGAAGCATGATCCACATAGTTGACGATGCCCACCTTAAAGGTCTGGCCTGCTTCAGAAGCGGCGGCAGCGGAACCGGCAGCGCTGGAAGCGGTGCTGGATGCTGCGGCAGAAGAGCCGGAGGAGCCGCAGCCGGTCAGGCCCAGTGCGGATACGACAGCGGCTGCGGCGGCAGCCTTCAGGAAGCTGCGGCGGGAGATCATGTTCATGGTTTTCATAGCGGTTGCTCCTTTCCCGGAGCGGGCGGCCCAAAAATAAATAAAACCCGCTCCACCTGCGGAACGGGTAAAATAAAAACGGCCCCGTCCCTGTGTGTTCATCCACAAGGACAGAGTCGAGAAATTCGAATCTGCGGTGCCACCTTGCTTGCTCCGCTCGTCTTTCCACCATGGAAAACTGCAGGAGCCCCTCAACGGAGAGCCAACACTCCCCTGCCCTGTAACGGAGGCTTCCGTCCCAAGCTACTAAAGGCACTGCCCTGTTCGCCCGGCCCTCGGCGGCCCACGAACTCTGCCCCGCTCTCTGCCCGTTTTCACCATTCGGGCTCACTGTAAGTGCGCTTGCAGGTTCTCTTCCGCCTCATCGGTTTGTTGATTGCATTATACGCTTTATTTTCATAAAGTCAAGAGGGAATTTTTCATTTTTTCGGCCGCAAAGATGAAATGCTTCTTGGATGCCCCGCATCAGCCTTCCTGCCCGGATCTCCCCGGTGCAGCCCGGGCAGCTCTGCCGGGGCAAAAGAAGCCTTCTTCCTGCCATGGGTCATACTTTCTCTCCGCTCCGGGACGCATTTCCACTTTCAGTATCCCCGTTGCTGCGCACAAAGTTCATGGTTCCGGCCACAGGTTCCAGAATATTTTTATCCTTTTCCCAAGTTTTGCCCTAAATTCTCTTCAAAGGGCTTGACAGAAAAATGTTTTTTGCGATAAACTAATTCTATGAAATATTTTCGTTGTATCCAACGATGTCAAACATGCAACTCGGAGAGGACACTACCACCATGTCGATGACCCTGAATCCCGTCAACGAAGCCGCTTTTCAGAAAGCTGTACAGTCTCTGGAGACCCTGAACCGGGCCGCCGTGTTCCATCCCACCGGCACCGGCAAAAGCTGTATTGCCTGGAAGGTGGTGGAGGCTCACCCCCAGACTACCTTTTTCTGGCTGGTGGCCGGTGCACAGCGTCTGGCCCTGCGGCAGGCAGAGCTGACACGCTACAACGGCGGCACCCTGCCCGGCAATGTCCGCTTCTGTGATTGCGAAAAGCTGGCCGCCGCCACCCCGGAGCAGTGGGTGCGGCTGGGGGAGCAGAAACCCGGCTGCATCGTGCTGGACTGCTACCATGAGTTGAGCGCCGTGTGTTGGGCACAGTCGGTGCAGAAGCTGCTGCGGATGTGCCCCCAGGCAAAGGTGCTGGGGCTGGGTGTTCCCAACGGTGCCCCCGTCTGCGCCGCCGCGCAGGAGCTGTTTGCCGACTGCATCGTCTCCCACATGACTGTGGCCGAGGCCATGGCCGCCGGGACCATGCCGGTGCCCTCAGCCTATGCGGCCCTGCTCTGGCCTCAGGAGGAGGAGCTGGCCACCCTGCGCGCCCGGATCAAAAACCTGTGTATGCCCAAGGGCGACACCTCCCTGCGCGTTCAATATGAAGAGCTGAGCTGGTCTCTGCGTCAGGTGGAGAACCTGACCGTTCTGCTGCCCCGCCTGCTCAGCGATACCAGCGGCCATTATCTGGTCCTGTTTGAATCCGCCGCCTATCAGGAAAAGCTGGGCACGGAGCTGGAACAGCTGCTGCGCACTGTGGACCCTGCCGTCCGCTTTTACGCTGCAGATCACGCCTGCTTTGCGGATTCTGCTGCTGTTGAGACTTTCCTCTCCGATACGGCCCCCGGCCCCAAGGTCCTGCTCTGCGTCAACGCGCCGGGAGTCCAGCAGCCACTGGAGGGGCTGGCCGGGGTCATTCTGGTGCGCCAATCCAGCCTGATGTCCACCTTCAAGCAGATGCTCTGCCGCGCGCTGGTGGCTGCAGGCAGCCGCAGCGTGCCGGTGTTCGACCTTGTGGCGCAGTTCGAGGGGCTGGGCAACGGCCGCACCCTGCAGCGTGACTGCACCGAGGCCATGACCAGGGCCGGCAGCAAAACGCCGGGCTTCCGGCAGGAGCGCCCCATGCAGCAGACCTACCGCCTGTATGGCAAGCTGCGCCGGGAGATGGAGGCCCGCTGGGAGGTGCTGTGCCAGGCTGCCGCCGATGCCGCCGCCAAAGAGGGCACCCTGGAGCTGCCCCGGAGCTATACCATCCACAGCGGCGTGCCCGTGGGCAAGTGGCTCGAGCTCCAGCGGCAGGTACAGGCCGGGCAGCGCCCCGGCCGCCTGACGGCTGAACAGGCCGCCAAGCTGGAAAAACTGGGCATCCGCTGGAACCACCGGCTGGAAGCTGCCTGGGAAAAGGGCTTTGCCTCCGCACAGAAATACCGCACCGAGCACGGCGACCTTCTGGTGCCGGTGCGCTACCGCGATAAAAATGATTTTGCACTGGGCGAATGGATCGTCTACAACCGCCAGCGCTATCTGGGCGGCAACCTGACCCAGAACCGCATCGAGCGGCTGGAAGCCATCGGCATGGTGTGGAGCACCTCCAACGATCTGTGGGAGCAGAACTATGCCGCCGCCACCCAGTATTATCTGGAACACGGCGATCTGGAAGTACCCATCAAGTACGAAACGCCCTCCGGCTTCGGTCTGGGGGTCTGGCTGGGGGCCCAGCGCGCCGCTCACAAGGCAGGCGAGCTGCCTCAGGAGCAGGTGGAGCGGCTGGACGCTCTGGGCATGGACTGGACCAACCGCAACGACCGCAAGTGGATGTCCCTGTACGATGTTGCCGCCGCCTACTACCATGAGCACGGCAACCTGAACGTCCCCTCGGAGTATGTCACGCCGGACGGAGTATTGCTGGGCAAGTGGGTGGCGCGCCAGCGCTATGCCTACCTGAACCCGGACCGCTCCAGCGCCCGGGTCACCCCTGAGCGCAAGGCCCTGCTGGACAAGCTGGGCATGGTGTGGGAAAAGTACGACCCCTGGCAGGAGCGCTATGATCTGGCTCTGGCCTACAAGACAGAGCACGGCGATCTGGAGATTCCCTCTGTCTACAAGACCGCGGACGGCGTTTGGCTGGGCAGCTGGGTCAACCGCCAGCGGCAGGCCCTGAACTCCGGCAGCAGTGCCCTGAGCAGTGAGCGCCGCAAGCTGCTGCGCACCCTGTTCAAGGGCGAGCGCCGCCCCAGTGATCCCGCTGCTGACCACGGCACCGTGCGCGAGGCCAACTGGGAGCGGAACTTCCGCAGTGCCGCCCGTTACGCCCGCAAATACAAACACCTGCTGGTCCCCGCCAGCTATGTGGACAGCGATGGTGTCCGGCTGGGCGTGTGGATCTCCAACCTGCGTGCAGCCCGCAAGAACCGCCCGGATTCCTATCAGGTCACGCTCGCCCACATCAAAAAGCTGAACAGCATCGGCATGGTGTGGGATGCCCGGGATGCCAAGTGGGGAACTGCCTATCAGCAGGCAAAGGCCTACTACAAGGCCCACGGCAACCTCCACGCCGCCGCCAACTACAAATCCGACGAAACCGGCTTCTGCCTGGGCGACTGGCTCCGCCGGATGCGGGAGTGGGATACCACCCACGACCCCAAGCTCACCCCTGAGCGCCGCGCAATGCTGGATAAGATCGGGATGGAGTGGAGCGAATAAGAGAAAAGAGCCACCGGTTTTTGCCGGTGGCTTTTCTGATGCAGATTACAGCTGATCCAGCTCCTGCTGCAGCTGGGCCAGCGCATTGCGGATGGGCAGATGCTGGGGGCAGGCCGCCTCGCACTTGCCGCAGCGGACGCAGTGGCTGGCCTTTTCGGCATCGGGGAAGTAGGCTTCCCACTGGTGCTTGATGGCCTCAGGCTGGCCGAACATCCCCAGCTTGTTCCAGATGCTGAAGTTGTCCGGGATGTCCACCCCCATGGGGCAGGGCATACAGTACCGGCAGCCGGTGCAGCCGATCTTGATGCGGCTGTGCAGGAAGGCGGCGGTCTGCTCCACCGCGGCGGTCTCTGCAGCGGTCAGCGGCTCAAAGCGGGCAAAGGTGGCCAGGTTATCCGTGAGCTGATCCTCGGCGCTCATGCCCGAGAGGATGACATGGACGTTCCGGTGGCTGCCCACCCAGCGCAGGGCCCAGGAGGCATCCGAGGCCTCGGGCCGCAGGGCCTTGAGGGGTGCTTCGGCCTCCGGGGGCAGGTTGGCCAGCGTGCCGCCCTTGATGGGCTCCATGATGATGAGGGGGATGTTCAGCTCCTCGGTCAGCTGATAGCCGCGGTCACCCGAGATCTCCTCGGCACGGTCATCGGTGTCCAGATAATTATACTGCAGCTGGCAGAAATCCCAGGGCTGATCCCGCAGGATGTGCTCAAGGCCCGCCGCGTTGTCGTGGCAGGAGAAGCCGAAGCTGCGGATGCGGCCCAGCTTTTTCTGCTCCCACAGCCAGTCCACGATGCCCATTTCCTTGGCCCGGTCGTACCGGGCAACGTGCAGGGAGTGCAGCAGGTAGAAGTCGATGTACTCCACGCCCAGCCGCCGGAGCTGCTCTTCAAAGATATGCTGGGCCTCCTCCAGGCTCCCGCACTGCCACAGCGGCATCTTGGTGGCCAGATAAAAGCTCTCCCGGGGCCACTTTGCAATGACCCTGCCCACAAAGGGCTCGCTCTGGCCGCCGTGGTAAGGGTAGGCGGTGTCAAAATAGTTCACGCCTGCATCCCGCGCGGCGTTCAGCAGCGCTTCGGCCCGGGGCTCGTCAATGGCTCCCTCCGGTGTGGTGGGGAACCGCATACAGCCATAGCCCAGCAGGGAGGTGCGGATGCTCTCCCCTGCGCTGTTCTGCTTTTTCCATGCTCTGTATTCCATCTCTTTTGTGCAGCTGGCTGCCGTGTTCCAGCCGCTCCTCCTTTTGCCCCCAGTATACCGGAAAAATCCCGCGCTGACAAGAAAGATGTTCCGCTTCTTGTTCTGCCGCCGGAAATATGGTATACTTATAATCCAAATTTTATCATGTTATCAACTAAATCAGATAGCGCTAAGGAGTATCATGGAACCTTTCAACACCCCTTTGAAGATCAGGGAGATCTCCCTGCCCCACCGTGCAGTGTTCGGCCCCATGGCGGGCTTTACCGATGCCCCGGCCCGGCGGCTGATGGCCCAGCACGGAGCCGGTTTTACCGTCAGTGAGATGGTGTCCAGCCGGGCGCTGGTATACGGCGACCACAAAACCGTCAGCCTGCTCAAGGCCGAACCCAACGGTGCCCCCTACGGCGTGCAGATCTTTGGCGAAGTGCCCGAGATCATGGGGCAGGCCGCTGCCGCCGTGGAGCAGTACGCGTTCGATTTTCTGGACATCAACATGGGCTGTCCGGCCCCCAAGATCGTCTCGGGCGGGGCGGGCAGCAAGCTGATGCTTGACCCCGACCGCTGCGGCCGTATTGTGGAGGAAGTGGTCAAAAACACCTCCCGCCCCGTCACCGTGAAGATGCGCAAGGGCTGGGACGCGGAGCACGTCACGGCCGTGGAATGCGCCAAAGCCTGTGAGCAGGCGGGCGCGGTGCTCATCGCCGTCCACGCCCGCACCCGGGAGCAGATGTACACCCCGGGCATCGACCCGTCCATCATTGCGGCGGTGAAGGATGCCGTCCATGTTCCCGTGCTGGGCAACGGCGATATCCGCACCGCCGAGGATGCTGTGCGGATGGTGGAGGAGACCGGCTGCGACGGCGTGATGATCGCCCGGGCCGCCCTGGGCGACCCCTGGCTTTTTGAGCGGGTGAACGCCGCGCTGGAGGGCCTGCCCGCCCCCAAGGAGCCGAACCTGCAGGCCCGGATGAACGCCCTGCGCCGGCAGGTGGAGGAGATGGTGGAGCAGAAGGGCGAGTTCGTTGCCATGCCCCAGGCCCGGGCCCAGACCATGCACTACATGAAGGGCCTGAAGGGGGCCGCCAGCCTGCGGCGCTACTGCTGTGAGCTGAGCCGCCTTTCTGACCTCGACACCCTCATCGACGCGGTGTTCGAGCAGCAGCGCAGGGCCGCGCAGGACCCTGATGACACCCGCGAGGTGCCGTTCCCGTAAGCGGGAAATTTCCGATACTGAAAAGAGGACTGACGCATGACTGCATTTCATTCTTCGCCCCGGATGCTGGGGCAGAAGCAGGACAAGTTCTGGCTCACCGTGGGGCTCTGCGCCCTGACAGCCGCCCTCATCTTCCTGCCGTTCTATCTGCTGGACGGCGGCTTTTTCCACTATGCAGGCGATTTCAACAGCCAGCAGATCAGCTTTTACCGCTACATGAACGGCTTTCTCAAGGGGGCAGGCTACCCCGCCGGATACGGAGGCGTGAAGAACACCTTTTCCTGGGCAACTGACCTGGGCAGCGGAACCATGAACGCCTATTCGTTCTACCTGTACGGCTCCCCCTTCTTCTGGTTTTCCCTGCTCTTCCCGCAGAACTGGCTCCCCTACCTCATGGTGCCGCTGCTGGTGCTCAAGTTCGCGGTGGCGGGCGGCGGCGCGTATCTGTACCTGCGCCGCTACGTCAAAGACCCGAACTTTGCGGTGCTGGGTGCGGCCCTCTACGCCTTTTCGGGCTGGGGGCTGTACAACATCTTCTTCAACCACTTCATCGATGTGCTGGCCCTCTTCCCCTGGATGCTCTGGGCACTGGATGAGACCATCTACGAACACCGCCACGGGTGGTTTGCCTTCTGGGTGGCGGTGAACCTGCTCAACAACTACTTTTTCTTTGTGGGGCAGGTGCTCTTCCTTGTCATCTACTTCGTCTGCAAGCTCTCCGCCGGGGAGTTCCGGCTCACGCCCCGCCTCTTCGGTCAGCTGGCCTTTGAGAGCCTGCTGGGCGTGGCACTGGGCTTTGTGGTGCTCTGGCCCACTGTCCTCAGCGTGCTGCAGAACCCGCGCACCATCGATCTTTCCTCCGGCTGGGGCTTTCTGACCTATTCCAAGCCCCAGCAGTATCTGGCCATCCTGCTGAGCTGGGTGCTGCCCCCGGATTCCCCCTATATGACCTCCATCTGGTCTGAGGGCATCATCAAATGGACCAGCATGACAGCCTATCTGCCCCTGTGCAGTCTGGCCGGTGTGGTGGCCTACTGGCGTGCCCGGCAGGGCGACAGCAAAAAGCGGATCATTGCCGTCTGCATGGTATTTGCGCTGGTGCCCATCCTGAACAGCGCGTTCTACGCCCTCAATTCCAGCTACTATGCCCGGTGGTTCTACATGCCGGTGCTCATCCTTGCTGCCATGACGGTGAGCGCGTGGGAGGACCCCAGCCTCGACCTCGCCCGCCCCGCCCGGAGCATTGCCTTTGTGATGATTGCCACGCTGGCCTTTGCACTGGTGCCCGTGCAGGATGCCACCACCAAGGAGTGGAGCCTAGGCGTGCTGCAGAATCCGGGCCAGTACTGCGCCGTGCTCGCCTTTGGTCTGAGCGGGCTGGCCGTCTACCATTGCATCTGCAGGCGCTGGCAGCAGCGCAGGGTCTTTGCCCGCCGCCTGCTGGCCGGTGTGCTGGCGTTCAGCTGCCTGTTCGGCATCGTCCACATCGGCATTGGCAAGTTCGGCCAGTGGAACACCGACAGTGACCTTGTGGAGCAGTACATCAACGCGCTGGCCCTGAAGGAGGATCTGCCCGAGGGTGACTGGCGCATTGACACCTACAAGACCCACGACAATCTGGGCCTGTGGCTGGACAAGAGCTGCCTGCAATATTTCGGCAGCACGGCGGCCCCCAGCATCCTCAGCTTTTACCCGGCCCTGGGCGTCAAGCGGGATGTGCGCAGTGAGCCGGACATCTCCGACTATGCCCTGCGGGGCCTGCTGAGTGTGGAATATCTCATCACCACGCCGGAAAAGCAGGCGGATTTTGAGAGCCAGGCCGACGACGGCTGGGCCTATTATGACGAGCTGGACGGTTTTGTGCTGTACAAGAATAAAAATTACGTTCCCATGGGCTTTGCCTACGATTACTATGTGACCGAGGAGACCTACGGGCAGGTGAACAAGAACTCCCGTGCCAACCTGCTGATGCGGGCACTGGTGTTCAGCGATGAGGACGCTGCCGTTTACGGCAAATACCTCGCCGAGCTGCCCACCGAAAAGCAGAGCGAGCTGACCTATGAAGCCTATGTGCAGGACTGCAACGACCGCCGCGCCCAGGCGTGCAGCATGTTCCAGATGAACAATGCCGGCTTCCACGCGGAGATCACGCTGGAGAATGCAAACCTCGTGTTCTTCTCGGTGCCCTACGATGACGGCTTCACGGCCTATGTCAATGGGGAGCAGACCGACATTGTGCGGGTGGATGACGGTATGATGGCGGTGTTGTGCCCGGCGGGCACCAGCAGCATCGACTTTGTGTATCAGGCCGACGGCCTTGCCCTGAGCCGCACGGTGGCGCTGGCCGCCCTGCCGGTGTGGCTGGTGTACACGGCATACTTTGTGTGGCGCAAGCGTAAAAAGAGCAAAGTGTGACTTTGCCGGAAACCTGCAAAAAAATTTTTGCATTGCCTCTTGACTTTACGCAGATAAAGTGTATAATGCAATCAAACCGATGAGGCGGAAGAGAACCTGCACAGCGCATCTGCAGTGAGCCCGGACAGTGAAAACGGGCGAGAGCGGGGCAGAGTTTCGTGGGCCGCCGAGGGCCGGGCAAACGGGAAAGTTCCCCAGTAGCTTGGGACGGAAGCCTCCGTTACAGGGCAGGGGAGTGTTGGCTCTCCGTGAGAGGCTCTGCGTTCACAGCAGGGCAAGCAAGGTGGCACCGCAGAATCGTATTTTACCGATCCTGTCCTTGTGGATAACACACAGGGACAGGGTCGTTTTTATTTTGGAAAGACCCGTCCCGCAAAGGGAGCGGGTCTTTTTTATGCCGCCCGCTCCGGGAAAGGAGCAACCGCTATGAAAACCATGAACATGATCTCCC
>ERZ780195.2573-NODE-2573-length-12103-cov-16.458416_pt1 | contig 12103 bp, 12 predicted proteins | sample MGYA00511017_ERZ780195 | MGnify/ENA primary metagenome ERZ780195 (study PRJEB29588, sample SAMEA2159974) | human gut metagenome | biome: human gut; feature: human-associated habitat; material: faeces | place: Denmark | collected 2008/2010 ...
CCGGGCCTGCCAAGGCAGACTTCGGCACCCCGGCGGCTGCCTGGCAGAAGAATGAACTGGGCTACTACTTTAATGAGAGCGGCGAGGCTATGCCTGCCGCCGTGCTGAAAGGCATTGATGTATCGAAATATCAGGGCGCGGTCGATTGGGAAAAGGCCAAGAGCAACGGCGTCGACTTCGCCATCATCCGCTGCGGCCGCGGCAGCGACCTGACCGCGCAGGACGACACGAAGTGGGCTGTCAACACCGCCGCATGCGAGCGGCTCGGCATCCCGTACGGCGTGTATCTGTACTCCCTCGCACGGACCGACGCGGACGCACGCAGCGAGGCTGCGCACGCTCTGCGCCTGCTCGACGGCAAGCACCCGCAGCTGCCGGTGTACATTGACCTGGAGGACAGCGGCATCCGCGACAACTGCACGAAGGCCGAGGTCCTGCGCCACGTGACCATCTTCTGCGAGACGCTGCAGGCCGCGGGCTATTCGGTCGGCGTTTACGCCAACCGCTACTGGTGGACGACCACGCTGGATGACCCCACCTATGACCGATGGGACCGCTGGCTCGCCGTCTGGGCAGCCGAGACCGGCTACGGCGGCAGCTACAGCACATGGCAGACCTGCAACACCGGCCGCATCCCCGGCATCCAGGCGAACGTAGACATTGACCTACGGTATGGCGCGTCGCTGCGCGCGGACCACACGCATGATTATCAGATCACGGAGCACATCGCGCTGACGTGCACGGACTTTGGCCGGAACGTCTACACGTGCAGCGGCTGCGGCGCATCCGTGACCCAGCCCCTGCGCCCGCTCGGCGGTGAGCACACCTGGGACGGCGGAACGGTGGTCAAACAGGCGAGCTGTGCGGGCGACGGTGTGCTGCGCTATACGTGCACGCGCTGCGGCACAGCCAGAACGGAGACCATCCCCGCACCGCCCTGCTCCAGCAAAGGCCTGACGGACGTCCCGGCGCCCGACAACTGGGCGCATCCGGGCATTGACTTCTGCGTGCGCGGCGGGCTGATGTCCGGCGTCGGTGGCGGCCGCTTTGCCCCGAAGGCCACGACCACACGCGCGCAGGTCGTGCAGATCCTCTATAATCTTGCGGGCGAGCCGAAGGCCACCGGCACCATACCGTTTACGGATCTGACACAGGACTGGTACAAGGACGCAGTTCTCTGGGCCTATCAGACCGGCGTCGTGGTCGGGACGAGCGAGACGACCTTCGCGCCCGACGCGCCGGTAACGCGTGAACAGCTCGCCGTTCTGCTCATGGAATATGCAAGCCGGGTCCTGAAGCTGGCGCGCACGTGGACGCCCGCGGACCTGAGCCGCTTCCCGGACAGCGGCAGCGTATCCGGCTGGGCGCGGGACGCGCTGGCGGATGCGGTCGCGCTCGGGCTGATCTCCGGTACGGACGACGGCAGCGGCACCGCCCGGCTGAGTCCGCAGGGCAGCGCCACGCGCGAGCAGACCGCCGCCATCCTGACAGCGTTTTGCGAAAACATAAATAAGAAATAATGCAAAAACGGCCCTTCGCACATGCGAAGGGCCGCTTTTTATCCGATAACCGCTTCAGCCGATGCCGCCGAGTGCCGCGCCGGCGACGAGCGCCACAAGCACGCTCGCGCAGTAGACATACTTGCACAGCGGATAGTACCAGCCGCCGATGGGCTTGCGCGCGCCGAGGTTAACGCTCTCGAGCACGAGCTTCTTGCCGCCAATCCAGAAGAACATGACCGCTGCGAGCAGTGCGCCCAGCGGGCAGATATAAATGGACACGACGTCCATCCACTGCGACACGATGGCTTGAATGCACAGCGCGACGGCAAGCCCGATCACATGGATCACCGCCGTGGCCGGCACGCGCTTGAGGCCGAACCGCTCCTGCAGGGACGCGACCGGAGCCTCATAGAGGTTGATGATCGACGTGACGCCCGCGAAGGCCACGCAGACGAAAAACACCATCGCCACGATGCGGCCGCCCGCCATACCGTTCATGACATGGACGAGGTAGATGAACATCAGGCCGGGGCCGCCGGCGTCGAGCTGCGCGCCGCCCGCCGCCATTGCGGGTATGATGACGAACGCCGCCAGCAGCGCCGCGATCGTATCAAAGAGCGCCACATTGCGCGCCGAGCTCGGGATGCACTCGCTCCTGCTGAGGTAAGAGCCGTAGATAACGCTGCCGTTGCCCGCAACGGACAGCGAGAAAAACGCCTGACCGAACGCATAGATCCAGACGTAGGGATCGAGCAGGCCCTCGGGCTTGATCGTGAAGATGTACCGATAGCCGTCCGACGCACCGGGCAGCGTGGCCACATAGATGCCCAGCCCCACAAACAGCAAAAACAAAATCGGCATCATAATCTTATTCGCCTTTTCAATTCCGCCGGCGATGCCGAAGGACATGATGACAAAGCTCACCGCGACTGCGACCACGACCCAGACATTCGCGCCCCACGCGCTGGCGGTAGCGTTGAAGCTGCCGACGATTCCGTCCATGTCCTGCCCCATGGCGGACAGGCCGCCGTCAAACGCCAGGAACGTATACTTGAAGATCCAGCCCATGACGCAGGTGTAGCCGATGGCCAGCGCCAGAGAGCCGAGCACCGGGATATAACCGACCAGTTCGCCGGGCCGGCGCTTGCCCCAGCGCGCCTCGGTGCACATGCCGAAAGCGTCAACCGGCCCCGCGCCGGCTGCGCGGCCGAGCGCGAACTCCCCGATGACGCCGGTGGAGCCGATGAGAATGACAAACAGAAAATACGGCAGCAGGAAGGTCATGCCGCCCCACTTGGACACCAGCGTCGGAAAGCGCCAGATGTTGCCCATGCCGACGGCCGAGCCGATGCAGGCAATGATGAAGCCGCCGCGGCTGCGAAAGCCGTCGCGTTTGCTGACGTTGGCGTCGTTACCCATAATGTTGTTTCCTTTCACGCACTCAGGCACAAATTGGTTTGATTATACCGCAAAAGTGCGCGCGCCGCAACTGTTGTTTACGAATCCCGCTTGACTTCGCAAGCTATCTGCCCCACCTTTCTCCTTGATCACCATTTCCAGAGCCCCCGCTGCCACGGCCTGCTGCACAAGAGACTGCGCGCGAAAGTATAACTGAGCTGCAGCGAAATTAAAAACGCTGCAGCCCTTTTGATAGTACCTAAACGACACGCCTGATTGCGTGTACATGTAAATTTATTTTTTTGTCTTGTTATACTCGCGAATGCATCTGGGAGCAAGCATCTGGTGTGGCGGACAAATCGTAGTGGGATTCTGGTACGCCGCTTGAGTAAACGCCATCATGTAGTTGCGCAAATCATCCATCGGTACGATCTCATCGACCATGCCTAGTTTCGCCGCAAACTTTGGGCGGGACTTGCTATAATAAGCGTTGATGAGCTCGTTCATGTTCTCAATGATGTCATCCAGCGGCTGGCCAGCCTTGTTCGCCTTGACGAGCTGACGGACATACATCGCCGCAGCTGCCGTCTCACCATGCATGACATAGTATTCGCAGGTGGACGTAGCGAGACTGAACGGATTGTTTTTTTCGCACTGCGGGCCGCCGAGAACATAGTGCGCCGCTGCGCTGCCCTTGCGCAGCGTAATCTCAAGAAACGGCGTTTCACCGTTCTGAATAGAGTAGATCAGCGACTGGCCGAGACCGAGAAGCTCTGCCTGCTCTGCAATATCGTCCACATCAATACCGCTGCTGTCCTGAAGCCAGATCATCGGAATCCGGTCTCTCTCGCAGAGCATCACAAACTCACTCATCTTGATGAGGCCCTGACGATAGAGCTTGCCGCCAACACCAACTGCATTCGCACCGCGATACTCAGGATAGTTCATAAAGAACCCCTGCTTATTGGCGACGATACCTACAAGCAAACCATCCAAGCGCGCGATGCCACAGACCACTTCCGGGCCATAGTCAGGCTTGTATTCATCAAACTGGCTCGCGTCGGTAAGGCGGGAGATGACCTGATAAATATCATAGGTGCGCTTAGGATTCATGGGAATGATACTGTACAGATCATCCGCCGGAAAAGCGGGCTCCATCGGAGGCGCGACCCGGAAAAACTCAAGATCAAAACCCGGAATGTAGCTCATGTATTTGCGCAGTGTATCGGCAACGGAGACATCATCCTCACAGACCTCTCTGAAAAAGCCGGTAACATCATGGTGTGTCTTTACACCGCCGGGCGCTGGCGTTTTGGCGCCTGACTGAGCATGAATGAGTGCCAGCGCACTCTCCTCGTCGACATAGCCCTTGGGATTCATACCGGAGAGGATACCGGCGCCACCGACCGCCATATTGGCGTCTTTCTGTGCGACAAGAACAGCCGGACTGATGGAGTGATAGCCGCCGCCGGCGGGATTCGTGCCGAAAATGCCGACAAGCACCGGAATACCAAGCTGCGCGAGCTCCGCATTGCGATAGAAAGACGCGCCTCCGCCACGACGGCCGGGAAACAGGAGCTCCTGTTGGTCAAGCTCAACGCCGGAGCAGTTGAGCAGATAAATAAGGGGGATGCGCAGTATTTTTGCAGTATCCGCAGCCTTGAGCAGGTTTTCCGCCTGACCGGGAACCCATGCGCCGGCTCGTTTCTTGTTGTCGGATGCCACGACAACAGCCCACTTACCCGCAACGCGGCCAATTCCTTTCACTACGCTGGTTGAGCCGCTTTCGTTGTCGTTGGGGTTATAAAGACTGTTGAGCGGGCACCACGTACCATCGTCAACCAGCGCCTCAATACGCTGCATCGCGGTAAGCTGCCCCTTTTCGTTGAGCGATTCATCGCTGCGTCCGGCAGCCAGTGCGTCCGCTATAAGCTGCTTGATCTCATCTTCAACCTTGAGAATCTCGTCGCGGTTTTCTTCGTTCTCGCCGGCAAGCGGTTTTCCAATTGTGGGCATATCCTGAAAATATCTAGGCATGGAATATCCGTATGTGTTCATAACATTCTCCAATCTGTTTCGTATAAACCGTGTATGATTATCAGACGATACCCTTTTCCTTATATTCTTTGACAATCTCCTCGCTCAGTCCGGCAAACTCACCATATACGGAAACATTGTCCTCGCCAAGTGTGGGGGCCGGCTTTGTGATGCGGGGTTTCGTCTCCATTAGCTTTACCGCATCACCGTTGACGTGCATATCACCGATGACAGGATGGTGGACAATCGGGAACATATTGCGGTCCTTGACAATATGCTCATCCTTGACGATTTGACTCACATCATAGACCGGACCGGAGGGCACGCCATTGGCAAGGCAACAGTCAACAATCTCGCTGACAGTGTAATCCTTTCCCCATGCCTCAATATCCGTCTTGAGTTCCTCAAAGTGCGCAACTCTCGTCACATTATCAATGTAGCGCATATCACTGATCCACTCCGGCTTCTTCGCAACATCATTTGCGAATCTTTCAAAGAGGTGCTGGTTGCCACATGCAATGATAACGAGCCCGTCTTTTGCCTGATATGCGTTGTATGGTGCAGTAGCGGGATTGGCGTTCCCCTCCCGTTCAGGCACAACACCGGAATACCAGTATCTTGTAAACACATTTTCAAGACTAACAACAACTGCGTCAACAAGAGACACATCCACTCTCTGACCGTGACCGATAATGGTACGGGCATGGAGCGCCGCGAGGATACCGATCGTAAGATTCAAGCCGCCGAGCATGTCACCCATGGCGTTGCCTGCCTTGACAGGGCCGCTCTCCTTGGTGCCAGTCACACTCATAAGTCCGCCCATCGCCTGACCAAGAATGTCATAGCCCGGACGCTGAGAATAACGGCCGTAACAGCCGTAGCCGGAAACTGCGGCATAAATAATCTGATCGTTGACCTCTTTGAGCACGTCGTAACCAATGCCAAGCCTGTCCATAACACCGGGACGATAGTTTTCAACCACTACATCCGCCTTCTTGACCATCTCAAGGAACAGCGCTTTTCCTTCGGGGGCCTTGAGGTTGAGCGTTACGCCTTCCTTGCTGCGGTTGTGCATGGCAAAATATGCGCTCTCGCCGTTAACATACGGACCATATGCACGGCTGTCATCACCGCCCTTTGGATTTTCGATCTTAATGACACGTGCGCCCATATCGCCAAGCATAGATGTGCAGAACGGACCTGCAACAACTCTTGTCAGGTCAAGGATTACTACATCTTCCAATGCGTCATGCGCATTGCCCATAATATTCATAATATATCTCCTTTGAAACTGAAACAATATCGTTTCCGGATGAATCGCATTTCAGCGAGGAAAAAAATGTGCACATTTCCTCCTCGCTGTTTTTTACTATCAGCCACCGAAAGTCAACATGAAGAAGCCGGCCGCAACAGCGGAACCGATGACACCGGCCACGTTGGGACCCATTGCGTGCATCAGCAGGAAGTTATGCGGATCGGACTCGGAGCCGACCTTCTGCGCAACACGCGCCGCCATAGGTACGGCAGAGACGCCGGCAGAACCGATCAACGGATTGATCTTGCCGTGCGTGATTACGCACAGCAGCTTGCCCAGCAGCACGCCACCAACCGTGGAGAACGAGAACGCCACAAGGCCAAGGACAACAATCGCAAGCGTCTGCACCTGGATGAAAGCTTCGCCGTTGGCGGTTGCACCGACGGAAAGACCGATCATGATGGTGACAATATTGCACAGCGCGTTTTGCGCAGTCTCGCTCAGTCGTTCAACAACACCGGACTCTTTGAAGAGGTTGCCAAGCATCAGCATACCGAGCAGCGGTGCGACATCCGGCAGAATGAGCGAGCAGAAGATGGAGACGAAGATCGGGAATACGATTTTCTCCTTCTTACTGACAGGGCGCAGCTGCTTCATTCTGATCTTGCGCTCCTTCTCCGTGGTCAGCAGCTTCATGATAGGCGGCTGGATGAGCGGGATAAGCGCCATGTAGGAGTATGCTGCGATTGCGATTGGGGCGACCAGATTCGGTGCGAGGTTATTGGCACCATATATCGCGGTCGGGCCGTCTGCACCACCAATGATGCCAATCGCCGCCGCCTGCTCCGGCGTGAAGAGGCCGGTAGCATTTGCGATCATAAACGCAATATAGATGCCAAACTGCGCTGCCGCACCGAGAATCAGGCTGATTGGGTTTGCAATCAGCGGACCGAAATCGGTCATTGCGCCGATGCACATAAAGATCAGGCAGGGGAAAAGGCTGCTCTTTACACCGCTGTACATGATTCTGATGATGCCGGACTGGTACCATGCGCCGCCGTTAACGGTCGCATCGTACATAAGGCCGGCTTCCGGCAGGTTTGCCAGAAGCATACCGAAAGCTATGGGCAACAGCAGAAGCGGCTCAAATTTCTTTTTAATGGCAAGGTAGAGCAAAACACAGGAAACGATGAGCATGACAACCTCACGCCATGTCAGCGCAGCAAATCCTGATTCAGCAAGCAGCTTGCCGAAAGCTTCAATGATTCCCATTTACAGACCTCATTCTCAAAGCGTTACCAGAACGCTTCCGCTTTCCACCATGTCACCCTTTTTGACGTTTACGGCAGACACGACGCCGGCAGTCTCAGCCTTGATCTCGATCTCCATCTTCATTGCCTCAAGCATGACGATGACCTGACCCTCTGCAACGGTGTCGCCGACATTTACGCGCACATCCAGGATACTGCCGGGCATGGGGCTGACAACCGCGCCACTGCTTGCTGCGGGCGCAGGAGCCGGTGCTGCCGCGGCTGCAGGAGCCGCTGCCGGGACGGGCGTCGGCGCCGCTGCCGGAGCAGAAGCGGGAGCCGCTGCGTAAGCAGGCGCCGCCGCATGACCGATGCTGCGGCCGGTGGAAACGCGCTCGATCTCGACTTCATAGGTCTTGCCGTTAACAATTGCTGTGTATTTCATCGTAGTGGTCCTTCCTTTTCTCTAAATCACTGCTGTTTATCCGATGTATCCGGAACGCGCTTTACGGATGTGATCATCAGCTTATCTACGGGTATTCCGGACTCCATACTCAGTGCACCCTGAAGCACCGCAACCACTTCACTCAGATCTTCCTCAACGGGGGGGACTGCCGGTGAGGAAGCTGGTGCAGCCGCGGGTGCAGACACAGGAGCACTCTGCGCACCCGTCAATTTTCCGACTATCTTTGCAATGGCAATAGTCGCCAACGCAAGCACAATCAGTACCGTGAACACAACAGTAAGCCCGGTCAGGGAGATAAGCAGACTTTCTCCGAATGACATTGCTTCCATTCTTTGTTTCATCTCGCTTTCGATTTGCGATTTTCCCGTATCGTGCCCGAATACCAGTCGGCGACGATACGACCAGTCAGCTTTTTGCATGTACAGGATACATTGCATTTTACTTATATGTAAAATCAAAAAATTATCAAAGTCGATTAGTAAATGCTTATAAATAGTCGTAATTGACAATTTATGTGTCCCCTCTCACGCTGTCTTTGGCAGTTTGTTTTCCTGTTTATAAACTGAATATGGACAAATCATGCACGACATATGAACGGCGCCCCGGACTTTTATCTCTGTCCGGGGCGCCGTTGGTTCTTCTTGTCTCATTATGTCAATGAAATGTCTGCAAAATCTATCAACTTCTGCTTTGCCCAGTCGATAAACTGCAATGCCTTCTCCTCGTTATTCTTATGTAGTTTTTCATGGTGCTGTCCTTGATGCCTCTTTTCAGTTGGCACCAAAGCTCATATACATCATTCACCGTGACATTTTTGATATTGGCTTTGATGCCGTCATGCTGATCAACAAGAATCTGTTCCTCCTGCTCCCGGAGATCTTCCAATGTTGCAGCGTATATGGTATTACGCTTTCCGAGCTTATCTGTCCAACGGTACATATAGCTGCCGGTTTTTCTCTGTACCTCTCCGGTGCGTAGCCTGACATGGCGGCTATCAAAGCGAACGGTTGTCTGCCGCTTTTCCTTCTTTTGAAACTGCATAGTCTTCACTCCTCTGCTTTCGCTTTTCTCTTGGCACCATTAAGGATACATAGAGACATCTCGTTTTCCAATGTTGCGAATCAGCCCATATCAAGCAAATCGCATACTTGACTCATACAGAATAGGCCGACTCAAGGTATTCATCGAACTTTTTCCGCTTGATCATTCTTCGGTTTCCGACCCAGATAACATAGTTGCATTCGGGCTTATCGGTCATATCCCGCAGCTTTCTCACGCCGATACCGCTATATGCGGCAGCTTCTTCAAGGCTAATGGTAATGCGCTCCCAAACAGGAACGAGATTTTCTTTTTCTGTTCGCGTCATTTATTCCGCCTCCTCGTGTTTCCGGAGATAGGTCACATATTCACTTCTGTTTCGGAACTTGTACCATCTCCAGTTGTATTCCTCCGATTTGAAAAACGCCTTACGGATCGCATCATAGAAATGCTGGATAGCTTTCATGTTGATACCGGGGGTCAGCACCAAGTCGCCGACTTTGATTGCAGCAAGGTCTTTGTGTTCTTTTCTCCACGGAGTATAGAGGAAGGGCTGTGACATCATACCGTTATAGATAGCCTCATCGATAGCTGTGTTGGGATTCAGCCACTTATATAAGCAGATGATCACTTCCTCGACTCGGACAGCGTTCAGGCCCTGCATATTCATCAGGTCGAAAACACGCATATCAAGGATCTGCTTCAGGGAACGGAAGCCCAAATCGCAAAAGTAATCAGCGACGACCCGATCATCTTTTTCGAGCCACTTTGTCGAGCTGGGGTTGATGTTTATTTTCTTGTTCATGTGAATCACTCCTACCGGGTTTTATGAGATTGCCCTCTCACTTTCTCTTTGCCGAATTTTTTTGCGAGATTCCCACAGTTTTTTGCTCGTTTCCAAGATATTTTTCGGAAGCAGAAGAATTTGGAGGAAGGCGGCATATTCTTTGGAATGAATTCTCATGCGCTATTGACAAAACTATCATCAGAATGATATAATGTGGTTGTATCATTACAATGATAACGGAGGCTTCATATTATGAGCGTCATTCAACTGCTTCATGGAACCGACCATATCATCGAGGTTCCGGATATTCATATTGGTAATCCGCACAACGACTATGGCATGGGTTTCTACTGTACCCGCGTCGATGAAATGGCTCGTGAGTGGGCCTGCAAAAAGAACACAGACGGTTTTGTCAACAGCTACGACTTTGACACGGAAGGACTGAAGGTGCTGAATCTGTTGGACGGAACGCATACGGTTCTGAACTGGATGGCTCTTCTGCTTCAGTTCCGCACCTTCAAGCTGGACTCCGAAGTTGCCGTTGATGCAAGGGACTATCTTATTGGTCACTATTCAATTGATTTAACCGGCTTCGATGTTGTGATCGGCTATCGGGCAGACGATTCCTATTTCCAGTATGCAGAGTCCTTTGTGTCCAACACCTTACCGCTCAGAAGTCTGAACAAGGCTCTAAAACTGGGCAAGCTCGGCGAGCAGACGGTTGTCATTTCTCAAAAAGGCTTTGATCGGCTGCACTTCGTGAATGCTTATCCGGTCAGCAAGAGCGTCTATTACCCCAAGTTCTTGGATAGAGATACCAAAGCGAGGGATACTTACCGTAAAGAGATCAAGAAAAGCAAGTCTTACCGGGACGACATCTTCGTGCTGGATATCTTGAGGGAGGAGATGAGCAACGATGACCCACGCATACAGCGAATCTTATTTGAATAATGCCAAGGATCGTCTTTCCTCTTTCTTCGACTATGCGATCAACGACTGCAAGCTAAAACCGGATTGGATCACAGCACTCTTCATCAATACCGGCTACGCCGAACAGTTTGAACGAGGCAACCCCGCCTATGTCGCAGGGATGTCCGGTGTTGAGCTGGCCCGTGCGGTCATCACAAAGGCATACGGTCCAAAGGAGCTGCCAGCACCAACCAACGCAGAGGACTGCTCCCCTGAATATTGGGCCGGTTGGGCAGTTGCAGAGTACCAATGGTTTACCGGCCGTCGTTTCAAGGACATCTTTGAGCGCATTCCACTTTCCAAGATCATTGGGATGTATTTCGTTTACCATGAGATGGACATTACAAGTTTCATTGACACCATGGAGGAACTCTACAAAGCTGCGGAAGGCGACTCTAATCTGAAGCGCATCCGTGAAAACCGGGGCTTATCTCAGGCAGAACTTGCAGAGCAGTCCGGCGTGAATCTGCGCAACATTCAGATGTACGAACAGCGGGTCAATGGCATTGACAAGGCGCAGGCAAACATCCTCTACAAGTTGTCCCGTGTTCTCGGCTGCAATGTTGAAGACCTGCTGGAAAATCCCATGATGTAATTTCATTCCGCACCTGCTTCGGCAGGTGCATTTTCTATGTCAAACCACTCGTGTCGTCCCAATTTGACCTACGCATTTCCCAAAATTTTCTTCAGCTTCTTCAGTGCATCATCCCTTTTTCTATAGATGCTCGTCTTGGGCATTGCGTATTTTCCCACAAGCTCCTTAACCGGTATTGGGGATTCTGTGAAGAAAAAATCCTGAATGATGGCCCGCTCTTCCGGGGCCAACATTTTCAGTGCAGTTCTGACCCGCTCAATATCCATACGCTGCATGACCGACTCCTCTACATTGCACTCTGTATCTTCGAGAACATCTTCTCCGTAAATTTCAGACTCTTGAAAGGTCATGGTGCTGTAAGACATGACTTGGAACGGTGTTTCGGCGTCTCGGCTTCGGATGTACTGCTTGCGATGGCAATCCTTTTTCAACTCTTTGCTGACTTTTTCATTGCACTCCATGAAAATGATAGAGTCGTCTTCACTACAAGCCTCAAACTTTCCAAAGACGATTTCCCGGTTCTTGCCTTCATCCGTTTCTCTCCAAGCCGCATACTGGCGATAATCCATGATCAGCCAATTGTCCTGTGCTTCAATCGTGGGGTCCTTCTTTACCAAAAATGTTCTTTTCATTACTGTGATCTCCTTTGAATTTTTGAATTTGGGTGAAAGTCAAAAATTCGGAGATCACGGATATTCAGCGATATAGCAGAGCCACTTATTTAGCATCGAAAAAGGCTTCCTTTCAGAGATTTCTCTGCCGGAAGCCCTTGGTCGGTTGTTCTTGCCGAAAAAAAGAAGCCACCG
>ERZ780195.2575-NODE-2575-length-12094-cov-3.267879_pt1 | contig 12094 bp, 8 predicted proteins | sample MGYA00511017_ERZ780195 | MGnify/ENA primary metagenome ERZ780195 (study PRJEB29588, sample SAMEA2159974) | human gut metagenome | biome: human gut; feature: human-associated habitat; material: faeces | place: Denmark | collected 2008/2010 ...
TCTCCACCGACGGCAGCTATGTCGGCGGCATTGTCGGCCGCATGGACCTCGGCTATCTGACTGCGTGTGAGACGTCGTCCTGCACCATCACGAACGAAAACGGCAGCTATACCGGCGGCATCGCCGGTCTCACCGGTGCGACAGTGCTCGGGAACTTCTCCAAGTGCACGCTCAGCGGCAAGAAGTATGTCGGCGGCATCGTCGGCTCCGGCAGCGAGGACACCTCCTCGTCAGCAGGCTCCGGCTGCACGGTGACAGATTGCCGCAGCCTCGTTGTCGTTGAGGACTGTGATCAATTTTCCGGTGCGATCTCCGGACGCGACCTCGGCGTCTTCCGTGGCAATTACTTCGTCTCCGACACGCTGCGCGGCATCGACCGCCGCAGCTTATCCGGTCAGGCCGAGCCGATGGACTACGCCGCCTTCTGTGCGCTCGGCAGCGTGCCCGAGGACTTTCTCAGCTTTACGCTGCGCTTTGTCTGCGACGGCAGAACGCTCAAAACGCTGCGCTTTGACTACGGCGACTCCTTCGATTTCTCCGTCTTCCCCAGTCTGACAGAGCAAAGCGGGAGCTATCCGGTCTGGGATCGCACCGACCTGACCGACCTGCGCTTTGATACCGTCGTCACCGCTGAGTACACCGCCTACCGCGCCTCCCTCCAAAGCGACGCGCAGCGCGCGGATGGCCGCAGCGTCTTCTTTGTCGAGGGCGAATTTAACGAAACGGACACGCTCACCGCCGCCGCGCAGACGCCCGATCCCGGCGCGTTCCCGCAGCTTGCGGATAACCGCCGCACCGCGCTTAAAAATTATTTCTCCTTCCTCTCCGAGCGGACGCTGCCCGCCATGACCGTCTACCGCTCCGTTGCCGAGCAGTGGGAGCTTTCCTTCCCGCGCGACGCGCTGGCTGAGCACACGATCCGCTATCTCCCGCCCGAGGAGGTGAGCATGGATCACTGCGCCGTCTTTGTCCGCCGGTCCGACGGAAGCTGGCAGCCGGTCGAGACGACCTCAATGGGCAGCTACCTGCTCTTCACCGCGGAGGGTGAAAACGTGCAGCTCGCCGTGCTGACCACGGCGGCCGTCTGGTGGCTCTGGGCGATCTTTCTCGTGCTGATCGCCGCTGCGGCTTTCTTCATCGTTCGCGTCGTCCATCGCAGGCGCAGGAAAAGGACCGTGAAGTCAGGCAAAAAAGAAAACGGAGCAGCCGGCTAAGGCTGCTCTTTTTCTGCTTGTCATCGGGCGAAAACTGTGCTACACTATCGAAAGAGTATGAGTAAGGTGGGATTCAGGATGGAAAACAATACCTTTAAGGGTTCCCTGTTCGGCGGCTTCAACCGTGAGGACGTCATTGACTATATCAAAAAGACCTCGGCGGAGAGCACCGCCCGCATCGAGTCGCTCGAGGGCGACATCGACAAGCTCTGTGCACAGGAGCAAGAGCTGCGCACGCAGGTCAGCACCCTGCGCGGCGAAAACGACCGCCTCACCCAAGAGCACAGCGACGCCGCGGCGGAGCGCGACACCCTGCGTGCCGCGCTGGATACAGCCAATGATGAGCTGACCGCTCTGCGTGCCGAGGCCGAAGCGCTGCGCGCGGAGAACGCTTCCCTGCGCGCGGAGAATGATAAGCTCCGCCCCATGGCCGAGCAGTATTCCACCATCAAGGAGCACCTTGCCGGCATTGAGCTCGACGCGCACCAGCGCGCCGAGGAGTACGAGCGCGGCGTCCACGAGCGGCTTGCCGCCATGATCGGCGACTGCCGCGCCCATTGCGACAGCGTGCTTTCGACGCTCGGCAACACCTGCATCAATGTGACCGGTGAGCTTCGGCGCGCTGAAAACAGCATCTCCTCCCTGCCCGCCGCCTTCAACGCGCTGCGCGCGGGTCTGGAAAAGCTGGAAGAGGACAAGTAACATTATTGCGAAAAAGGGAGCTTTGCGCCGCAGCGCAAAGCTCCCTTTTTCATTTTCTGTTTTTACTTCATGCCCTTGAGCTTCACCATCTCTTCGAGCAGCGCGACCGTCCCCTCAATGCCGAGAAGCGACGAGTCGATGCACAGGTCGTAGCTCTTGGCTTCGCCCCAGTCCTTCGAGGAATAGTAGTTATAGTACGACGCGCGGGATTTGTCCGTCTTCTTGATGCGCTCCTTCGCCTCCGCCTCGGAGATGTTGTTGCGCGCGGCCACACGCTTGATGCGGCTCTCGATCGGCGCGGAAACGAAGATGTTGATCACATCGTCACGGTCCTTGAGCGCGTAGTCCGCGCAGCGGCCGATGAGAACGCAGGGGCCCTTGTCCGCGAGCTTCTTGATGGTATCATAGGTCGCAAGATACACCTGCTGCTCGATGCTGCCCTTGGGCGTCACATGGTGCATGGTGAAGGAATACGGGTCCATCGCAATGGAATAAAGAAAGCTCTTGGGGCGCTCGTCGAAGCTGTGGAACAGCTCCTCACAAAGGCCGCTTTCCTCCGCCGCCTTCTTGAGCAGCAGATCGTCATAGTAGACGATGCCGAGCTTGTTCGCCAGCGCCGTGCCGATCTCGCGGCCGCCGCTTCCGTACTGTCTTCCAACGGTAATGACCATAAGGACTCCTCCTTTATCGCAAAACAAAATGGTGCTATGGAAAGTATAGCACCATTTTGTTTTCGGTTCAATCCTTTTTTGCGAAGCGAGTCGTTCAGATCCTGCCAAGCTCGTGCAGCAGCTTCTCCGGCGTCATCGGCCAGGAGCGCATCCACACACCGCAGGCGTCGTGAATGGCGATGCCGATGGCGGGCGCCGCGCCGTTGCAGGCGATCTCGGAGATGGACTTCGCGCCGAAGGGACCGAAGTCGTCGTTGACGTCGATCAGCACGGACTTGAAATCCTCGGGCGCTTCGCCGATCATTGGCGCGCCGTAATCCGTCAGATTCGCGTTGATGCACTTGCCGTTCTCATCCAGCTTCATATCCTCATAGAGGGTGTGGCCGATGGACTTCATCGCGGCGCCGTACATCTGGCACAGCGCGATCTCGGGATTGATGGGCGTGCCCGCGTCCTGCAGGGCGTAGAACTTCTGCACCTTGATCTCGCCGGTCCTGACGTTGACCGCCACCTGCGCGAAGTGCGCGCCGTAGGGCACGGAGGATGCGGTGGTGACGTAGCTGCCGTGCGCGACCATCTGGCCGCGGCCGTCGCCCGCGATCGCCGCGTGGGACAGCTCGCCGTAGGTGAGCGCCTTGCCGCTCGTCTTGGAATAGACCTCGCCGGGTGCGCGAACGTCCAGATCCTCGACCTTTTCGTTCATCTGCAAAGCGGCCTCTGCCAAGATCTTCTCCTTGAGCTTTTTCGCCGCCAGCAGTGAAGCGTTGCCGCTGAAGAACGTGCCGGAGGAGGCGTAAGCGCCGGTATCAAACACGCAGGAGTCGGTATCGCCGGACACGACCGTGATCTTCTCCATCGGGAGCTTGAGGACCTCCTTCACCGCCTTGGCGGAGATGGTGTCAAGACCCGTGCCAAGGTCCGCGCCGCCGCTGTTGAGAATGACCGTACCGTCCGTCTCCAGCTTGGCGATGGCCTCGGCATGGTCCAAGCCGGGCAGACCGCTGCCCTGCATGATCATGGCAAAGCCCTTGCCGATCTTCCAGTCGGGATCGTCGGAGACTTCCTTTTTGCCCCACTCGATCATGTCGCAGCCCTTGGCAATGGCCTCGTCCAGACCGCAGGAGCCGACGGGAACGACGTTGCCCTCGCGGCCCTCGCCGAGACCCTTGAGGATCTCAAGCATATAGCCCTCGCTGACATGGTTCTTTTCCACCATCGTGCGGTAGTCCACGCCCAGCTTGTCCGCCAGCTCCGCCATCGCCATCATGATGCCGTAGGTGCCCTTCGGCGTACCGTAGCCCTGATACGCGCCTGCGGGCGGCGTGTTGGTGTAAAAGACCTTCAGATCATACGCCATGTTGTCCACGGCAAAGAGCGGCAGCGTCTTGGAGCAGCTGTTCATCGGAACGGTCAGGCAGTGGTTGCCGAACGGGCCGGTGTTGGCGCAGACCTCCATAAAGAGCGCGGTGATCGTGCCGTCCTTCTTGCCGCCCATCTTCACCTTCACGCGCATGGGGTGACGAGTGGAGTTGGCGTAGAACTCCTCGGCGCGGGTGTTGCGGTAGTAGACGGGCTTGCCGGTGACCCATGCGGCGTAGCCGGTCAGATCCTCCACCAGAATGTCCTGCTTGCTGCCGTAGCCGCCGCCGACACGCTCCTTGATGACGTGGAGCTTATTTTCGGGAATGCCGCACACCCAGCTGACGATGCGGCGCACATGGTACGGCACCTGCGTGGCGCAGTTGAGCACCAGACGCCCGCTCTCGATGTGCGCATAGCAGACGTGCGGCTCGAGCGGCGTGTGCTGGATCTGGCTGGTCTGGTAGGTGCGCTCCACAATGGCGTCCGCCTCGGCGAAGCCCTTTTCCATATCGCCGATGCCGCCCTTGTTGGAGGCCGCGATGTTCCTATGGATGTCCGCGCCCAGCGGAAACTGGTAGACGACCTTGCCCTCGCGCTCGTCGCCCGCGAGCTTATTGTACTCCGCGAGGTCCGCGGGCGCGCCCGCGTTGTAGATGACCTCGCCGTTGTGGACGAGCGGCGCGCCCTCCGCCATGGCCTCCTCGACCGTGTAGACCGCGCCCTGCGGCTCATACTCGACCTTGATGAGCGCGGCGGCCTGATCGGCGATCTCCGGCGTGCGGGCGATGATGCCCGCGACGCGGTCGCCGACGTGGCGGACCTTCCTGTTGAAGAGCCGCCGGTCATGCGGAGACGGCTCGGGATTGCCCTGACCGGCCTGCATATAGTGCGTCTCCGGCGTATTGTACGCGGTAAGGATGGCGGCGACGCCGGGCAGCTTCTCCGCCTCGCTCGTGTCGATGGACTTGATGTAGGCGCTGGCAAAGGGGCTGCGGAGGACGTGCAGGCACCATGCATTCTCGGGCACCTTGTCCTCGACAAACACCGGCTCGCCGGAGACCAGCGCTGTGCCGTCGATCTTGCCGCAGGGCTTGCCGACGACCTCAAGGTTGGGTCGGAAGGACGGCGCGATCTCGCTGCGAAATTCGCCGAAGTCGCGCAGCTCGGTCGCGAGCTTGACGGCGAGATAATAATGCTCATAGCCCGCATCGCGGATAAAGATGCTCGTCAGCACATCCTTGATCTCTTCGCGGGTGGGGTTCGGCTTCTGCTCGAGCAGCCAGGTCAGAATGAGCGCGGCAGCGGGCGCGTTGTACGCGCTCTGCACGATACCCGCGGCGACCATGGCCTTCTGCACGTTGTTGAGCTCGCGCCCGTTCAGCAGGCTCTCGGCGGTGCGGATCTCCGCGCCCTCAGCCTGATAGAACAGGATGAAGTTCGCATATTTGAGCTTGCCGTTGAAGACGATGGTATCGCTGCCGGCAAAGCCCTCGGCGTCGTCGCTGTCGCGGACGCTGCGGTAACCGGCACGGTACAAAACATCACGCAGTCTTGCGGTGGGTTCGGCGCGGAGGGTCACCTCTTCGCCGTTGATCTTGCATTTCAGTTCCATCGCCCTTACCTCCCGAGTGTGAAAACAATGCCCGCCAGATACTTCTTATAGGCGGCGCTGCCGGTCAGGTCGTCGACATAGGTGACCTGCTCGGCAATGTCCGGCGTCGTGCCGTAGATAAGGCCGCTGCCCTGCACGCTCAGCGCGTAGATGCCGCCGCTCTCGGCGGCGATGAGCGTCGCGTGGCTCGACGAGGTGTTGCCGAAGCGCTTGACGGAGCCGGTACGGTCTTTATCGACCACGACATACTCGATCAGACGCTTGCAGTCGCTTTGCAGGTATTCGCCGACGGGCTTGTCCTGCTCGCCGTGCGGCGTGATGGATTTGAGCACCGCGTCCGCCGCAGTCAGCGCGGCGGCAAGATAGCTGTCGGAGCGGCGCAGGCCGAGGTTGCCGCCGACCGTCGCGCTGCTGCGCTTGGCGAAGGAGGCGCAGAAGCCGGCGGCCTCCCTAATAAATGCCGGAACGATCTCGCTCTCGATCACGTCCTGTAGAGTGCAGAGCGCACCGATATAGACCTTGCCGTCCTTCTCGGTGATGGTGTTGAAGTCGAAGCCGGTGATGTCGATGAGGTCCTTGCCCTCGGCGGCGCCGCCGAGGCGGAGGTCATCGGTGCCGCCGGCAAGATAGACCGCCGTGTCGGCGTGCTCCTTGCGGAGGTTCACGGCCTCCTGCGGGGTCCGGGGATGGTAGATCATGGCATTGCCTCCCTTTTATTCCTGAATATCCACGCGGCCGGGTGCATGGCCGGCTTCGAGCGCGTCGATGAAGAACGCGAGCATTCTGCGCGTGGTGTTTCTGCGGTATTCGGGCATGGCGTGCGGGCTGATGACCGTATTCCATGCGTCAAGGAATTCTTCCTTACAGGTGTGAAGCTCGCTGACCTTTTTGCCGATCAGCAGCTCCTCCGCTTTACGGGAGCGGGCGACCTTGGGGCCCGCTGCGCCGGAGGACGCGCGGAAGTCGACCACCACGCCGTCGCGGACGGTGGCGGCGGCGGAAAGCGTCAGCTTGGAGATGGCGTTCGCACGGCGCATACCGATCTTGCGGAAGAAAGTGTGGGTGAAGTCCTGCTTGGGGATGATGACCTTCGTGATGATCTCGTCCTCGCGCAGCGCGGTCTTTTTGGTGGCAATGATGTAGTCGTCCACGAGCATGCGGCGCTCGCCGTCCACGCTCGTGAGCACCACCTCCGCGTCCATCAGAATAAGCGGCTGGGGCATATCGCCCTTGGGGGACGCGTTGCCGATGTTGCCGCCGATGGTCGCGCTGTTGCGCAGGGCGATCGCGCCCATGCGGGACGCGGCATCCTTCAAAAGCTCGGGCGCGATGGGCGAGCGGGCGATCTCCGCCGAGGTCGTGCACGCGCCGATCTCCACGCTGCCATCCGGCAGCTCGCGGATGCCCTTGAGCTCCTTGAGATTGGTGATGATGAGAACGTCGCCCTTGAACGCGGGCGTCACGCCCGCGCCCATGCTGTTCGCGACCATCAGGTCGGAGCCGCCGGCGAGGACGGTCGCACCGGTTTCCTTGCGGATACGCAGCGCCTCCTCAAGCGTTTCGGGAATGAAGCACTTTACCTGTTCCATAAGGCCGCTCCTTTCTTCGCCGCGAGTCGGATGCACTCGACGATCAGGTCATAGCCGGTGCAGCGGCAGATGTTGCCGCTGATGCCGACGCGGATCTCCTCCTCGGTGGGATCGGGATTCTTACTCAGCAGCACATAGGTCGCCATGACCATGCCGGGGATGCAGAAGCCGCACTGCACCGCGCCGCCCTCGGCGTAGGCGTCGATGATGCACTTGCCCTTTTCCGTGTCGCGGATGCCCTCGATAGTCAAAAGCTCGCAGCCGTTGACCGCGCCGACGGGGATGATGCAGCTCGTGACCAGCTCGCCGTTTTTGATGATGGAGCAGGCTCCGCACTCGCCCTCGCCGCAGCCTTCCTTGCTGCCGGTGAGGCCGTAGTCCTCACGCAGCACGTCGAGCAGTCTTCTCAGCGGGTCGCCCTGGTAGAGCTTCTGCTCGCCGTTCAATGTAAAACGAATCTCAGTGTACATGTTTCATAGCCTCCTCAATCGCTTCCGGCGGGATGGGAATGGATGTAAAGCGTGTGTTGAGCGCGCGCTCGACCGCGTCCACATAGGCCGCGGAAGCGCCGTTGAACACCAGCTCGCCCATGCCCTTGGCTCCGTAGGGACCCCAGGGATAGGGATTTTCCTGAATGTGGTAGAACTGCTTCGGGAAATCCATCGAGGTGGGGATCACATAGTCGGACATACTCTTCTGCTTGAAGCGGCCGCCCTTGACCTCCAGCTTTTCCATCGAGCCGTAGCCGAGGGACTGGAGGATGCCGCCGTTGATCTGACCGTGGACGATCAGCTCGTCGATGGCCTTGCCGATCTCGTGAGAGGACCAGACGCCAAGCGTCTTGACCTCGTTCGTCAGCTTGTCCACCTCGACCTCAACGCAGGCAACGCCCCAGCCGTAGCCAAGGTAGGCGTCGCCGCGGAAAGTCGTCTGATCCCACGGATAGCCGTCGGGATGCTCGTACTCGACCTCGGTGGTGAAGTCGCCCTCGCTCCAGCGTTCCTTCATCTCCTGCGCGGCGCGCTCGACAAGGCGGCCGACGACCATGGTGGAGCGGGAGGCTGCGGTCGGGCCGGAGTCCACGACCTTGGAGGTGTCGGGATCGAGATACTCGATCTGATCGATGCTCACGCCGAGCGTGGCAGCGCAGATCTTGCGCAGGCTCGTTTTGAAGCCCTGCCCCATTTCGGTGGAGCCGACCTGAATGCTCACGTGGTCGCCGGTCTTGACCAGCCGCGCGTGCGCCTTGATGATGGCCTGCTCGCCGTTGCCGGTGAACGCGCCGCCGTGGTTATAGAGCGCGATGCCGATGCCCCTGCCGCAGCCGGGCTTATACTCCTTCGCCTTGCGCCAGTAATCGGACTCGCGGGTGATGACGTCCAGCATCTCGGGGAGCTTGACCTCCTCGATGATGTGACCGTTGGTCGTGGTCTCGTCACCCTTCTTGGCGAGGTACTGCATCTTGAATTCCAGCGGGTCCACGCCGAGGTGGCGCGCCAGATGGTCCAGATGCGTCTCGATGGCAAAGAGCGTCTGCGGCGCGCCGAAGCCGCGGAACGCGCAGGACGGGAACATATTCGTGCCGATGCCCTCGCCCTTGAGATAGGTATTGTCGAAGGTGTAGACGCCGTTGCCGTGGAACACGCCGCGCTGGAGCACGACGTAGGACGAGGAAAGGTACGCGCCGCAGTTATAATAGATGTGACCGTACACACCGGTGATTTTTCCGTCCTTCACCGCGGTCTTGTAGATGCACTTGGACGGATGGCGCTTGACGGAGAACTGCGTGTCCTCCTCGCGGTCAAAGACCATCTTGATGGGCTTGCGGATCTTGTTCTCCGCCACCAGCAGAGCGCCGCAGAGCACGTCGGGGAAATGCTCCTTGCCGCCGAACGCGCCGCCGGTCGTGCACTGGCGGACGATGATATCGTCGTAGGGAATGTCCAGCAGCCCCGCGATGGACTTGCGGATGTAGAATGGGCACTGGGCGGAGGCATAGAAGACGAACTTGCCGTCCTCCATATCCGCGATGGCGCTGTTGGTCTCCAGATGGACGTGCTCCTGATAGGGCGTTTCGATGGTCTCCTCAAAGACCTCGTCCGCCTCGGCGAACACCTCGTCCATCGGCCGGCCCTTTTCGCAGAACAGCTCGCACATGACGTTGCTGTTCTTCTCCGGGAACATGGGGCCGCCGACGCAGTGGATACCGTCGTCAATGGTGACGACGGGCGTCTGCTCCTCGTAGTCGATTTTGATCTGCGCCTTGATCCGCTTGAGAACGCTGCGGTCGGGGCCGACCACCAGGCCGATCGTCTCGCCGACGTAGAGGACATAGTCCTCGGCGAAGCAGCGCCAGTCCTTGGCGATCATCCACAGCTCGTTCTTGCCCTGCGCGGGAATATCCTTCGCGGAGATGAAATAGTACCCCTCCGGCAGCTCCGGCACATGAATGGCCTTGATCCTTCCGCGGGCGATGGTCGAGCGCACCATGTAGGCGTACTGCATATCGGGCAGCGTCATATCGCAGACGTAGACCGCCTCGCCCCTCGCCTTCTGCACCGCGTCCACACGGACGATGCGATCACCGATCTTCGTCGCCTGCATCGGCTTGCTGCTGTATCCTTCCGACATAAAAGACCTCCTTCAGCGTTCCCGCCTGCCGGGACGCTTCCTTCGGTAAATTTTGAACATTTTTAGGAATTCTTACAAAAACAAGATATTCTAACAAACTGTTTTCAGCGAATCAGCCTATTTTCTTGCTGTGATTTTAACACCAAACGCCCCGTTTGTACAGAGACGCCGTAGTCCTACTTTCAGAATAGCGCGTGTATTTTCCGGTTGCATTGGGGAGACTGCTTATGATAAAGTAACCATAACCGAGAAAGAGAGGTGAACTCCATGAACCAACCGCCCAGGATCGGCTGCCTTATCATGGCGGCCGGAAACGCCAGCCGCTTCGGCTCCAACAAGCTCGCCGCCAAGGTGGACGGCAAAATGCTCATCGAGCACGCGCTCGAGGCCGTCCCCCGCGAGGAATTTGCCCGCGTGACCGTCGTCACGCAGTATGACGAGGTCCTCGTGCTTGCCAGGCGCTTCGGCTTTACCGTCCTTGTCAACCCCTTCCCCGAGTGGGGCGCGAGCCACACCGTCAGGCTCGGCACCGAGGCGATGGCGGACTGTGACGCCATTCTCTATCAGGTCGCCGACCAGCCGCTGCTGCGGCGCGAGAGCGTGCGTGCGGAGGTCGAATTTTTCCGCCGGCATCCCGACCGCATCGTCGCGATGGGACACGGCGGTGTGCGCGGCAATCCGTGCATCTTCCCCGCCCGCTTCTTCCCCGAGCTGACGGCGCTCAAGGGCGACCGCGGCGGCAGCGCCGTCATTCGCCGTCATGAGGACGCGCTGACGCTCTTTGAGATCTCCCCCGACGAGCTGCGCGACGTGGACACGCCGATGGCGCTCGCCGCGCTGCGCGGCGCGAAAGAGCTCGGCATCCGCGTCCCCGAAGGGCTCGGCATATTGTGCTTTGACAATACCGAGGTCACGGAAATGGCGGAGCTTCCGATCTCCGCGGTGGATGTCGATACGTTTGAACTCGGGCGGATCGCCGCCGAAACGCTGTTCCGGCAGATGGAAAAGCCCGATTTCGGCGCGAGCCGGTCGCAGATCACGACGAAGGTGATCGAGCGCGGCTCCACCATGAAAAAATAAAGAGGGGAGGCGCTGCCGTTGAATCTTGCGGCGATCCGATTTCGCAACACCGAAGACCACATATACCCCCGCGGCAGAAACGAGCTGACCGTCTCGCTGAGCGCCGCGCGGGGTGACGTGGATAGCGTCACGCTCGTCTGGTGGCCGCGGTATGAAACGGAGCAGTCGAGCTGCCGCATACCCGTGAAGCGGGAGCTGCGCGATGCGTATCTCGATCATTACCGGGCGGTCATCCAAACGGACGGCATCTCCGCCTACACGCGCTATGCCCTGCTCTTCCGAAGCGGCGGCGAGACCGTCCGGCTCGGCAAAAACGGCTTTTCGGCGCCGGATGACGGGGAAAACTTTTTTGAATTCCTCTGGCCGAACCCGACGGATGCGTTCCGTGCGCCGGACTGGGCATCGGAGCAGGTGTATTACCAGATCTTCCCCGAACGCTTCCGAAACGGCGAGGCGTCAAACGATCCGCCCGGCGCGGAGCGCTGGGGCGCGCCGCCGACGCGGGAGAATTTCCAGGGCGGCGATCTTCGCGGTATCATCGAAAAGCTCGGGTACATCCACGATCTCGGCGCAACGTGCCTGTATCTCACGCCCATATTCAAAGCGCCGTCCAACCACAAGTACGACACTGTGGATTATTTCGACATCGATCCCGCCTTCGGCACGAAGGACGATCTCGCGGAGCTTGTCCGCAGCGCCCACAAGCTCGGGCTGCGGGTGCTGCTCGACGGCGTATTCAACCACTGCGGGTACTACTGGCCGCCGTTTCAGGATGTGGTGCGAAACGGCGAAAGCTCCGGCTATGCCTCCTGGTTTTTCCCGCAGAGCTTCCCGGTGAACGAAAAGCTGGAAAATTACGACTGCGTCGGCCACTACAAATGGATGCCGAAGATCAATCTGGCGGACGCCGGAGCGAGGGATTATTTCATCACGGTCGGCAAGTACTGGATACGCAACTTCCACATCGACGGCTGGCGGCTGGATGTGGCGGACGAAGCGCCCACGCAGTTCTGGGAGCATTTTTCCGACGCGATCAAAAAGGAAAACCCGGAAGCGCTCCTGCTCGGCGAAGCGTGGGCGGATGCGCACCGGCTGCTCGCCCCCGACCGGCTCGACAGCGCGATGAACTATCTCTTCCGGGACGCCGCCGCGGACTGGCTCGCAAAGGATCGGATATCGCCCGCGGAGCTCGATCACCGGCTCAACCGGATGCTCTCGCTCTATCCGTGGGAA
>ERZ780195.2591-NODE-2591-length-12027-cov-4.127548_pt1 | contig 12027 bp, 17 predicted proteins | sample MGYA00511017_ERZ780195 | MGnify/ENA primary metagenome ERZ780195 (study PRJEB29588, sample SAMEA2159974) | human gut metagenome | biome: human gut; feature: human-associated habitat; material: faeces | place: Denmark | collected 2008/2010 ...
CAAGCGGCAGATCCTTTGCGGCCACGCGCAAGCGGCCACCACCAAAGACAACTTCATTGGACTTGAAAGAAAACGTGCGGGTTTCGCCATCGGCCACAATACGGGCAACCACGTCAACCATGCCAGCAACCTTGTTAGCCACTTTGTCAGGCAGTCCAGCGGGCTTAATAGCCGTGATCTTATCGCCGCCCTTACGGGTAATATCCTTGCTCATATCCTCATGGGAAATAAGCACGATGTTTTCATAGTCCAGCACCATAAGCCGCTTCATGGTGTTCAAGTATTCGCCGCGCACCTTATCCCACGCCCGGAAACTATCATCGGATTCATGGGTAATACCCATCTGCTGATACATATAGACCCGGCAAGATTCATAAGTATCTTCCAGCAGGTCAACAACGATGGTCTTAAAGGTGTTCTGCTTCTTTTCCAGTTCGGAAATGGTATCTTTGAATACTTCCCATGCAAGGGTGCGCTTTGTCATGCGCCCCTCAACCTTGACGTTATCGCGGATAGGGATGTAAGGCGCGTCCACGTTCTCAACATTACCATCCGTGTTGAGCATGAGCGGATCAGGAAAAGAGTTGGCAAAAGTGGTCTTGCCGCTGAACGGTGCGCCATAAATCCACAGCTTACGCTTGTGAACCTGTTCAATGTTGCGGCGTTTGTTTTCGGGGAGAATCATAAAATCCCATCCTTTCTCACAAAAATCTTGATATTCACAGAATCGGCATAAGTACGATTCTGTTTTTGTGAACTCTGTTGTTTCGTTCACCGTCTTTATCTCAAGCAGAAATTCAATCACTTTTGAATAATCAAACTCCACTTGAACCGTTTGAACATCAACCCCGGCAAGTTCGTCTTTCAGCCGCTCCCTAAAGTCAAGAAGCGTTTCACCTTTCTTTTGCCGAATCTGGACTTTAGGAACAAAGAACAGATACAGGTTTCTAATCTTCTTGCCGGGGTTGTTCCGCTCAAAGAAGTATTTGTAAAGGTGCAACTGATTAGATTTCTTGTAACTTTGAACATTGTTTGAATATTTGAAGTCGTAGAGATCAAAATATTCAGTACCATCAACTTTGTTGATCGGCACAAGGTAATCAATGTAACCCACAAAGTCCTTGTCCATAATAGGGACTTCAAACGCACCACCGGGCGGGATTCCTGCCCTTGCCAGCGGGATAACGTGTTCCAGCTTGATAACCTCGTTAATGTGTTCATCCGTGATGATCGGATAGCTAGAACAGTATTTTTTCACCGCCGCTTCAAGGCTTTCTTCAATGCCTGTGTGCAACGCCGTTCCCAAGATCAACGGGCTGTCCGCTTCATCCGGGGGCAGGGTGTTTAGCCGCTGAAGATAGCGCATTTTGTACTTGAATGGGCATTTTTCAAAGCATTCAATACGGGAATGTGAGTATTGCACTGGATCACCCCCTCTAACAGTTTTTTGAAGTCCTCGAATCCATCGGGGTAAAGGATCACACCGATAGACCCGGCGTTGTTGATTTGGGATACCATGAACTTTTGAAGCGGGGACGGTCTGCCCGTGGGGGCTTTCAACTCCACGTCAAGGCTGATTGCATTAGCGACAAGGTGCAGATCAGGCAAGCCGGACTTAGAAAACCCGCCGCCCCAACGCTTTTCATAGTATCCAATGGGCGGAACGGGCATCCGATCAGCGGCACGGCCAAAAGGATAAATGCCTTGCTTTTCCAAATAACGCTCAAGGCGTTTTTCAAAAAGTTTTTCTTCTGCCATTGCATCACCCCAACAATAATTTGATAAGTGAATGAATTCCCCGCAAACGGTCATATCCAAGGATTTTCCCCGTTCCAGCCCAAAACTGAAACAGCTTATCATCTGACTTTCTTCTACAATGGAAATGCCCGCTTTGCTCATTTTTCAAGGTGAATTCAATGTTGTTCAACTCAAATTGCTTGATTGCGTAGTCAATCCGTTCAGAATTTTTTGCAACTCGTTCCTTATGCTTTTCCTTTGCATAAAGGTGATAGCCCCCGTCAAAGGATTCACCCGGATCGGATTCTCTGTCAGTCCTTGTCATCAGATCACCCCCTGTGAGCGAAGAACAGACACACGAACCAGCCTTGCAACAATCAGTCTACCATCTTTCAGCGTGTACAGCCTTGCGCTGTCAATGCCCCGTAATCTACGGGTTGCCGTCAGGTCTACCCAGTAGCTTTTGCCGTTGTGTTCAACCTTGCAAAACCTATGCCGCTTACTTCCAGTAGCACCGGGCGGAGACATTAAAATAACCTCATCTTCCATTAGATCACCTACTCTTTCAGATAAGGAACACGTTTGTATTTGCACCAATAACCGCCGCGTTTCGCTCTGCTTACAGAGGATATGACCGAATTTTCATCTTTCAGCTCCAAAACCTTTGCAAGTTCCAAAGCCGAATCCGCCACAGCTAACGGCAATTCGTATTCATCCTTTGAAACTTCCATCCAAAGGAAACGCGGCGTTCTCTCACTCATTTCACTGTGATCTTGACGGACGCGGAAACATTGGTGATCTTGCTGTACTTCTCCACCACGTCCGGCATTGCTTTTTTCAGCTTTGCCGTGTCAACGGTGGTGCGGGTAGTGGCCGGGATGTAAAGGAACTTAACTTCAGGCGTTTCAAAGGACTTCACGCCGTAACTCTCCATGGTTTCACGCAATTTGTCGCGCATCGCCTTTTCCTGTTCCTCGATCTGCTTCTTCTGGACTGCAAGGGCGGCAATGCTGGAAATGATAACCGCCGCGCTCTTCTGCATTTCAACAAGTGACGTGTCGCTTTCAAACGCAAATTCGCAATTTTTTGAAAGTTCGCCGCACACCTCAGAGCATGATTCCCGCCGATCACATTCCAGACAACAGCAGTTCTTACCGCAAGCCGTGGCGTTGTCCATAGCTTCTTTACAGAGTTTCATTGTTGCTTCATCCTTTCATGTTGCTCAATTCACTTTGAATCCGTTGAACAGATTTTGAATAGTTGGTTTCAAAAACGCCCTTGTCCCAAAGGGCTTTAGCCCCGCTCTCGCCTAAGTTGTAGGCCATCAAGACTTTTTCCGGGGTTTCGTACTTCTCAAACAATTTACGAAGAATGAACATCCCGGCTCTTACGTTCTCGTAGGGATCGAGGTAGTTTGTCACGCCGATTTCGTCCGTGATATAGCCGTGATTTACCTTGTTGATCTGCATCAAACCGTAATCATCGGTATTACTCACCGCGTCCGGCTGATAGCCGCTTTCCTGCTGAATGATAGCCATAACAAAGGTGAAATCCATATTGTAGCCTTTGGACAGGTAATAAATGAACTCTTGCACATCCGAATCAAGGGGAACGCCCAGAGGAACAAAGAGGGTATCTTCACTCTCATAACTCACGGACATATCGCCATCAAAAATCTTACCGTCCGCCGCGCGGCCATAGATCAGGGTTTCGGTTTTGGGCTTACTGGAATGGGAAACCGCACCGATTGCAAACCCAACAACCGAAAAGATCAGGGCGATAATGACCCAAGAAGTGATAATGCGGTTAGCAATGGTGCGCCGCTTGATAGGCTTTAAACAATTCATCTGTATAATCCTTTCGCATCTTCAAAGCTTCTAAAATATCTTCTTCCACCGTTCCGGGGCATATCATCTGATAGTAGAAGCAAGGTTGAGTTTGTCCAATGCGGTGAATCCGCTTTTTAGACTGTTCAAAAAGTTCGCTTCTATCGGTCAGTGAAAAATAGATGATCTTATTGGCTTTTTGCAGATTCACGCCCATAGACCCGGCTTGATACTGAATGAACGTGATTGAATTTTCGTACTGATCGTAAGCGGTCAGATCGTTTTTCTCGCCGTTGATAATGGAACAAGGCCGCTCCATCTCCCCCGTATAGGTGGTAAGGGATTCTAACATCGTGTTCAATTCTTCATTGAAGTTGTAGAACACGATCAAACGATCTTCCGTTGAATGTACCAAATCCACGAACGCCGCCACGCGCTCACGGTTTAAGAAACTGCACATCATCCGGGCGTATATGCGTTTTGATAAGGTGGTATCTCCCACATATTCCCGCCCGTCAATGGTTATCACATCATCCCGCATAAACTTCTTGTAACGTCCGGGTATTTTGGACGTTACAGAGATAAAGGACTGTTCGGGCAGGGTAAAAACATCTTCAGACTTCATAAAAACCGCCCCATGTTGGGCAAGTTTCGCTTTCAGCCTGTCCACATTTTTATAGCCTGTTACAACCTTTATCCGAAAGCCGCTCTGTGAATCTTCCATCCACTCTGTCGTTACATACTGCTTATAGAACAGGTCTTTGCTGATTCCCCATCCCAAAAGGTGCAGTTGTGACCAAAGTTTTTCATACTTTCCGGCTGTTGGCGTACCAGAAAGCAAAATCACATTGTCCGGGTGCAACCCTAAGACGAATTTAGAGCGTTTTGTGCCCTCATTCTGAATGATGGATGATTCATCAAGCATGAGCGTAAAGCCTGTTAAATTGGCTATTTCTGCCCGTCTGAACAGCAGATCATAGTTTATAACGCCGCAAACGGTAGGATCACCAGATTTCCGGGTTTTTACTTCTTTGAAGAAGCGTTCAAAATCCTTTTTGTCAGTCAGGTTATAAATTATCCAACAGTGATCCATTGCATAATTTTCTATCATGTGTTTTTCCCAGTCCTCAACTTTGGACTTTTGGCACACGATCAGATTCACGGGGCTGTTCAGTTCCCGCATTTTTTCTGATCCGACAAAGGTTTTCCCTAAACCCATATCCAGATAGTAGGCAACGCGGCTATATTGCCGGGTTTCTTCTAAGGCGGTCTGTTGATGGGGGTAAAGTTCCACATTAGCACCCCCGCAAGGTCTTGTATTCATCAAGCATGGCTTTCAGTTCCGGGTCTTTGCTTGCCAGCATTTCAAAGAGTGCCGTTTCCTGCAAATCCCTAACCCTGTTGTTCATCATGCACTGAAGTTCGTTCATGCGCTTTGCCCGCTCCCGGCGTTCGTTCCATGCGGTGAAATCCACCTTGCAAACGATCTCTTTCAAACCACCCGTGGGAATTCCATCGGGAATCTTAGACGCTGTACCCTCAACTGTGGCAAGCTGGAAACCGTTCTGCGTATCGACAACCACCACGTCACCGGGCGTGTATTCCTCATAGGCAAGGAACGTGTACAGCTTGCCCGTGCAAGTCTTAGAACTCACGTTAAACTGTACTTTAACGATCATGTACTCTTTCATAGCATATACCCCCTTATTCCGCGTCAACGTCAATCCCGGTGATTTCCTTGAAAATCGCCGCATCGAAGTTCGGCAAGCTGAAAATGATGTTACGATCATCGGCACTGAGTCCCGCCCACCATTTCCGGGCGTTATCCGCCGTGGTACGATCTTTCAGATAACCGCCCGTAGTTTCGGCTTCAGGGTGCGCCGCCTTTTCTTCATCGGTCATACTGTCGAACCAGATGTATTCAAGCGGGCAATCGTCAATCTGATTCAGCAGATAGCGGGCGCGGCAGTTAAACCACTGCTCAAACGTCCAGTCAGTGGGCTTGTTGAACATATAGATTTTTGGCGATACCGTATTGAAACAGCCATTGGAAAAGGATGTTTTGTTCCAGTCGCCGCTGTTCCAGTCGCCGCTGTTCCAGTTGCCGCTGTTGCGGTTGCCGCTGTTGCGGTTGCCGCTGTTGCAACGTCCAGTGCAAGCCTTTCCCGTGTTCACGATCTCAAGGACTTCAGCCCAAGGGATTTCCCGCACGATTTCCAGCTTGTTCGTTGCACATTTATCCTCGCCCTCTGCAACCGTACCGTGGGCGATCACTTCAGCAACGTGGTTATTCGGGTCAAAATCATAGTAACGGAAACAGTCTGCGGCATTTTTGCAGAAGTGCATACCCACATTGCAGACAGACGGGTTTACATCCTCTTCAAACGTGCCGGGGCAAGTATATTGCTTGCCCTTACACGTCCAATCAGGATTGAACACTTTATAGCCTTTAACCATCGTCTTAGACCTCTTTCTTTTGTTTTTAATATGCTCAAGCCTTGCGGCTTCTTTCTTGTGGTAACGGACTTCTAAGTGTCCGTAATACTTGCCGTTCATGCCGATACCTCAACAGCGGGAATCTGAATCCCGGTGCATTCGGTGAACTTGACAGAAGAAATGAAGTAACTCCAATGTTCCAGCTTTACGGCGTAACCCCACGGAAAAACCCCGTCCTGTAAGCCCCGGCGAACAAACCGGGGGGATTTCTTCATAAGCTTTGCCACAAGTTCAACAGGGAGATTGACGGTTGAATTGTATTGAACAGTTACAGCCGGGTCATACTCTTCAAAGTAGTTATCCTGTACGCCCAGCGAACGGGCAATCTCTTTCCGGCGTTCCTTAGACGGCTCATTTTTGCCGGAAACGTACTGACTGATAGAAGAACGCCCAATCCCGGTTAAGTCCGAAACCTTAGCCTGTGTAAGATCAAGTTCTTCCATCAAGCCTTTCAGCTTGCTTGCAAACGACATTTTTAGATCACTCCCATTCCACGCCTATATAATCAAGAATCCGACCCCAGCCGTATTTCTCACCGTTTTCATCGGTACATACGTTCTTCATCCAAAATTCCCACTCGCGGGGATTGTTTTCACGAAGAACATCAAAACGGTGCGGGCGGCTCTCAATGTGAATACCAAAGCCGCACATGGTACAGCCCGTGCGCTGTGCTTTGGTGGTGTACAACTGCCCGTTCTCGTCCATCGCGATTTCGCCATATTCGGCGGGAACGGGTACGTTCAGATCAAGGGCAAGGTGCAAAATATCTTGTCGGCTGAAAATTGCAAACGGTGCGGAACGGGTGGTAGTCTTACCGTAGTAATTGCACCCGTTCAGCTTGAGGGCTTTTTCACGTCTGCCGCCCTCGCTTGCCATAAGTCCCATGTACGGAACGCTGTTGTGTTCTTTCGCCCAGTCAGAACAAGGCTTCTCTTTGAGGTAGTAACAGCACCGATCAGATACTTTGAACGGTGCGGCCTTATATCCCAGTGCCGCGCCCTCTGGATCAGCACCGCCGAACAGTTCAAGCCACTTTTGCGGCAACTTCATGCGGGTACTTTTGCGAAAACCGCCATACTCGCCCGTTTCGCCTGTGATAATAGCGTGGCGAACTGTGGCGTTTTTTGGGGTGGGGTTCTGCAAGAGGGCGATTTTTCCGGCCTTTTCTTTGGAAATGACAGGCCATCCGCATTCCTGCAAAATCTGTACTTTGTTCTTCAGCGGCTTTAGAAAGACGAACGCCGGGGCTTCCCCATCACCCATCCAGTCTTTATATTCTGCGCTCATTTCTTGCGCAATCCGCTTGTGAACTTCTTGTACGCCGCGCCCCTCAAGGGAAGAACAGGAAATACAGGTCACGGGCAACCCGATACTTTCAAGGAAGTAATGCAGGGTGATGGAATCCAGACCACCAACGGAAAGATGAACATTCTTCCCATGCTCCCGCGCATAGCTGTAAAAGGCTTCCGCCATCTCTTGCGCGTGGGCTACTTTCCTCTTGTAATCCCACTTCTGCATAGCGTTGAACCTCTCCACGTTTGCAAGTGAGTTGTTCTCACGCATAATATCTTGAACAGTTTTCAAATCACTTCATCCTTTCGCTTGTATCTATTTAAGATACACTTGCGGTGAAAAAAATAGCAATCACCTTTTCATCCGTCAAGCTGTACCTTGCGCGAATCTTAGAAATTTCCCTTTGGGTGAACTCTGCCCCGTTGGTTTCGTTCATCTTAGAGGAAAGGGACTGCGGGGAGATACCCAACGCATTTGCAAGCGTAGAATTGGTATCATCGTGAAGAATCATTTCGCTTCTAAGTAACTTTTTATTCATACAATCAATCCTTTCTTTCAAAATTATGTACGGCACTTATGCAGGGGATTCACATTGTCACCCCTTACCAGTTTTGTATACTGTTGCCGGACAGATTCAGTTTTCAAGGTGCTACCCACTCTGTATTTACACGGGCTTGTGACCGTCCACGGCTACATTAGGCAGGGGGATCACTCCCCCGAATGGCTCTTTCGTGCTTTCCAGTAAACCCGTTTGCTGTTCTCATTCATCATCTTTCGATATTCTTTAGAGATCAGGCCAGCTTGACACAGCGCAAAGGTCATTCCACGAAAACGGAAAAATTCATGCTGTGTCTGTTCCGCGTCAAAGTCGTTCTTGTGGCACATCCAAACCAGTTGTTTAAGCTCTCTAACAATGATTTCTTTCGCTCTGTCGTTCATGTTATTCATCCTCTTCAAAAGCACACCCACAATCACCGCAAATCACGTTGACTTCCTTTGTTGCCCGGATAATCAACCCGCACATCGGACAAACATATTTTCGGCTGGACTGTTTGGCTTTCGACAGACCGGGAATTTTCGGTAAGTGCTTTCTGTGAAGTTCAAACTTCTTGTCCTGCAAGCTGTCCACGAAAGCCCTTGCTTCCTCGTCCAGCGTGGTAATTGTCCACCCATACTTAGGGTCTTTGCCCACATCCAAACCGTGCTGTTCAGCCGCTTCCTTGAACTTCTTGTTGTGATATGTACCGTTCCGGCTTGTGTCCTGTACACCGATCTGAAGATTGTACAGATGAACCATTTCGTGAAGCAGGGTTTCCGCAACCTGTTCAAAGGGTCTTGCAAGGTGTTCAGCACAGATATTGATTTCGTAAAAGCCCTCATTCTGCATCGCGTCCAAATCCGCTTTGCTCATTTGGGAAATATCTGTGGTCTTGCTGTCCGGGTCAAGGCTGCTCCATGCTTTCCACGAAGTACACCACCCATACGCGCCCTTTGTCGTGTCCGGGCTTACCGTGATAACCGGGATTTGAAGTTCTCCGTTGTAGAACTTCTGATTGAAACTTGAAAATAAACTTTCAAGTTTCTCAATGACAGGCTTTAGGCTCGTTGCGCTCATTCTCGCTTCATCCTTTCATGTATCTTGTGAGGATACATCGAGTATAGCACGCTCTTTGTATCTTGTCAATAGAATATGAGTGTTTTTTAGATACAAATTCAAAAATAATTGATTAAATTGTAAAAATGTGTTACAATCAAGATACAGTCAGGAGGTGAATAAAAAATGACAATGGGCGAATACATAAAACAACTTAGAACATCTCACGGATTTTCCCAAGAAGAACTAGGAAAGATGGTAGGTGTCAACCGGGCGGCTGTGAATAAGTGGGAGTGCGGCAGAGTGGAAAACATCAAGCGATCCACTATTGAACAGCTCGCAAAAATTTTGGGCGTATCTCCAGCCGATCTAATGTGTTGGAATGATGATTCCAACACATCCTCCAAGCAGTCCGCTATATATGATGATGTGAAAGAAGTATTTGGTGATCCAGCTTGTGAAATGCTGAAAAAGTTCTCAAGACTTGATAGCGTGGATCAAGTAAAACTCATCGAACGTGCTGATACACTACTTGAGAACGAAAAATATTCTGTCAAAGAATCGTGCGGATAGAGGACAACTTGTTCTTTGTCAAGTTCTAGTTACACTTATTACACGCCGTACATTTTTAAGATTTCAAAGCGTACAGCAAAAATTTATTTAGGAATCGTTAATTATTTTATATTGTCACGTTTGTTACATTGTGTTTTGCATTCTATATATTAGGCTTGTGGTGTTGCATCATTATACGGTAACGCAACATATAAGAAATAATATATAATAGTAAAGATAGCCTGTGTAACTGTTATTCGTAACGACAAGAACACAAAGAAAGGACGGCATATCAATGAAAAACATGGTTACAAGCGGTGATTATGCAGGAAGCCTTGTTGTTGGCGGCGGTATCGCTAATACTGCAATTTCGTTAGGGCTTATTAAAAAATTACCACTAAACAGCACCACGGTTGAAAGCTATGAGGTTTTGGGCGGAACTGCTGGAGCGATAATGAAAGGCGGGTATCAAGTGAAAATTATCTTCAAAGATGGAAAGAAAAGCCTTTTGGATATTGACGAATCCAAATATAAAGCTATTATTCAGGCTTGCTTCTAAAAACAAAAAAATCCCCTGCTAGTGCGGTAACACTAACAGGGGAAACGACCAAAAATCAAGGATGAAGTGATTTCGGCGGTCATATTGATTATACCGCCGAACTGTGCAAAATGCAAGAACAGGCGGTGATTTCTGTGAAAAATCCGAATCGGTACGGGTCAGTTACTAGGCTTTCCGGGAACAGGCGGAAACCGTGGGTTGTCCGTGAGGGCAAATCTGGACAGCAGAAACCAATAGGCTATACGGCCACGCGGGAAGATGGTCTAATCTTGCTTGCAAAGTTCAACGCTACCCCGTGGGACATTGAAGCGGACAAGATTACACTGGATGAACTTTACAAGCTATGGCTTGATAAGCGGGCTTGCAAATTGGGTGAAGCTAACCGGGCATCCCTCAAATCAGCCTATAATCATTGCGCCAAATTGGGCGGGCTGAAATACAATCAGATCAAGTCTTACCAGATGCAGGATTGTATAGACGGGTGCGGTAAGGGATACTCAACCCAAGGCGCAATAAAGAACCTGTGGGGGCATCTTGACCGCTTTGCAATGGAACTTGACATAATCCAAAAGCAGTGTTCCGATCTGCTCACGTCCGCACCCATCCCAGAAACCACAAAGCAGATTTTCACAGATGATGAAGTACAACGGCTTTGGGATAACCAAAACTTAGAGTGGGCGGATTCTGTGCTGTTCTTTCTGTATACGGGTTTCCGTATCTCTGAAATGATCGGGCTGAAAACGGCAAATATCGACCTCAACGCCGGAACGATGATCGGGGGCGTGAAAACAGCGGCGGGTAAAAATCGCCTTGTCCCTATTCATTCAAAAATTCAAAGTATTGTTCAACGCCGTTTTGAACAGTCTAAAGGCGGGTATCTCTTTGAGTACAACGGAAAGAAGCTGAACGAAAGCCAATACCGGGATGTTTGGAATGAACTAATGAATACGCTGAACATGGATCACACCCCGCATGAGTGCCGTCATACATTCCGTTCCCGCCTTGATTCTGCCGGGGCTAACAAGGTTTGTATAGATCGTCTTATGGGGCATAAATCAAAGGGAACGGGTGAGCGCGTATACACCCATAAGAACATTGAAGAACTGCGCTTGAACATTGAACTAATAACAAATTAGTAACAGAAAAGGCAGGAAACGCCGATAATACGACATTTCCCGCCCATTTTGTTTTTATTGTATCATATCTGCCGGAAAAAACCTAGGGATAATTCATCTTCTTTCCGTCCATACTTGCTTTATCACAAGCCGCTCCTGAGATTGAACGAAGGGCGGGCCATTTCAGAAAGAGAGGAACTTCCCATGAAAGCATTCGTTGACCCCGATCTCTGCATCGGCTGCACCCAGTGCACCGGGATCTGCCCCGAGGTGTTCCAGATGACAGGCATCCTGGCCGTCGCTGTGCCGGGCGAGCTGCCGCCCGACACCGTGCCCACCGCCGTGGAAGCCGCACAGGCCTGCCCGGTGAGTGCCATCACCATCTCGGAGTAACACCTTCACCTGCCTTCCCAACACGGGAGGGCATTTTTGTTTTTTCTGCAAAAATCCCCCGCTGGCCCCCATTTTGTGTTATACTATAAATTGAGTTATAATGCAATGGAGGAGACTGACTATGCGTTTACTGGTCATTGACGGCAACAGCATTGCCAACCGTGCCTTTTACGGCATCAAGCTGCTGACCACCAAGGACGGCCGCTATACCAATGCCATCTTCGGCTTTTTGAATATTATGAATTCCCTGCTCCGGGAGTGTGAGCCCGACGAGGTGGCCGTGGCCTTCGATCTGAAGCACCCCACCTTCCGCCACGAAATGTATGACGGCTACAAGGGCACCCGCCACGCCATGCCGGACGAGCTGGCCCAGCAGATGCCCATCCTGAAAGAACTGCTCACCGACCTGGGCTACCGTCAGGTATCGGCAAAGGGCTGGGAGGCCGACGACATTCTGGGCAC
>ERZ780195.2596-NODE-2596-length-12006-cov-2.471760_pt1 | contig 12006 bp, 11 predicted proteins | sample MGYA00511017_ERZ780195 | MGnify/ENA primary metagenome ERZ780195 (study PRJEB29588, sample SAMEA2159974) | human gut metagenome | biome: human gut; feature: human-associated habitat; material: faeces | place: Denmark | collected 2008/2010 ...
AGCATCTACAATGTGATTGGCCAATATCCATGTGCCAATTAGGAAGACCACAGTATCTGCATCCGCACACCGCTGTATCCCGGCGCAGACTTGCTCTCGTGTGCGCGTCACACCATTCTGTAAGTCTATCACATTCAGTCCTGCCTCTCTCAGTTTTGCCCCTGCTTTTTTCCAATTTTCTTCTGCGATATCGTTTCGTTCTCCCTCTAGTCCCACACAGATGAGTCCGATTTTCACGTTTTCCATATTTTCTCCTTTCCCGGAATACTCCTAATTCCTTTATAAAAATAGAAGGAATAGCGGTCGCACACCGCCATCCCTTCCCTTTCGTCAACAGTATTTCTTCTCTGCTTCAGCCAGGCACGTATCCAATACCCGTAGCACCAGATCGATATCCTGCCGGGTGATGACATATGGTGGCATAAAGGTGATGCGATTTCCGTAATAGCTGGAGAGATTGAGTAGTACGCCTCGCTCTAGCGCCCGCTTTACGATGAATTCTGTCTCGTCCTTTGCCGGCTCTTTGGTCGCCCGGCTCTTGACCAGTTCTATGCCCAGTCCCAGGCCCATTCCCTCCACAATGCCGATGAGGGCATGTTCTTTTTTTAAGGCCAGCAAGCCGTCTTTTAAGTAGTCCCCCATTTCCTGCGCCTGCTTAAGCAGTCCTAACCGTTTGATCTCCCGGATGGTGGCTGTAGCCGCAGTACAACCCAAGGCGCTACCATGCCAAGTACCCATGTGTTTATCCGGTTTATCCGCCCAGGCGTTCATAATCTCCCGTTTGCCCATGACAGCGGAAAGCGGCCACACCGCCGGACAGGGCCTTCGATGTCACCAACAGATCTGGTACCACATCGTATTGTTCCATGCACCACCATTTGCCTGTACGGCCCATGCCGATGGCAATTTCGTCGGCGATCATAACAATCCCAAATTCATCACAAATATCCCGCATACCCTTCCAATATTCCATAGGAGGATAGATCCCACCTCCATGGAACTGTGCAGGCTCGGCCAATAGTGTGGAGACCAGGTTTACTCTGGTAGCCGGGTCATACAGTCCGCATTCAGGAGTCTTAAACATCTCCCGCAGGCTTTTTAAGCAGAACAGTTCACAGCTAGGATATTCCCGTCCGTAAAAGCAACGATAGCAATAGGGAAAAGGGATACGCACAATATCGTTTTTGATGGCAGGCACCTTTTCCCGGTAATAGGCACAAGGCGTAGCGGATAATCCTGCGGACATACGGCCATGATAACCGCCGTAATAGGAGATGATAGCGTGCTGCGGGTCGGGAGTATGGTATTCCGCGATCTGTAGTGCCAACTCCACTGCCGGGCCACCGCCAATTTCTGTATGGATCACAGGGTCCATACCCTCTGGCGCGATGCTGGCCAGCTCACTCATCAACTCTGCACGGGGAATGCTGGGCATATCCGCCAAGTGCATTAGCGTCTTAGCTTGCTTGTACACTGCATCTATGACCGTTTCCGGGATATGCCCCAAGCAAGATGCTGCAAAAGGGCCATAGGTATCGATATATTCGTTGCCGTCCACATCCCAGTGCCGTACGCCGCTCTGTCGCTGGAATACAGGCATGGACTCTTGTCCACCAAAGGGCGCCCGCCAATACGTTCCACCAGATTCGTTCTTCAGCAGCTGCTCTTTGAGCTCGGTAGATCTTTTTCCCGGCAGCTCTCGCAGCTCGCCACACTTTTTGCCGCAATTTTCACATTCAGAACCCATCTCTTATACCTCCGTTTCATCTTTTTTTCCGTCCATGCCGCACCACGCGGCCATAAATGTACAGAGCACTTTTGCATTTTCCATGAGTTTCTCGATATTTACAAATTCGTTGGGAGCGTGAGCCATGCTGATATCCCCTGCGCCGAACATAAATCCAGGGACGCCAAAGGGATTGCGAATCAGTCGCATATCCGTCCCCGCCTCAAAGCCATTTACCACGGCCTTCTTCCCTGTGATCTCCTCATAACATGCCTCGGCCAGCTTCACCATAGGATGATCACGCTCGGTGGCAGCGGGCTCATAGCGCAGGCCAAACCACTCTACCTTTGGGGGATGAGTTTCCATCCACGGGTCGCCCACGCAAGCCGCAGCCACCGTCTCTTCCAGAGACCGGGTCACATCTGCGCTATGCTCTCCATAAACGTATTCGATACATCCCTCGATCATACAGTATTCTGGTACGCCGCTGGTGAACTGGCCGCCACGAAATATCCCCACTGTCACCGGTGCGCTCAGGGGATAATCTTTATAAAATATATTTTTGCTGCAAATGTTTTCATGGCGAGTCTTTTCCAGCTCCGCTAGCGCTTGTACGATCTTAATTCCCTTTTCCACTGCCGACACGCCTTTATATTTGGTGCCGCCGTGGGAGGCTTTGCCATCAATATGAATGCGCCAAAATGCTGCTCCCCGGTGGGCAGGCTGAATACAGTTGGAAGTAGGCTCAGGGTACACCGCACCGTCAAACTGCGTATATCCTCGCATAATTGCGGCCACAGTGCCGTTGCCGCCGTTTTCCTCTCCGGGAACGCTCATAATGGTGATATCGCTATTGGCGCCTCCGCACTTTTTCAACATCTCTACGCAGAAGATAGCAGTTGCCAAGCCAGTCTTCATATCCGAAGCCCCCCGGCCATATAGTCTACCGTTGCAGATCTCCATTTGAAAGGGATCAGTGTTCCATTTTCCTATCGGCTCCGGCGTCACTACGTCCACATGACCGTTTATCAGCAATGTTCTGCCCTTGCCGGGATCTTTTCCTGGGAGCCGGCCTACTACCACCGGCCTATTTTTAAAACTCTCACCGGTTTCACTGAAATATTCACAGCGGCGCAACTCTTCGTCATCCGGTTCCCACATATCAATTTCCATGCCGATCTCCCGGAAGATGGCCGCCACCTCTTCCTGCACGCGCTTTTCATTTCCCGTCACGCTTTCAATGTCTATAAGCCGGCGACAGATCTCAATGAGCCTCTCCCGGTTATCCTCTATCAAAAAAAGCAGTCTCTCTTTTATATCCATATACCCCTCCGCCTCGTTTTTTGGGTGCACAAAACAATGGGTCCACAATTTTTTTGCTGTGCGCCCTAAAGCCAAAACAACCATGAGGTTCTACTTATTATTTTTCCGTATGTTCGTCTTGTGATGGAAACACCGTTATAATGAAACTATTGAGGTCTCCGCGATACCGGCCCTCGGAATATTCAATGGGTACATCGTATACATTAAATCCCACCGATGTGATCAACTGAATAGGGATCTCCTTGCTGATGTGCATATATTTAAAATCAATTTCCTTAGAGGGCACTGCCCGGATAAGGCGGTTGACGTATTTCACCTCTGTAGCAATATCCTGCTGCAACACTTTATAAAGCGATTCCTGGGCAAAATCATAGTCCAGAATAAAGCCACACCGGACAAGGGACATATAGGTGTCGATATAGGCCATAGGCTTTTCATTTGCAAAGCGCAGCCTCGAAAGCTGGATGACTTTCTCTGCCTTGGCGATCTGAAGCTTTTCCGCCACTTTTTCATCCGCCTCTATCACCTTCATATCAATGACCTCTGTGCGCGCCTTCATTCCGTCCTTGCTCACGCGGATCTTATACGATTCGATTTTTTGGATATATCCTTGGTCTATTTGTGGGCATGTGACAAACGTACCCTTGCTTTTCACCCGATATAGCCACCCCTCCTGCACAAGCATAGATATCGCCTGCCGGACTGTATTTCGGCTGATGGCAAAATGCTGACTGATCTCATTTTCCGTTGGCAGTATACTATCTTCCTTGTAAGAGCCATTTTTTATCTCACTCATGATGATTTCTTTGAGTTGATAATACAATGGAACTACCGAATTTTTATCAATCTTATGAGCAAAGATTCCCACCTTATAACCCCACTTATAAATAAATTATTTGTCCTATTATATTCTATACTCCTTCTTTTCTATTTGCAATCATTTTCCATAAAACAGTGGATTTTCACCAGCAGGTATATCCTCCATCCACTACGATGCATTCGCCCTGCATATAGCTGGCCGCCTGGGAGCACAGCAAAATGAGCGCGCCTATGAGTTCTTCAGGCTCAGCTAGGCGCCCCATAGGGATCATTCCCAACACCTTGCCATAAAATGTCTCGTCCGCCGCGAAGAAATTCTTATTCGACTGGGTGGCAAAATATCCCGGTGCGATGGAGTTGACACAGATACCCTCCTTCCCCCATTCCACCGCAAGCGTCTTGGTCATCATAATCATGGCCGCTTTGGTAACTTCATAGGATCCGCCAAACACGCCCTTATTCACAATGAGACCGGAAATGGACGAAATGTTTACAATGCGTCCCCACTTCCGCTTCATCATGTCTCGAGCGCAAGCTTTACATATATTCAGCGTACCAATGAGGTTTGTCTGCACTACTTTGTTATAAGTATCCGTGTCCGTGTCCATTGGGGAGAGATTGATGCGGTTATAACCTGCACAGTTGACAAGGATATCCACCTTGCCGTATTTGGCAATGCACATCGCTACAGCGTCGTTTATGCTTACCTCGTTGGAGATATCGCAGGAGCAACAGTCGCTCTGACCGCCGCTTTCCCGGATATCCCGGGAAACGGCTGCCACTTTATCCAGGCTGCGTCCAAGGAGGAAGACTTGCGCCCCGGCTTGGCTAATGGCCTTGGCAAACACCTTGCCCAGATCCCCGCCTGCGCCAGTGATAATAGCTGTTTTACCTTGTAGGTCAAAACATTTTAACATATTCTTACCCCCGTTATTTGGATTTTCGAATCTGGTCGAAGATAACAGCCACAATGATGATGACACCCTGGAACACGCTCTGCAACCAGGCAGGAACGCCCAGCAACACCATGCAATTGAGCATGATGGCCAGCAGCAGTACACCCAGCACTGTGCCAAAGATATCTCCGTCGCCGCCGGTAAAGCTGGTGCCTCCTAGCACCACTGCTGCAATGGCCTGCGTCTCCAAGCCAGAACTGGCAGAAGGAAGTCCAGTGTACATCCGAGCCGCCAATATCATGCCGCTCAGTCCGGCTAGTAACGTGCACATACCGTATACAAACATATTGGTGCTGAGGATATTAACTCCCGAAATGCGTGCAGCCTCCATATTCCCTCCTACCGCATAAACATTGCGCCCAATATTTGTGCGGGCAAGGAGAAAGGCACCGATTAAAAACACGATAATGATGATGCAGATGGGGACCGGAATTCCCAGAATACTTCCGCTGCCCAGAAAGGTGAATGGATCCTCAATGGAGATGGGAATGGTATAGCCATCGTTAATGGCGATTGCCAGACCGCGGTAAATGGTCATGGTTCCTAACGTCATGACAAAGGGCGCTATTTTAGATTTTGTAATGATCAGGCCATTTAACATACCTAGGCCATAACACACCACCAAAGTGATGAGGAACGCCCAAATTGCGCCAACTCCACTGGCTAACAACATGGCCACGAACATCCCGCTGAGCGCTGCCAGAGAGCCCACCGCCAAATCTATCCCACCTGCCATGATGACAAACGTCATGCCAAAGGCTGTGAGAAACACATTGTTATTATTGACGAGCAGATTGAGCAGATTTGCGGGATTTAGAAACACAGGTTCTACAATAGTGGTACCGACCATCATCACCAAAATAATGAAGATCAATACGCCATATTTAGCCACAAACTCGTTCTTCAACAGTCCTTTTATACTTTTTGCATTACTATTTTTCATGGTTTTCGCTCCCCGCCGCATAGTTTAAAATATTTTTCACCGTACATTCCCCTGCCTGCAATTCGGCCACAATCTTGTTGTTGCGCAAAATCAAGGTTCGGTCACAGACCAGCGCAATCTCCTGTACGTCAGAGGAGCAGAAAATCACACAAAGCCCCTCGTCCCGCAGATTCCGGATAAGTTCATAAATAATACCTTTAGCGCCTACATCAATGCCCCGAGTAGGCTCGTCCAGGATCAAAATTTCGGGCTTGGTAAGCAGGGCCTTTGCTAGAACTAGCTTTTGCTGATTGCCGCCAGAAAGCCGTTTGGCCCGTTGTCTAGGTGAGCTCACTTTAATAGACAACGCCTGGATGGATTCCAAAACATCCTTGCGCACCGCTTTTCGCCGCAGCACTCCCATTCGCGACATCTTTTTCCTGTATTTAGGTGCGAGGGAGATATTGTCTTCAGCAGAAGACAGCAAACAAAGCCCCTCTAACTTTCGATCCTCTGGGATGATGGCCATGCCGTGCTCGTAGGCCTCCTGAGGATTTCTGATGCAAACTTCCTTGCCCTGGATCCATATTTCTCCACCGGAATTTTTGGTAATACCAAATAGACATTTTGCTATTTCTGTCTTTCCGGCGCCCACTAGCCCGGCCAAACCCAGAACCTCTCCGCGATAAGCCTTAAAACTGCAGGGCTCCGCAATGGGACTTATTTTTAGATCGCGTACCTCCAGGATAGGATCTTGCCGTTGCATCTCCTCTTGGTTTGCCTGCTGCACGCGGCTTATTAGCTTGTTTTGCGTTTCCAAAAGTTCCTCGCCCACCATCATGGAGATGAGCTCGCGCTGTGTTATATCCTTGGTTGCAAATGTGCCTACATTCACACCATCTCGCATGACGGTAATCCGGTCAGAGATAGCAAATATCTCATCAATATAGTGTGAGATATAAATTATAGATGTACCTTTCTCCACGATCTGCCGGATAATCTTATGCAGATTGGTCACTTCTTCCGCGCTCAGCGACGAGGTGGGCTCATCCATAATAATGATATTTGTACCTTCGGCAATTGCCTTAACAATGCAAACCAACTGCCGGTATGCGATGGGAAGGGTATCAATCCGGGCCTTGACGCTAAAGTGAAAGCCCAGGTCGTCTACATGTTTTTGCGCAATGCGCAGCATTTCTTTTTTGTTGAGGATCCCCAATTTGTTCTTAGGCCGGTGGCTCATCATAATATTTTCAGCTACAGATAAGGCCGGAACCAAGGCCAGCTCCTGAGGGATCATGGTGACACCAGCTCTCAGAGCATGGTCAATGGAATAGGCCCTGGGTTGGCGCTTCCCGTTGATGAGGATCTCCCCGTGCTCAGGAGTTAGGGCGCCCATGAGCACGTTCATTAATGTGGATTTTCCAGCCCCATTTTCGCCGACGATGGCGTGTACTTCGCCCCGCTTCAAGTTAAAATCCACATGTTTGAGCACGCTGACGCCGGAAAATCCCTTATCGATCTCCCGCATACTCACCACAAGATCAACTGCCGCGTTGTTTTGCATTGTGGACACAATCTCACCTCCGCACTTTCTCGTGCTTTCTCTGCAACGGAGAGGGATGCCCCCCTCCGCCAGACTTTTTTCTAATTCACCCTATAATCGCTGTATTTTTCCAAATAAGCCGTAGAATCCGCGCGGAGTTCATCCACCGTATCCTTTTCAACCGGCAAGATGGGCAGTAAGACGATCTCGTGGGTCACTTCGCCGGTCTCCCATGCCTTCTGCAGCTCATAAATGGTGCGCAGGCCAATTTCATAGGGAAACTGTGCTACGCCTGCTACAATGGCAGAACCGTTTTTGATCTTATCGCCAATTTCCTGATCCACATCAAAGGCGATGATCTTAATCTGATCCTCCAAGCCAGCTCCTTCTACCGCGGTGAGCGCGCCCATGGCTGCATCGCCCTGTGAACAGTAAATACCGGCTAAGTCAGGATATTTGGACAGGATAGGAGTAATTTTGTTTTGGAAATCTTCTCTGGAACCGTTACAGGAAACCTCTTCCACGATTTCTATTCCCGAGCCTTCAATGGCTTCCTTAAATCCCTCATATCTGCCGTCCATAGTGCGGGATGAATAGTCAAAGGTCTGCATAATGATCTTACCGCCTTCGGGCAAATATTTTTTCATCAGTTCACCAGCTTCTCGTCCACCTTGCTCGTTGTCGCTGGACACGCTGACCGTCATGAGGTCGGGTTCATCGGGAATGGTGTCGGCACAGGCAAAGAGAGCGCCGGCATCAGCGGCTTTCTTGGCAGGGCCGGAAACAGCTGCGCTGTCCACCGTATCCATGACAATCGCATTATAGCCTTGTGCAAGATAGGTGTCTGTGAGCGAGATCTCTTTTTCGATCTTGCGTTCCGTATACTGCACGTCTACATCCGCGCCGTACTTTTCGCCGCCGGCCTCAAATCCTTTTCCAAGGTCGACAAAAAATGAAACGTCAGAGGCCGCAGGGCATGCGCCAATCTTGATTTTCCCCTTTTCCGGGGTGCTTTCACCCTGGGCGGTAGAATCCGTGGGCGTAGAAAGAGAGTTGGTTGGCTCGGCTTGCTGCGCACAAGAAACGAGTGCGAGCGTCAACACCAGAGCGATGATGGTGGCTAGGATCTTTTTCATAATTTCCTCCTTCTTTTATATAATGATTTTTCCTTTATGTAATGATCTTTCATTACATAAATTTCTTTAAACTCGTTCACATGGAATTACCTTACCCGTTTCTGCCGATTCCATAATATTCAGTAGGGCCAGGACGGTATTTGCACAATCATCTAGTGAGATAAAAAACGCTTCCCCTGTCTGCAGCTTATCAATATAGTGGCGGATACTTTCATAGGCAAAGCCCTTGTGATAGCCAAATATGGAATTGGCCACAATACAATCGCCGGTGTCCATCCGCGTCTCGTCAGTAATTTTCAGCAGGTTGTTATTGGATGCATCGATATCGATCTTCCCTTTTTCGCACACCACATTGAACTTAATGTCGTTCACACAGGGGTTGCCGTTAGGGGTAATCCATCCATTTTCCATTTGTGCGATAACGCCGTTGTCAAAAACAATGCTGGTCTGGTATACGTCTACAGCCTTTACACCTAAGTTGTCTAAAACACCCCGGCTGCTGCGGGCAAAGACCTCCTTGGGCTGACTCTGGAGCACCCAGCTAAGGGTATCCAGCGCATGGCTTCCCAAAAACCAGAGTATGGAGGATTTTGCCGCCCAGGAAAGCATATCTGTTGCGACATGCTTTCTATCGTTGAGCCGGAAATAGGCGTTGACAGCACGACCGAATTTTCCTGACTCCAGGAGATATTTTGCGTTATTGAACGGAGGGCTGAAGCGATTGTGCATATCTACCATAACGCGAACTCTGTTTTTCTCTACTGCATCGAGAATGGCGAAAACGTCCGCTTTGGTGGTAGCTAACGGCTTTTCAATGAGCATGTGCCGGCCAGCGTTGGCGCAATCTACAGCTATATTCGTGTGTAAAAAGTCCGGTGTGACGATGGACACGGCATCACAGCCCGATTTGGCCAGCATTTCCTTGTGACTGGTGTACACCTCCGGTATTCCGTTGCGTTGGGCGAACTCATTTGCCCTTTGGGCATTGATGTCGCAAATGGCAACGCACTCCACATCCTTCATCTCATTGTAGATTCGGGCGTGCTCATTTGCCCACAGGCCAGCGCCTACAATGGCTGTCTTAATCATTTTCTTTTCCCTCCTTAATTCTTTTAGATATTACTTGGCGTATGTTACTTGAACATGCCTAGCCGGTTGTATACTGGCGGCAAGCTCTTGATCCAGATAGATGGTGCAATCCTGATGGAACTTGAGGATGGTTCCCTGATTTTTCGGGGTAACATCTCCTTCCTCCAATATGGCCTTCATGGCGGCCAATTTTTTCTCGCCGTTCGCCAAAAATACGATCTTCCGAGCCCTCATAATGCCGCCAATGCCCATGGTAATAGCGCGTTCAGGCACCTGGCTGATGTCTTGAAATAAGCGGGAGTTGGCTTGACGTGTACTTTCCGTTAGTTCCACCAAGTGATATTTGTCATAAAAAATGTCTGCCGGCTCATTAAACCCAATATGTCCATTCTCGCCTACGCTGAGGATTTGAACGTCAATGGAATGCTGATCAGCGAAATCGTTCATTCTCTCTATCTCGGCTGTGGGATTTGCCACGCCGTTTGGAATGTATACACGGGAAAGGGGAATCCCTAAGGGATCCAGAAAATATTTGCGCATAAAGTATAGATAAGAATTTTCGTCGCCGCCGTCCAAACCCACGTATTCATCTAAGTTAATCGTACTGACTCCAGAAAGATTTACCTCTCCCTGGCTCTGCATCCGGCAGAGTTCCTGATAGAGTGGAATCGGCGTTGTTCCTGTGGCCATCCCCAGCAGTGCGTTTGGTTTGCGTGCTACAATGTCCGCTGTCTGCCGCGCGGCCAGAACGGCACTTTGTTTATAGCTGTCAGTAATAATTAGATGCATAATTTTTACTCCTTTATATAAATGTGTCTAAAAGCTCTTTTGCGTCCTGATAAAATCTGTCAATACGGGCCAGTGCAAATGCCCGGATGTCCATCGCCTCATCCTCTATAAGGGGTGTCAGATCCATACCAATAGAACACGAATTTGTAGTGTCATTATCCCGCGGCGCCTGGAAAGTGGCGTTACCCAACCTCCGCCCGATGGCCGCCAAATCGAACCGCTTCAAGGGCGTGCACTGGGAATCATAGGCAGTGATCACACCGTTTTCAATGTTAGGGTATCTAGAAGTGTCAAAGAGCAGTCGTTCTTCATCGGACAGCCAATCCAGAGAACGCCATACTTCCATGCCATATACCTTTTCTGGGCGGCATTCTCGAGGCGTCTTTCTGAGTGCATGGATGATGCGGATACACGCCCCTAGATGGGTCTCATGCCGATCTATGGGGTTGTGCGTAAAAATGTATTTGGGCTTTGCCAGGCTGATGATGTGGGTTAATTCCTCTTCCACATCTTCACATCTTTTCGTGCGAACATCTTCACTGGTATAGCACAGCTGGATCACTGCGCTGTATTTTCCCACATCCGCTGCTACGCGTTGTTCTGCCGAACGTTTAATATGAATCTGCTCGTTCGTGTAGTTTGCAAACTCGCCGGAACGGGGTGAGCCGCGGCCATCCGTCAGAACTACTGCCGTAAACCAATTTTCATCCGAGTCATAGCATTGCGAAATCGCGTGGTAGGCCATGATCTCACAGTCGTCCTGATGTGTTCCGATGCTAAGGTAAGTCGTTCTCTTCAGCGCTTCTTCAATGGTCGATCCGTCTGGTACATATGCATCTGCGCCTGCATTTAAAAATTTCATAACTTTTTAAACCCCTCTATTTTTAATTTTTACAAATCAATGTGTTTTTTAATTTTTCATATAAGGTATTAATCTCCCCTTGATAGGGCATGTTGGCAATCACCCCTGGTCGGGTCACTTGGACGCCTGCGGCAATAGTTGCATATTCCGTTGCCGCCAGTAGATCTCCTGTGACTAGATAATGAGCGGCAAGGCCAGCATTAAAGCAGTCGCCTGCACCAGTGGTACTCACCACGTCGCCCTGGAAGGGGACCACAGTGTATCGCTTCCCTCCCAGCAGCAGCTGAGAGCCGTTTTCACCCATAGTGATGATGATGTTTGCCACGCCTAGTTTTTCAAGTCTGGAAAATGCCTTTTCCACATCCAGTGGTTGACCGGGATCTTGTCCGGTAAGCAGGGCAGCCTCCGTCTCGTTTGGAGTAATAACGGTTATGTATTGAAAGATCTCCTCTGGCATCTCCCGAGCCGGGGCCGGATTGTAGATGATGGGAACCTGTTTTTCCCCGGCAATCCGAATCACCCGTTCCAGTGCCTGCACGTTCACTTCGTTTTGTAACAGCATCAAAGAACTTCCCTCAATAACGTCCCGATATTTTTCGATGTCCTCCGGAGAAACACTGCGAATAGCGCCGGGATAGACGTATACTTCACTTTTTTTGTCTTCGGAATTGAGGACAAAAGCACAGGCGGTCTTTTGACCAGGAAACTGCATAATATACTGCCCCACAATGCCCTCTTTTTCCAAATCACATTTGCATTGCCCCCCGAAATCGTCATCACCCACATCTTCCAGCACCTTCAGCATAGCGTGAGGGGTGGAAATCATAGAATGAGGGAA
>ERZ780195.2607-NODE-2607-length-11963-cov-3.423413_pt1 | contig 11963 bp, 8 predicted proteins | sample MGYA00511017_ERZ780195 | MGnify/ENA primary metagenome ERZ780195 (study PRJEB29588, sample SAMEA2159974) | human gut metagenome | biome: human gut; feature: human-associated habitat; material: faeces | place: Denmark | collected 2008/2010 ...
GCAAACAGTTAACAGGCGGTCACATGTATCTACAAGCATTTTTAAGAGCTGAATCAGCCACCAGCCAACCCAGCGCAGAAATGTTTGGAAAATATCAGATTTTACGCAGTATACGCCATAGGTATCTGTAAACTCTACAATTTCAGGAAACTCACTGATTGTCATTCGCTTCACCTGCCTCAATTAGTTCCATTAATTTATTCCGGTCTTTTTCTAAGAGTGTCCCGGTGTCAAATTGTTCTTTGATAATTGTGCGGAGCTGGCCTACTGAGAATTTGGAGGCTTTGGATCGTGCCAGTCCCGGAATTACACAGCAAAGAAAATCTATGAGTTTTACTGAATTTTTCAGCTTTGCAACAGGAAGCTGGTCTTTCTGTTGTTCCAGTTTCTTTTCAAAATATCTGTTTACATCAAAGGAGCGTTTGGAAAGATCAATTTTGCTGAGATCGTCAACAGGAAGCTTGTCCAGACTGATATCTGCCGGGAAAGAATCTAGCAGATGTTCATAACAGGTTTGAACTCTCAGAATATAAATTTCATTGCGTTAGTATTTTACCCCTCTGATAATGGTTTGTCAACCATTATAGAAAAAAGAATTTAATCGGAGAGAATATTCTATATCAGAACAGCTATAACTAAAAATTTATCACCGTTAGGCTTATATTTTTTTCCTTAGATGTTGACAATACCATATAGTATATTGTATAATAATTTCTGCACTGTTATGGAGGGGTGTCCGAGTGGTTTAAGGAGCTAGTCTTGAAAACTAGTGATCCCGTGAGGGACCAAGAGTTCGAATCTCTTCCCCTCCGCCACTTTCCATCATTGTCTACAGGGTGATTTACAATTTACCATCTGGAGAAGTACCCAAGTGGTGAAGGGGCTCCCCTGCTAAGGGAGTAGGTCGGGCAACTGGCGCGAGGGTTCAAATCCCTCCTTCTCCGCCATATGAAAACACCATTGAAATCTGAACCCCTAAGGTTTGGACAGCAGTGGTGTTTTTGTTATAATCTCAGTATTTATGCGGGTTCGTAGGCTATCTATTTCCAAATTCAAATTGGACAGAAAAATCAAAAAAAGTGTAAAACAAAGATTGAAAACAAAAAAATTTACAATCCGAACCCGTCTGTCTAATTTGATTCTGGTTATAAAATGGCCTGTTTGTTGAGATAGTCCAGTTCTTTCTTCATTGGTGTCTTGTATCCGTTTTTTGCGTGTGGCCGCTGTTCATTATAAAAGACTATATATCGATCTACCGCCGTTCTGAATTCGCCTTCAGAACGGTATTTTGTTCTGTATAGCTCTTCTCGCTTAAGATTGGAAAAGAAAGACTCCATGACGGAATTGTCATATGGGATGTGTGCTCTGGAAAAAGACTGAGTCCCCCCGAACGAACGTAAAAGTAGGCGAAAAGTTTTAGACTGATAGTTGGAGCCGCGATCCGTATGAAAAGTCAGCGGCAGTACGGGTTTTCGCTCCATATAAGCCATTTGAAATGTACTTCTGACAAGTTGTGTACTGTTTACTTTTCCCACTTTATAGGCAATAACCATGCGTGAAAATAAATCAAGGATAACACAGATATAGAAATTCTTATTGTTGAACCGAAAATAGGTAATATCGCTTACCCACACCTCATTCGGTCTTGTGGTAGTAAATTGTTGATTTAAGTAATTTTTATATCGGCGTTGTTCTTTATCGTACAAATCCTTTGCATCTTGCCGAATGCTGATAAGCCCCATATCTCGCATCAGTTTTCTAACCATTTCAACCGAGATACGATAGCCATTATCTTTCATGGCAGTGGCAATTTTAGCTGCGCCAAAGATTTGATTGCTGTCATCATATATTTGTTGTATTTTCAGACGATACTCCTCTCGGCGTTTAGCGTACCATGTGTTGTCTTTTTTGTTGCGAAGGACGTGGTTGTAAAATGTTCCTCTTGAAACTTTAAGCGCATCGCACAACATATGAACGCTGTACTGTCCATAAAGTTGTTCCAATGCGTAGAGCTTAATATCTAAGGGATCATCTACCCGGCAACCGACATTTTGTAAAATCTCAATGATTCCTTCTAAGCGTTTTACTTTTGCTTCGAGAACGCGAAAGTTTTTGAGTGAAACTTCTTTTTTGTTTTGCTTGGTTTGATAGATTTTAATCCACGCATACACCGTGCTACGAGGAATTCCGGTATTAGAAACAATAGCTACTACAGACATTCCATCAGTAAATTGATTAATTACTGCTTGCTTTTGTTCTTCAGTATATTTTTTGTTCATGTTATCAACTCCTCTAGGAGAATTATAACATGAAAATTTATAAGGACTTTTTATTAAAGTGTGGTATAATTACAACAGAACAAAAAACATTTAATTTTATATGAAATGTTAAAAAGTGAAAGTTTCTATGAAACACAATGTTACCATTTTTGATTTGTTGTCGTAGCCTAGAAATGTTTATGCAGAGCGTAATCGAATCAATCATGATACCGAAACTATCTTAACAGTTTTATCCAAATGCTTTATAAGGAGGTCACGGATTAGACATGGCGAAAGTATCAAATGATTTTAATGGATATACAGTCATTATACCAGAACATTCTCCATTAATCAGTAGTCTTCCATAATGATTGTAGATTCTTGTTGTAAAAACTTCTTCTCCATGATTCACAAAGATTTCTAAGGATGAAGTATCCGCAAAAATCTGAAGATGCTCTAATTTTTCTAATCTGACTTTTCTTGTTGATCTTCCACTTCCATAAACCCCAAGATTTAAGGTCAGGATATTGTCTTTATAGGAAAGAGTGATTCCTTCGCGCAATGTCATTACCATTTCTCTGCATCGTTTAAAATCTACAACAGCTTCATAGATTGCATTTTGCATGATGATCGTTTGTCCATAACAAAATGTACAAACTGCTTTGTCCTCGCTTCGAAGTTGTTTTAATTCTTCGATCGGTTCCTGAATCAGTTTTCCGTCTCTTACGGATAATTCTCTTGGGATCGTCAGTGCATGCTGCCATCCTGCTTCTTCGGTTGGATTCGTATAGTCTGCGTCTGGGATTCCCATCCAGCCGATCAGAATTCTTCTTCCACTTTCATCCTCAAAAGTTTGTGGGGCATAGAAATCAAACCCACGGTCAAAAAGTTTGATATCTGTAATTTCATATTTATCAGTATCAAAATCATAGTCTAATTTCATTGCTGTGACCTGATGAACATTTTCGTAATCAATGCCTTGTGTTTCTACTCCCTGTGGGCAGCAGATGATGTATAACTGCCCGTCCATCTCAAACAGATCCGGACATTCCCACATATAACCAAACTTCTGTGGAGTTGTGATACGATTCTTGTATGTCCAGTTCTTAAGATCTGTAGATTCATATAGAAGGATCATACCCACACCTTCGACATCCCTCGCTCCAAGAACCATGTAATATTTCTCATTTTTCTTAAAGATTTTTGGATCACGCACATGGTTGCTCATGTCAGCCGGATAATCGTCGGTTGTCATTAACAATTCCTTTTTGGTAAACTCATAGCCGTCTTTACTTGTAAATGTGATCGTATTACTTCCACGTCCACTGTTGATATAGTCATAATCATCTCTGTCAAAATATTTTAAATTTCCTGTGTAGAAATAGTGGATCGTATCATCTTCAATAAATGCAGAGCCAGAATAGACACCATGGGCATCAATGTCTTCATCTGGGAATACGACTGGTCCAAAATCTTCGTAATGAATAAAATCTTTTGTCGTATAATGTCCCCATGTCTTTAACTCACCAGTTGGTTCAAATGGAGTGTACTGGTAGTAAATATGGTATGTCCCGTTAAACTGGCATAAACCATTTGGATCATTTAACCATCCTGTCTTTGGCATTAAATGGAATTTTAATCGGTCTTGATCTGCTGCCACACGTTGTCTGTAAGCTTCATTTTCTTTATACCATTTTTCATAATCTGCCTTATAGACTTTCTTGTATTTTTCAAACATCTGCCCTGGTTTCCTTTCCTTCTTCGAATAATGATTATTTTAAATTCATGATCTTCGTATTATTATCTGCATCCGCTGCTTCAACCACTTCGACTTCTTTTCCTTTCGCATCTGCAACTAAGAACATCGTCTGTGTCTTGTATCCTTTTTCTTTCACAAGATCCATGTCAAAAGATAATAATTTATCACCTTTCTTTACTTTGGCTCCTGTTTCTACGAAAGTCTCAAAACCTTCGCCATTCATCTTAACTGTATCGATTCCTGCATGGATCAGAAGTTCTACTCCTGAGTTTAATGTGATCCCCATTGCATGTTTTGTAGGGAAGATCAGACTGATCGTTCCATCGGCTGGTGCATATACGATGCCTTCGCTTGGGTTGATTGCTACACCTTCTCCCATTGCCTTACTTGCAAATGCTGGGTCTGCGGACTTTGCTACATCTAAAACTTCACCTTTCATTGGTGCATATAGTTCATTTGTTTCTTCTGCTTTCTCTTCTTTGACTGGAGTCTCTGCTTTGTGATCTTCTCCTTCGATGTTAAACTTCTTCCAGAAGATTGCAGTTAAAACTATGGATACTCCCATGGATAAGAGCAGTCCGATCGCGAAGTTTAAGTAATCTTTTGGAAGCATGGACAGGAATCCTGGAAGTCCTGCTGCTCCTAATGCCTGTGCCAAAACTCCTGTTGCTGCACAATATGCATTACCTACGGCTGAACCGATGATGGCAGCGTAGAATGGATATTTTAATTTCAGTGTTACACCGAACATTGCTGGTTCTGTGATTCCAAGTAATGCAGAAACACCTGATGCAGAACAGATTGATTTCATCTTCTCATTCTTTGTTAAGAATAAAACTGCTAATACGGCTGCTCCCTGTGCTACGTTGTTCATACTTGCTGTTGTGAAGATAAAACTTCCACCTGTTGTTGCTTTGGCTGCGATCAGCTGTGTCTCGATCGCGATAAAGCTGTGATGCATTCCTGTTAGACAAATCGGTGCATATGCAAGTCCGAATAATCCTCCACCGACAAATCCAAGTGTGTTATATACCCATGTGATTCCATCTGCTAATAAGTTACCTGCTTCTCTTAACACTGGTCCTACGCAGATGAATGTTAAAAATGATGTTACCATGATAGAAATCAATGGTGTTGTCAGGTTATCTAACCATGTTGGTGTTACTTTATGTAACTTCTTCTCGATCGTTGCTAAAATAAATGCAACTGCTAATACTGGAAGTACAGTTCCCTGATATCCGATCGCCTGGATCTTAAATCCAAAGATATCCCATACTGGCGCTTTGGCGATACCGATGCTGTATGCACTTAACAGATCTGGATGAACCATGATCATACCCATGGCTGCTCCAAGATATGGATTCCCGCCAAACTTCTTCGTTGCGCTAAATCCGATCAATACTGGCAAAAATGCAAATGGAGCACTTGCAAACATGTTGATCGCTGTTGCCAGACCCTTAAACTGTGGGTACAGATCAATGACGGACTTGCCACTAAACATCGCTGCTGTCAGGATATTGTTCACTCCCATTAACAGACCACCTGCTACGATGGCTGGAATGATCGGTACGAAAATATCACTTAATAACTTTACTAATCTCTGAAGAACATTTCCTTTCTTCTCTTCTTTCTCAACATCTGCTGGTGTATCGACTGAGATTCCTAACTGCTTCTGTACTTCGTCGCACACTAAGTTTACAAGTCCTGATCCGAAAATGATCTGGAACTGTGACTGTGTTAAGAACACTCCCTTAACTCCTTCAATGTCGCTGACTGCATCTTCATTGCGAAGATCGTTGTCTTTTAACTGTAAACGAAGTCTTGTTGCACAATGCTGAACTGACTTAATGTTTTGTTTGCCACCAACATGCTCGATGACCTGGCTGGCGATTTTTGCGTAATCCATATCTTCTCTCCTTTTTTATTGTGAAACTTATTATGGTATCGGTTCCATATCTGTATCTTATAACTTTCTCTTCTATTTGTCAATAGTATTTATGGAATCGATACCACATTTTTTTATTTTATTACTTTTATTTGTGTTTTATGTGAGACGACTTAACAAAGCAACAGGTAAACGGCAAAGCCCTCCGTTCCGAGTAATACGGAAGGAGGGCGATATTATAAGCACATATGAAGAATTTATGATCTGACACTTCCGCCTTCAATAAATTCATATCCCACAATCTGTTTCTTGGATACTGGTTCTCCTGAGATCATCTTAAGGATCGTTTCCGCTCCAAGGTATCCCATTCCATAGGAATCAAACTTTAGCGTTGTAAGCTCTGGCGTCAGGAGGGTACTTTCATCATATCCTCCAAACGCTGCCACAGACACTTCTTCTGGAATCATCTTCTTATGTTCGTGTAAAATCTTATATGCACCAAACGCAAGCCGATCTGTTGCACAGATGATCGCATCTAAATCTGATTCCCTCTCAAGTAATTCTCTTGTAACCGTCTGTCCACCAATAAAACTATAATCACTCTTCCCTGTCACCGGTGTGATCCCATATTCTTTCAATCCATCTAACACGCCATTTCTACGCTCGATCCCAACTGCCTGATCTGTCTCATAGACACCAATATATCCAACCTTTTGATGTCCTTTCTTCCCGATATATTCTCCGATCGTTTTCCCTGCATGATAATCATCATAAATAATGGAAATTCCATCTTCATAATCCTGTGTTAAAACAACCACTGGAATTCCCGCTTTCTTTAACAGCTCTTTGTGGTCCTTTGTGATCGCTATGGAACTGATCAAGATCCCATCCACATTTAACTGGATCAGGCGCTGGATATTCTGTAATTCCTGATCAATATCGTGGTCTGAGTTCTGAATAAGGGTTGTATACCCCTTTTCTCTTAAATACCGATCGATACTTGTGATCACACGGCTTGTGATCTTAGAATTTAATGTCGGCACAACTACACCGATCACGTTGCTTTGTTTAGCATTCAATCTTGCAAATGCATTCGGTGTATAGTTGTATTCTTCAATGACCTTCTGAATCTTCGCTCTCGTCTCATCCTTTACATATCCCCCGTTAAAATAGCGAGATACCGTGCTTTTTCCAACTCCTGATAAATTCGCGATGTCTGCCATGGTCATCTTCTTTGCCATATATTTTGATCTCCTTTGTTACTTTATCTCTCATTATCTTAGCACAGAAACAGCTATAAAGAAATAAGATGATATAAAATTTCTTTCTCATCCAATAAACGAAGTATTTCTTTCCTGCCCGTAAATAAAAAGATCTGACGGTCTGTATGGTGACTTAAATACTGCATCGTCTGTGCCAGTCTTTCGTCATCATAATTACCAAACACATCATCTAAAAACAACGGAAATGCATCCTTTTCATATAAAAGATCGGCCGATGCAAGGCGCAGTGCAAAGTATAATTGTTCTACCGTGGCATTGCTTAAATACTTCATATCGACATGATCAAATCCATCATAAACCATCATCGAAAGATTCTCATCCATGACTGCCTGCGTATATTTTCCATTCGTCATATCACAAAAAATCTCTGAGATCTTCTCATTTAGTTCCTGTCCAAAAGTCTTTTGTACCTGGCTTGCAGCTTCCTCGATCGCTTTCATTGCAAGTTCTATCTCGTGAATCTCAAGTTCTTTTTTCCTTTTCTGCCCCAGCAAAATCTCGTATTCCTGCCTTTTCTTATCTGCCTCTTCCTTTTGCTGCATAAGCTGTGCTTTCTCGATCTCTATGATCTCTAAACGATGTCTTAGTTCTATTTTGCGAATTCGTTCTTCATCTTCCCCACCAAATAACTTTCGAAACCACAGCAAAATCTTCTGAAGCAGCGTCAACTTTCTCTTTTGTCTTAAACGTTTCCGAATCTCTCTCTCTTCCTGTTCATATTCATTCAACGCTTGTTCATCATACTGCCATGACCCCTGCTGTCTTCGCAAATTGTCAATCTGTGCAAAAACAGGATCTTTTCGCATTTGTCTTCGTCTGGCTTTCAAATGATCGGTCGCTTTTCGAAGGTCGATCGCGGCATCCTTGCTGCTTCGCAGATTCGCCATGGAATTTTGCAAAACTTCCTTCATCTCTCTGCCTGTACGAATCTCTGCCTGTGTCATCGAAACCGTATTCTCAAATGCCTGTTGATCGGATTCGAATAAGTATTCCTTCCCCTTAAGTTCCTCCATCGTATCTGCATCAAATATGCGATACTCTGTCTGCCCTTGCGCGAAGTTTCGCATGATCTTATATCTGATCCCGTCCTTTTCAAAGACCATGGAGCCACCGTAAATGCCGCCATTTACTGGCTGATATCTGGTGAAATCATCATATCTTGCAGCAAGTCCTCTTGATTTCTCCAGCCCAAACAGCATTGCGATCATAAACTTACGAAGTGTTGTCTTGCCAGATTCATTCTTGCCATAGAAAACTTCTAACTTCCCAGATGTCTGGCAATGATATTTATGAAATTTTCCAAATCCATCAATATTGATCTCCTCAATCTTCATCTTTTACTTCTCCCTGGCATATGTTAAAGCTTCCATCGCATAACGCAAAGCCTCTGGTTCATCTTTTAAAATATCTGCGACCTTCTGGATGATAAAATCATCTTCCTCTGATAGCTGTTCGTATTCCCATTGATCCCTCGTTTCATAAGTGATATCTGTGACCATATATTGGCTCGTGATCTCATAAAAGTCCAGATGGATCTGTGGATCAATACTTCCTGTCAGTACAATCTCATATATATTCTCTCTTCCACGATATGAAAGTTCCGTTTCCACCCGATCTACGATCTCTAACGCTGACATCTCATCGGATATCATGACTTCCACTTGTGTATACATTCTTTTTGCAAAGGGAACGAAGGTTATCTGTTTCTTTTCTTCGCTAATCTCCCCTTCGATCAGCCCATGATATCCCGTCTCTGTGTGATCCAATGGTTCCAGCGATCCTGCATATGCCATCAGATCTTCGAAAATGATCTCTGGTTTATGGATATGTCCAAAAGCGATATAGTCGAATCCAGACCATTTTAACGCTTCTCTCTGAATCGGGATATGACTTTCATCCCCTCCATGTGCCAACAGGATTGAAAAATCACTGCTTTCGCTCTCATCTGGTTTCATGCGATCATACAATGGTTTCGTGATCTGATTCTTCCAATAACTAAAGCCATAAATGGTCGTTTCAAGATCTTCAAAAGAAATATGATCTCTTTGTTTTCCATCCAGAAGATAAACTTCCGAATTCCATTTATACTGAGAAAATACATCATGCGGTTCCAGATGATCGTGATTCCCTGCGATCAAAACCGTTCTTGTATGATTCAGTCTAGACAACAGATAATCCACTTCTCTCAGTTCCTGCTGCGTTGGCGGCTGATCAAACAGATCCCCTGCAATCAATAACAGATCTACCTGTTGCTTATTCGCATGATCAATGACTCTTTGAAATGTCTCTTTGATCTCTTGTTCTCTGATCCTTCCAAATGTCTGCTCTCTCTCTGGTCTGGCTCCCCAATGAACATCCGCAATATGAATAAATTTCAAAAAATCACCTGCTTTCTGATCATCTTCTATGATCTTATTCTGTCATCATACGATCGATATTCTTTAATAATTCTTCGATCTGTTCTCCCGTTATATGATCCATGTGCACCCCGCCTGTACATACCACTACTTTTCCTGTTTCCCTGCATCGATTCTCAGCCAGTCTGCGGCATAGAAATTCGTCTTTGTGACCTGTCAGATTGATCACAGATGAAGTGACACTGATCGTTCCGTCACCACTCAACGAAGGGCGTGGAACTGCCTGAACAACACAGCCAATATGCGGTTTCTCACCACCGCTTAGAGTTAAAACAAGATCTTCTCCTATTGCTTTTTCACAGATCTCTATCGTAATTCCCGCAATTGTTTTGCTATATTTCATTTTGATCCTCCTTATTCTATTCCAAAGAGGACCTCACCAAAACTTCCTCTGAAATAAAACAGGCAGCCAGTTCAACACTGACTGCCCCTAAATTATGCCATATATCTTAGCCCCATAAATTCGCTGGGTAGACACCTTCTTTGATCAATCCGGCAAATGCTTTCTGTACAGCTTCCTTATCTTCCTGATAAGTTACACCGAACCATCGATCCTGTGTCTCTAATACTTTGACGTTTGCACGTCCTTCTTTCAATAATTTATCTACGATGTTTGGTAATAAATATTCTTTCTTCAGATCTCCTTCTTCTACTTCACTTAAGAAAGTCTTGAAGTCTTCTGCAAGGAACTCTAAAAATTCTGGATATACTTCACATTCATTATAAATTAATTCTTTTTTTGCATCTTCAGAATCAATATGATCTAAATTATTATAATCTTTAGTCATTGTTGATTCTCCATATGATTCCCAATATTTTATATCAAAATTCCACAAAGAAATATCAATATCATTAAATAAAATTTTAAAAATATTTTTTGACCAATTATCAAATTTTAATATTACTCCTACCATATATTGTTATCTCCTTTATTAAATAATATTGCCCAAAATGCTACAAATGAAGTGGCAACAGCAGGTATCAAACCATCATCAGCTGCTCCGAATCCTGTGATATCATTTGCAACCAACCATATTAGTACTAGACCTGTTCCAACAATTCCTAAGACAGCAGCAGCTTTATTCGGTTCTCTTGCAGGTTGACGAGGTGGCTTTTTACCCCAATTCCAATCATGATCGTGGTCATACCCTACATCTTCACCAGGATGATGATCATGATCTACAACAGGTCTACCATCTGGTCCATATTCTCTTTCTTGTTTTGGAGAGCCATCAGGATAGAAGATTCGTCCTATTGAATTAGGATTCCCTCTATTAGGATTTCTATGATTTTTAGAATAGTCAAAATCAGAAAGCATTAAATATGAATTTAGATAATTTAATAATCTTGAATTTGTTCTATATAATCCAACATAATTCAGTTTAATATTAAAATGAAAATTATTAGTAGGACTATTATCCTCTAATGTAAACATATTAAATTCATTAATTGAATATGGAGTTAAAGTTGATGCATCTACAGGTTGAATAAATCTACAAAACTCAGGATTATAGTATCTTTGTCCAACAATAAAAAGTCTACTCTCATTATCATAATAGTAGCCTTTAAATCTAAATGGATTTAGTTTGCCTATACCTGATGATGAGGTATCTTCTATATTTTTTAATGCTCCCCATGCATCATAGCTATATTTTACCACAATTTTTCCGTTAATATCTGTTATTCCGATAATATTTTGTAATTGGTCTCGTATATATAAGTATTTCTCACTATTATCTTTTATAAATCCATATAGATTATCATATTCGTCATATAAGAAGTCTAATGTGTTATTTATAGATGTCTCACGTATTAACTTATTACCATCATATATATAGTTCCAGGTTACTCCTCTATAATCTGTTTTTTTGATTCTTAAACCTTCATCATTATATACATAATCGTAATATCCTCCTCCATATAGCCATCTTACTAATCTTCTTCCTTCAAATTGATATGTATTTGATCCATATTTTCTTGGATTTAATGGATTACTTGAATCATATTCTATTTTTGTTCCATTGAATGATACTAATCGATCTTTAATATTTGAATCATAAGTTAATGTATAGTCACCTTTTTTTACTATGTTTCCATTTTTATCATACGAATAAGTTTCATCATCGGCTTTTATTAAGAATCCTCTACTATCGTATTCATATGAGTGGGAACCAAAAGTAGAATCTGTTATCTTTGTAATATTACCTAAAGCATCACTTTCATAACTTCTGGTATATGTTTCAGAACCGACTTTTATCTTTTCTGTTTTTATTTGTTTAGATATGTATTTTGAATTATTACTTCTTTTTTTATATTCATATGTGTTAGATAAAATAGAATTACCACATTCATGAATATCTA
>ERZ780195.2608-NODE-2608-length-11958-cov-5.087037_pt1 | contig 11958 bp, 9 predicted proteins | sample MGYA00511017_ERZ780195 | MGnify/ENA primary metagenome ERZ780195 (study PRJEB29588, sample SAMEA2159974) | human gut metagenome | biome: human gut; feature: human-associated habitat; material: faeces | place: Denmark | collected 2008/2010 ...
GGGCGCTGCGGCTTGGCCGGGCTGCCGCTGCGCTACAAGCTGAAGCTGGCGTGGTGCATGGTGCGCTATAAGATGAGCTTTGCGGACGGTGTGGCGCTGTACGGCAAGTATGTCGGCAACTGGGGCGGCGCGGCTACGCGTTGGCGGTTCGACGCCAAAAACGGGGATACCGTGGTAAAGAGCGTCACGCTCTGCCCCAGCCACCGACTGCATCTTGAGGTGACGCCCTCCGCCACCGTCCTGCAGGAGGGTGACACCTACGATATGGCCGGAGTTCGGGTGCGGATCCTTGATGAAAACGGCAGCCCCGCCGTCTATGCACAGCTGCCGCTGACCTTTGCCGTGACCGGTGCCGCCGCCCTGGTCGGCCCTGCAGCGGCAACCGCCGAGGGCGGCATGGGCGGGACTTATCTGCGCACAGTCGGGCAGACAGGTACAGCCGCGCTGACCGTCTCGGCCCCGCAGTGTGCGCCTGCCACCGTAGAATTTACCGTCACAAAGAAGGAGTGTGCAGTATGGAACTGACAACAAAGCAAAAAGCCGCCTTCGGCATCGGCGCAGTGGGCAAGGATATGGTCTACGCGCTGTCTGCCTCCTATGTCATGTACTATTATCAGGATGTGCTGGGCCTGCCTGCCACCTTTGTCGGCCTGATCCTGATGATCGCGCGTGTGTTTGACGCCTTCAACGATCCCTTTATGGGGGTGCTGGTGGCCAAGACCCGCACCCGCTGGGGACGGTTCCGTCCGTGGATCCTCAGCGGCACCGTCCTGAATGCAGTGGTTCTCTACGCGCTGTTTGCCGCGCCGGTGCTGGAGGGTGCCGACATGATGGTCTACTTCAGCGTCATCTACATACTGTGGGGCGTCACCTACACGATGATGGACATTCCTTACTGGTCTATGATCCCCGCTGTGACCCGCACCCCGGCCGACCGCGAAAACCTGTCGGTCGTAGGCCGCACCTGTGCGGGCGTCGGCTCGGCGCTCATTGCAATGTTTACCATGCTGCTGGTTGGTGCTTTAGGCGGCGACAGCGAGCGCACCGGCTTCCGCTGGGTAGCACTGCTCGTGGCTGTCATCTTTGTGGTTACCGAGGCGATCTGCTGCGCCAGCGTCAAGGAGACCGGCAGCGCCGAGATAAAGACCGCCACCGTCGGCGAGATGTTCAAGGCGCTGTTCTCCAACGATCAGGCGCTTGTGGTCGTAGGCAGCATCGTTTTGATCAACTCGGCGCTGTATCTGACCTCCAACTTTATCATCTATTTCTTCAAGTACGATTTCGGCGGCACAGGCTGGAAGGCCAGCTACACGCTGTTCTCAACCATCGGCGGTGCGGCACAGATCCTCGGCATGATGGTCCTCTATCCGGTGCTGCGCAAAAAGCTCAGCAACACTGCCGTATTTACGGTAAGCCTGGGGTTGGCGCTGGGCGGCTATGCTGTGCTGCTCCTGCTTTGCCTGACGGGCTTTTCCGGCAGTCTGGCACTGCTCTGCGTGCCGGGCGTGGTGGTGTTTGCCTGCAACGGCATGCTCAGCGTACTGACGACTCTTTTCCTCTCCAACAGTGTGGACTACGGCCAGCTCAAGACCGGGCGCCGTGAGGAAAGCGTTATCTTCTCGATGCAGACCTTTGTTGTAAAGGCTGCGTCCGGCGTGGCGGTTTTTCTGACCGGCATCGGCCTGGATCTGATCGGGCTGTCCGGCAATGCCGAGGAGACAGGCCCCGTTGCTGCCCAGAGCGCCGGTACACTGCTCGGGCTGCGGCTCATGATGACCGTTCTGCCCATGGCCGTCCTTGCGGCGGCGCTTGTACTGTTCCGCCGCAGGTTCACCCTGACGGATGACCGCGCAGCCGAAATCAGCGCTGCGCTTCACAGGGAGGAAACTCAAAATGGCTGAGATACAGTGGTATGCCGCAACAGACAGCGGCCGGTTTGACGGCACGGCAGCCATCACCCCGCGCAGCGGTGCCGTCTGCCTGAGGGCAGAGCTGCCCGCCGGAGTGCTGCAAAATGCGGTTGCTGCGCTTCCGTGGACAATGACGCACGAAGAAAAGATCTTCATGAACGGCTACCAAACCTGGACCGCCTGCCCGGAGCTGGGCAAATGGGACCGGCAGCATGGTGTTGAGCGTGTCCCGAAATTTCTTTTGGAGAAATACAGCTTTGACCGTTACGGCGATTATCATTTTGTTCCATACAGCGGCAAGAGGGGACAGAGCCACGGCTTCTCCTACTGCTATTTCCGGCGCGGAAAGACCTACCGCCTTTTGGCCAGCCTGGACGAGGCACCGGGCTATACGATTTTTTCCTATGACAGCCGCACCGCACAGCTGCGCATTGAACGCGACTGCGCCGGGGTACAGCATACCGGCGGCAGCTTTCCTGCGTTCTCTCTCTTTTTTGCCGAGGGCACCGAGGACGAGGTATTTGACGCATGGTTTGCGGCGCTGGGCTGCCGCCCCCGCACCACGCGCAGGCTGGCCGGGTATTCCAGCTGGTATAACCGCTACCAGAACATTGACGAAGCCTCGATCCAGGAAGACCTCAACGGCTGCAAAGCGCTTTTCCGCGCAGGGGATCTCTTTCAGATCGACGATGGATGGGAGCGCAAGGTAGGAGACTGGCTGGAGCCTGACCCTGCCAAATTCCCCAATGGGCTGCGCCCGCTGGCAGATGCAGCGCATGAAAGCGGCTTTCTGGCAGGACTGTGGCTGGCACCGTTCGTCTGCGAAAAGGAATCCCTGCTCTGCAAAGATCACCCGGACTGGCTGCTGCAGGCGGACGGTCAGCCCTGGTGCTGCGGCTGCAACTGGAGCAGCTTTTATGCGCTGGACATCGACCACCCGGAGGTACAGGCCTACCTCAAGCAGGTCTTTGACCGCGTCCTGCAGGATTGGGGCTTTGACCTTGTCAAGCTGGACTTTCTCTACGGCGCAGCACCGTTCGGCAACGCCCGGGAATCCCGCGCAGGACGGATGCAGCGCGCCATGGCACTGCTGCGCTCATGGTGCGGCGACAAGCTGATTCTCGGCTGCGGTGTGCCGGTCATGCCTGCCTTTGGCATCGTTGACTACTGCCGCATTGGGTGTGATGTAGGGCTGGACTGGGACGATGTGTGGTATATGCGGTTTTTCCATCGCGAGCGGGTCTCCACAAAGCAGTCCATCGGCAACACGATTTTCCGCCGCCAGCTCAACGGGCGTGCTTACGGCAGCGACCCCGATGTATTCTTCCTGCGCGAGGAAAACTGCAAGCTGACCCTACAGCAAAAGCAGACCCTGGCCCGGGTCAATGCGCTGTTCAGCGGCATCCTGCTCACCTCCGATATGCCCAGTCGCTATACGGATGAGATGCGCCGCCAATACAACGCCCTGCGGGAATTGACCGATCACGCCGAAAATTGCACCGTGGATGCAGACGACGGTCTGACCGTACACTACACTTTGCACGGCAAGCAGCAGGCGATCAAGGTTTTTTGACCGTTCAGCCTTCTTCAAAAACACACAAAATTTTTGCTGCGGCGGCTGATGGAATTGCAATCACAGGGTGGGGGATGGTATAATGTATAAATAGGGCGGTATGCCTTTCCGCCTTGGCGGTATATGTTATATTGTAATAGGTTTTATCTGAGGAGTTGTGGAATGAAGAAAAACGATCTTTCCCCCGAAGCCTTCCGCTTTGAAGGCAAGATGTCCCTGAAGCAGGCACTGCCGCTGGGCATGCAACATGTGTTGGCGATGTTTGTCGGCAACCTTACGCCGCTGCTTATCATCACGGGCGCCTGCGGCCTGGCCGGCGGCGAATTTGCCGACCTGCGCGTTACGCTGCTGCAGAATGCCATGCTTGTGGCGGGCATTGTCACACTGGTTCAGCTGTATTCCATCGGCCCCATCGGCGGCAAGGTGCCTATCATCATGGGCACCTCCTCCGGCTTCATCGGGGTATTCAGCTCGGTCGCAGCCTCGATGGGCGGCGGCGTACTGGCCTACGGCGCAATCATGGGCGCGTCCCTGATCGGCGGTCTGTTTGAGACCGTGCTGGGCTTCTTTCTGAAGCCGCTGCGCAAGCTGTTGCCCTCTGTCGTTACCGGCACGGTGGTGCTTTCCATCGGTCTGAGCTTGATTTCGGTCGGTGTAAACTCCTTCGGCGGCGGCAACACCGCGCAGGATTTCGGCTCGGTCGAAAACCTGCTGCTCGCCATCTTTGTGCTGGTCGTCATCCTGATCTGCAAGCACTCCGGCAGCACCTTTTTGAATTCCTCCTCGATTTTGGTGGGCATCATCTGCGGCTACATTGCAGCGTTTCTCATGGGTCTTATTCTGCCCACCACGGCGCTGAACGCCGAGGGCGTTGCCTACACCAAGGCATGGGTGCTGAACTGGAACAAGGTGGCCGAGGCCAAATGGTTTGCATTGCCCCAGTTGATGCCTGTCAAACCGGTGTTTGATATGCGCGCGATCGCACCGGTCATGATTATGTTCATCGTCACGGCGGTCGAAACCGTGGGCGATATTTCCGGCGTTATCATGGGCGGCATGGACCGCGAGGCCACCGACACTGAGCTGTCCGGCGGCGTCATCTGCGATGGTATCGGTTCCAGCTTTGCCGCACTGTTCGGCGTACTGCCCAACACCTCCTTCAGCCAGAATGTCGGCCTTGTCAGCATGACCAAGGTCGTTAACCGCTTTGCGCTGGCCACAGGCGGCATCTTCCTGATTCTCTGCGGTCTGGTGCCCAAGCTGGGCGCGCTCGTCTCGATCATGCCGCAGTCGGTGCTGGGCGGCGCAGCTGTCATGATGTTCTCTTCGATCGTGGTGAGCGGTATTCAGCTCATCACCCGCGAGCCGCTGACCCCACGCAGCCTGAGCATCGTCTCGGTAGCGCTCGGTCTCGGCTACGGCATCGGTGCCAACAACGGCATCCTTGCACACGCACCGCAGATGCTCTCTCTGGTATTCGGCGGCTCCGGCATTGTGCCCGCCGCACTCGTTGCCATCCTCTTGAATCTGGCCATTCCCAAGGACGAAAACGGCTAAAGTAAGCTTTTCTCAATAGCGGGCAGTGTAAAGCGCACTGCCCGCTATTGATTTTTTGTTGAAATTCAAACGCACAAAAGCACCTTTAGCACCCTATTGACATTTGGGTGCCAGACTGCTATTATATGACCGAAATATCGTAGAATCGTTGCTGGTGCGCCGTTTTGGCTGCAGGCAGCTTTTTTACGATCCAACGGTTAGATTGTTCTAACGCGCATATACAAGCTTCCATGCTGCCGCCGGGCAGCTTTTCAAATAAGCAGCGGTTAGTTGATGCAAACCAAGGAGCTGAGCATTACGAAAAAGAATTTTTGGGACAGAAATGCAGCAAGGTATGACCGCTTTATGCGCAAGAACGCAATAGCCTATGATCAATTATATGCATTGCTTCGCCCTGCTGTGTGGCACAAAACCGTTTTGGAGGTAGCCACCGGCACAGGGCAGGTGGCAAAGCATCTCCTGTGTTCTGCCGACCACATTGAGGCTACCGACGCCTCCGCAGCGATGATTGCGCAGGCAAAGCGGGGTAATTTTTCCTCCAAGCTGTATTTTTCCGTGCAGGATATGTTCCATCTGCCTTATGCTGACCAGTCCTTTGATGTTGTCATTGTCTCCAATGCACTGCACATTGTGCCGCACCCTGAGAAAGCCCTTATCGAGTTTCGCCGTGTGCTTAAAAACGATGGCACGCTGATTGCTCCTACCTTTACCCATGCAGAGAATTCCCCTTGGGGAAATCTTCAGGCCCTTGCGCTGAAAATTGCAGGCTTTCCGCTGCACAGCAGATGGACGAGTGCTGCGTATCTGGCATTTTTGCAGCAAAACGGCTGGACCGTTTGCAGAAGTGTTGTTTTGCAGAATTCCATTCCACTTACCTACGCAGAGTGTAAAAAAGTTGAAAGGAGATAAACGATGTCATTTTTTGAAAATACGAGAGACCCAAAAGGCTTCGGCGGCAGGCTGATGGTCACCATGATGAACCTTGCCCACACCCCCGTGGCGCTGTGGGGGCTTCACTTTCTGCATCTTGCGCCGGACGCAAAGGTGCTGGACTGCGGCTGCGGCGGCGGAGCGAATATCAAACGGCTGCTGAAAAGGTGTCCGCGCAGCATCGTAAAGGGCGTGGATTACTCTGCTGTCAGCGTCGAAAAATCCCGCCGTCTCAATGCAGAGGCGATTCAAAGGGATCGCTGTGTCATCTGGCAGGGCAGCGTGCAGCGCATCATTTTTGCCAGCGATTGGTTCGATGCAGTCACAGCGTTTGAAACCGTCTATTTCTGGCCGGACCTTGCAAAATGCTTCCGGGAGGTTTGGCGGGTTTTGAAGCCGGGCGGCACCTTCCTCATCTGCAATGAAGTCAACGGCGACACGGACAAAGACAAAAAATGGACAGAAATCATTGATGGCATGACCATCTACAAGGATACTGAGCTGAAAGCATATCTTGAGCAAGCGGGCTTTTGTGACATTGCGGTACACAAAAGCAAAACAGGCTGGCTGTGTTTGACCGCCGTAAAGCGAAGTGACTGTGGCTGCGGGAGGCAGGAGAATGAAGGTTTATGAATTTGGGGCGGATACCGCTCCGGTCATTTTGCTGCTGCCCGGTACCTGCTGCCACTGGAAAAGCAACTTTGGCCAAGTGATCCCTCTGTTGCAGCGGGATTTTCGCGTACTTTGCGTCAGCTATGATGGCTTTGACGAAACAGAAAGTACCGAATTTCCGACAATGCTTGCAGAAACCGAAAAAATCGAAGCCTACATCCTGAAAAACTGCGGCGGGCATATACGGGCCGCCTACGGCTGCTCTCTGGGCGGCTCTTTCGTGGGACTGCTGGCAGCACGGAAAAGCATACATATGGACTACGGTATTCTGGGCAGCTCCGACCTTGACCAATGCTCCAAGCTCGCGGCCAAATTACAAACGAATCTTCTCCTGCCGCTGATTTATCCGCTGATTCGGGACGGGCAGTTCAAAAGTTGCTTTCTGCAGAAGCGATTAGAAAAGTGCTCCGCGGAGAAGGGGGACTATGTCCGCGCTTTTATGGCGATGTTCGGTGCTGCACGCCCCTATGTGACGATGCAAAGCTGTAAAAACCAATTTTATTCCGACCTCATCACGCCCTTGCCGGAGGGAATTGATGTTCCCGGTACGGAGATTCATATTTTCTACGCGCTGAAAATGGGAGCGAAGTATCGCGCGCGTTATCAGCAGCATTTTGCGCACCCCGTAATTCATGAGCAGGATCTGCAGCATGAGGAGCTGCTGGCCTGTTACCCTTACAAATGGGCACAGCTTGTCAAAAGCATCATTGAACAGGGGGTATAAAGTACCTGTGTTTTTGTGTATATACCATAAAAGGAGGCGACTTCATTGACAGAAATTTTTTGGGGGATTCTGATTCCCTTTTTGGGTACATCGCTGGGCGCAGCATGCGTATTTTTTATGCGGCGCGCTCTGGGTGATCTGGTGCAGCGCTCACTTGCAGGCTTTGCCGCCGGTGTGATGGTGGCGGCATCGGTCTGGAGCCTGCTGATCCCGGCAATCGAACAGTCGGAGAAGTTGGGACGGTTCGCCTTTTTCCCGGCGTTTGCCGGATTTTGGTTCGGCGTGCTGTTTTTGCTTGCCCTGGATCATCTGATACCCCACCTGCATGTCGGCAGTGAGGAGGCTGAGGGGCCAAAAAGCAGGCTGGGCCGCACTACGATGATGGTGCTGGCAGTGACCCTGCACAACATCCCGGAGGGCATGGCAGTCGGTGTGATGTACGCCGGCTTTCTCGCAGGCAGCGCGCAGATCACCGCGGCGAGCGCGCTGGCCCTGTCCCTCGGCATAGCCATCCAGAATTTCCCGGAGGGCGCCATCATCTCGATGCCCCTGCGCGCCGAAGGGGAGAGCAAGGGCAGGGCCTTTGCAGGCGGTGTGCTTTCGGGCGTGGTTGAGCCAATCGGCGCAGTGGTGACGATTTTGGCCGCGCAGCTTGTGATACCGGCATTGCCTTATCTTTTGAGCTTTGCTGCGGGCGCGATGCTCTATGTCGTGGTGGAAGAGCTGATCCCCGAAATGTCACAGGGACGGCACTCTAACCTTGGCACAGTATTCTTTGCTGTCGGCTTCAGTGTGATGATGGTGCTGGATGTGGCACTGGGGTAACAGGAGCCTTACAACGCAGAAAATGCAAACAGCTTCACCCGGCCCGACACAAAGTCAGTCAGAAAAGGTCCAGCATGGTATCCAGATACAACTCTTCGCGGACAGCCAGCTGATATTCCGGCTTGGTCAGGTAGTGAAGCAAAAATTCAAGAATCAGTGCACTGCCAAGGCCGCGCCCCTCGATCTTGAATTGGGTGAAGCCCCTCGGCAGGTAGGTATCCCGGATGGCCTTGATGCCGATAAAGCCGGGGTTCGCCATCGCCCGGGAGAAGCGATACCCGTCCGCTGCGCCGGGGGCGCTGCAGTAATGCTCCGGGCCGGGCAGACCCAGATTTTTGCGGCTGACGGCCTCATAGCAGGCTCTGCGTTCCGTGCATCCGAACCAGCAGCACTCATTGCAGAGGAACTCCACCTTGTCCTTCTGGGACTGGGGCAGCGCTGCAAGTCGGTCAAATGCTCGGTTCAGCCGGAAATCCGGCACGACATAGCGAAACTCGGGCCGTGCCAGCTCCCGCTGCAAATCGTTGAAGTCTGTCAGCACTTTTGTGGTTGAGGATACAAGATACAGCGATGGATAGTTCTTTTTCAGGTACTGCGTCAGCAGCTCAGCATGAACGATGGCGCCGTTTTGCGGGTCATTTTGTTCCTGAAACAGTCGGCAGAGCGCATTGCAGTCCGGGTCTGTGAGATGCTCCGGGCGCAGTAATGAATTGCTGAGTGTCAGCCGCGCCGAGATGCCATATTCACGCGTCAGCGCCAGCACCTCGCGTGGGGTGCGGTCACTGTACTCGACCCGTCCGCCCGCCCATAAGCAGTCAGACGGTGCGCCGTAGATCGAGCCGATGGCGCACCAGTCGTAAAAATACTCCCGATGCGCACGATAAAGCGGCAAAAACGCCGCATACAGGTCATAAAATTCAAACAGACCGGGCAGATGAAACAGGGCCGTGCCCTGGTGAGGTGTTTCCATAGCGGGGACCTTTCCTGGCCGCACAGGCGGCCCGATGGGATATATTTATTATACCAGCAATCCTGCCGGAATGCAAAGCGAAGCGCCGGGGTATATGTTTGTGACCGACGTAAAAAACACACTGCTGAAATACTAAGGGGGACGTTGCAATGCCGTCCATTGATTTAAACTGCGACCTGGGCGAGAGCTTCGGCGCGTACACCATCGGCATGGATGCCGAAATTTTGCCCTATGTGACCAGCGCGAACATCGCCTGCGGGTTCCACGCGGGCGACCCGTCCGTGATGCAAAAGAGCGTTCTGCTGTGCAAAAAGTACGGCGTGCAGGTGGGTGCACACCCGGGACTGCCGGATTTGCAGGGCTTTGGCCGCCGCAGAATGGCAATTTTCCCCGCTGAAGCCGAGGCCGACGTGATGTACCAGATCGGTGCGCTGAAGGCATTCTGCGATGCGGCGGGCGTACCGCTGCACCACGTCAAACCCCACGGCGCGCTGTACAACATGGCCGCCAGGGATCCGGTGCTGGCGGCGGCCATCTGCCGCGCTGTGCAGGCTGCAGCTCCCGGTGCTGTGCTACTGGCACTCTCCGGCAGCGAGATGGTCAAGGCCGCAAACGCCATCGGACTGCCCGTTGCCAGCGAGGTATTTGCAGACCGCGGCTACCGGGCCGACGGCAGCCTTGTGCCACGCGGCGCTCCCGGCGCAATGATCGAGGACGAGGATACCGCCATTGCGCGGGTCTTGCAGATGGCGGCGCAGGGTACCGTACAGGCCGACGACGGCAGCACCGTAACCCTGCAGGCCGATTCCGTCTGCGTCCACGGCGACGGCCCCAAAGCCCTCGCCTTCGTGCAAAAAATCTCCGCCGCCCTCCTTGCCGCAGGGACAGCAGTTGCAGCATTTTGATTGTAGGCAGAAAGCAAGATGGGGAATGAACCTATCGGAAGAAGGTAAAGCAGCGCTAAGCGGCAGGATCTGTCCTGCGCCCCTGCCGGGGTGCAGGAATTTTTTGTCAATAAAAATACCGTTGTATCGTGTGATACAACGGTTGAATAATTTGAATGCAACCTTGATGTGTTTAGGCAGCGAATCCTGCACGGAGGACGAGCCGACACCATAGCACAACGGATGTTTTCATTCCGGCAGACGTCCGTACAGTTCCATTTCACTGTGCAGCTTTTTGGCCAGCCTCGTGTTAAAGGCACCGGGTTCGGCACGCCAGCACCAGTTGCCGCCCAGAGTGGACGGCGTGTTCATGCGGGATTCATGCCCAAGGCCCAGCAGATCCTGTGCCTGCACGACAGCCAGATCGGCAGCACTGGACCAGATGCCGCGCATCATGCCCCAGTGATAGCCCTCTTTCTTCGTCAGATTCAGGTAGCGCACGGCGCGCGCCACGTCCTCAGGGGCGGCGGTTTCCATCCAGCCGTTCACAGGCTCGTTGTCGTGGGTGCCTACATAGGCAATGCAGTTCTTGGGGTAGCTGTGGGGGCGGTAATCACCGCCGTCACGGCTGTCAAAGGCAAACTCCAGCACTTTCATGCCGGGATAGCCGCATTGCTTCAGCAGGGCAGTGACATCTTCCGTCAGGAATCCCAAATCCTCGGCGATGATGCGCGGGCTGCCCAGCTTTTTCTTTATGGCAGCAAACAGCGCATAGCCGGGGCCTTCGCGCCAGCGGCCGTTCCGGGCGGTTGCTTCCCCGTAGGGGATAGCATAATAGCCCGCAAATCCGCGGAAGTGGTCAATGCGAACCACATCATAGATGCTGCACATGTGTTTGATGCGCCGCACCCACCATGCGTAGCCAGTCTTGGCCATGGAGTCCCAGTCGAACAGCGGGTTGCCCCACAGCTGGCCTGTGGCGGAGAAGCCGTCCGGCGGGCAGCCTGCCACCTCGGTGGGCAGCAGGTTCTCGTCAAGCTGGAACTCCTGCGGGCAGCTCCACACATCGACGCTGTCAAGCGCTACATAGATGGGAAGGTCGCCGATGATGCGGATTTCCTGCCGGTTGGCGTAGTGCTTCAGCGCCTGCCACTGACTGTAGAACATAAACTGTACAGCCTGCCAGAACGCCACATCGTCGGCGTACTGCTGCCGGGCTGCTGCCAAGGCAGCGGGCTCACGGCGCCGCAGCGGTTCTTCCCATTCCAGCCAGCAGGCTCCGTTGTGGGCGTCCTTCAGCGCCATGAACAGCGCATACTCCGGGAGCCATGCGGACTCCTGCTGCACATATTCGTCAAAATCCGCAGGTGTGCTCCGCAAAAAGCGCGCAAATGCGCGCCGCAGCATGGGCAGACGGGTCTCATAGAGCAGGGCATAGTCGACGTGCGCAGGGTTCTCGCCCCAGCTCTGCCCGTCCAGCTCCTCCTGCGTCAGCCACCCGGCGGCGACGAGCTGATCCGGGTCGATGAGGTAGGGATTGCCCGCAAAGGTCGAAAACGCCTGATAGGGCGAATCGCCGTAGCCCGGCGGGCAGATGGGAAGGATCTGCCAATAGCTCTGGTTTGCTTTTTTCAGAAAATCAATGAACGCATACGCTTCCCTGCCCAGATTGCCGATGCCATAGGCCGACGGGAGGGAGGAAATATGCATCAGGATGCCGCTGCTTCTTTTCATTTTGCTTTCACTCTTTCAGCAGGTTTCGCACGCTTTGCTTACACGAAAGCGTAAACGGTACGGTAATATGCCTTGCCTGCGCGCCGTTTTCCACGCAGGCCATTATGATCTCAAAGCTGCGCAGCGCGATACGGTCCAGCGACTGCGCAATGGTGGACAGCTTCGGACAGTAGTAATCT